>Ga0206948_1034_pt1 | contig 39777 bp, 36 predicted proteins | sample Alteio_BWOrgHeat_FD_153236 | JGI IMG/M metagenome (GOLD analysis project Ga0206948, IMG submission 153236) | Enriched cells from forest soil in Barre Woods Harvard Forest LTER site, Petersham, Massachusetts, United States -... | ecosystem: Environmental > Terrestrial > Soil > Temperate forest > O... | reverse complement strand
CCAGCGCCTTGCCGCATTGGAACAACGCCCAGCAGAGTACCAGCAACGGCAGGTAATATTTGACGATGCCCCAGCCCGCCACGAAATCAAACGCATGCGTGTCCGAGTTCCAGCTCCGTGACAGCAGCAACAGCCCAAACCCCAGCAACGGGATGCCCACCAGCAAGAGTTGTTTATTGGCCTTCTTCATCTCGCTTAATTCCACCGCCCCCATGAAGCGGCCGATCAACATGCCGCCCCAGAACAGCGCCACATATTTGCTCGCATCCACCGTGCTCAAGCCCGCCACCGAAGGTTGGCCCAGGAAACTGATGATCGTGCTGCCGATGGACACCTCGCCGCCCACATACATGAAGATCGCCAGCACCCCCAGTTGCACATGCGTATATTTGAAAGCGCCCAAGCCGGGTTCAATCTTGCCTTCGCCCACCTGCGGGAGATGGATGAAGAAGAAGATCGCCGCCAGCACCAGGAACACGATACAGAAGATGAGATAAGGCATCTTGACCGAATCCGCGCCATGCACGCCGGACCGGGCGAAATATTCGAAGATCAGGTAGCCACCGATCAGCGGTCCCACAGTGGTGCCAACCGAGTTGAAAGCTTGAGCCAGATTGAGCCGGCTGGAAGCCGTGCGTTCCGGCCCGAGGATGGTGACGTAGGGATTGGCAGCGATCTGCAGCATGGCAAAGCCCAGGCCCACCACGAAGAGACCGGCCAGGAACAGGGGATACGAGAGCATGGTGGCACCCGGCCAGAAGAGGGCACTGCCGGTGGCGGCGATGAGCAGGCCGATGACCACGCCGTTTTTATAGCCGATCTTGGCGATGGGATCGCCGGTGGTGGCGGAGATGATGAAGTAGGTGAGGGAACCGATGAAATAAGCGCCAAAAAAGGCGAACTGGACGAACATCGCGTGCAGATAATCCAGGGTGAAAGCTTCCTTGAACCGCGGGATGAGGATGTCGTTGAACACCGTCATGAACCCCCACATGAAAAATAACACCGTCATGATCGCAAACGGACCCCGATACGTCTGGCCGTTATTGCCGGCGGATGAAGTGGAACTGGACGCGGTGTGGGTTGAGATGGTGGCCATGGTTTAAATATTCGCTTTCGGGTCTGCTCAGGGTAATACCAAATCACCGCCGTCAGGTACAAAAAAGTACGCGACACGGGATTTTTCAGGATACGTGCCCAAAGGCTCTCAGATATTCCCCCCGCGTCATGTGGCATAAAATGGCCACAGCCAACACATCCACATCCGCCTGATTTCGCCCATATCTTGATTATTTGCGACCTGTTGTTTGGACACTGGAAGCTTGAAATTTCTCTGGAGCTTGAAGCTTGGTCCTTGGAATTTCCCCCTCACGCAGCACGCAGCACGTATCACGTAAACTTCTTGCCTTTACCCCCATTCCCAAGAAACATCTTCTCCATTATGTTTTCGCACGTCGTCATTTTGTGGACCGATCCCGCCCAGCCCGATGCCGCCGAACAGGTCATCGCCGGCGGCAACAAATATCTCAAGACCATCCCCGGTCTCACCCACTTTCACATCGGCAAAATGGTCGGCAGCACCCGTCCCGTCGTCGACCAGACCTATCAAGTCGCCCTCAACACCGTCTTCGTCAGCCAGCAGGCGCAGGATGACTATCAAGTCCATCCCCAGCACCTCGAATTCATCGCCCACTGCGTCAAACCCTTCGTCAAAAAAGTCACCGTCTACGACTTCAAATGATGGATAGCACAGGTGGTGGCTATAATTCTGTGGCCGACTGCCAAGTCCCCGGGTGGCGCAGGCCTCCGGCCTGCAGTTTCGGGCGTCCCGCCCGAAACCGTAGAGCGATGTGAATGAGCCTTCGATCTACGCTCCCCAAAGCTAATATAGCTGGCCTACATCCCTGACATTGCTGGCCACCGAAATCCCCACGGGTAGTCAGCCCCAGCCCTCCACTCACCCTGCATTTTGAAACGTCACGTCTCCACCCCCGTTTAACCCGCTCCCATCCACCGTTTTTGAACTTTTGCACAAAAATATTTTGCATTTTGCCCTCACCCGTCTGATACTTTGCGCGGCGGACGTATTGCTCGGAGTTCCGCTACTTGGCCAAAAACCGGTTCCTCACCACCAAGTTAAGATTTTATGAGCGGGTTACCCTTTACACTTGTAGCAGCCGCCAACCAGGCTGAATTAATCTATATTTGGGACAGGGCGACGGTGGAAGCCAAAGCCATCATCGCGCTGCTCTTTGTCTTTTCCATCGCCGCCTGGTTCGTGATGATGTCCAAAGCCATCCAGATGCGCCGCGCTCGCAAATTGAATTCACTCTTCGGCGAAGAATTCACCTCGCAGAAAAACGTCCTCGAGATGTTCGATCGCAAACTCGAAGTCAACGGCTGCCCCCTCTACGTCGTCTATCAGGCCGGCTGTCTCCAGTTGGATGCGCGCCTCCGCGGCCCCACCGGTGAACGCGCCAAGCAGCATCTTAGTCTCAAGAACATGGAACACATCAAGCGCGCCATCGAGAATGTCGTCGCCAAGGAATCGCTCAAGCTGGAATCCGGCCTCATCCTCCTTGCCATCGCCGTCAGCGGCGCGCCGTTTCTCGGTTTGCTTGGTACGGTTTGGGGCGTCATGAGCACCTTCGCCGGCATCGCGCAGCAGGGCTCCGCCACCATGGCCGCCATGGCTCCCGGTGTGTCTGCCGCGCTCGTCACCACCGTCGCCGGTCTCCTCGTCGCCATCCCGTCCATGTTCGGTTACAACTGGCTCGTGCACAACCTCCGCGCCTTCACCGTGGAACTCGATAACTTCGCGCAGGAACTCGTCTCCAAGATGGAAACCGAATTCCTCGCCGATGAATAAATGTATTAAGTTGAACCATGGCCACCGCGCGACAATTTGAAGATTTGCAGGTCTGGCAGGACGCCCGATTGGTTGTCAGTGCCATTTATTCTGCCTCAAAGTCTCGTGCCTTCCGTCGTGATTTTAGCCTGTGCGACCAGATCCGCCGTGCCGCCAATTCCACGATGTCCAATATCGCCGAAGGATTTGAACGTGGTACGCGCCGGGAATTTATCCAGTTCCTGAACATCGCCAAAGGATCGAATGGCGAAGTGCGTTCGCAACTTTACGTTGCCTTGGATCAGGAATATATCAACGAGAATGAATTCAACGTGCTGCGCGAAAAAGCCGTGGCCCTTTCCAAAAGGCTAGCGACTTTCATCCGTTACCTGGATGGGTACACCGGTGATACCCGGGTAAAAAAATCGTCTCGCGCGAAAAACAACCTTCAACCTTCAACTCGCAACTTGCAACCTGCATCTTGAGAAGATTTTCCCAACGCCACTCGCTGGTCACGCTGAGTGATATCAATATCACTCCGCTCCTCGACCTCGCGTTCGTGTTGCTCATCATCTTCGTCATCACCACGCCGCTGCTGGAGAAGAGTATCGATGTGAACCTGCCCCACGGCGGCCAGTCCGAAAAGAAACTGGATAAAAGCGATATCCGCACCGTTGAGATCTCCAACACGGGTTACTATACGCTCGATAAAAGGAAGCAGCCCTTGCCTCAGATCATCACTCAACTGACCCAGGATTTTAATTCCAATCCAAATCTCGTCGTTTACATCCGCGCCGACAAAGACGCGCGCTATGACTTGGTCGCCCAATTGCTCGATGGTTGCCAGAAAAACCATCTGACACGTTATTCATTGCGTACCGATCCGACCCCTAAATGACCCGGTTGCAAAAGAAATGTTTGGTCGCCGTCGCCAGCACTCACTTGCTGGTGATTGTGGCCATCTGTTGCTCCGCATTCGTTCGTCCCACGCCCAAGCCCGATGATTCGGAAGTGTTGACCACCATTCCTTCAGCTACGGTGGATATCGCTTTGAACAGCGGCGTGAAAAATCCGCAGCCGCCTCCAGTTGCCCAACCGACACCGCCAACTCCGACACCTCCCACTCCGGTCGTCCAGCAACCGCCGCCCGCGCCCACACCGCCGACCCCCAAGCAGCCAACTTTGGTGGAACGCGTCGAAAAAATATTCACGCCCACGCCTACGCCCGTCGATCCAACTCCCGCTGAAGATCCCAAACCGCCCAAGCCGCCGAAGCAGCACAAAATTGAAGTCAGTCTCAAGCCTGTGGTGCACAACGTATCTAAACCCACCGATGACGATGCTGCGACGCAAGCCCAGGAAGATAAGCGGGCCCGCGAAAAACGTGCGAGGGACATTGCCGCAATCACCCATAACATTGAAAAAAATGCTTCAACGGCTACCACGGTCGAAATGCCAGGTAGCAGCAGTGTTTCCTATGCCAATTACGCCTCGGTGGTGAAAAGCGTATACGAACGGGCTTGGACTGCACCGGATAGTGCCGCCAGCGATAGTGCCAATGTGCGCGTCAGTGTGACCATCCGTAGTGATGGTACTGTGGAGACGTCCAGCGTCCTCACTCCCTCCGGCGATTCCAGTGTGGATGCCAGCGTGCAGCGGACTCTTGACCGGGTATCTTTTGTTGCTCCCTTTCCGGACGGTGCCACCGAAAAAGAACGGACTTTTATCATCAATTTTAACCTCAAAGCCAAACGGATGTTCGGATGAAAAAAACATTTTTTAAGTTACTAGCTCTCACCTTTACCCTTGCTGCTTTGGACTTGTCCCACGGCCAGGAGATTCAGATTACAAGCACGGGTGTTTTCGGGAAAAAACCCATTCCCGTCGCCATGGACGGCTTCACCGGCGAAGCCGCCGAGGTTCTGCGCTTTGACCTCTATGTTCAGGGTTTCAGTTTCACCACGCCGGATGCCGCACAATACATCATCCACGGTAGCGATTCCGGGAATGTCATCGGCACCGTCACCGATAAGGTTGCCCGCAAGGTTATTCTCTCGCGCAGCTATAGCGGCGCAAGCCTTCGCCGCCAGGCCCACTCGTTTGCCAATGAAATCGTGGAAGCTACCACCCCGAACGGCAAGGGCATCGGTCTCACCAAGATCGCTTTCAAGTCCCAGGTCGCTGGCGGTCATGGTGAGATTTATGTGTCAGACTTTGATGGGGCTGGCGCGCAAGCCGTGACCTCGGATCGCGCAATTGTCGCCAAGCCAGCGTGGGTTCCCGGTCGCCTGGCGCTCTTCTACACCTCCTATGCGCGGGATAATCCGGACATCTTCTTTCACAGTCTCTCGAGCGGACAACGTCGTGTTTTCGCCGGCTATTCTGGTTTGAACACCAGCGCGGCGGTTTCACCCGACGGCTCCAAGGTCGCGATGATTCTCAGCAAATCTGGCAGCCCAAATGTCTGGGTCTGCAATATTGATGGTAGTGGCCTGAAACGTCTGACCACCGGCTTGGAAGATTCATCACCCTGTTGGTCGCCCGATGGTCAATGGATTTGCTTCGCCACCAAAAAAGCTGAACGTCGTCGGCTTGCCAAAGTTTCTGTCGAGGGTGGCTCGGTTCAGTATTTGAACACTGCTGGCGCTCCCAGCCCAACTGAACCGGATTGGTCACCCGATGGCAAATGGATCGCTTTCACCAGCATGACTGGCAGTTTTAATATCTGCGTGATGTCGGCAGATGGCAGCATTGCTCCCCAGGTGATGGTCCAGGGAGAGAATCCCTCCTGGTCATCCAATTCCCGTACCCTCATTTTTAATCATGGCTCGGCCGGTCGTCAGACACTCTCTGTGCTTGACGTATTCACTAAACAATACAAGGATTGTCACCGAATGATGACAGTGGGAAGCAATTCCCAACCGGCTTGGGCGAGATGATTTTGACTCCAACTCAAAACTTTAACCATAAATCTCAACTCAACCGAAAAAAATATACTATGAAACTGAACAAACTGATTTTCCCGCTGATGATCGCGTTGACCGCGATGCTCGCTACCACCGGCTGCAAAAAAGGACCGAACAAGATTACTGAATTGCCGGGCCAACGTCCCACCATGGTTGGACCAGGTGATCAGCCCCTGAATACCCAGCCATTTAACCCTGGTGACACCATGCCCGGTCAGGACATTAATAAAGGCCCCGGCAATCTTCCAACCAGCGACACTTGGAATATCGAAGATTATACCCAGGATCCTTCTGCCCTCGCCGCCTACACCGTTCATTTCGCTTTTGATAGCGCCGCCGTTAAATCAGGCGAGCAGTCCAAAGTCGTGATTGTGGCTGAAGCGTTGAAGTCGGATATGAACGCCAAGCTTCTCGTCAACGGCTATTGCGATGAACGTGGTACCGAAGAATACAACCGTTCCCTCGGCGAACGCCGCGCCTTGGCCTTGCGCGAAGAACTGGCCAAAGATGGCGTGGGTGCTGATCGCATCCGCACTGTCAGCTACGGCAAAGACAACCCCGTCGACCCCGGCCACGATGAATCTGCCTGGTCCAAGAACCGCCGCGGCGAATTCATCCTCTGCCACCCCAAAGCCAAGCCGTAAGTTTTTCGGCATCATTTTCCCCTTCAAGGCCGCGTGCAAACGCGGCCTTTTTTTATTCCCGCCCGCACCCATCCTTTGTTTTTCGTTTCAGTTTGCAATACAAATGTTGCTGGTCCAACACCCCGACGAAAAAGTAAGCCGCTTCGCAGGCTCCCCCTCGCCCGTCGTGGTTGACTGCCAAGTCTGGGAAAGGGCTGGGATGAGGAAAAATCTTAAAACCTTCAAAAATTTCTCATCGGTTGATTCCCTTCTTGACAATTATTAAAAGGTGTTATACATTGTTATTAGTGATTCGCCGGCATCGGCTGGCGGATCCGGTTCTTTGACATCTTGAGCCGGTCGACAATGGCCTCCATGGCCCGGCGCTCCCGCGTCGGGCCACCGCTGGTCGTAATGAACACTCGCGCCTGAATCGAAAGTCCAACGATCTGAGTTTAGATTAATTTAAGTTAATTTAGGTAGGGGGTGTGCTCCGCGATGATTTCCGTATCCCGCCATCCCGAAGGGATGCTCTGACAATAGCCCGGCGTTTCAACTCCGGGTAGAGCACCCCACCGAATCAGTCCCGCAGGGACGGCTGATGCATCCGCCCCCAATCCGTGTAATCCGTGGTTACCGGAGTGCCGAGTACGGTAGACTTCGGTAGAGTTCGGTAAACTTCGGAAGGGTTTCATTTTTCTATGAAGCTTAATTCAGCCTCGGAATGTGGCGTTTCACGTAGCCGACAGTATCAAGCTGTAACAGCTAATATCGACTTATAACGAGCTATAACGGGTTTTTATTTTTTTTTGGCCCGGCGTCTGCAATCCGTGGTTGCGGAATTTCAAGTACGGTAAAATTCGGAAGGTTTCCATTTCTCCCGACAGCGGCAAACAAGTGAAATGTCTGCGACCCATGTATCTCGACCTCGGCATAACGCGTGAACGCTCATCCCCCTCGCCCATCGGATGGGAGAGGGAGGGGTGAGGGCCATCGTTGAACCAATTAACTCCTTCGCAACCACCTTCACCTCAATAATGCCTAATTGCACCCCAGCCTTTTTTAGCCCTCAGAATTTAGGCTTTAGCCTTAGAGTTCCACCCCTTTCTGAATTCTGGCTTCTGGCTTCTGAATTCAATATCGTCCCCCCATGCGGGCCTTGATTGTCGGATGCGGTTACGTCGGCCTGCCGCTCGGAGCGGAACTCGTGCGGCAGGGCCACGAAGTCTTTGGCCTGCGCCGTAGCGCCACTGCCGGCACCGGCCTGAAAAACGCCGGCCTCCATCCCCTCTGTGCCGATATCACCCGTCCCGCCGAACTGCAGGCCTTGCCCCGCGACTTCGATTGGGTCGTGAACTGCACGGCCTCCGGTGGCGGCGGCGCGGAGGAATACCGCCAGATCTATCGCGAAGGTAACCGCAACCTCATCCACTGGCTCGCCGGTTCACCGCTGAAAAAATTCATCTACACGAGCAGCACCAGTGTTTACGGCCAGAACGACGGCTCCCTCGTCACCGAATCCAGCCCGACCGAACCCGAAGCCGACACCGCCAAAGTCCTTGTGGAAACCGAACAACTGCTGCGATCCGCCGCTCAAGATGATTTCCCCGCCGTCATCCTCCGCGTTGCTGGCATTTACGGTCCTGCCCGTGGCCACTGGTTCAAAGCCTTTCTTCGCGGTGAAGCCAAAATCGAAGGCGAAGGCGCCCGCTTCTTGAACATGATTCACCGCGACGACCTCATCGGCGTGATCATCGCTGCTTTGAAACAGGCGGAAAATGGAGAAACCCTGAACGCCGTGGATGATGAACCCGTGACCCAATTGAAGTTCTTCGAGTGGCTCGCCGCCGAACTGAACCAGCCTCTGCCGCCGCGCATTCCGGCCGATGCTGAAACCTGGCGCAAACGCGGAGTTACCAGCAAACGCGTCAGCAACGCCCGCCTCCACCAGGAATTGAACTATCAATTCCTGCATCCCGATTTCCGTTCCGGCTACCGCACTGAAATCGCCCGCATGGCCGCCGAAAACCTGTCAATCTAAGCGCGGTTTAAAATTCAATCGGCAATCCTCGGCTTAACCGTAGAAACCGTGGAATGTGGCAAGTGCGGCGATAGACCTGAAAACGTGGAACACTCAACCCGCGCCGCAACTGTCCCCCTCTACCATGGTGGCCGACTGCTAAGTCTGGGAGGGGGTTAGGGGTGAGGGCAAATCTAACGAACTACGACACCCAGCCTCGTTAAACCGCCGTATCCCCGCGCTCATCCGTCCGGATCCGCACCGCGTCTTCAATGCTCGTCACAAACACTTTGCCGTCGCCGATCTTGCCGGTCTTGGCTGCCTTGACGATTGCCTGCACTGCCGCGTCCTTCTGGTTGTCCGCGACCACGGTTTCAATCTTGATCTTCGGCAGGAAATCCACGGTATATTCGCTGCCGCGATAGATCTCCGTGTGGCCCTTTTGCCGTCCGAACCCTTTGACCTCGCTTACAGTCATGCCTTGGATACCCAGTTCATGCAGGGCGTCTTTCACCTCGGTCAACTTGAACGGTTTGATGATGGCTTCGATTTTTTTCATAATTGGTTACCGGTTCACTATACACACATTTGCGCCCGGCGAAAGCGCCGGGACGTTAATTCACGGTGACTTCTTCACTTCCGCCCGCAGCATCGCCACGACCTGCTCATACAGATTTTCATACGCCCCGCTGATCTCTGTGAAGGCGCGCACCTCCTCCGGCTGCGTCGAATTCTCTGCCGCGATCTTCGCCAGATGCCAGCCGTAGCTCAAAGCATCCGTCTGCGTCAGCAACAACTGGAACTCGAAATTATTGCCCGACGAGAACAACAACTCATGTTCCTTCGTCTTCGCGATCGAAGCCCGCGTAGCCTTCTCACCCGCCGGCAATTCCAGCGCATGCAATCTCACCGCGGGATCATCCTTCGCCAGCGCTTCCAGTCGCTTGGCCGCATCATTGGAAGTTTGCGATACCGCGTCAATCAGCTTTCCCAGCTCCGCACTGTTGCGTTTGATGATGAGCACCATCTTGACGTTCTTCTCATCTTGGAACAGATCGTACAACAAGCTCACCGCATTATTGCGCGTTTCCAGCCGCTTGGCTTCCGCCGGCCGCATGGCCGCAGTACCGGAATTTGAACTCTCACGTTGTTGCGCACAACCGCACAACAGCAAGGCGCAACCCAGCAAACAATATTGTAAACGCATCATATCCTGACTCTACCCCCACTTGGCCGTCCGCGCTAAGGGATTTGCATGATCCTATCCGCAAATACTCATTATTCGCTGTAAGCGCGTTCCCCGTGCTGCGAAAGATCCAGGCCCACCGATTCCTCTTCCTGATCCACCCGCAAGCCCATGGTCCAATCCACCACCTTCAGGATGATGAATGTTCCCGCCGCCGCCAGTACCGTCGTGAATACCACGCCAATGCACTGGTTAAAAAACTGCGCCGTGCCGCCCGCCAGTGAAACCACCGCTCCGCCTTTCATGAAAGTCGTTGCGATCGCCGGATTTGCCTCTGTATTTGCGAGAAAACCCAGCAACAACATGCCCACAATGCTGCCCATGCAATGCACCCCGAACACGTCCAGCGAATCGTCATAGTGCAACATCCGCTTTAACTCCGTGACCGCAAAATAACAAACCACACCGCCCGTCAGACCGATGCAAAACGCCGCCGGAATGCTCACAAAACCCGATGCCGGAGTGATCGTGGCCAATCCCGCCACCATGCCCGACGCCGCACCCAACACGCTCGGTTTGCCTTTGAATTTCCATTCCACGAGCGTCCAGCTTAAGGCTGCCGCCGCCGCCGAGAAATGAGTCGCCGCAAACGCGCTCGTCGCCAGTCCGCCCGCATTCAGCGCGCTGCCTGCGTTGAAACCAAACCAGCCCACCCACAACAACCCTGTGCCCGCTAGCGAAAGCACCACGTTATGCGGCACCATCGGTTCCCGCGGAAAACCGCTGCGCTTGCCGATCATGACCGCAAACACCAGCGCCGAAACGCCGGAACTGATATGCACCACCGTTCCGCCCGCAAAATCCAGCACCGGAATCTTCCCGCCCAGCGCCCAGTTAAAATAACCGCCTTTACCCCACACCATATGGCATAACGGCAGATAGATCAGCGTCACCCAGACCAGCGTGAACACCACGTACGCGCTGAACTTCACGCGTTCCGCCACCGCTCCGCTGATGAGTGCCGGCGTGATGATCGCGAACATCATCTGGAACAGCATGAACGTCTCCTGCGGGATCGTCGGCGCATAATCTCCGTTCGGAGCCGCCCCCACGCCTTTCAAAAACAGATGCGTCAATGGATTGCCAAAAAACGCGTTCCCGTCCGCAAAAGCCAGGCTGTATCCGAACACCATCCATAGCGTGGAGACCATCGCCATCAGGATGAGACTGTGCATCATCGTCGAAAGCACGTTCTTGGTCCGCACCAGGCCGCCGTAAAACAGGATCAATCCCGGGGCTGTCATCATCAGGACGAGCGCCGAACTCGCCAGCAACCACGCATTGTCCCCCGTGTTCACGGTCAAAGGCGGGGCAGTCGTTTCCGCCGCGCCGGCGTTCGCCGTTGCGCCCATCAGAAGGAACAAAATGGTGCATGAACAAAATAATAGCTTGTTCCTAACGCGATGAATTTGGTTCATGGACGCGAAGTTCATCAAATCCCGGCCAGAGTGTCAACGACCGGCTTGCAACTTGCCGTCGTAAAAGTTGTTCGATTTTGTTCCCGTTCATGTTTAGCTTTCCCGCCGTGTCCGCCGAAGCCCAACTCACCCCCATGATGGCTCAGTACCGGCGCATCAAGGGCGAACTGCCCAAGGATGCGCTGCTCCTGTTCCGTCTCGGTGATTTCTATGAGATGTTTTTCGAGGATGCCCAAGCCGGCGCGCAGTTGCTCAATCTCTCGCTCACCGCCCGCAACGGCATCCCCATGTGCGGTTTGCCTTTCCACGCCGCCAATAATTACATCGCCCGGATCCTCAAGGCTGGCCGCAAAGTCGCCATCTGCGAACAAACCGAGGAAGCCCGCCCCGGCAAGCTCGTCAATCGCGAGATCACCCAGATCCTCTCGCCCGGCACGCATTTCGACGAACGCATGCTCGTCGCCGAGCGGAACAATTTCCTCGCCGCCGTCTATCCCGGCGGCAAAGTGGCCGGTGCCACCACCTTCGGCCTCGCCCTCATCGACCTCACGACCGGCGATTTCCTCACCACCGAACTGGAAAACGATTCCGCCCTCCTCGCCGAACTGGAACGCCTCCGCCCCGCCGAGATCATTTTCCCTACCGAAGCCGTCTCCCTCCGTGATCAACTTCGCGGCGCCTTCCAGATCCTGAGCGGTTACGATGACTGGACCTTTGCCCCGGAAACTGCCCTCTTTACCGTGCGCGAACATTTCAAGGTCGCCTCGCTGGACGGCTTCGGCCTTAAAGACAAGCACGCCGCCATCGGTGCCTCCGGCGGCGTCCTGCATTACCTCGCGCAAAGTTTGCGGCGCGATGTGAAGCATCTCACGCGCATCTCTTTTTATCGTCGCAGCGATTTTCTCACGCTCGATTACACCACGCTGCGCCATCTCGAAATCCTTGAACCGCAGCATCACGATGCCCCGCGCAATGCTTCACTTTACGGTGCCTTGAATCGCACCGCCACCCCCATGGGCGCGCGCTTGCTCCGCCAATGGCTCTCGCAACCCCTTGCCGCCGTGGCGCCCATCCTGCGTCGCCAGGAAGCCGTCCAACAGTTCATCGAAAATTCCTTTGGTCTCGACAGCTTTCGCCAGCAGCTTGCCAACGTCCGCGACCTCGAACGCACCATCGGTCGCCTCAGTTCCGGCACCGGCAACGCCCGCGATCTCGTCGCCCTCCGCACCGCTCTTGAACAACTCCCCGCGCTCAAGCAAACGCTCGCCACCATCGAAAGCGCCACCCGCCCGGACTTGCTCGCGGATGCGGATGCCTCTGCTCCGCCCGCGCCGGTTTTGATCCGCGACCTGAATCAGCAAGTCTCCGAATTGCCCGACCTCGTCGAACTCATCCAACACGCCATCGTCGATGAACCGCCGTTGCCCATCAAGGAAGGCGGCATGATCCGGGATGGCTTTGACGCCGGCCTCGATGAACTGCGCAACGCCCAGCGCGGCGGCAAAGATTGGATCGCCAAGCTCCAGGCCGATGAGATCGAGCGCACCGGCATCGCTTCGCTCAAAGTCCGGTTCAACTCCGTGTTCGGTTATTACATCGAGATCACCAGATCCAATCTCGACAAGGTCCCCGCGCATTACATCCGCAAGCAAACCATCGCCAATGGAGAACGCTTCATAACGCCTGAGTTGAAAGACATGGAAGGCAAGATCCTCGGTGCCGAGGAGCGTGGTGTGAAATTGGAATACGAGATCTTCCAGCGCGTCCGCGAAACCGTCCTTGGCCGCCTCAAAGAAGTGCAGCAGACCGCCTCCGCGCTCGCGCAACTCGATGTCCTCGGCGCCTTCGCTGAAACAGCGCGTCTCCACAATTACACCCGCCCCCACATCGCCGATGCCGGCGTGCTACACCTGCGCGATGGCCGTCATCCCGTGCTGGAACAACAACTCGTCGAAGAACGCTTCGTCCCCAACGACACTGCTCTCGCCTCCTCGGAGCGCGGCCTTCAGGCCGATTCACCGTCCGCCGGAACCGGCAGCCTGACATCCCCGGACGCCGCTCCTCAAATCGCCCTGATCACCGGTCCCAACATGGCCGGCAAAAGCACCTACATTCGCCAAGTCGCGCTCCTCACCCTCCTCGCGCACACCGGCAGCTTTCTCCCCGTTGCCGAAGCCCGCGTCGATCTCGTGGATCGCATCTTCACCCGCATCGGCGCAAGCGATGACCTTTCGCGCGGCCAAAGTACTTTCATGGTGGAGATGACCGAGACCGCTAACATCCTGAATAACGCCACCGCCCGCAGTCTGATTGTCCTCGATGAGATCGGCCGTGGCACCAGCACCTTTGACGGACTATCGCTCGCCTGGTCCATCGTGGAATATCTCCACAATCAGGTCGGCGCCAAAACCTTGTTCGCCACCCATTACCACGAGCTCACCGAACTCGCCGGCCGCCTCGCGCGCCTCCAGAATTTCAACGTCGCCGTCCGCGAATGGCACGATCAAATCGTTTTCTTGCGCAAGATCGTCGCCGGCGGCACCGATAAGAGTTACGGCATCCAAGTCGCCCGTCTCGCGGGTGTGCCGAAAGAAGTATTGGAACGCGCCAAACAAATTCTCTCCAATCTCGAAGAATCAGAACTCACTCCCGAAGGCAATGTTCGCCCCGCGCGCAAACAACAGGATCGTGAAAAGTTGAAAAGCCTCGCCCCGCCGCCCCAGATGGATTTATTCAGTAATTGAAGCTGCCCTAAATCAGGAGGGAAAAATTCAGTAGTGCCGGAACCGCGGATCTTGCGGTATTTCCTGATCCGTCACTTCATGATGTGGCACATCATGTTCATCGACCGGTTCCAGGTATTTTTTCACCGTCGCCAACAGCATGTCCATGCCGAAAGGTTTTTGCAAAATCTTCGCCACATGCAGCATGGAGGTCAACGTCAGCAGCTCTTTGGTCAGCGCTGAACCCGTCATCATGATGATCGGAATTCTAAAACCTTCCGCATGCATCTTGATGATCAAGTCCGCTCCCGAACCATTCGGCATGTTGAAATCCGTCAGCACCAGGTCGTAATGATCCGCCCGCAATGCTCGCATCGCCGCCGTTCCGCCATCCACCGCATCCGTGTTGTATCCGCCGTAGTGTAACGCCTCCACCGCAAAATCCCGCATCGACTCCTCATCGTCCACCACCAGAATGTGGTACGGCGTGACCGTCTCTCCCGAGGGTTGGGTGTCGTTGACTTCCAAAGTCTGGTCGGCAAATAATCCTATGGTCATGATAAATTGATTCGGTTGTGCGACTTTTGGCTTCCGTCTGCTTCTGCTCTCACTAAGTCTTCTATGTTAAAAGCTGGTACCATGCCAGTGGAACTTATCCACAATTCCCCTTATAATGTGAATATTTTCGCAAATATCACGTTTCCAACTTATTGCAACTCGCCATGCAATCCTGCTTTTCGCAACTAGGTTGGCACGATCAAAAAGCTTCGCTCAAAAAAATGATTTTGATACTCACGCATTTTGCACGTCACCGTGCATCTTGCAGATTACGAAAGGGAAGGAAGTCAGAAGAAGAATGTCTAAAATCTGATGTTAGAAGTCATCGCATCTCATCCAGCGCTTCCGCCACGGCTGCCTGAATCTTGCGCGGCCCGTCGCCACCCAGTTGTTGATCTACTTTCTCCAGCCGGTGGATCAGGTCCAGCACATGCTTTCGTGGATATTCCCCGCCCGCCGCTTCACAAAAATGAGTCCGGCATCCCAGCGGCCGGTCCGCGTAGATCATGCACTTGCCCGTTTCTGGTTTCAGCATCGGGCAGGCGCCGTCATTACGTTCGGGCAGTTCTTTTCGGCCCGTCGCCCGAAAACCTTTCGCCGCCACCAGCGCTTCGCCCTTTGTGAGATACGGCGTCAGCCCCGTCAGTTTGAACTGGCAACATTCCGTGCGCCCTACGCAGTTGCGTTCCAGCGGACGTTTCGCCAGGTCCGCATAGACCGCCCGGACCTCCGCCATCGCCGATTGAAGCAAACTCTTCTGCATGCTGTTTAGGCTGGCTCAGTTTTTCTCCAGCGTCACATCCCCGCCGATCACCCGCTCCAGGTGTCCGTGTTCCGTCCGCACCAGCAGCGCCCCGTCGTCATCCAGCGCTTCCGCCCGCCCGCGGATCCTCTGCACGCCGCTCTGTACCGAGACATTTTGCCCGATCGTCGCACAACCCGCCTCCCACTCATCCGCCAGTTGCGAAAATTTACCGCCGCCGATCCGCGCATAATCCACATCCAGTTCATGCAAGATCGCCGTCGCCAGTTCCGCCCGGGAAATTTCTTCGCCCGCCTCGATCCGCAATGAAGTCGCGATCTTCCGCAATTCCACAGGAAATTCAGCCGCTGCCAGGTTCACATCCACGCCGATGCCCAGGATGATGTGCCGCACCCGGTCTACTTCCGCGCTCATCTCCGTCAGGATGCCCGCCACCTTTTTGCCGCCGATCAACAGGTCATTCGGCCACTTGATCTCTGGCACCACGCCTGTCACCGAAATGATCGCGCGCCGCAAGGCCGTCGCCGAGGCGATCGTCAACTGCGTCGCCGCCTGAGGCCGCATCTCTGGTCGCAGTAAAATGGAAAACCAAAGCCCCTTCCGCGCGGGCGACATCCACACCCGTCCCAGCCGTCCGCGTCCCTTCGTCTGCGATTCCGCAAACACCACCGCTCCTTCGCGCACCCCATCGCGCGCCAGTTTCTCGATCACATCATTTGTCGAAGTCGTTTCCTGGAACACCTGGATATCCCGCCCAATCACCTTCACCGGCCCCAGTCGCGCCAGCAGATCGTCCGCGTGCAATGCATCTGGCGAACTCACCAGCCGGTAGCCAAAATGCGGCCCCGCCTCGATATCATAGCCCACCTTCCGCAATTCCTCGATGCGCGCCCAGATCGCCGTCCGGCTGATCGCCAGTTGCTCCGCCAGTTGCGCGCCCGAGACCCCATCCGGGCTCGCCCGCAAAGCCGAAAGTATTTTCGCATCCGTCGTCATTTAATAAGGATTTGATAAAACCATGAAGCTGGGAAATAAGACAGTCCGTTCTGTGTTGAGTCCGTGGCCAAAGTGAATCCGCTCACCCCTCAAAATCCAGCCCGATATCCACCGCCCGCGCCGAATGCGTGATCGCGCCCACCGAGATCAGGTCTACGCCGCTGCGCGCGATGCCGCGCACCGTTTTCAAATTTACTCCGCCGCTCGCTTCCGTTTGCGCCCGCCCCTTCACCATCTTCACTGCCTTGCGCAACTGTGCCGGCGGCATGTTATCCAGCAAAATGATGTCGGCGCCCGCCTCCACCGCCTGCGCCACCTGTTCCAGCGTGTCCGCTTCCACTTCCACTTTCAGTTTCGGAAAAGTGGTGCGCGCCCGCGTTACGGCGGCCGCGATCGCATTCGGTTTCTCATGGCGCAATGCCACCAGGTGGTTGTCCTTGATCAGCACCAGGTCGAACAGCCCGATGCGATGATTCCTCCCGCCGCCGCACGCCACCGCATATTTCTCAAACCGCCGCCAGCCCGGCGTCGTCTTCCGCGTATCCAAAATCATCGCCTTCGTGCCCGCGATCGCATCCGCGAACTGCGCCGTCGCCGTCGCCACGCCTGACAGACGCTGCACAAAATTTAACGCCACCCGTTCCGCGCTCAGCAGCGCGCGCGAAGGCCCGGAAATTTTCAAAAGCGTTTGCCCCGGCTTCACCCGTTGCCCGTCCTTCGCCAGCTTTTGGATCTTGATCTTCGGTGAGAGCGATTTAAAAGCTGTCTCCGCAAACTCCAAACCCGCCACCACCTGCGATTCACGCGCGCGCATCAACGCCACCGATTGAAAATCCTTGGGCACCGTCGCCAGCGTCGTCGCATCACCTTCGCCCAAGTCTTCCACCAATGCCGACCACACGGCATTGCGGATTTCTATGATCGTCAGCTTCACCCCTTCAAGATGAACCTCGCCGGAAAAAGTAAAAGCAAAAATGGCGCTTCCGCCCTAATTTTCAAGGTTCCGGGCGAATTCATAAACCTTGTGCTGAATTCTCCCTGCGCCGATAGATTAGCCGAACACATCAAAACTACGCACTTGCAATGGCTTGGGCGTTGTTAAACCCGGCGCTCCGGCCTCCCTCTCCGCCAATGAAATTGGGGGAGAGGGATGGGGAGAGGTGGTGCTTGGCTTTTCCAAAAAACGTCACTCCAATTAGTTGCCCGCTTCTATGTCCTTCACCAAGCTTTTTGCAGAGTACTTTTTGCCCCGCTTTGCAACATTTTGGTGTCGTAACAATTTGTCACTTGTCGTTTTCCGTCCAGTCGCACAGGGTAGGTTCGTATATTCAATAGAGTGAATCCTTAACCCGAATAATCCTATGGGAGCATGGTCTGCTGATAGCTACGGAAATGATACCGCCTGTGATTGGGCTTACGGTTTGGACGGCATGTCCGATCTGGACTACGTCCGCCAAACCATTCAAACCATTCTGAACACCGCCCCCGGCGCCTATTTGGAAGGTGACCAGGCCGAGGAAGCCATCGCCGCCATCGAGGTGATCGCCCGGCTCAAGGGCAACTATGGCGTCTCTGATGCCTACACGGAAGAGATTGATAATTGGGTGAAGGACCATCCACAACAGCCACCCGCCGACCTTGTTGCCGCCGCCGTTCAAGCGCTGGACCGCATCCTCACCGCGCCGTCTGAACTCATGGAGCTTTGGGAGGAAAGCGACGGCTTCGAAGCCTGGAGAGAGTCCGTCCTCGATCTCAAACAACGCGCTGGCGAATAGACCCGCCGCATCCATTTCCGCCGTTCGTGTATTTCGCGTATTTCGTGGTTGATAATGTTGCGCTTGTTACTTCGCAATCTCCTTCACCACCCAGCCCGCCGCCGCAAAACCAAACGCCCCCGTCACGAACGTCGCCGACCCCAACCCGCCGTTGCAATTCAGTTTGGTCCCATCCTCCTCCGTCGCCCGGTTTTCACACACCGATCCGTCCGGCTGCTGAAACACCGGCGCTTCCGCCGAGAAAACGCACATCACACCCATCGCCGCACCATCCGTTGCCAGGTTGAATTCTTTGCGCAACTTCTTCCGCACCTCCGCCAGCAACCGGTCGTGCGTCACCTTGGAGAGATCCGCCAGCCGCACCGCCGTTCCATCGCGCCTCCCGCCCGCACCGCCGCAAGCCACCACCGGCAGATTTTTTTGACGGCACTTCGCCAGCAGCAGGATTTTGTTCGAAACGCTGTCGATCGCATCCACCACAAAATCATATTTCACCGCCAGCAGTTCATCCGCCGTCTGCTCGTTGAAAAATTTCTGTTCCACCGTCACCCGGCATTCCGGGTTGATCGCCCGGATCCGTTCCGCCATCACTTCCACCTTCGCGCGCCCCACCGTCTCCGTCAGCGCATGCAACTGGCGGTTGATGTTCGTCACGCACACCTCGTCCAGGTCCACCAGCGTGATTGCGCCGATGCCGGATCGCGCCAGCGCCTCCGCCGTCCACGTGCCCACGCCGCCGATCCCCACCACGCACACGTGCGCCGCGCGCAAGCGTCCCAGCCCCGCGTTGCCATACAGCCGCGCGATGCCGCCAAAGCGGGTTTCAAAATCGTTCATCGGTTTCAGTAAATCAGCCGGCCCGTCAGAGGAAAGAAATTTTTATCGTCGCCCCGCCCTTGTACACCCCGCAACCCGTGGGTTACTGTTCCTTGTCATGGCCAACCAGCCGCCAGTCCGTTACCAGGGTGAAGTCGTCTACATCTACGCCTTCGATGTCGCTTACGATACCGCGCGCAAACCCATCCAGACCCTCCTCGGCCAGCCCGTTGAGCAATTCGTCGTCGATCCCGGCAAACGCACCCCACGCCAGTCCTTCTTCTACAAGCCGCAGATGATCCGCCTGCCGCCCATGGAACGCACTTGCCCGCACGGCCCGGCGAAAATCGAGCGCATCATCAAGCTCCTGCCCGTCGGCGCCATCAGCATCACCGTCCGCGTGCCCTTCGCCGTGAATCACGTCGATGAACTCGTCGCCTACCACGACCTCCAGTTTGAAGACCGCCCGCTCTACGATGACGTCCGCCGCCTGGCCCAAGACGTCGTCACCGAACTCAAAGGCCATTTGATCCGCCCGCAACTCCAGTTGCCGGAAGAAGAAGCTTACACCGTTTTCTGCTTCGCCTCGCCTGTCACCGATGACCACGGCACACCGATGAATGCCGAACAATGGTTCCAGTCTCATCGCCGCCAGATCGCCGCCCTCCTCACCCAGGAGGAAAAGATGGCCAAACTCTCCAAGCAGGAAGCCGAGGAATCCACCGGCCGTTACCTCAGCTACTACGACAACGATATCATCGTCATGGATTGGGATGCTGCCTTGCTCGTGGATGAACCCCAGGATTTTGACGAGTCCCTCTTCATCATGGAACTCGCCAACCTCCAGCTCGCCGAACTGGAAGCTTACGATCGCCTCCTCGATGACGCCCTCGAACGTTCCTATCGCGATCTCGGTGAACGCCGCCTCCGTTCCCGCCGCGGCATCATGCGCGAACTCCGTGACATCCGCATCGATATGGCCCGGTTCAATGATGAACTCTCCAACATCACCAAATTTTTCGGCGATTGGCACCTCGCCCGCATTTACGAAAAGATCTCCAGCCGTTTCCACCTCGCCGACTGGCACCGCACCATCGACGGCAAGCTCAAGACCCTCGATGAGTTGTATCAGCTCCTGAACCATGACCAGAACAACCGCACCATGTTCTGGCTGGAGATGACCATCATCCTCCTCTTCATCATCGACCTCGTCGTCCTCATCCTCGGCCTGAAATGATATGCTTCTGTGGCTCAAGTAGTGAGGGGTGAAGTTTGCTTTTTTGCAAATGATTTACGTAGTTTTTTAGAATGAATCCGATCAGCCGTGCGCGTGAGTTGCGCCGTCAGGAGACCTGGGCCGAAAGAAAACTCTGGCGGCTCCTTCGCGAACGTCGTTTTTCCGGCTACAAATTCCGACGGCAGCATCCTCTCGGAAAATATTATTTGGATTTTTACTGTGCCGAAGCCCGCCTCGTCTTGGAAACCGACGGCGGCGGCCATGGCCATCCCGAACAACAAACCCACGATGCGAATCGCGATGCCTGGTTGCAAGCCCAAGGGATGCTCGTCAAACGCATTTGGAACCGCCAATTGTTACGCGACGTCGAATACGTCAGGCAAGACCTGTGGCGCTTGTTACAAGAACGCGCTCCCCATCCTGATAATGTGGAACCGGAAAAAAGAGTCACCGCCCGCATCCTCGTTCCCGACAAGCCCAAACATTGATGGCCGCGCCTGACCGCCTTTTTGTTGTCCCCAAGCCGCACGGTCAGAAAAACCACCTTTTACCCCGAACCCATTCGGATCAACGAACGCGTTCCTACCTCCTTCCCTCGCCCCATCCGATGGGGAGAGGGTCAGGGTGAGGGGCTTCCCTTTCCCCAGCCCCGCACCCATCAGCTCGCTGCTCACTGGCTCTCGCGCAAAACTTTCGTCAAAGCCCGGAAATCTTCCGTGCATTCCGGACATTGTGTCAGATGATGTTCCACGCGGGCCAGGATCTCATCCAGCGGCAGTCCAGCGATCTGGCGCTCCGCGTATTCGCTGATGTTGCGCTGGCATTCACTGCAGTTCAGTTCCTGGTCGCGGGTCTGCCCCAGCATGTCCACCAGGCTCTTGATTTGTTGTGGAGTGAGTTGTTTCATGCGCCAAAAGCGGTTCGAAAGACCTCCGGGGAAATTCCCTCGGCGGCCAGGTGTTGTTTAAGTGCGCGCCGGGCGTCGTGCAATAGTTTATAGGCGGAATTCCGGTTAGTGCCCAGCAGCTCGACCACCTGTCCAAAAGGCATTTCCTGCAACATGCACACGATCACCGTGCGCTGCTTTTCCGAAAGCTTTTCGGCGATGGCCTTCCGCAAGGCCGCCATCAATCGCGTTCGTTCCTCGTCATCACCCATGCTGTTGTCCGGCATGACGGCGGTTTCACTCAGTTGCTGGCCGTCGGCGGTCAATGCATCCAGTGAAACATCCTGCCAGCGTTTCCGTCGCAATTCACTCAGCGCCGTGTTGATCGCTATCGCGTACGCCCACGTCGTGAATTTGCTGCGCCCGGAAAACTGGTCCAGCCGCTCCAGCACCCGCAGCAATGATTCCTGCGCAAAATCTTCCAGTTGCGCCTCGCTGACATCCGACCGTTCACGCAATGCCACGCGCAAGCCGTTGAGCAGGATCTCACGCAACGCCGTCACGGCAGCGGAATGTTCTTCGCCGGTGCCGCGCAACACTTCCGGCCAGTTGATCTCGCTCTCGACCATGAATCCCATGTTGTCCAATCCATCGCGGAAGGCCAGCCGAATCACTTTCGTTGTGCGTCACCTTCATATTGTTTTTTCATTATACGGCTTTTTTCAGTTTCAATTGCGCTTCCAATTCCGCGATGCGCTCTTGCAGCGGTGCGATCGCTTCCCGCACCTCCGCCTCCGTATAACGCGGGGTGATATATTTCGGACAGTTCCAGTCAAACGAAACGACCGTGATCTGAAAGATGCGCTCCGTGATCTTTTGCGCTGCTGGCTCGGCGAGTTGCCGCGCCAGTTCCGGATGTTCGCGCGCATCCAGCACCCGGGCATGCCCCATGATCTTCAATCGCGTCCGCGAAGGATAATCCATCAGGAACATCGCCACGCGATCATTGTCCGCCAGGTTGCCCGTGGAGAGCATCTGCCGGTTGCCTTTGTAGTCCGCAAAAGCCAGTTGATTCTGCCCCGTCACTTTCAGAAAACCCGGACTCCCGCCGCGATGCTGGATGTAAGGCCAGCCGTTGCTCGAAACCGTGCCCAGATAAAAACTGTCGCGGCTCGTGATGAACCCGATTTCATCCTCCGTCAACAGATCCTGCTTCGGCTGCGGCGGGATCACTTGCGACGCTCCATAATAACGTTTCTGCGCCGCGAGTACCTTGGCGGTGAAATAATTTTCTAAAAATTGACCGGCCATAAATTTTCGGTGCGGCAGCGGGTTCAACCACCCGCTGCCGCGTTGGTTGGATGGATTCAGTGGACTTTCCTGTTAAGAAAATCCTGGATGTAATCCGCGATCACATCATTGTCCTCCTCCAGGGCAAAGTGGCCCGTATCGAGCAGATGGATTTCCGCATCCGGCACATCGTTCTTGAATGCCAGCGCACCCTCCGGTGCAAAGATCGGGTCATTCTTTCCCCACACCGCCAGCACTGCCGGATGCGCCTTGCGCAATGTTTCGTGCCACCGGCCATACTGCTTCACGTTGTTCTGGTAGTCGTAGAACAGCGCGAGCTGGATTTCTTGGTTGCCCGGTTTGTCCAGTGTGAGCTGGTCAAACGTGTAGGCATCCGGACTCACGTGCGCGGGGTTCCGGAAACCCTGGAGATACTGGAATTTCGTCGAGTGGAGGCTCAGCAAGCCGCGCACTTTCGCCTCGGTCTCCGGAGTCTTGTTCGCCCAATAAGGCTTGAGATATTCCGCCCAGAAAGGACTTAAACCCTCGTCATAAGCATTGCCGTTCTGGGTGATGATCGCCTGGATTTTCTCCGGGTGCTTGACGAACAGGCGGAAACCCACCGGCGAACCATAGTCCTGGATATAGATGCTGTAATGATCCAGCTTCAATTGATCCAGCAATGCATCCGTGACCTGCGCCAGATGATCAAACGTATACGAAAATTGCGCCGCCGACGGCTGGTCCGAGTAACCAAAACCCACCATGTCCGGCGCGATGACATGATAATTCTCCGCCAGCTTCGGTATCAGGTTCCGGTACATGTGCGAGGAAGATGGAAACCCATGCAGCAACACAATCGTCGGCCGCGACGGATTTCCCGCCTCCCGGTAAAAAATACTCAGCCCCTCCACCTGATTGGTATGATAAGACACTTCCGGCGGATTTGCGGCATAAGCACCGGCCAAACTGCCCAGCGCAATGGCTGAGCCTACAATGGTTTTGAACATGGATTTCATATGGATTTTGTTTTTTGGTAATTGTTTAATTCGTGCCCCAAACTTCGGGCTCCATATGTAAGATGCGGTGACCAGAAAATATCTTACCCGCCGAAGCCAACTTTTTTCACACCACTAATCTCCGCCGTACCGCGCCCGTCCCCGGGCGCAAAAACATCCAACCATCATCCCGCCCACGCCTTGCTCAAAATCGTGGTAAAAAATTCCTCCTCGTCCTCGTTCTCGTCCTCGTAATCGATCTCATTTCAAAAACCATACAAACTGCCCACGGCTGGTAGGGACCGTGCGCTGCTGTTGAGGACAGGACATAGGTAACACTTTAGACCGGTAACCTCCGCACCTGTCCACTCGCTCGGATTGGATGACTCCGGCCCGTTTAGAACAAAAAATTATGGCGTGACACTGATCCGATAGAAACGCGTTGAATTCGTGCCGGCAGTCGGATCGACAAACAGGAAGGAAGTGGTGGTGGCCGTGAAATTCGTCAACGTCGTCCAGTTCGCATCGGTCAGGTTATTTTTACCTTGCACGCTGTAGTTCAAGTTCGGGACGGTCGCAAAGGTCAGGTTCAGACTGTTGGTTTGACCGCTGATTCCCGAAAAATATGGCGTGTTGAGAACTCTTCCCGGCGAACCGATGTCGCCGTTCACTGCGGCCATGAAGGCACCATTCTGTCCGGCCACACTCAGGTTGCCAAAAACACCCGGGCCGGGATTGTAACCGAACGAAACACCTTTGGTGGCCGTCGAAAACGTGACGCTCGCCACCAGGTCGGTGGTGGCGGTTGCTGCTGCGTTCCATAGATAGATGGCATCGCCATCCGAGCTGAAACCGATGTTGGGGTACGTGAAGATTTGCAGGGTCGCCGGCAGATTCTGTGTTCCCCACCACGTGCGGAAATCAGTCGATGTCATGTCCTCGACCAGAATGACAGATTCACCGGGGGCGATGCTGGCGGCATTGGTGATCGTCTGCGCATCGCTGAAGGCATCATGATCATCGTCAAAACGATAACCCTGCAGATTCACTGGAAAATTGCCGAGGTTGCTTAATTCCCACCAGTCTTCCGTCGAAAGTGTTGAACCTTTTGCCGGCTTGGCTTCGCTCGACATCACTTCCGTGATGACCAGGTTGGGTTTCGGAGTCACATTCAGGACTACGGAAATGTTGGTCATGCCTGCCAGATTGGTGACCAGCACCGCATACATTCCAGCTTGGTTCGTTTGCGTGATGGTAAAGGTCAGTTGCGAATTCGTCTGGCCTGCGAGATTGGTCCCATTGTACTGCCACTGATATGCCGGGGCCGGAACGCCGCTGGCCTGAACGGTGAAAGTAGGGGTTTGCCCCAGGTAAGCATCCATGCCCGCCGGTTTTTGTGTGAGGATCGGTGCTGTCGCGGGTACAAAAGCCTCGCTTGCCAGTCCTGACCATGGGCTGGCAAGCGGCGGATTATTGGCCCCCGTCAGATTGCGATGAGCCGCGTTATAAGCCCGCGCAATGAAGTTCACATTGGTCTTCAACGGAATGGGCGAACTGTAAATCAACGCGCTTCCCGAAATTCCGCCGCCCGGCAAGCGCGGGTCTGTGTTGTTGGTCGTGTAATACACCGTCGCCCCGCTCGGCGCGGTGAAGGTGAGCGTTGATCCCGCAAGGATCGCGCCCGTCGTGTTGCCAAAGACCGGCTTGGCCAGCAGGTTGGTATCAATGAAATGCAGGCGGTCGGCATACCATCGCTTCAGAAAACTGACTTCACCCTGATAAGTCCCCGGAAATGCATAACTGTAGCCTGAAATGCTGATCGTCCCGGATCGCGGCGCTGTCAAGGACGGCCAGCGGGCGGCTTCGCGGGGTTCCTCCGCCTGGACTTGTGCCACCAGCGCATCGATGTCCGCATAGATATGATTGGTGGAAAGCGTCGTCTCGCGCAAATTTTCATACCGGTCTATCCAGGCCTGCCAGAAATTGGCGTCCGTGAACATGCGTCCCCACCAGGTGTAATTAAAATAATCCGTGCCGCCATCACCCGTGGGCGACCGCCAATAGAACGGACTGAAATCCCGCCCATCGGTCGAACCCTGCGAACGGTCAAAATCCCAGATCGGCCCAAAGACCAGGTTGTTGGTGCGGTCCTTGTAAAAATAGGCGCTCAAGCGCAATGCATCCACATTGAACGCCACCACATTCAGGATGTGATGGTCGATCCACGAAGGTTCATTGATGAAAGCCTGGTAACCGTTCGTTGGATCGGTGTAGCTCGCCCCGTTCAACGCCGTGTCGAAGGCGTTCATGTAGCCTTGCAGATATTGCTGTTGTGGGGCCCGCTGTGGCGTCTTGATCTCCGTTTCTTTCGGGTAGTTGTACACGATCGTTTGATCGGGCGTGGAAAATCCGGTTTCCCCGTCGCCAAGCCGGTCGATCTTCATCATGTAGCCGCCCGTTACATTGGTCGCCGAGTTGTCCAGCGGGTTCAGGTTGTCCACGGAATGGATCTTGTTGATGTTCACGCGGTCCTTGCTCCACTTGATTTTTTCCTCCAGCGCGTAGATGCCATTATAGTTCGCCGCCGTCAACGGTCCGCCCGTCGTGTTCAGGTATACCTCGCAGAATTTCGTGCGCGGCGCATACCGTCCTGTTTCGTTGCTTAATTCGTAGATCAGTGGATTATGGATCAACACCGGTTCAAAATTATCCGGCGCGTACAAGATCCAGTCGGAATCGGCCGGCAGGCCCAGCGGGGAAAAATCTGCGTCATCGCCCAGGTCGTCCGTGAAATCCACGGAGAACGCCTGCTTGGGGATGCTCGCCGAACTCGAACCATGGACCTCGATCGTCGAACGCGTCGTGAAGGTGGGTGCATTCGTCAGCGAAGTGACCCCGTTCTGGGGTTCGTAGACCGCGATGTTCGCAAACTGGTCGCTGCCCTGCGGCACGCTGCCGCCCGCAAAATTATAGATCACCACCGCCGGCAGGTTTGAATTCGTATGCACCAGGCTCGCGTCCAGTTGAATGAAACTTTCGCTGTGCAACAGCCCCGGCATGGCCCCATCCATGAACGCCCTTGCCCGCACCTGTTCCGAACTGGTGACCGGGATCGGCCCGCTATAGACCGTTGAATCCTCCGTCGGTGCCGTTCCATCCAGCGTATAAAAGATCGTCGCATTCGCATTCGTCGTTGTCAGTTGCAGGTTGAACGCTGCCGTGAACAATCCTCCCGTTCGCGAAAATTGCACTGGTGGTGAAAAATTGGTGCCCGCATTGGCATTCGCTTCACCGGGTGTTGGGGCGGGAAAATAACCCGTGATGTTCGGATTGATCATGTCCCGCCCGTACGCGACGTCCGTTTGCTGGGCCGGATAATTGAAGACCGAGACGATATTCGTGTTCGCATCCACCAATGCCAGATAGCCGCCGTTCACCGGCAGTCGGAAATTGGTGTGCAGTTCATTCGTGTTGATCGCGCGATTTTTCCCCGAGGCGAACACCACCATATAGTTGTCAGAACCATTCGCATCGTCAGCGTCCGGCAGGGTCACATTCGGAAACCGCCACAAGGTGGGATGGTTGGTGTCATCTGTGAGCGACCAGCCGCTCAGGTTCACATCGTTCGTCGTTGGGTTGAAGATTTCGACCCAGGGCGAATAATCGCCATCCACGTCCTGCACCGTCGTCAGGTTCGTCGCCATGAATTCGGAGATGCCCACATTGCTCCACGGCGCGCTTGGCGAAGTGGATAACGTCGCCCAGATCAAAAAATCACTGCTCGCCCCCAAAGAGGCGTTGAATGCCTGGATCGCCATCACATTCGTTCCATTCACCAGGTAACTTTGCGGATTCGTCAGCAGATCATTTTGCAGCGGCACCGGTTCCGCCAGCGCCGGCAAAGCCGTGCCATTGTAAGCGACGTTGCCCGCCGGCATGTTGAAGCGTGCTACTTCCGTGCCGTTAATCCACGCGATGAATCCGTCATCGCTCAAGGCCTCAAGTTGCAGTTGCGCGATTTGTGCGGCATTGGTCAGCACGAAAGTCTGCCGCATGAAGATGCACGTATAGCCGCCATCCATGTCCGTCAGATCCGTGTTCCCGGAGTAGGCGGTCACGCTGCCGGGATCATTTTCGTAGTAGAACGGCGCGGCGCTGGCCGTCCAGGCCGAATCATTGAACCCGGGATTTCGCCAGGCCGTGCTGTCCGGCGAAGATGCTTCGGCAGTTCCCTTGACAAATTTCCAGGTGGAATTGGTTGAGAAAAGGGATTCGCTCCGGACCGAAAAAACCAGACTCAACGCCAGCAGTACCGCGCCTACGTGCTTCATAATAGCTTTTATCGTAGGTGCTTGGAAAGTATGGCACAATTACAAATTTGTCATGTTTCCAATTTAGCACCCTATTGATAACACCCTGTTGACGTGAAATATTGCCTGCGCCTGACCCCCTATGCCCCCCTCACGCCATGTGGCCGGCTGCTAAGCCCTCCCTGACCTTCCCCGCCTCCTCCGTCGGCGCCTGACACGCTGTCCCCGTGCAAACATAAACCGTCGCCTCACCCTTGGCTGGCAACGTCCGCGCAAACGGCTCAACCGCCCCGGCATTTCCCAGAACGATCTTGTTCGGCTGATACACCGAATGCGCCGCCCGCAACAGCTCGCGAAACTTCGCCGACGTCACATCGCCGGCGATCACCACGCGCTTCGGTTCCTCCAGCCAAAAATCCATCGCCTGCAACATCGTCGCCATCCCCGCCGGTTGAGTCCTTAAGCGATTCGCAAACAGGTGCAACGTCGCCCCCGCTGCCGATTTGAAATCTGTGCGCTCTGTGATCGCTGCCAGCTTCAGCAACGCCAGTGTCGCCACCGAATTGCCGCTCGGTTCCGCGCCATCGTAATCATCCTTCACCCGCAGGATCAGGTCATCCGAACCCGCCGGGCTCTGCCAGAACCCGCCGTTCGCCGGATCATAAAACCGCGCCTGCATCGATTCCGCCAGCGCAATGGCAAAATCCAGATGCTCTGCCTTCAGTGTGGCCTCGTACAGATGGATCACTCCATCCAGCAAAGATGCATACCCTTCCAGCAATTGCACCTGATCGCGTTCGCCGTCCCGCCAGCGATGGAACAGCGTCTTCGTTTTTTCATCCCAAAGTTTGGCGCGCAGAAACGCCACATTCTTTTCCGCCGCCGCCAGATAGCGTGTCTCACCCAGCACCGCTCCCGCTCGCGCCATCGCGCCCAGCATCAATCCGTTCCAGGACGCCAACACTTTATCATCCAGATGCGGACGGATCCGCGTCGCTCGGACCTTAAACATCTTCTCCTTCACCACCGCCAGCGTCGCTTCATCAGCCTTGGCCACCGGCTTCACGATGCTCAAAACATTTTGTCCCTTCAGCGGCGCGGGATGACTGTGATCCACGAAATTACCCTCCGCCGTGATGCCAAAATATTCCGCCGCGACATTGTATTCTTCCACCGTCAGCAACTTGGAAAGTTCCTCCTTCGTCCAGCAATAGAATTTCCCCTCGTGCCCTTCGCTGTCCGCATCTTCTGCCGAAAAAAATCCCCCGTCCGGATGCGTCATATCCCGCAAAACATAATCGAGGACATCCCGCACCGTCCCCGCATAACTCCAGCCATTCGGAGGGACGAGTTCCACGAGTCTCCAATCATTTCCTTCTATGGAAATTACATGCGCATCCAGGTACAACTGCACCAATTGCGCATTGTCATACAGCATCTTTTCAAAGTGCGGCACCAGCCATTCTGCATCCACCGCATACCGCGCAAAACCGCCGCCGAGTTGATCATGGATGCCGCCCGCCGCCATCTTGTCGCACGTTAACAAAACCATCCGCTTCGCGTCCTCCGCCAAAAACCGTTTCGCCGCGCGCAACACCAGCAGCGGAATTCCCGGTTGCGGAAATTTCGGCGCTCCCCCAAAGCCTCCGTTCGTTGAATCAAATGCCCCCATGAACATTTCCGCCGCCTTCCGCAGCACCTCCGGCGTGAGCGGATGATCTTCCTTCACATCTTGCGCCGTGAACATTTCCAGCCGCGTATGGATCTCATCCGCCGAAGCTCCGATCTCCAATCGCCGCTCGCGCCACAATCCCGCGATCTGTTCCAGCAACTGCAAAAAGCTCGGCCGCCCATGCCGCGCGTCCGGCGGAAAATACGTGCCGCCGAAAAATGGTTTCCTGTCCGGCGTAAGAAATACACTCATGGGCCAGCCACCGCTGCCCGTCGTGGACTGCACGAAGGTCATGTAGATCTTGTCCACGTCTGGCCGTTCCTCGCGATCCACCTTGATGCTCACAAAATGTTCGTTCAGGAACGCGCCCACTTTCTCATCCTCAAAACTTTCCCGCTCCATCACATGACACCAGTGACACGTCGAGTAACCGATGCTCAAAAAGATCGGCTTGTTCTCCGTGCGCGCTCGCGCAAAAGCCGCCTCGTTCCACGCGCACCAATCCACCGGGTTGTGGGCGTGTTGGAGCAGGTAGGGAGATTTTTCCCGGGCGAGTGCATTCGTATGTTTGTGAGTCGCGGACATCGTCCCCTTAACATCCGGATTTCATCCCCGAATTTCAATGACCAACCTCCAAAGAAATTTCCCGTCTCTTATCAACACCCGGCTCCGCCCAGACGAGGTGTTGAAGCACAGGTGTTAAACAATTAGCAATCCTTGACTGCCCAAGTCGTACTTTTTCCCGTTCAAAAATTCTCTGTTCAAAAATCAACAGTTGCTCCGCCAAACCCGCCTTCCCGATTTGAAATCAAACGAGCCCTGCCGCCATCAAATCTTGTTGCCCAATTGATGGGTCTTTATAGTTGTTATGCAGTGTATTTCACCTCATCTAATAGATCCTCACGCCCGGCTAAATCACCAAAATCTTGACAATCTGGCCAAGGTGTTATAAGGTGATAGTGTTGATTGGGTGCCTGCCGGCGTGCGGACTTTTGCATCGTCTCGCCTCCGGCCTCGCGTTAAACTGTCATGATGTTGTCGAGAAAATCGTGGCGGCCGGAATATGTGCTCATGTTCATCGGGGCGCAGATGATGGGCCTGTGCTTGTCCGCCCTGGTGGCCACCTTGCTCCACAGCGCCAGGGTTTCCGGCTTCAAAGACCTGAACGATTTTGGATTTGTGCTCTGCGCCACGTTGGGTGTCCAGGGCATAACTTGGATCCTCATCCCGATCTTTTTAAAGCTCCACCATACCGGCTGGCGCGAAGCCTTCGGCCTCGATAAACCCGGCTGGCCCAGGTCCTTGCTGCTGGCCGTCGGAGTGCTGATCATTGCGCTGCCCGTGGTCTGTTTCCTGCAAAGTGTTTGTGTGATGATCCTCACCAGGCTCGGCCACCCGCCCGATAATCAAACCGCCGTGGACATGTTCTTGCAGGCCAAATCTCCATTGGCCCGCGCTTACTTCGCGTTCTTCGCCATCGTCCTCGCGCCCGTCGCCGAGGAATTTATTTTCCGCGGCGTGCTCTACCCATTCGTCAAAGAACTCGGCTGGCCCAAGCTGGCCTTCGTTGGTGTCAGCGCCCTGTTCGCATTGATGCATCACGACCTCGCCATCTTCATCCCGCTCATGGTATTGGCGATGATACTGACATGGCTGTACGAAAAAACTAACTGTTTGCTGGCCTCGATCACCGTGCACTCCCTCTTCAATGCCGGCAATGTGTTTCTGCTGTTCTTTCAACCGCAGATCGCCAATTTTTTCCAGAAATACCTGCACATCCAGTTGAACCAGTGAACGCCATGAATGAATTCGAACTCATCGCGCGCCTGATCCCCTCGCTGCCCACGAACCCATCCGTGGTCACCGGCGCCGGCGATGACTGCGCGGTGTTGGACCTTGGCATCCCGGATCGCCTCGTGCTTTTCAAGACGGATGCCGTCGTCGCCGGCATTCATTTTACCGCCGAAACATCGCCAGAGATGATCGGTCGCAAAGCCCTTGCCCGTTGCCTCAGTGATATCGCTGCCATGACCGGCACGCCCACCGCCGCGCTCGTGACCATCGGCCTGCCGCCGGGATTCGACCCCGAATACGTGGCCAAAATTTACGAAGGCATGAACCGCCTCGCCGCCCAAACCGGCGTCGCGATCGTTGGCGGTGAAACCACCACCAACCCCGAGCGAATGCTGATCTCAATTGCGCTCATCGGCACCGTTGCGCGCGGAAAAGCCGTTTTACGCAGCGGCGCCAAAGTAGGTGATGCCATTTTTGTGACCGGCGAACTCGGTGGCTCACTCGCAGGCCGTCATTTGGATTTTGAACCGCGATTGGCCGAGGCCCGCTGGCTGGCCGACCACTTTACCCTGCATGCGCTCATGGACTTAAGCGACGGCTTGTCCGGTGATTTGGGCCATATTTTAAAAGCCAGCAGCGTCGGCGCAGAGCTTTTGAAATCTTCGGTGCCTATTTCCCGCGCGGCTAAATTGCAAGCCAGGGAGAAGTCCGGCAACAAGCCCCCGTTCATCGCGGCGTTGACCGATGGCGAAGATTTTGAACTGCTGTTCACGCTCGCTTCAAAAGACGCCGTGAAAGTATTGGATGCGTGGAAGAAGAAATTCCCCGCCATCAAACTGACCTGCATCGGAAGAATTGTCGCAGGCACGGGCTTGGCCATCCGCGATGGTCGCGGCCTGATTCCTTTCAAAGCCAATGGCTACGTTCATCTCTCATAGCCCCGCTGAGACCGAATCGCTCGGCGAACAGCTTGGTGCCCGCATTTCCGCCGGTCAGGTGATCGGCTTGAGCGGAGATCTGGGCGCCGGCAAGACGCATTTCGTGCGCGGACTAGCCCGTGGCTTGGGCATCACTGCGCGTGTGCATTCGCCCACATTCACCTTGGTGAACGAATACAGCGGCGGCCGGCTAACGCTCTTTCATCTGGACCTCTATCGTCTGGAAACGCCCGCCCAGATCGCGTCTGCCGGCATCGAAGAATTCCTGACGCCCGCCGGTGTGTCGGTGATTGAGTGGGCCGAACGTCTGGGAAATGAGTTTGGAAAAGACGTTGCTTCGCCAGCATCCGGCCAGAAATTCGCGCAGGTGAAAATTGAAATCCTCGACGAAACCAAACGGCAGATCACCTTCGAAAAAGTATGATCACCCTGGCGCTTGAATTTTCCTCGGCCCAGCGCAGCGTGGCCATCGCCCGCAACGGCGAAGTGCTGGCTTCCGCGGCCGAGACCGGTGACCCCCGCGTGACCAACGCGTTCAGTCTGATCGAAAAAGTGCTCGCCCAAGCCAAAGTTTCCCGGGAAGAAATCGAACAGATCGCAGTGGGTCTCGGGCCCGGCAGCTACACCGGCGTCCGCGCCGCCATCGCCTTGGCACAAGGCTGGCAACTGGCTCGCGGCGTAAAGCTGATCGGCGTCAGCAGTGCCGAAGCCATCGCCGCCCGGGCACAAGCCGAAGGAATTTTGGGACGCGTAAATGTCGTCATTGATGCCCAACGGGGCGAATTTTATCTGGCCGTCTGGGACATTTTTGCCGCCTCACCTGACACCCAACGGGTGGAAGTTTCCGCCTTGAAAATAGTTTCAACGGCGGAAATTGCGACACTCACCCAAAAACGTGAATCCTGCGTCGGCCCCGCCGCCGAAAAGGTACTTTATCCTGATGCAGTTACAGTGGCTAAACTTGCAACTACTCCTTCAAAATCCATTCCCGAAGCCCAATTAGAGCCGATTTATCTGCGCGAAACCACGTTTGTGAAGGCCCAAAAACCGGAAAATTCGTTTCAGGTAGGACAATAAAAACCAATTTTGAGACGTCCCAGCTCCCTGTCTACACTCGAAAGACACTTTTAAGCCACGTGGCACATGGGCTGCTTCGATTTAAGCGCAGAAACGCCCGTTTTTCTGGAAAAATGCGCATTAAAATCAAACAAATGGCCAGCTCGCCCGCCAGTCTTTCTGGTCGGAGAACGATTTCTTGTCGCCACCAACCCGTTTCGCGGCTGAATTCGCGCCGGAATTTTCGTCGGGAAAGCGCCGGATTCACTTTGGTAGAAGTGCTCGTTGCCTCGGCCATCGTGGGTCTGATTTTTGGCGGCGTCATTAATTCTTATATCCAGGCCGGAAAAAGGATTGAATGGACGGGATATTCATTGGCTGCCCAGTCGCTGGCTGAGCAATCGATTGAACAGGCTAAAGCGGGCATCTGGGATCCGGCTCAGCAGCCGCCGGAAAATGATTTGACCAACATGAATTTACAGAGTGTCAGTTACGTCGCTGCCACTCAGACCTACACGGGATATTCCGTAGGCATCCTGGATATACCGTACAAGAGCACCAATGCTGTGATTGCCACGAATTTTATAATGGTTCAAATGATGTATGTGGCGGGCAATTCCAATGTGCCGACACAATTTGTTCGCGTGGACACAGTCTGGCCGTTTGGTCTGAGGGGAGCGAATGTCTATTTCACCAATACTGTGTGTGCTTTGATCGCACCTGACAACCGCAGCAACGGAACTTTTTGATGATGAGAATATCCTTTTCCAACCGGACTCGGCTGGCTGCCTTTCATCGGCGGCGGGCCATGACCCTTGTGGAAATGATGATCGCGATAGCGGTGATGTCAGTGGTGATCGCCGGCATTATGAGTGCGCATTTTCTCGGCTTGCGCGAAGACCAATTGATGGAAAGTAAAGCTGGCGCGAATGATACATCGCGCAAGGCGATTGGGAGGATGCTAAACGATATACGTGGCGCCAAAGGTTATGATGTCGGCACGTACAACGGTTTTACCAACTTCACGCCTGTCACCAGCGGTTTTTTTCAAGGGCCGGCGCTCCGGCTTTACACGGCGATCATCAATTCTAATCAGGCGGTGAATGTGAGCAATTATACTTTTTATTATTTTGATTCCACCTATTCCGCCCAGAGCGCCGGCGTATTGTGGCGGCTGACTTCCAGTTCCACGACTCCGGTAATCGTCGCGTCCAACCTTCTCAATCCGTTGTATTTTACCAGTGAGACCTTTCAGGGATACACCCAGACCGTCCGTACTTACAAAGGTGTCATTCATACGGTTCTGCAATTCTCCCAATTCCAATACCCCCTCACTCCGGTTGGAAGCAATGGGCTTTATGATTATTACCGGATCGATTGCCGCGCCACCCCGCACCTTCCTGATGGACCATGAAAATCACACCTAATCTCAAGCAACGGACCAAAGGCTTTGTCATCGTCCTGGTGATGATCATGTGTGCCGTCAGCCTTATCATTTTGTCGGGTGTGCTCTACCGCACATCCACAGTAAGCTTGCTTAATTTGCGCAATACTCAACTTTCCGTGCTGAACAATGCTGCCGAAGCTGCCACGGAAAAAGTTTATGCCAAGATGGCCTGGGATTTCCAATATTACGGCCCCAACCAAGTCAGCAGTAACCTAACCGCCTACCGGACGTATGTACCCACTACGAGTGACAATTCGTTTTGGTCGCGAATTCAGTTCTCAGATGCCAACGGCAATGTGAACAGCACTTATGTTAGCTTTTTGACCAATTATACCGGTCCTTTGCCAACACAATATCCCAACCAGTTCGCTACCACGTCGCCCATCTACCGGATCGTTTCCAACGCCAGCATGTCAAATTCCCTCACTCCGGGCGTGATTGGTACTGCCCAGCAGGATGTGCTGCTCGCCGAGGTTCCGGTGAGCACCTACGCAATTTTTTACAATGGCGTACTCGAATTCAGTGATTGTGCCACCATGGTCGTGAATGGCCGGGTGCATTCCAACAGCTACATGTGTGTGGGTGCCGGAAGTGGCGACACCTTGACCTTTGGCAGTCCGGTTACCAGTTGCGGCACAATGTCAGCACCGGCGCGCGGCGGCATTAACATTTGGACGGCTAATGACCCAAGCACTTGGTTAACCACTTTTTCGGGTGGGTATTCCACCAATGTGGCAAGTGTCAATCTGGCCATGACCATGACCAATACTCACTCAATCATCGATATTCCGCCGCCCACCGAGTCGCCCATGTCCGTACAGGGCCAGGCCCGTTTGTACAATCAGGCTCAGGTGGTGATCATCGTGACCAACGGCCCGACGGCTTCCGCCAACCCCACCGTCTTGGTTACTTTGCAAACCGCTTACAACGACCAGAATCCTGGTTCAGACACTGCCAAGACCACCGCCATTCTTACCAATGTTACCGACACCTATCTGGATACAAATTCCATCATGAAAGTTCCGTTTCTTTCCCTTACGAACACCTTTTATGACCAGCGTCAGGGCGAAACGAATTACGTCGCCCAAATTGATGTCGCCCAGTACAATAACTGGCTCACCACTAATTCGGCCGCTCTGGGCAAATTCAGCAGCAGCCCGGCCACGATCCTCTATATCGCCGACCAGCGTGCCGCTATGAGCACCAGTCGGCAAGCCGCCGTACGGCTGGTAAATGCCACTCAAATCCCTTCCAATACGCTGAATGGAAATAACAACGGTTTCTCGGTAGCCACGCAGAACCCGATTTATATCCAGGGTAATTACAATACCACCGTTGCCGGGGTCAGCGGAAACACAACCGCGATGGGCTCGACTACAAACGGCGCTTCGGTGCCCTCTGCCATTCTTGCGGATGCCATTACCATGCTTTCGCCCAACTGGGTGGATAACAAAAGCTCCCTCGCCTACAACAGTGTCTTACGCACGGATCCCAGTGGTACCATGACAGTGAATGCTGCCTTGGTCACAGGCGCCATTCCTTCCACCGGGACGGACGCCAATTCGTTCAGCGGCGGCGTGCAGAATTTGACCCGTTTCCTGGAGGACTGGTCTAGTGCCAATCTCGTGATGAATACCTCCATCATCAACCTGTTTAACAGCCAGATCGCCACCAAACAATTTCAAATGCCCGGAGCCTATTACAATCCGCCCAAACGGTACTGGGCCTTTGACACTACTTTCTACAGCCGCCAGCCGCCCGGCATGCCCTACGCGCTGGTTCCCATCCGTTTTAACTGGAAGACGCCGGCACCGGCAACGGTGACCAGTAATTAAGTTTCTAAAGGCTTCTAAAGCCGGAGCCGGATATTCCGATTTACGTACAGTCTTGTCACATTGATGGACGTAGAGACTTATTTTCCAGTAATTTATGTGCTTTTGTAGTGGTATGAAGGCTGCTGGGTTTAAAGTGCGGAATTTATAGTGAAATTACGATATTATGATGTTGCGTCTGGCCAAGCATAACCGGTGCACGAGTGCCGTGGGTTTCACTCTGATTGAAACGCTGGTGGCTTTTGCTGTTTTTGGCATGGTGGCTGGAGGTATTATTTTCGGCTATATCCAAACCAACCGCATGGCAGAATGGTCGGCCATCTCACTGGCGGCCCAGTCTTACGCAGGCCAGGGAGCTGAACAGGCGCGCGCTGCCAAATGGGAGCCATGGGCTTACCCGCAAAGCACGAACACCGACCAATGGCCTCCGGGTGCACCCCGGACCAATGCCGGCATGAATTATATTTTTGACATCCCGATTAAAGGGAGCCCGGACTCAAACAATTTCGCATTTTTTGTAACTAATGTGGTGACGATTTCAAACGTTATGCTGAATCCGCCTTTGCGACAGATTACTTCACAGGTCACCTGGACATTCTACCTCACAGGAAAGGAATACACCAACACGGTAGTCCTGTTGCGCGCTCCAGACCAATGAAATTATCCTTTCCATTCCAGACCACTGCGGCCCGTTCCCGGCATGGCGCTTTTACGCTGGCAGAGATGATGTTTGTGGTGGCGATTTTTTCCTTCATCGTGGCGGCCATTGTCGCGGTGCAGCTATTTGCCTTGCGCGTTTATACCTTGGGTTCCACAAAGTTGAGCGCCACGACTGACGGCCGTGAAACCATGAACGCCCTGCGCGACGCGATTCGATCATCTAAAATCGTCTACATTGGCAGCTATTCAAACAACGGCAGTTTTACTCGCATCCCCACGGGTTCATTGCAGATGGGCAATGCCTTGGAAATTGCCACCACCAATGCCACCCGCACGAACTACATCGTGTATTTCCTGGATAACTGGGATCCGACCAACAAGCTGGTCAGCATCAGCAATGGTTTATCAAGTACGATCCAGATTCAGGCGTTGTACGTCACGAATTACTATTGTTTTTTTGGTGAAAATTATCTGGGCCAAACCAACTCCGATTACGAAAACAACACGGTCATCCATGTTTTACTGCAATTCTACCGGTGGGAATACCCGCTGGGGTTCGTCGGCACCAACGCCTTGAATGCCTATGATTTTTATAACCTCTCGGCGCGGGTGATGCGGCGGGCAAAAGATTAAATCAGACCTATGACCCCCATTCCTTCATCATCTCGTCGTCAGTCAGTCGCCGCCGGATATGCACTGGTTGTGGTCCTGATCACTTTGGGCGTCATGCTGATGGTTTTCGCCAGCCTGCTTTATTGGGCCACCTCAAACGCCCGGATGACCACCCGCAACAACCTGTTCAATCAATCGGAAGCCGCCGCGGAATCCGCTACCGAAAACATCATGACATACATGATGCGTGATTTTAACAATGGCGGCCTCAACGCCGCTTCCAGCTACAATGCCATTTTCCCTCCGACTAACAGTTGGCCGGTTCCTTTTCAGTTCAGCGATACCAATGGCAATACCGCCAAGGCAGCCACCGTCAGTATCGGGGCTGCCGCAGCCACCACCCTGAATTCACAATATGCCGGCCTTTATGGCTTCACCATCCCGGTGGACATCGCCTCCACGGCCGCACCCCAAGGCCAGGGCGTCAATTTTTCCGCCACCGTCTATCAAACCGTGCAGTTCGCGTTGATACCGCTTTTCCAATTTGCCATTTTTTACAACCTGGACATGGAGATCAACCCTGGTGCCGCAATGACCGTCAACGGCCATGTGCATTCAAATAATAATATTTGGGCCACCGGCAGCAGCTCTAGCGCGCCGCTCACGTTTTCAAATGAAGTGGAAGCCGCTGAAGCCGCTACCAATGTTCCGAGTCCGCTGGACCCCACCAATCGGGGACGCGCCGGCAACGTAGTTTACGCTAATCCAGACAGTCCGCTGGGATTTTATTCCACGCTCAATCTGCCCATTGGCGGTACTACCAACAACAATCCCACCAACGTGCTCGCTATCCTGAACCTGCCGCCTTCCAGCAACGCTCCGCCCAATTATGCCAATGCCTATTCCACCAATGGGCTCGTGTATTTTTCCAATGCCTCCGATCTCATCATCTCGAATGCGTTCAACGGCACCAACGGCACCTTCGGCACCAACATCAGCGTCTTCTACCAAAATCCTTACAACGCTCCCAACTATCTTACGCCGGTCTCGGGCGATGTGCCTTTTTCCACGAATGTCACGGGTTCGGGCGCTTCCAAAACGACCAACATCACGTACGTTTATTCCTGGGTGACCAATGCTTCATTTTATGATTATCGCGAATCCGATACCGCCCAGGCGGTGAACATTGATGTGGGTAAACTGAACACCTGGCTGCTAAATACCAATAGTTTGGGTGGCTCCCAATACAATCAACTAAATAGTAGTGGCAGCACCAGCAAGAATCATAAGGTCAATTCGATTTACGTTTACAACAGTGTGCCCTTGAGCGCCAATCAACTTCCCGCTGTCAGGTTGATAAATGGTCAGCAATTGCCGCCGGCCGGATTGACGGTGTCCACGGCATCGCCGCTGTATGTGCAGGGCAATTACAATACCACCACCAACGGCTCGCAATTTTCCACCACTTTAGGTGATACCGCTAACACCTCTCCCGCAGCATTGTTGGGAGATGCCATCACCCTGCTTTCCAGCAGTTGGAGCGACAGCTATAAGGCCACCAACAGCCTCTCCAGCCGCAATACCGCCAATATCACTCTGAACGCCGCCGCCTTGGAAGGCATCGTGCAGTCCAATGGAACCAATTACAGCGGTGGCGTGGAAAACTTCCTGCGTCTGGAAGAAAACTGGAGCGGCAGCACCATCACCTACAATGGCTCCATCGTCGTGATGTTTCCCAGCCAGTACGCCACCAACGTCTGGATAACTACAGGAAATTATTACAATGCGCCGACCCGCAAATGGGGTTTCGATAATAATTTCCTGAACTCCGGCCGGTTGCCGCCCCTCACGCCCACGGTCAAAGCCATCATCCGCGGCAACTGGGCCGCGTGGTGATCAAGACTGAATTTCAGGCCGGATGAGTTTTTAAGACTCAATAAACTTTAGGGCCGGATGAATTTTTCCAGTTCCCCGTGCAGCTTTTGCAGGTCGGGCAGGTTGATATACATCATGTGCCCCGCATCAAATTCGGTGTAAGTGATATTCGTGCGCTGCGCGTCGGCCAGCGTCATGTGATCAAGGCTGTAGCGCACTGTGTCGATCGGGCAAACCAGATCGCATCGCCCGCCTAATACCAGCACCTTCAAGTAGGGATTTTGATTCATGGACGAGGCGAGCTGTTCCCCTGCGTTCGCATACGTATTTTTCGCGCCGTAGTTCCACGGTTGCACACCGGCCAGCAGTTCGTACGGGAGATCGTCTTCAAATTTCAATTCGCTGCGCACATACGAAT
>Ga0206948_1033_pt1 | contig 40398 bp, 27 predicted proteins | sample Alteio_BWOrgHeat_FD_153236 | JGI IMG/M metagenome (GOLD analysis project Ga0206948, IMG submission 153236) | Enriched cells from forest soil in Barre Woods Harvard Forest LTER site, Petersham, Massachusetts, United States -... | ecosystem: Environmental > Terrestrial > Soil > Temperate forest > O... | reverse complement strand
AGAGTATTCTCAGGGAACATAACATTCGTATTCCTCAAGGTTTTGAAATGAGTGTGGCAGATCTTTATAAGCAGCTTAAAGCAGGCAAGCATCCTATGGAAATCCCCTATGTTGTAAAACCTGTGCAGCAGGGCTCCAGTGTGGGCGTTACCATTGTGCTTAAGCAAGGCGATATAGCGGCTGCGACTTTCTCTCCCGAAAACTGGCATTACGGAGATACTCTGATAATAGAAAAATACATTCCCGGTAAGGAACTCAGCACCTGCGTAGTTGGAGATAAGGCGATAGGCACTCTGGAACTCAGGCCGGTTAGCGGGTTTTATGACTATACAGCTAAGTATACCGATGGCAAAACCGATCACATCTATCCGGCAGAAGTGCCTGATGAAATCTACAAACAAAGCCTGGAATATGCTGAGGCTGCGCATAAATGTATCGGTTGTCGTTCAGTGAGCCGCACTGACATGCGCTATGATGATAAGCAAAACCTGCTGTATGTTCTTGAGATCAATACTCACCCTGGATTTACCTCACTGTCAATTGTTCCTGATATAGCTGCGCGTAATGGGATGCCTTTTGAACAACTGGTGGATAAATTAGTCAAAGAAGCGCGTTGTGATATAAGATCATAATTACCTTAGAAGAGGTTTAGTTTGCGAAATCAAAAAGGAACTCCAGTGTCGCAGGCCTACGCATATGCTAAACTAGCAAGTACACTAGTGGCAGCAGAACAATATGCTGAAGCAATAAAGTTTTACAAACTTTCTATCTCGTTATGCCAACCCACTGAAGAAAAGCTTAAGCTTGCGGCATGCGCTGCCGTGTGCAATATTTATGCTACCTGTAGTGCTACTGAAAGTTTTTTAGATTTTATAAAAGAACACCGCCTGCTTCCTGAGATCATAAATATAAAAAGACTTAAAAAATTTGAAAAAGCCTATATTGATATTTTTAAGGCTGCAGGAACAATTTATCGGATTACTGGTGATTTGAAGAAAGCCAAACACTATCTGATCATGCACTTGAGCTTAGCTCCTGATAACTTTGATGCTCTATTTGAACTTATCAATGTTTACGCTGAGGAAACTGACTGGCCAGCTGCATTACAGAAATCAAAGGAAGCAGAGGATCGTCTTAATGCTTTGGAATCGCAGGGGGTAACGGTTGTATGCAGCTCCAGTATTCTCATATACAAGGTCAAGGTATGTGAAAAATATGGCTTAATTTATCAGGGATTTCGTGACTTTTCCATGGCTTCCAAATATTATTTGCGCGGGTTAAAATTCATTTCTGAAGAGAGAAGCCAGATTAACGGGATGGCATGTGTAAATACCCGGAAAACCAGACTCATAAACTTGAATAATCTGCATTGTGCATTAGGGATAGCTTTTGCTGTAATGAAAGTGCAAGTTGGTATGCCGGATGATGGCGACCCTGCTGATATTAAAATGAAATTTGCCCATGATCTAAGCTTTACTCAGGAACTGATTAATACAGTCAAAAAGAGCTTAGAAGAGAATAAAAAAACAATAGACGCCAAATCCCCATCATATGATAAGGTGTTAAATTATGAACTAAGGGTTCAGGTTGTAGAAGCAGTTATTGCTACTTATACTTGCCCGGATTCTACCTCTGTAGATGTTAGGCTTACAGAAATAGCACAGAAGTTAAGACAATCATCGATTGGTTGCGATTTGTCATCTATTGCGTTGATGATGAAAGTGCTTTTGTTGCGGGGTAACTATAAAGAGATCATAGCGTTGAAAGATTATACTGGCGTGTCTGCTAACCACAATATTCTTGTGGTCAGTCAAGCTCTTGGCGCTGCCTACTATAATATTGGAAACTTCAGGGAAGCCTTATTGTATTTTGAGAATTTAATGGTGATCGATGAGAATGGCGATCTGGCGAATTTTATAGCGAACCTTTACTGCATGCTTGGCGAATTTTCTGAATCGCGAAGATACTACAGAATAGCTTTAAAGTACTCTACTGACAAACATTTGTATGAGCTACAGATTAAGATAGCTGACTTGTTTGGTTTCTTTGTTTTTAAAGGGGAAAGTTCGGAGCTTAAGCCAGGTAAACTAAAGAACTTTCTTAAGATTGCTAAACAACTCTTTGAGGAATTCCCAGAGCTATATTCTGATAACTATGTGAGAGATCCTTCCTCGCCATATTATGAAGCAATTTTATTGCTGATATTGGTAAAGGATATTTGTAAAAAGTCAGAGCTCTGGGATAAAATTAAGTCTCTGAGAACTGAGGCGGAAATTGAAGCTATAACACCTGCTGATGAAGAGAGGTGTGTTGATGCATTTAAAATCGAGCGCGAGGCTCTGATTCAGAAGATTAAGGAATACTGCTATAAAGATAGAGAAGGATCGCCAGTATTCCCGGATCCGCTAAAAAGGTCGCCTAAACCTGCTAAAGAGGAAACCAAGTCGGCACATCCCCAACCCGGAGATGAAGGAGTGTTTTTATTTAAGGCAATGCCAGCAGATTCGGGAAAGCAAACCTATAGTTGGTTTGACGTTAATAGACTCAGGAAAGTGATCAGTGATGATAATATTGAGAGAGCCAAAAGACTAGTTATAAATTGCGAAAAACTATTGGAAGATGATGGGAAAGACAAACCTGGCGTCAAAAGAGATAACTATAACTTTTTTATTAAGTTGCCTGATGAGTCTAGAATTCAGGGCATGTTTATTATGCTGGGGAGTTACAATATAATTACTTATGATAAGGGGTTTAGTTCCCACGTAGCTTACGAGAAAGCCAGGCAGGCAGGCTCCTCTAATGGTCACCAAATAAAGCTGCCCGTTACAATTAACCTGTGCTATATCTGCACTGAAAGAGTAAATTCGGGAGAGGGTTATATTGCGCGCAATTGATGTGATTCAAGTATCTCCGGCGAATGCTTTGGCTGAGTCTGCTAGCGTTATGATATTTCAACAGAGGCTTGATGTGGGGTTAATGCTCTATAAACAGGCTATCGCATTATGCAATCACAATGAGGAGGATCTGAAGCTTTCAGTCTGTGCGGCAGTTTGCAACATTTATGCTCTTTACGGAGATGCTGTAGGTTTTTTTGAATTCGTTAAAGATCAACGCCTCCTTCCTAAAAGCATAAAGAGCAATCGGCTTATGAAATATAAAGAGTCATATGCCAAAATATTTAAGTCTGCTGGGGTAATTTACCGGATTGATCGCGACCTGGAAAGTGCCAAAAGTTATTTGCAAAGGTCTTTAAATCTGGAACCTGGCTGCTTTGATTCAAGCATTGAGCTTATAGTAGCACTAATAGAAAGCAGAGATTGGAACACTGCATTAAAAAAAATAAAAGAAGTTGACGCTGCTCTTAATGCATTGGCAGCAAAAGGAACTGCTTTTATTGGCACTTATAGTGTTACTATGTATCAGCTTAGGATAAATGAAAAGTTTGGCCTGGTTAATCAGATACTAGATAACTATACTGAAGCAAATCGCTGTTATTTGATTGCCTTAAAGCATTATGCTAAGGAAGATAAGCGGATCAGGGGTATAGCTAATATTAGTTTAAGAAATCAAACTACTATGAGCCTTAATAATCATTTTTCGACCGTGTCATTATCATTGGTTTTAATGAAGATTCAAACTATCCTTAGAAGTGACATTGACGAGAATGATATTAAAACTAAATATGCCAGCGACTTTAGTTTTATGAAGGCTTTGATTGGTAATGTAAGTAAAGCCTTAAGTGTAACTGAGGGGCTTTTAATAGCTGGTTCCCCATTTAGTATTCAACACTCAAATAATAGAATGAGACAGCAAATTCTGGAAGTGTTTATCACCTTATACACCAGTCAGGATTTTGATGCTATAGACTCTGAGCTGAACTATATAGTGCTGCAGGTAAAGCAATCAAAGACTCAGTACGACTCATCATGTATAGCGATACTCGCAAAAGCCCTTTCCTTGCGTCATAATTACCATGCTATAATAGATCTTAAAGATCATTTTGTTTTCTCGAATGATAACAATACGCTTGTGATGCTTAAAGTTTTGGGGACTGCTTACTATGGAACTGAAAACTATGAAGAAGCCAAAGTTTATTTTGAATTGTTGCTAGCGAAAAATAATAGTGCGCATGTTGCTCATTCATTGGGTGGAATTTGTTGTCTACTCGGCGAATTTGGAGAAGCGCGAACCAACTATAAAATAGCTTTAAAAAAAGAGCCAGGTAATCACCTTTTTGAATTGATGGTAAAGGTGACTAATATATTCGATTATATAGTTCTGAATGAGGACAACCTTGAGGTTAGGTTAGGCAAACTTAAAATCGTTCTCATAAGTGCCCAGCAACTATTTAATGAATTCCCTGAGATGTATTCTGATAAAATTACAATAGAGTGCTCTTCTCCTTATGCTGAAGTAATGTACTTGCTTGTGGTAGCAAAATTCATTTTTATACAAACTAAGCTCTGGGATCAGATTACATCAATTAAAACCGAAGCAGAAGTTGAAGCTATAACGCCAGAAGATGAAGCTCGATATTCATCAGCATTATCGCAGGTAGAGAAGGCCGATATCAGGGAGCGGATTAAGAAATATTGTTACCATGATAAAGAAAGCTCGCCTGTATTCCCCGACCCGCTAAAAGCTTCTATACCTACTAAAGAGGAATGTAAATCTGTACTTCCTCAACCAGGAGATGAGGGGGTGTTTTTATTTAAGGCCATGCCAGCGGATTCTGGGAAGAAAACCTACTGTTATTTTGATAAAGACAAACTCAGAAAAACTATCAGTAAGGAAAACTTGGAAAGGGCTGAAAGACTAGTAACTGAGTGTGAAAGGCTATTAGTTGATGATGGGCAGGATAAGCCTGGCGTCAAAAGAGACAACCATAACTTTTTTGTTAAATTGCCTAACGAGGCAAGAATCCAAGGTAGATTTATCATGCTTGGTACGTACAACATAATTATTTTCGATGAGGGTTTTGGTTCGCATGTTGCCTACGAGAAGGTGCGGCAAGAAAATCACTCCCAGTGTGCGCAAAAATAGCGCTGCAAAAATTAATTAACCTGTGCTATATATATTTTAATTGTATATGGATGTGTTTCTATACCCACATTTTGAAAGGTAAGGGGGTAACTTTGTATAATACCCAAAGCATTTCAAGAATTGGGTAGGAATGCAAGTGGTGAGCATGAGGCGCGTATTCTTCATACGAAACGAAATGCGAACCCGAAGCATGACGCACACAATTTTTGAAAGGCGAAGGGGATATGACAAAATTTGAAGAAAGGGCCAAGGCTTTTGAAAATCATTTTCACCATAAAGTTGATGTCAACCTCGCTATAAAGGCTAAGGCCTATAAAATGCTTGGGTTCTGGGCGGCAGGCTTGTTAGGCATCACCAATCAGGATGAAGTGGTTAATTATGCCATGGAACTGGTGATTTTTGAATATGATCACAGCCACCAGGGAACGGCAATTGACAAATTGGTGCAGGACTTTGCCCAGAATAATATCAATGTAAGCAGGTTTGATATTGAAGACAAACTGGAAGAAAGCAAACAGCAGGCTTATGCTGAAATTATGGGTGAATAATGAACTTTAACTATCATGAGCGTGAGCCGGGTTCAGGTGGCATTCCCAAACAACTTGTAGTGTTTCTGCATGGGTATGGTTCAAATGGAGCCGATTTGATTTCGCTTGCTCCGGAATTTTATCAAGTGTTACCAGATGCGTACTTTGTCTCGCCCGATGCACCTTATCCTTTTGAGGGTGGTCTTTACGGGGCTTTTCAGTGGTATGGTTTTGCGGATCGTAGTGATGCCGGTATGTTAAACGGTGCCAAATCGGTTGAGGATGAACTGAATGGGTTTATCGATCGGCAGCTTGCAAGATTTAAGCTTAAAGATAAAGACCTCATTGTCATGGGTTTTTCTCAGGGCGCTATGATGGCTATACATAACTTATATCGCAGGCCTCATCAGGCTAAAGCTGTGATTTCATTCTCGGGTTTTATGGCTGGGCTTAAGGAATTCAAAAATGAGGTGAAATCGAAGCCGCCAATTCTGATAACTCATGGCACTAATGATTCACTCGTGCCATTTAAGGCACTTGATATAATGGTTAATACCCTAACTCAATTAGATATAAAGGTTACCGAGCATGTCTCGGAGGGTTTGGGTCATGGAATAGATGCCGAGTGTATTGAAGCTGCACAGAAGTTTTTGAGTGCGCTATAGATCAAGGTTGACAGGCTTGACCTATCTATTATTTAAATTTAGTGTTTAAGGTAGGTAAGAAAAACTATAAATATCAAGGTATGATATTGTGAAACTATGGGATTACTCTAGAGATTATTTAAAGAAGTTCGATTTAAAGAAGTATGATTTTAAGAAATACGATAAGAGTATAGTTACAAAACATAAGAAGCTGATCTGTGGCATCATTGCCCTGGGGATATTAGCTTTTATAGCTTGGTATTTCTTCGGTATGCATCAAAAGGAGAAGCATAATGCTTTGCCTGTGGCAGTAGCAAAAGTAAAAAAAGAAGACTTTAGTTTTTATATATCGGCACTTGGTTCAGTCACTCCCCAATATTCAGTGACTATAACCGCGCAGGTAAGTGGTAAAATCAAAAAAATCCATTTTGCTGATGGGCAAAATGTTAACGCCGGAGACTTGCTTGCTGAGATCGACTCAGCGCCATACTTAGCGCAATTGCAGCAATTTGAAGGCCAGCTTGCCAGGGATATCGCTTTGCTTGATAATGCGCGACTGGATCTAAAAAGGTATGAAAAGCTTTGGGATCAAAATTCAGTTTCCAAGCAGGTTTATGATACACAAAAAGCATTGGTTGCACAGTATGTGGGCACTGTAGAGATTGATAAAGGTTTAATTGACAATGCTAAAGTGAATCTCGAATACTGTAATATAAAATCCCCCATCAGCGGTAAAATAAGCATCAGGTTAATTGATGAAGGCAATGTCATACAAAGCACTGGTCAAACGCCGATTGCTGTTGTGAATACAGTAACACCGATCACCCTGGTTTTCTTCCTTTCGGAAAAATACTTGCCCAAGCTTTTAAAGCACAGCGATAACCTTTCAGCATTAAAAGTTGAAGCTTATAACCACGATAAAACTGAATTGCTGGCTACTGGGAATCTAATCGCACTGGACAACCAGATTGATCCTACAACCGGTACCATTAAGCTTAAGGCCGATTTTTCCAATGAAGATTTGAAATTATTCCCTAACCAGTTTGCTAATGTAAAGCTTTACGTAGAAACCATAAAAGACGCGTTAATTATACCAACTGCTGCTGTCCAGCATAGCAACAAAGGCACTTTCGTCTACGCGGTGACCAATGAAAACAAGGTCAAGATCCATAATATAGAAACCAGTATGAACTCGGAAGGGAAAACGGTTATTGTAAGTGGGGTTAATGCCGATGATATAGTGGTAACTGAAGGCACAGATAAATTGGTTGAAGGGATGCTGGTGTCGACATCGGATAATAAAAGCGAAAACCATGCTATTTCTAAGAAAAGAAAATGAATGTATCCAGCTTATTTATATTAAGACCAATTGCGACTTCCTTGCTCATGATTGCAATCCTGCTAACAGGAGCATTTGCCTATACGTTTTTACCAGTGTCATCGCTGCCGGATATTGATTATCCAACAATCCAGGTTGCAACCTATTATCCTGGGGCATCACCGGAAGTTACTGCTACTTCGATTACTGCTCCGCTTGAGCGCCAGTTTGGGCAAATGCCAGGCTTAAATCAAATGCTATCTGTAAGCTCGGGAGGGCTCTCCCTGATAACCCTGCAGTTCAGCCTGCATCTTAATTTAGATATAGCAGAACAGGAGGTTCAGGCAGCGATAAATTCCGCAGCTTCCTTCCTACCTGGTGGTATACCAAATCCTCCTGTGTATAGCAAAGTCAATCCTGCCGACCCTCCGATTATGACTTTGGCTCTTACTTCTGATTCCGAGCTTTTATCGAGTGTTGAAGACTATGCTGAAACCAAACTGGCGCAAAAGATTTCCGAGATTGCCGGAGTGGGACTGGTTAGCATAAGCGGGGGGCAGCGCCCAGCTGTGCGTATTCAGGCGAATCCTACAGCACTGGCTTCATATGGCCTTACTATGGAAGATGTGAGGAATGCCGTGGCATCAGCTAACGTTAATGCAGCTAAAGGCAGCTTTGACGGGGAGAGTGTCGCATACGCAATTAACGCAAATGACCAGCTGACTACCAGCAGGGAATATGGTGAAATAGTTGTAACTTATAAGAATAATGCACCGGTACGTATAAAAGACGTAGCCACCGTTATCAATGGTGCTGAAGATGTTCTCCAGGCAGCTTGGGTAAACTCTTCTCCTGCCATCATTATTAATATCCAAAGGCAACCTGGTGTAAACGTCATAAAAGTTGCGGATAACATTAAGCAATTGCTACCTAAACTGAGCGCATCTCTACCACAATCTGTTAAAGTAACTATCCTGACTGATCGCACCCTCGGCATTAGAAACTCAATTGATAACGTAGAAGTTGACCTGCTGCTTGCAATCATCCTCGTGATTTTGGTGATATTTGTATTTCTCCACGACGTTCCGGCAACACTCATTCCAGCGATTGCTATACCTATATCGCTGGTAGGCACTTGTGCTATTATGTATCTACTCAATTTTAGTGTTAATAACCTTAGCCTTATGGCAATGACTATCGCTACAGGCTTTGTGGTTGATGATGCTATCGTCATGATAGAAAATATTGAAAGATATGTGGAGCAGGGGTTAAGCCCTAAAGAAGCTGCTTTAAAAGGATCATCGCAAATAGGATTCACTATTATATCGCTTACGGTTTCTCTGATTGCAGCGCTTATCCCGTTACTTTTCATGCAGGACGTTGTTGGCAGGCTATTTAAAGAGTTTGCAGTAACGCTTGCAGTCGCCATTCTTATTTCCGCTTTTGTCTCGCTGACGCTTACCCCTATGCTCTGCGCCAAAGTATTGAGGAAAAAAGCCTTAAACAATGCGAGTAACCTGGAACAGGAATTAACCAGATTATTCGATAAGGTTATAGAGAAATACAGCCATACTCTCAAAATTGCTTTAGATTATAAGAACTTAACTTTAGCTATTGCAATAGCAACTCTGGTGTTAACGATATTGTTATTTTACATCATTCCAAAAGGCTTTTTCCCGGAACAGGATACTGGAATTATTCAGGGAATTACGCAGGCCTCGCAAAAGTCTTCATTTGAATCTATGCAGGAGCAGCAGCAGAGAGTTGTCAAAATAGTTCTCGAGGATCCTTCGGTAGAATCAGTTTCATCCTATGTGGGTATAGACGCTACTAACACTACGATTAACAGCGGGCGCATGCTGATCAATCTCAAGCCAATAGGTGATCGCAGTAAGAGTATGGCTGAAGTGATAAAACAAATTATCCAGCGGGTTAACGATGAACTTCCAGTGGTATTATTTTTGCAGCCCATTCAGGATTTGTCGGTTAATGACCGGGTAAGCCGCAGTCGTTATCAGTACAACATCAGCTCTCATGATGCTGGTGAACTGCAAAAGTGGAACCAACTTTTAATCGATAAACTTAAGGAGAATAATAAGCTGCTCAATGTGGTTGATGATCAGCAGAGCAATGGTTTGCAGACGTATATAAAAGTCAACCGTGACCTGGCTTCCCGATTTGGCATACCCATGCAGGTAATAACTGATACTTTATATGATGCCTTCGGGCAGCGCCAGATATCCAATATCTTAACCGAGCATAACCAGTATCGTGTAGTTATGGAAATTCTGCCTACACTTGGCAGTGGGTTAAAGTCGTTAGAAAATATCTATTTCAGGGCCAGTAATGGAGGCATTGTACCGTTATATAATCTTTCTGATATAACTGTAGAAAATACCCAACTGGTGATTACTCGCCAAAATCAGTTTCCGGCATCAACTATCTCATTTGATCTCGCATCAGGTTTGGCGCTGGGTGATGCGCTAGATATTGTGGCTGCTGCTAAAAAAGATCTGGCCATGCCAGCTACCATTGAAGGTGGATTCCAGGGAGAAGCTGGGATGTTTGAGAATTCGCTGGGCAATGAATGGCTGCTCATCATTGCTGCTGTTACAGTTGTTTATATCGTACTCGGGATTTTATATGAAAGCTATATCCATCCTGTAACTATAATCTCAACTCTGCCATCGGCTTGTATGGGCGCTATGCTGGTGCTTTATCTCTCAGGTAGGAGTCTTGATATAATTGGTCTCATTGGTATAATCCTGTTGATAGGTATCGTTAAGAAGAATGCGATTATGATGATCGATTTTGCCTTGGAGCAGCAACGTGTTTATGGCAAAAATGCTTATGATGCTATCTATAATGCCTGTTTGCTTAGGTTGCGCCCTATTCTTATGACTACTGCTGCCTCTCTGCTGAGTGGTATTCCGCTTATTTTAATGAGTGGTATGGGATCGGAACTGCGGCAGTCACTTGGAGTCACTATAGTTGCCGGGTTGATTGTTAGCCAGGTACTAACACTATACACCACACCAGTGGTGTTCCTCTTTTTTGAAAACCTGTCAAAGAAATTCAAAAACTGGCAAATAGTAAAAATTTCCCCGCCGCTTGTAGAAAGCCCTCCAGTGGTGGGAGTATGATATGAATATATCGGCACCATTTATCGCAAGGCCTGTAGCTACGACTTTGGTGGCTATTGCTATAGCTTTGGCTGGGATGCTGTCATTTTATGTGCTACCAGTGGCACCCATGCCTCAAATTGAATTTCCCACCATCACAGTACAAGCTTCCTTGCCTGGAGCTAGCCCTGAGATCATGGCGACTTCTGTTGCCACTCCACTGGAACGCCATTTAACGCGCATCGCTGGTATTACTGAAATGACTTCGAGCAGTACTTTAGGTTCAGCACGCGTGGTAGTGCAGTTTGATTTATCAAGGGATATTAATGGGGCTGCCCGTGATGTCCAGGCTGCGATAAACGCCTCTGCTGATGATCTGCCAGCTAATTTACCCACTCATCCTACTTATCGCAAAGCCAACCCTGCAGATGCTCCGATCATGATTATAGCGCTAACTTCTGATATCTATGATCGTGCAGTTATGTATGACGTAGCGAGCACCATATTGCAGCAAACGATTTCAAAGGTAAGTGGAGTCGGGCAAGTGACTATAGGAGGAGGCTCGCTTCCGGCAGTGCGTGTTGAATTAAATCCCATGGAGTTAAATAAATATGGTCTGGGGATTGATGAAATTGGCAAAACTATAAGAGCTAATAATGTTAATTCAGCAAGTGGTCAACTATCTCATGGTGAGTTTGTCTCAAATCTGAAGTTAAATTCTCAATTGCTTACCGCTGAACAATATCGGCCTATGATAGTTTCCTATAAAAATGGTCAAACCATAAGGCTATCTGATGTTGCAGAAGTGGTGGATTCCGTGCAGGATTTGCGTAATGCAGGAATGCTTAACGGCAAAACTGGTATATCCATCATCATCTTTAAAGAGCCTGGTGCTAACGTTATCAATACAGTTGATAATGTCCGAAATATCATGCCGCAGCTTAAGGAGATGATAAAGCCAGGTATTGATATGCACCTCGTGCTTGACAGAACCGTGACTATCAGGGCAGCTTTGCACGATGTTGAGCTGACTTTGATTATGTCAGTAATTTTTGTCATCTGCGTGGTCTATGCATCTCTGCGGAACGTAAGAGCCACAATGATACCTGGTACTGCCATGGTACTTTCTTTGTTGGGTACATTTTGTGGAATATATCTTGCAGGCTTTAGCCTCAACACCCTTTCTCTTATGGCATTAACGATTTCCACAGGGTTTGTGATTGATGATGCGATTGTAGTACTTGAAAATATTTCCAGGTATATTGAAGGAGGAATGAAGCCTAAAGAAGCTGCACTTAAAGGCACAGAAGAAATCGGGTTCACTATATTATCGATCAGTATATCACTGATCGCAGTTTTTATACCCATACTCTGCATGGGAGGAATTGTAGGAAAAATCTTTAATGAATTCGCATTTACCTTGGCAATGTCGATTTTCATTTCCATGTTAATATCATTGACGATAACTCCTATGATGTGTGCCTTCTTGTTAGAATCTGGAACGGTAAAAACCAAATCTGTAGTCAAAGCAACCAGGTTTTATGAACACTCTTTAAAGCTGGTTTTGAATAAAGGGAAGTTTGCGCTTTTAGCTACTTTACTAACGATAATAATATCGGTCTTATTATATATTGAAATTCCCAAAGGATTTTTCCCCCAACAGGATACAGGTAGGATTGTAGTAAGTATGGTTTCGGATCAGGATATTTCATTCCAACTGCTTAAGAAGAAATTTGAAAAAGTAATGGCCACTATCCAGCAAGATCCTGATATAGAAAATGTAGTGGGTTTCATAGGCGGATCAAATGTGAACTCCGGGACTTTATTTATTATTCTAAAAGGTATAGGGATTCGAAAAGTCACTGCTGATGCAGTGATAAACCGGCTGCGACCCAAACTATCTAATATTCCGGGTACCTCTATTTATATGCAATCCCCGCAGGATATCAGTGTAGGAGGCAGACAGGCAAATGCGCAATTCCAATATACGATTTCTGCTGATAGTATACATGATGTACAGGTTTATTCTCAAAAGATTATGCAACAGCTTGCCAATCAAAATGGTATTGCCGATATCAATAGTGATCAGAGAGACAAGGGCAGACAGATCACCGTTAAGTTAGACTATGACGCTGCTGCAAGTTACCATGTGACTGCGGCGCAAGTTGATAAAGCACTATATGCGGCTTTTGGGCAGAGCCTGGTTTCAACAACGTATACTGTGCTCAATCAATATTATGTCGTGCTTGAAGTGGCGCCAAAGTACTGGCAGAACCCGGACATACTCCGTGATATGTATGTTCTTAACAGTAACGGTGTATTGGTGCCGCTAGCGTCATTTGCATCTTTTGAGCCTACTTCAACTTTACTCTCGGTCAATCATCAGGGGCTGTCGCCATCGGCGACACTCTCATTTAACTTAATGCCGAATGTGGCGCTTGGAGATGCTGTAGCCCAGGTGACTGATGAGGTGAAAAATATGCGTCTCCCTAATACTGTGCAATGCATTTTTCGAGGAACCGCAGAAGCTTTTCAGTCTTCGCTTAAGAACGAACCTTATCTGGTTTTAGCAGCAATTATTTCAGTGTATCTGGTTTTGGGGATGTTGTATGAAAACCTTATTCATCCCATTACCATTCTGTCAACTATCCCTTCTGCGGGTGTTGGAGCGTTACTTGCATTGATCTGTACGCGGACGGAGTTTACTGTAATCGCTCTGATCGGCATTATTTTGCTGATTGGCATTGTGAAGAAGAATGCCATCATGATGATTGATTTTGCATTATATATTAAAAAGACCGGACAGGAATCATCTCGCGAGGCAATTTACAATGCTGCCCTGCTCAGATTTAGACCGATTATGATGACTACACTAGCCGCTCTGCTTGGAGCATTGCCGCTAGCTTTTGGCTCCGGTGTGGGTTCTGAATTTCGCAAGCCTTTAGGAATTTCAATTATTGGAGGATTGATTATCAGCCAGATGCTCACGCTTTACACCACTCCAGTAGTTTATCTTGCCATGGAAAAGGTGGCCAATTATTGTAGTCTCATGCCAGCAACATTAAAAAGACTTGTTAAGAAGGCGGTAGGCAATGAAATTTAAAAACCTCATCTCTACTGCTATAGTTATTGCTGCCCAGCTCTTGTTGCTTACTGCCTGCAGTCTGGCTCCTGAGTACAACATACCCGATACTCATGTTCCCGAAAACTATGATGCTACAGGCCTCAAATGGACTGAACCACATCCTGATGATGATTGCGATAGGGGTGACTGGTGGAAGATATTTCAGGACCCTCAATTAAATGAGCTGGAAGAGAAGCTAAATAAAGATAACTTTAATATCGCTGCAGCAGCAGCGCAGTATAATGAAGCTCTGGCTTTAGTCGACCAGGCTAGAGCGGCTTTCTTTCCGGTAATAAGCGCTACCGCAAATGGTATGAAACAAAAAGCTATAGGAGCCACTAAAACAGTAACCACTCGTACTTTAACGTTAAATTCATCCTGGGAACTTGACCTCTGGGGGGCAGTGGCCAGCAACGTTGATGCCAATATCGCTTCTGCTGAAGCTTTAGAATATGGACTTGAGTCAGTGCGGCTATCGTCGCAGGCATCACTTGCCCAATTTTATATAGAATATTGTACGGTGCGACATGACGATGGTATTTTAAACCAAATTGTCCAGGCTAGTGATAAAAATCTGAAATATATGCGCAGTCGGTATAATGCTGGCGTAGCCGGCAATGCTGACATATTGCAGGCGGAAATTTTACTCAGTAATGCGCAAACTGAGCTCATCAACAATGGGATTAATCTCAATCTCTACCGCCATGCCATCGCTGTACTTGTGGGTGAACAGCCGTCTACATTCAAACTAGCACCCTGTGCTTATGATCATACCCCACATGATATCCCTTTAGGCATTCCATCAACGCTACTGGAACGCCGCCCAGATATTGCGCAGGCGGAACGGCTCATGGCGCAGGCTAATGCGGGAATAGGAGTAGCTAGAGCCGCATATTTTCCTGCAGTATCATTATCTGCTGCTAATATCATTCAGGGGAATGGTTTGCACAACCTATTTTCTTTCCCACTGACTGGGTGGTCAGCAGGTGTAAGTGCTGTGCAGTCTATTTTTAATGGTGGTGCGCAGATAGCAGCTACTACAGCTGCTGAAGAAAAATTTAATACCAATGTGGCGGCTTATAGACAAACTGTGCTCTCGGCTTTTCAGGATGTTGAAGACAACATTGCCACTCTGGATCATCTGCGTGAGCAGGAAAAAGTGCAAAAGCATGCAACTCAGAAAGCAAAGAATGCGTTTGCTTTGGTAGAGAATCAGTACCGCGCCGGCACGGTAGATTATGCTTCGGTTCTGGCCTTCCGCATCACCTATTACGATTCATTAAGAGCATCTTCCGATGTTGAGGGCTTGAGGGTATCATCTGAAATTGGACTTATCAAAGCGCTGGGGGGAATGTGGAACACCGAGCCGGAAGAGAGTCAACCTACAAGTGAAGAAGAGTGTAACGACCAAAATTAAAATTATTTGTATAACCAATTTGCTAGAGTAATATAAATGTAAGGTATAATTTACTTTAAAAATATGGATAATGTAAATCTTATTGTAGGTTGGAAAGAATGGATAGTTTTGCCGGAACTGAGTATCCCTGCTATAAAGGCTAAGATTGATACCGGGGCAGCCACATCTTCGTTGCACGCATTTAATATCGAGTACTTCAAAAAAAATGGTTTCAAATATGTTAAATTTGAGGTACACCCTTTGCAGGGAAATAAAAGGATTAACCGTTATTGTATAGCTCCTCTTATTGACTCCCGATATGTAAGAAGCTCGTCTGGAGAAGAACGCATTCGACCCGTGATTAAAACGTTAATTTGTATAAGCAATACTCAGTGGGAGATTGAACTGAACCTTACTAATCGCGATTCAATGGGAATGAGAATGCTAATTGGGCGTGAAGCGCTGGCAGGCAAAATGCTTGTAAACCCCAATCATAAATTTCTCCACGGTAAAACTAATACTAAAAAAATTAAAGAACTGTACAGAATGAAAATATGAGAATTGTAATACTTTCGCGCCACTCAAGATTATATTCCACCAGAAGGCTTGTTGAAGCAGGAAGGAAAAGAGGACATGAGGTGGTCATTGCCGATGCCTTAAAATGCTATATGAATATCAATTCTCATAAACCTGAGATCCATTATAAGGAAGGCTATATTCTTGAGAAGTTTGATGCGGTAATCCCAAGAATTGGAGCCTCGATTACTTTCTACGGTACTGCGGTTCTCCGGCAGTTTGAAATGCAAGGAACCTATGCGGTTAACCAGTCTTTGGGTATTACCAGAGCGCGGGATAAACTTCGTGCCCATCAGCTCCTTTCAAGGAAAGGGATAGGGATGCCTATAACCGGGTTTGCCCATTCCCCACAGAATTCTAAAGACCTTATTAAAATGGTCGGGGGCGCACCGTTAGTTATTAAACTCCTGGAGGGAACTCAGGGGGTAGGGGTGGTGCTTGCGGAAACTGTCAAGGCAGCATCTAGCTTGATTGAGGCTTTTCGTGGACTTGATGCTTTCTTTTTAGTTCAAGAGTATATCAAAGAGTCAAATGGCGCAGATATCAGGTGCTTTGTGATCGGTGATAAAGTCGTAGCCGCTATGGAGCGGCAGTCCTCCAGCAATGATTTCCGTTCCAATATACACCGTGGCGGTACTGCTAAGGTTGTGAAAATCACACCTCAGGAACGTAAAACTGCGGTTCAGGCCGCAAAAATTGTCGGGCTTAATATTGCCGGTGTGGATATTGTACGTTCTAAGCGCGGCCCTCTGGTTCTGGAAGTGAATTCATCACCTGGCTTAAAAGGCATTGAAGGGGCTTCTGGACTTGATATCGCTGAAATGATAATAAAATATATAGAAAAGAACCTAAAAGTGTCTCATCATAAACCAAAGAAAAAGGTAATTGCATGACAAAAGTAAAGGACTTGCCTAAAAACAAACAGCCTTCAAAATCTAGCAATAATGCTTTTACGAGAACGGGAAGTCATTATTCAAAAGCTGACCAAAATTCAGGTGCAGAAATCATAGATATTCGCAGCCTTATGCAGGCGGTCGATGAGTTGGTGAATCAAAATAAACTTGCATCCAAGCTGGATAGCTTTATCGCTAATAATGCCACCGCACTTAAACAAGCTGGTCATGTGTTTCCGGAGTTTGCTGGGAATAACTTTTTTCCCCAGTTAATAAAACTTTTTAAATTAATCACAGTTGGTAAAATTGATCGGGCGCTGCCTGAACAAATTCAAATGGCTTTGCGTGATTGCGCGCATATTTTTCTCCAAACCATAGAGGCGCCATGGCAGCTTATACTTCTTCCTGTGCTTAGCCGTGGTAAGTTTATAACTGTCTCCTGTTATCTAAAGGACACGGACTTCTTGCCACCTGATGATGATAGAATTCAAGTTACCTATAAAAAATTTATTATTGAATTTGAACACGATCTCTATGAACAAATGAGAATTGAAGGCGTGTATAGCCAGGAGCATGTAAACAAACTACAACTTGAAATTAAAACCCACTACTTAATTCCAGAAACCAAGGAAAATCCAATTAGAGAACTCTTTAAAAAGGAAGCTGCTGCCAGTAATATTTGTGGCACAATTGCTTTCTCAAAGCTCACTGGTCAGGAAGAAAAGCCATTTGGCTCTATAGCACAGCACTATTGCCTGAGTAAGGTTACCGCAATGGCGCTCTAGCTATCTTAGTTTTCGAAAGGCCATAAATTTACCAAGTCTTTTATTTAATTGATACAATCATCGCTCAGCTGAGCCGGAGCTTGCAAAATTTGTGTGCCTTGATTTGAAATTTGTAGTATTATGCAAGTCAAGAAATGCAACTTAGGTTTTGCCATGTCAGAAGAAATTATGCCTAGAGTCGACATTGCGTTTAAGAAACTTTTTGGGGTAGATGAAAATAAAGATCTGCTGATCTCACTCATTAACTCAATAGTATCAGAAGAAGATCAGGTGGAGACTGTGGATATCCTGAATCCGTATAATTTCCAGGATTTTAAGAAAGAGAAACTATCCATACTGGATATAAAAGCTAAAGGACCTACCGGAAAGCGCTACTGCATAGAAATCCAAATCAGCGATGATGGAGATTATGATAAAAGAGCCTTGTACTACTGGGGCAAAGCCTATACTCAACAGCTATCTGTGGGTAAGGGATATTCCAAGCTAAATAAAACAATAGGAATACACATACTGAATTTTATTAGCATTCCAGAAGCCAAAGAATATCATAATACCTTTCGGCCATTTGCAAATGAAAGTAATGTACATTATTTTAAGGATATGGAGTTGCATACCATTGAGCTTAGCAAGTTTGAAGATCAGATCAAAGGAGAAGAACTTGACGAAGCAGATGAACTCAAGCTACTGTTGTCGAAAGTAAAGACTTCACTTGATAGGTGGGTAGCATTCTTAACTCGGCATGATTTATTAAACAAACGAGATCTACCAAAAGAATTAAAAGATCCAGAGCTAGAGAAAGCTCTAGAAGTTATTGAAGTAATGAATTTGAGTGATGAAGAAAGAGATGCCTATGAAGCACATTTGCACTGGTTACGTATTGAAGAAAGCACTCTTAAGAAAGCTAGGGAGGAAGGCAGAGATGAAGGTAGAGAGGAAGGAATAGTGATAGGTGAAGAGAGGGGAGTAGAGAAAGGCATAGAGAAAGTTGCTAAAAATCTGCTATCTCAGGGCGTTTATATAGAGGTGATTGCAAAGTCTACTGGCTTGACTATAAACAAGATTGAGGAGTTGAAAATAGATAAAAAAGTTGTGAAAGAGGCTTCATAATATTATGGAACTCTGCACTAGCTAAACACTTTGTCCGCCAATAAAAAAGGGATTTTGTATTATTATACTTACCATCTTCCCAACTTACTGCTAGAATAACTCCATGAAAGGTTTTATTGAGCAAATATGTCAGGCGATTCCGCCTTCGTCGTTGATTTCCCGCAAGGTGCAATTAAAGCAGCGCGGGGCGGATGAATATTTGGGGTTATGCCCATTCCACAATGAGAACACCCCATCCTTTTCTGTAAGCGACAAAAAAGGGTTCTACCATTGTTTTGGTTGCGGCGCACATGGCGATATCTTTGGCTATCTGATGAAGCTTGAGGGATTTACTTTCCGTGAGGCGCTGGAAGAATTGGCGCGCCAGGCCGGTGTTAAGCTTCCCAAATACACACCTAAGCAGATTGAAGAAGAACAAAAAGCCGGCGTTATCTATCATATCTTTGAAGCAGCAACCAAATACTACCAGCATAAGCTTCAGAGTTTTGAAGGTAAATCCGCTATGAGATACCTTAAAAACCGTGGCTTGAGCGATGAAATCATTCAGCAGTACCGGCTGGGCTTTGCCCCAACTAATGATGAACTCGCGCAGTTTCTCCTAAAGCATCACAACCAAAGCGATATCATCGCATCTACAGTTCTGATGCAGGGAAGCAATAGTCTATACAACATGTTTCGCGGGAGGATTATTTTTCCCATAATTGATAAGCGGGGAAGGGTGATCGCCTTTGGTGGCCGTATTCTCACCGATGGTGAGCCAAAATACCTTAACTCTCCAGACAATCCCATTTTTAAAAAAGGAGCGACCCTATATGGTATGCATAACGGCTTTGAGAGCGCGTACAAACTCAAAGAAGCTATTATAGTCGAAGGATATATGGATGTGATTTCCCTGGCAAATCAGGGAATTACTAATGGTTTTGCCCCATTGGGGACGGCACTGAGGATGGAGCAAATCGCTCTGCTCTGGGCAATCTGCCCTGAGCCTACCATCTGTATGGATAGCGATGCTGCCGGGCGTAAGTCTGCTGAGAAAACTGCTATTGCCGCCTTACAAAATATTCTTCCGGGTAAATCATTAAAATTTACCATGCTCCATGAAGCTAAAGATCCCGATGAAATGGTTACAAAATTTGGAGTCAGAGCCTTCAGAACTGCGTTGGCTAATGCTAAACCTCTGGTTAACATGCTCTTTGATATTGAGCGTTTAAGGCAACCTTTAAATACTCCGGAACAGCGGCTGGATCTTAAACAACGCCTGCAAAATTTATGTGAGCATATCAAAGAAGAACATATGAAAAAAACTTACCGGCAATTTTTTATGGGTAAGTTTTTTGAGCTATTTTCTAGGAAAATAGATGCGCCTACCGCCAATGATAATGACTTAGATCAGGGCGCAGTTGTTTCTTCAGTGATGGAAAGAGAACACCCATTTGAACGTGAAATTTTATCTATTATCATCCAATTTCCTCATCTTTTGTTGGAAAAGGATATTTCTTTACACCTTCTTAATATGGAAGTTTCATGCAAAAAGCTTGACATAATAAGGAATAAGTTGTTAACTATTATCGATTTTGGCCAGCTTGAAGTGATGAGTAAAGGGCAGGAAGAAAAACTCAGGCAAGAAATATTGACATCCTTAGCACCAGAAATTATCTTAGATGAAGTTCTCGGTTTTAGGGAGTTTCTGCACTTAGAGGATCCTAAACCACACTTGGAAAGATTATTTAAGCTCGATGAACTGAGATGCCTGCAAGACCAGGTGGTGTTTGTTCAGGAGAGTTTTTGTAAGCAGCCATCAACGGAGCTTTTTGAAAAGCTAAAGCATTTAAAGGATACAGAAGAGCAACTAAAATTACAATTAGGGATTAATTAAAATGGCTACAAAAATGTCTGCAAAATCATCTGCAAAAAAGCCTGTTAAAAAAGCTCAAGCCAGTGGTAAAGGCAAATCCTCAGCCGAGAGCGGGATGAAAGATCTATTGGATAAAAGCAAGAATCTGGGATTTGTTACCTATGATGAGCTAAGCAAGATGATCACATCTGATGGTAACTCGATTGAAAAACTTGATGATGCAGTTTCATTCTTTGTTGATGAAGGAATTAAGATTACCGACAAATCCCCTAAAGAAGATGAAGAAGAAGAATTTCTGGCATTGGCTACCCCCGAAGAACCTGAAGAAGAGGCAGAAGAAGAGGGAGAGGACACGACTACCCGCAGTGATGATCCCGTCAGATTATACCTTAAAGAAATGGGAAATGTTGAATTGCTCTCCCGTGAAGGTGAGGTGATAATTGCCAAAAGAATTGAGGAAGGTCGCGATCTGATGACCAGCTCTTTATCGCGCACACCCATTGCGATTCGCGAATTTATGCGCTGGTATGATGGCTTGATCAACGAAAGAATTTTATTGCGTGATATCCTTGATCTTGATGCGACTTATAGTAAAGAATTTGGTAAAGATTTTTCCAGTGGAGAAATCGCATCCCATGATGAAATAGATCTGGATGACAAAGAAGAAACAGAAGAAGCTGCTGTTGAAGGAGAGGAAGCAACGGATCCGGCTAAAAAAGCCGGTGATTTTGCAACCGCAGATGATGGGACTAGTGATGCCCTGTCAATCATCAGCATGGAAACTGAGCTTAGGCCGAAGATGATGGATGTCTTTGGCGAGATGGCTGAGTATAGTGGTAAGATTATCAATCTTCAGCAGGATATGCTTAATGCAGCTATTAAAAATTCCAAGCCTGACCTTAAGACTCATAAAAAGTATAATACCCTTAGTGATGAGCTTTCAGAAATAGTCAAAGGCATAAGGCTTAATGAATCCAAGATTGAAAACATTTTGAATACCTTATATGCGCAAAACCGCAAGCTTATCCATCTTGAAACCAATTTGCTTAGACTTGCTGAAAGCAAAGGGGTAAAGCGCTCTGATTTTCTTAAAGCATACCAGGGTAATGAGTTGAATCCTAAGTGGCTTGACTCATTGAAAAACTCAAAAGTCAAAAATATGTCGACTTTTGCAAAGGAATGTAAGAATGAAACCAAAGACATCAAGAAAGAAATAGAAGAAATAGCGCGTGAAGTAGGGCTTGATATTACATCTTTCAAAGCATTAGTCGCAGACGTGCAAAAGGGAGAGCGCATGTCCAGTCGCGCTAAAAAAGAGATGATCGAAGCTAATTTGCGGCTTGTGATTTCTATTGCCAAAAAATATGCCAATCGCGGCTTGCAATTTCTGGATCTTATTCAGGAAGGTAATATTGGGCTGATGAAAGCAGTGGACAAATTTGAATACCGTCGCGGTTATAAATTTTCCACATATGCAACCTGGTGGATTCGTCAGGCTATCACCCGCTCTATTGCAGATCAGGCGCGAACCATTAGAATACCTGTGCACATGATTGAGACCATCAATAAAATCCTCCGCACTTCCCGGCAGATCATTCATGATACCGGTCGTGAACCGACCCCAGAAGAAATCGCAAGCAAACTGGGTATTCCTGTGGATAAGGTGCGCAAAGTTCTCAAAATTGCAAAAGAGCCGATGAGTCTTGAAAACCCGGTTGGGGATGATGAAGGCAGCATACTCGGAGATTTTATTGAAGATAAAAATGCGATCAGTCCTTTGGATGCTGCAACCCTGGGTAACTTGCGTGAAGTTACCACGCGTGTCCTTTCAACGCTAACGCCAAGAGAAGAGCGGGTGCTCCGCATGCGCTTCGGAATCGGTATGAATACGGATCATACCCTGGAAGAGGTAGGGCAGCAATTCTCGGTAACCCGTGAGCGTATCCGGCAAATTGAAGCTAAAGCGCTGAGAAAGCTCCGCCACCCTAGCAGATCCAAGAAGCTGCGCGGCTTTGCTAATAATTAGTGTTTAATAACTACTCTAAATAGAGCAGTTATACGTCCCGAGGAGCGTGAGCTCCTCGGGACAATAACTTTAATGCGGTTGCCCTAGCGGCTAACTATAAAAATATTATGATATATTTATAATGCACTTTAAATATATTATGATTTTCTCATTATGTAATTTAGAGATATTAGCATTCGTTACCCCGAACTAATGGTATTTTTTATTTCCTGTTAATCTTTTATTAATATTTAAACAATATTTAAAAAACGATAAACATCTTGAATTTTAGAATATTTTCTATACAGTAATAAGAGGGAGATTTGATAGGGAGAATTGTATGCCGCTCATTGCGCATATTGCGGTGGTATGCCTGCTTGCATGGGGTTTATTTGCTGTTGTTAAGATATTGTTTTCTCTCCTAACCACCATGAATTTTTTAGACTGCTTTGATCTCGCTGATATGGGTGGAGGTGGTGGCGGATCCAGTGATGAAGCAAAAGAGAAAGAAAGGCAAAGACAAAGGCAAATTGAGATTGAGGCCTATCAAAGATATTTAGCAGAGATGCAAAAATTTATGACTTCAGAATATCTTATGGCATCTGCACTGGCTGCAAATGAAATGGTAATCCGCAATGAGCAAATTCACGCCTTTGACGAAAACAAAGAAAAGGAACTAGTGAAAAGCATTAAAGACTCTGCAGAAAATAAAGATAAAATACACTCTTCCATCGACCCATTAGCTAAAAACCTTGGCCATGTTATGAGTACTAGTCTTGAAGATAAGGGGCTCAAGGCCTCTGGTTTACTGATCTTTATCGATCCAGAGCTGCTGTTGCTTCGTGAATATAAGAGCCTTAATGAAACACGCTTCCAAAGTATCGGTTAAGTCAGCATACGTGCCTAATTCTGCGATGAATTGTCGAGAAACATCAGGTAAAATATAGATTTTCTAATTATATTGTAATGTGCCATGCAGTAGTATTATGAGAAAATAAGCTCCTAATAGCAAAATAATTATTGCTAACTTGCTTGCATTATTAATAGACTAATATTATAGGTAGACCTAACCATGAAAACTAACTACTTATTTATAGGTACAAGATGAAAGTAACAGAATTGAAAAATGAAGGTTTGGTGAGGGAATATGAAATAGCCATCCCCGCAACTGGAATTTTAGAAAGAGTTGATGCTGAGATAGCGGAGCAAAAGAAGGATTTTAAAATGGCTGGTTATAGAGACGGCAAAGTCCCAGATGCTATGGTTAGGAAGAAAATTGGTCCTGAAATTATGGCCAAAGAAATTGAAAAGGAAGTAGATGAAACATTAAAAGGACTTTTTGAAGAAAAGAATATTCGCCCGGCATTGCAGCCTTTTGTTGAAGTGAAGAAATTTGAAGAAAAAGGAGACCTGACCTTTTCTGTCAAAGTAGAGATATTTCCTCCTGTACCAGACCTTGACCTAAGCGTTCTTGAAATTGAAACTCTCAAAATTAAAATTACCGACGAAGACCTTACAAAAGCTCACGAAGATATCATTAAGAACTTTAAGAACTTCAATGATGCTCCAGCAAGCTATGCCGCGAAGAAAGGAGATGCTGTCATCATTGATTTCACTGGTACAATTAACGATAAGGAATTTGATGGCGGTAAGGGTGAAGGTATTAGACTGGAGCTTGGTTCCGGACAATTCATCCCGGGTTTTGAAGATCAGCTGATCGGTGCTAAGGAAAGCGCTCACCTTAAGGTGAGACTTGCTTTCCCTAAAACCTATGGCAACAGAGAGTTAGCTGGCAAGCCTGCTCTATTTGACGTTACCGTGAAAAAGGTAATGAAACCTGAAGGAGTGGAAACAATTAACGATGATTTCGCTAAAAAACTGGGTCTTGAAGATATGGTTCAGTTAAACGATATGATCAGACAAAAGATTGAGGCAGACTTTAATGGCTTGTGCAGGTTGCGCACAAAGAAAATCCTTTTTGATAAAATTGATTCTGCTTACCGTTTTGAGATCCCACCAGGTATGTTGAAAATTGATTTTGACACCATGTGGAATGAATACCGCGCGCAAAAGGAAGCTAACCCGCACGCTTCAAAAGGTAAGACTGATGAGGAAATCCGCAAAGAATATATGGATATTGCTAAACGACGTGTGCGGTTAGGAATTCTGCTTGCGGAAATTGCGCGTCAAAACAGCATTGAAGTCAATGATAGTGACTTGCAGCAGGCGGTGTATGCAGAAGCCATGCTTCGTCCTGGGCAAGAAAAGATAGTGCTCGATTATTATTCAAAGAGGGAGAATATGGAAAAACTAAGAGGTCCTATTCTTGAAGAGAAAGCTGTTGACTATATCCTTGATAAAATCAAGAAGCAGGAAATTGAAATAACTTCAAAAGAGTTCTTTGAAAAGTATGCAGATGATTTTAATCCGGCTAATATGAATACAGGCGGAGAAGCAAGAACTGGGGCTTAATATTGAGGTAGTATTATGTATAGTAAGGAACGCTTAGATAGAATGGAAGACAGAACAAGCATGAATCTTGTTCCTGTAGTCATCGAGCAGACACCTCGTGGTGAAAGAGCTTATGACATTTTTTCCAGGCTATTAAAAGAGAGAATAGTATTTGTTAACGGCCAGGTTGAGGACGGTATGGCCAGCCTGGTTGTCGCGCAATTGCTTTTTCTTGAGTCGGAGAATCCTGACAAAGACATATATATGTACATAAACTCCCCAGGTGGCGTAGTTACCGCGGGTTTTGCAATTTATGATACCATGCAGTGCATTAAGCCAGATGTTGCAACGCTCTGTTTTGGCCAGGCTTGCTCAATGGGTTCATTCCTGTTGTGTGGTGGTGCCAAAGGAAAAAGGTACGCATTGCCTAATTCTCGTGTGCTAATCCACCAGCCCTTAGGCGGTTATCAAGGGCAGGCGACTGATATTGAAATTCATGCTCGAGAGATTATTGATTTGAAAAAGCGGATGAACAACCTCTATGTAAAGCATACAGGGCAAAAGCTGTCAGTGATTGAGAAAAGTATTGAGCGCGATAATTTTATGTCACCTCAGGAAGCTAAGAACTTTGGTTTAATTGATGAAATTGTTACCAAAAGGCCTAATGCTCCAGGAGATAACGACGATAAAAAGAAAGCGGCATAATTTAAAGCAGGTAGCTTATGAGTGAGTTAGAAGGTACAGATACTAAAAATACTTTATATTGCTCCTTCTGTGGTAAGAGCCAACATGAGGTAAGAAAGCTTATTGCTGGTCCTACTGTATATATCTGTAATGAGTGCGTAGAGCTCTGCATGGATATAGTTAAAGAAGATCATAAGAACCTAGTTTTCCATGGTGATGGCCTGCCTAAACCCAAGGATATATGCAAAGTACTTGATGAATATGTTATTGGGCAGAATCGAGCTAAGCGCATACTTTCTGTTGCGGTGCACAATCACTACAAGCGTTTATCGAATATGGATGTCTCCAATGATGTCGAGATATCCAAATCAAACATCTTGGTGATCGGGCCTACAGGTACAGGGAAGACTTTGCTTGCTCAAACGTTAGCCAGGATTCTTGACGTTCCATTTGCAGTTGCTGATGCTACAACCTTAACCGAAGCCGGTTACGTTGGTGAAGATGTGGAAAACATCATTTTGCGTTTGTTACAAGCCGCGGATTATAACATTGAGCGCACCCAACGAGGGATTGTTTACATCGATGAAATTGATAAAATATCCCGTAAGTCTGATAGCCCTTCAATTACCCGCGACGTGTCCGGGGAAGGCGTTCAACAAGCGCTGCTTAAGCTTATGGAAGGTACAGTGGCATCTGTACCGCCACAAGGTGGGCGGAAGCATCCACAACAGGAATTTTTACAGATCGACACCACTAATATTCTTTTTATCTGTGGAGGTGCCTTTGCCGGGCTTGAGAAGATCATTTCAACTCGTGGTACTGAAACCGCCATTGGCTTTGGCGCGAAAGTTCAAAACAAAGATAAAATTAGGATCGGTGAATTATTACAGAAAGTTGAGCCTGAAGACTTATTAAAGTATGGTCTTATACCCGAATTTATTGGGCGCCTGCCAGTGATCGCCACGCTTGATGACCTAGATGAAGAGTCATTGGTTAAAATCCTTACAGAACCTAAGAATGCTCTCACTAAACAATACAAAAAACTCTTTGATATGGAAGGGGTTGAGCTTAAGTTCACTGATCTGGCATTGAAAGAAATTGCCAAAAAGGCCATCTCCCGTAAAACAGGGGCTCGCGGACTTCGTACCATTATGGAAGATATACTGCTCGACCTTATGTATGAAGTACCAAGCATGGAAGACGTAAGTGAAATTGCTGTCGATGATGCGGTCATAACCAATAAGGTGCAGCCTAAAGTGGTTTTCAAGAAAAAATCCAAGTCTAAAAAAGGCGAAGCAACTGAAGAGCCTAAGGCTGTTATTGGCTAGTTATCTGGATCTTTCCTCCACTCTGGTTAGCTCAACCTCAGCTTTCATATATTTGACATTTTCTTTAAGAAAATCTCCTAATCCTTGAACATGGGGTACAGCTCTGATACATGCATCGACTATCGAGCCATCAACAAAGTATTCAGGGTGCTCTTTGGCGATTTCTCTTATCAAATCCGGGTTGGTTCGGCAAAAAATTTCAACCATTCTAAATGGTTTTAAAGGGGATCCCATAATGCCTATATTCATTGCCTCGAAGCAAAGCATTTTGGTGTTACGCAACGTTTTTGGATCAGTTCCTAGTTTATCTATTTCCGGCTTTAGTTTTGTATCTAGGAACGTCCAAACATCATAGTAACCACGCCAGCTTCCAGACTCATAGCCACCCTGACTAGCAGCCGCTACTTCATCCAAAATAGTTTTTTGAATTCTCTGCTTTAAATTGATCAAATGCCCAGTGGTATTGCCATGAGATAGTATTACTTTTCTGCTTTCACAGCTTACTCTATTTACCTTTTGAGCAAATCCTTCTCGTTTAAAGAAGTCAGGCTGTACCCTTTCTATTCCCTGCTTGACCTGTTGAGTTTCTCTGTGAGTCTCGCCTAATGAAGCTAACAATATGCTATATGTTTGTTTGTAGTACTCTAAGGCTTTACCCTTGTCTCCTAAAGCCGCATAAGCTACGGCCATATTGTTTAACGCATTCGCCATATCATGGCTATTAGCTGGATATAAACCTTTGAGTATTTTAACTGCTTTCTCATGATAGATTATACTTATATTGCAATTAGCTTCTCCTCCTAAGTCTGCATATGCGCTTCCTATATTGCTTAAAGTGGCTGCAATATCAGGATGATTTTCTGATAGAACTTTCTCTCTAATATCAAGGGCCTTTTTGAAATGGTTTAATGCATTGGTTAAGTTGGCTACCCCTTTCATCATTGCGTAAGCAGTTCCCATATTATTTAAGGTTCTGGCTATTTTAGCATCATCAGATGGTGAGAGAGCTTTTAGCATATCATACGCGTCGTTGAAATAAGATAAGCTATGGCTAATATTTATGCCTTCTCCTAATGCTAAGTGAGCATTACCCATATCATTTAGTGCTTTTGCTACAGTAGTATGATTGCCAGGGTGGAGTCGCTTGCTCATTTCTAAAGAGTCATTATAGCACCTTATCGCTTCAGTATTTGCACGAGTATGCCTACAGTAATTACCCAACAAATATTGCAGTTTCCCTAGACCAGAGATATATTCTTGCGGCGCTGGATCAGAGTTGACAGAGGTTATTTCTTTTTTAACCTTATTTGCAATAACTTTGGCACAGTCACGAAATCTGCTTGCTCGCTCTATATCCTTGACGCTATACGTCTGTAAAAGCGGAAAAAGATCTATGATATACTTTAATAAGTTTGTTAAAATCTGTGCTTTTTCACTTTGCTCTAGGGGGGTTGGATGGGTACTTTCTCTGAAAAAGTAGAGATTATCTCGTAATTTTATTAGTGACAAATGATGGCCAGTTAGCTCCTTAAGTGCACTATCCAATTTCGCCTGATCTGGTACTATCTTTTGCAATAGCTCGTACGGAACCGTCTCTAGATAAAGATACCGACAATACCTTAATATTTCTTTGGCTTCATTTCCTAGTTCTTTAGTATTGGCCTTATGCTTCGCGATTCCTTTTGTAATGGTATCTTGCGTAGAGGTGCTGGATAAGTACCTTGCATGGTTGCCAAATGGGCGTATATAGCCGCCGAAATACTTACTTAAGGCTGCAAGTGAGTATGTCATTGTACCAGTCAATCTAGGTGTTAGCCTAAAACCAATTCTGCTTAGCATATGTTTTCCTTTTAAATATAAAGTTGTGAACTTAAGTAATGGAAAAAAGCTACTTGGTCAAGAGGTTGTTTCACATTGTAACTCAATATTGACAGAAGCTAAGTTGCTATTTAGGCTTAAGATTATGTAATACAACACAATTGAGGTTTTAACATGAATAAATCTTTACTTACCGCTGCGCTTCTTGGCATTTTGTCGACAGCACCAGTATCATCAGCTCTGGCTGCAAATGCAGATGACTCTGCAGCTCCTGCAGATACTGAAAAATGTTATGGCGTTGCTGCCAAAGGCAAGAATGATTGTAAAGCGCCAAGTGCCGGTCATGATTGCAAAGGCAAGGCTAAAAAGGATAATGAAGATGCCGATTGGGTTTACCTTAAAAAAGGTGAATGCGAAAAAGTTGCCGGTGGTGAGAAAACCGCTAGCTAGTTTTTGAAGAGCTTACCTAGTCCTTTTTGAATCAGATCGTCTACAGGCTTGGATTGTGGGGTGGTATCTGTATTGCCTGCGGGTGCTGGTGGCGTTGTGCCGGGATTCTGCTCAGGTGGTTGGTTGCTTTTGCCACCAATTCCTATGATGCCTTTAAGAATATCACTGGGTTTACCTTTGCCTTCCTTAAGGGTATCGATAACGGTTGTGAGCACGTTCTTCATCAAATACTGCTGCAAAGCCATGGTGTCAAGTTTGTGGCTTGGATTATCCAGCGGCCCGTAAATGCGTGCCATAAAGGGCGGGAAGCCTTTGGCATCAGCTGTGACAGTTGCAGAGATATCCATAGCGTAGTTGAGCAGATCTACATAGCCAGTTGCGGTCGCAGTTGCGCCCTGAGCATCTAGCTTAAATGACGTGAGTTGGGCGTTGCCATTATTCACGACAAAGGCCCCTTCGAGGTTTTTAAAGTTGGTTTCACCACCGGAGAATGAAGAATCCATGGTTCTTAAAATTCCATCCAGATTCTTGACCTGAGTTAAGCTGTCGATTGCTTTCTGTAGATCGAACCCACTTATTTTACCGTCGCTTCCATTGAACTTAATGTCACCACTCAGGTTTTGCATATACTGATACTGGCTGTTCCCCTGTGATTTTAAATCCACATTGGAATTGAAGGTTCCTTGAGTAACTTTGATTTCACCACGATTAGGAATAATATTTTTAAGCTGCGCATTCTTTATTGAACCCTTAAAGTTAATTGGCTGTCCAGCTTGACTTGATACCGAGCCGCTGCCGGCTACATTGCCGCCAAACATTTCACCAGTCAGGGAACTGAGGTTGAGGATACCTTTGGCAACGTGCATTTTTGCACTCATTTCATTAAAGACTAATGAGCCTTTAGTAAGTTTTCCTACAGAAAGGTTGATATCACCTTCAAAGCCCTGCAATGCAGATAAGTCTATTTTGTCCTGCGACCAGCGAGAACCTTGTTGGCTCGTGTTAATTGAACCCGCAGAGTAATTTGATGGAGTGCTGTCAGGAGAAGTGCTAGGAGTCTTGCCTGATAAGCTATCAAGATTTATAGAGGAGAGTTCCAGATTCAAATTAACGTTGGGAATATTCTGTCCTAGAGTTATGGTGGAATCTCCATTTACGGAGGTATTCTCACTGCCTATGGCTATAGTTGATTTATTGATTTGTACCTTTAAATTCTTGGCCAGATTTCCCTGTACAGTGCTGGAAAGGGAAAATTTACCTAACCCTGCAGGAGCACTGCTGCCAAAGAGTTGTTGCAGGGTTTTAGCCAGGTTATCCCCCGCAGCGCTAATCAAAAGTGGAGCCTTAATGTCGCTCGCAAGGTTTATTTCTCCTTCAATAGCAGCAACCGCATTGGCTGTGAGGACATTAGTCGCGATATTGATACTATCACCGGCTTTAGTGGTAATGCCTTTCACGCGCACTTGAGCCAGATTAACTGGTAGTTTTTTATTAAAAAATGCAGCAACGGCCGCTCCATTTTCGCTTCTAAAGTCATAGGAATAAATTGATTTCTTATCTGTGTTTTTAATGCCGACCATACCAGATAAATTTGCCTGACCTGAGGAAAATACAATTTCTTTAAAAATCAGTTCATTCTCTTTGAAATCACCCGTAGTAGCGAAGAAGAACTCTTGATCTGTAAACTCAGGGAGTTTTTTGGTATCGACTTCTAAAAGCTCAAATAGGGGTGCGATTTTAGGGGCATGCAGCCTAATTTTAGTTTGATACTCAGAAGTGTCGCCTTTATGGGTTTCAAGCGCAATATCAGTAAGTATGGAGCTGAGGTGCAGCGTGATGCCCCCCGCAGCTTTGGTAACATTATAACTACCTTCACCGGTTGCTTTTAGGTCTCCAATATTTATATCGATGTTCTCAATAGTTGCACTATTTTTATCAGCATATAGCTGGGCAGCCATTTTGAAATCATTCCTGAGTATTTTAGGAAGCTCAACTTTTTTAAAACTCTGCATGGTGGCCGCAATGTTTCCTTGCAGATCGAGGATGCCATTAAATGACATCTTTTTAGTATCGACATCTCCTTTTATTGTCACCTTCTCGCCTAGCAACCTTAGTTCAGCAGTTAGAGGAATTACTTCGCCAATCTCCTGAGCGCTGCCTTTCAGAGTAATTTCTTGCCCCTTGACTTGAAAGCTTGTGGTGAAATCTATAGGGCCTTTTAAATCCCTCAGGGCTAGATCGATATCTATATCTTCAAACAGAGTATTTTCCTGCCCCTTAGAGTATTGCACTTTGCCTTTGTTAAGTATTAAGCGCTTAACAGGGAAGGGGGCTGATGCTTTTTTTGTTGCTTCTTTAGTTGTCCCCGGTGAAGTTTCTTCTGGCGATTGTTTGGTGAATTCCCAACTCTGTGTGCCATCTTTTAAAACTTCCAGATATATTTCCGGGTGCTCAAGTTCAACATATGAGAAAACAATTTTACCGGTTAAGAGGTTGCTGATAGCCAAAGCGGCTGTTGCTCGGTCTACCTCAAGAGTATACGGGAATTTAGCCTGGGGTATGGATGAGAGTTTTACTTTATTTAATGTAACCTTGGGATAAGGAAAAATGGAAAGGCTGATTTTATCATCTATAGTCAGGTCCCTGCCGGTCGCCTTTTTGACTTCGCTAATAATGATGCCTTTGTAGCTTTCCAGGGAAATAAAGAGTGGTGCAATCAACATGATTACAATAAGAGCCGCAATAGTAATACTGATATATTTTAAGCGCTTTGACATCAGAACCTCCACTTATTTGTGCTTATGATACTCTTGTTAGCAAAAGAAGAAAAGAGATTAATCCATTTTTTGTTGCAAGCAATTATAACTGAGCCTAGGCTCAAATAAGAATACAAACTCTAGGTATTCTAACTAGGAGGGTGTAAATGCAAGAGAACTTTAAATTTGTAAAGGCTGCGAAAGAGCACAGGTTTATGCTTTTGGATTGGTTGGACGAACCCCATGTGCGCGAATGTTGGGATGTTAGTGAAGGTTTGAAAAATAATATTGAAAACTATACTCAGGGCAACAAACAGATTTTTGATTTTTGGGTGGCTTATATTGATCATATACCATTTGCTCAAATCAGAACTTCAGATGCTTTAGAAACCGAACCGGATGTTTTTAAGCAATATGCATCTAAAACCGGCAAAACCCTGGTGCTGGCATTTGTAATAGGCAATGCGCATTATCTGGGGAAGGGGTTAGCCACCAAAACACTAAATGCGTTTATCGCTTTTTTGAAAACTATAGAACCTACTGTAGATACCTTAATAATTGCGCCTGCTACTAGAAATTCCAGGGCGGTGCACGTATGCACTAAAGTAGGATTTAAGAAAGTTACCGAATTTGAGACGACAAATGGATTATCTTCGAAGGGGCATTATGACTTAATGGTGAGGTCCCTAACGAAATAATACTGGGTCAACCAACTTTAATCAAAAGAGGTAATATATGAGATTAAGATCACCTAGAGCAGTTAAATATAAAAGCAGTGACTTATTTCGTTCTGTATCTGAAGGCAATATTCCCCAGTTTGATGCAATCCTTGTCGTAAATGCCAGCCTTATAAATGAAAAAACTAAAGATGGAGGTACAGTTCTTCATCTTGCCGCAGAATTTGGACATATTGAAATGTTTAAGCATATTGCAGCTAACTATCCCAATCTATTAAAAGAGAAAAATAAAAGTGGATCTACTGTTCTTCATCATGCGGCAGTTCATGGAAAAGAAGAGGGAATGGTTGTGCATGTTGCTACTACTTATCCACATCTACTAAATGAAAGAAATAAAAAAGGAATTACGGTATGTAATGCTATATGTCGTTCCCGTATTCCTAAAAAAATGAGTGTGTCAGAATATGTTTTTGATGTGCTACTTTTGGTTGATAATCCAGAGTTTAGAGCAAAAGTAGCATGCATTTTATATGCACCAAAGGGTAATCTTTTTTATAAACTAAACGATGACTTGAGTTTAAAAATAATCGGTTATTCAGAAGCGAAAGATCTAAGATTTATTCCACAATTAAAAGTGTTATGCCTGGATCTTGCCAAAAGGTATTTGAGGGATAAAAGATTGACAGAAGAGGAGTTTGAAAAAAATCAAAGTGCCTTATATACGGATAATCATATCAAAGCAGCTGCTAAATTTATGGCGCGTGTTATTATGAAAACCTACAATGAAGATGCAGCAGGTATAGGTGTTTTGACTCAAGAGCAGCTTGAGGTGCGGCAAACTCAACTTCAGGGGTGGCTTAGTAGTACGCTAATGCGAAGAGGAGAAGAGTTTAGGTGGCTGGTAAACAAAGAGTTTAGACAAGGTATCATGCATGTAGTGCAAAAAGCAATGCTCATCCAATCCACAGAAAGATGTCCAAGAACGGAGCCAGCTGTAAAGCAAGCCTTAAACACATGCATAACCAATTGGGTAAGGAGAATCACTCATGAACCTCAGGCACAACTGGTGGAAGGGCTTAGTTTAGCTTAAGTTCTGACCTTACTCTTTTTCCTGGATTAGGTTATTTAAAGCATTCTCTGTAAGCCTATTTACTCTCTTTTTATCGATCTCATGGTCTGAGGAGTGGACGCGTTCAAAAGCTCCTATATAGGCGTCTTTGGCGTCAGTAGATGTATTGCTCCATAGGAGAGCGCCATTATTTGCATCAACAATACCTACAACAAATCTCCCAACATCGGCGGAACTCGCAGTCCGTGAGCCTATAAGTGCGTCGACTAAAACATCCTTAGTTCGGGCGCCGCTGGTTTTAACATCCGCAACATAATCGCTTAACAACAATAGAGTAGGTTTGCTGCCACTCTTCAGATTAAGTTCTGGCTTCCCAATGTTTTGAGAGGTGGATAAGGCCTGCTCCTCCGGCATAAGGTTTGACTTATACAGTTCATCACGAATAGTTGCATAATTTTGTTTTACACGTAAAACCTGACCGGAAATCCCTTTGTTATGGATGTCTCTTTTAGACAAACTCGTAGTGGTATATCCATTCTTTCTTAAAGTAGATGTCAGTGACTGGCTAAACAAATCTTCCACATGCGATTCATAATCGTACATACGTTCCTTACTGCCAGAAAAATCAACTGTGTTAACCACTGCATCAGTTGGCAATATTATAATCTCGCTATGCTTAACCTTCTGCTGACTATAATCAGGGCTTTGGCGTATAGTAGTATACTTACTGCCGCAAGCGGTGGTGACAAGCAACACCACAATAGCTAGTGATTTAAACTTATTGAGTGTCATATAACAACCTTATTATCTTGCAATTATACGTGTGCGTTTAGGAGAGAAAATTATATAGATATTCTGTCCTGATTGGAAGATTTCATCCTTCCCTTGGACTATAGTTATTAGTCCGCTGGTTTTGGCTGAGGAAATTGCGTTGCGCATAATCGCGCTGCCTTCATAATAGTCGCCCTTTAATTTAGAGGTATCAACTTTTACAATATACTCAATTCCATCGGCCTGACCTAATTGGCTTTCAACAATGGTGCCAATGAGAGCTCCAGCTATAACTCCACCTGCTATCAGTGGGGCGTTGCCAGAATCACCGGCATTTGCAAGGAGTCCCCCTGTTGCACCGCCTGCTAGCATACCAGTTGTATTATCACCAAGTTTGTCAGTGTTTTTAACGATGACAGGCCTAGCTGAGAGAACTTTTCCCTCTAAAGTCAGGTTTAGAGTGGAGTCGCTAGTGTAGACGTTGCTGGATAAATCACGCGCACATCCGCTCAAAAGCGCAAGAGCAGTAACAATACATACTAATTTCGTTTTGTTTCTCATTTTATTCTCCTCAGAATAAAGGTAGGATTAAATCAGCGCAGAGGTTACTATATTCTTGATCTGTTGTCAAACTGAAGCGTAAGAGTTCATGACTTTTAATTAATAATCCTGCTATTGTTTTTCATATTTTGCTTATCTAATGAAATCTATATTCTTTTGGACTTTAGCATAACGCATCAAATAAATAGCAAATTTGCTTGACCATTGATAGAAAATTAGCTTAAATGGACGCATTAAATTCTGAAGGGAGATGTCCATGAAAAGTGTTAAGCTTAATGCCAGGAATTTTAAGTGCCCAATAACAGGCGAATTCATAAAGGATCCAGTTGTTGCGCCAAATGGTATTTCATTTGAACGTAGTGCTATTGAAGCTCTGCTAGAATCGAGAAAATCAATCCCTCAATATTCAGGACGTCGTACAACTAAGGAAGACTTGATTCCCAATCGAGCGTTAAAGAGTTTGCTTGAGGCTCCTGAAGTGGCTCAACAGTTAAAAGATAACAAAGCAGAAATTACTATAAAAGAAAGTGATATGCCTCAGTGTCCAATCACAATGGATGAAACTTTCAACAAGCCTGTGCTTGCCGATGATGGTCATACATATGAAGAAGGAGCGTTGAAAGAGCATATAACTAAGTCTGGATCTAACAGTCCGATGACAAGAGCTCCAATTGTGAAGCCATTGAGAGCCAATAAGTTTGTTGAAGCTCTAACTGAAGAATATAAGAAACAAAACAAAGTCCAGCTTGAGAAGGAAAATCAGGAAAGCGAAAAATTGGTTGCAGAACAAAGCAAGCATGCGCCTGCAAGTGAAATGGAATATTCAAATGATTATGACGGGTACTTGAGCCCCTATGAAGCTCACAGTTTGGCAGCACTAGCATATGGTCCAAGGCAAATGATGATGAGCTTTAGTTTGCCGCAGTATTTTTATGGGTACAATAGCAACTGCCTGGTCTTTGGAAGGAATTTTAATATATCTTGCTTTTCTACGCTCTCATCACCATCTGCTAATATTCTGGTAACAGTTCATGAATTCGATCTTACTATAGCAGAGTTTACGGTGATGCCATTTGCTACCAATCATTTCAAGCATCAGCAAATGATCGTACAGCAGCAGGATGAATCAGGATTAGTTGTAGCATTCTAGTTATAATAGATTTCAGAAATTAGATTAAATTTCTCAAATCCGCCTATATATTCGAAAGCATTATTATTTTGGTGATGCGCTATATTATCAAGCAGACATCCATGTATAACATGTTCTTCATTAAATAAGAAGGTCTCAATGTAGCTTCTATGGTTAGCGCTACTGATGCAAGAAGAGAAGCTGTCTTCCTTTAGGTATTCTTTAGTTTTTATAGAGGTAACTTGGAAAGCTGATCTACGCATTTTGGTACATTGGCTTGCTGTGTTTGGTAGTTAGTATCATAATTGTATTTTACTTCAGCCTGTTGAATCAATTCGCAACTTTTTAGTATGGCAGATTCCAGTTTGCCCATATTAACTATACCCTGCTGTATTTCCTTTACCAGCGTATCTGCTTTCTGCACCGAAGTCTTGGCATCTTTATTGCCAATTTTTATATTGAAAGGCTCATCTTCTTTTGCACCCGGATATAAATCCACTTTATGTCGCATTGCCAGGTATAGATGAAATAGTTTATCAAAGTTAAATTCTTTATTATCTGACAAGGTTTGTATAAATGTATTAATGAAAATCTCTTGATTATAGAACGCCTTGCTTTCCGCAACATAGCTTGTACCCTCAGGAAGATAGGCCTCTGCGGCTCCAAGCAGTTTTGCCCCCTGGCAGCTCCATTGCCAAACATTCAGGTTGTTTCCCTCAAAACCATGAGTTTTTGCCGCATCACCAATGGTTTGTAGAACCAACGATGACTTAATAGTATTGCCATTTAAAAAGCCCTTTAAAAAGTAATATATGCTTTCTCCTATCAAACTTGGTAAAAAGAAATTATCACCTGGACCAACTAGTGAGTAATGATCCCCATTTGGGAAGGCTTGAGCCCCGTGTATTGCTATGATAACGCTCTTTTGACTATGCTCTTTTTCAAAAAAACTACTTACTCCGGCTTCTAGCTCTGATTGACTAAAATCTTTATTATTTAGATCGAGAAAGGTAATATCGCAGCTGCTGGTTTTCTTTAATGCTTCAATAACATCAAGAGTTTCTGCTCTCTCATCCCCAAAAGCTAAGCCAAAAATTATTAGCATTCCCTCTAAGCTGGAATTATTGCCGAAATAGCTCACATCCATTTTGATTTTATATTGCGATTAAAGGTAAATTATACACTATTAAAGCAAAAATAGCAATAAATTTAACTAATTTAAAATTTAGCTACGATTTCGCTATCCCAATCTCTACCGTAATGCCATTAAGGTCAGCGCTGCTTTTTTGCATGTTTGAGCTGATAGCCTGGTTGTTAATATCAAGTGCTAAGGTTTGTTCCTTGATGTAATCCTTCCAGCCATTAATCGCGGCCACAACATCATTGTCATTGGCATTTAAAGCAACATGGATGCGGTCGCTGATGTCAAAGCCGGCATCTTTCCTTGCTTGCTGGATAGCGCGCACCAGGTCGCGGGCAACACCCTCAAGCCGGAGCTCATTGCTTACATTAAGGTCAAGCAATACCAATGCATCGTTAGACGCAAGTGAAGAGATAGCTTTGGCAAACTCGGCTTTAGGCTCAAGCAAAAGCTCAAATTCCTCAGACAGCAATGTTTCATCGGTAATCTTGAGTTGATTATCCTTGAACTCCCATTTCCCTTGCTTTTGCGCAGCGATGATATCCTTAACTTTGTGTGGCACGCGCTTGCCCAGTACCGGAAACTTAATCTGCAGTTTGTAGTTAGCGTATTCCAGGATTTTGCTTTTATCTAGATTGAACCATTCTTTAACGTTAATTTCATCGAGTATGAGCTGGGTGAGCTCATCTGAGAAACCCTGCTCGGCAACCCCGATAAAAGTCACGCTCTGTAAGGGTTGTCTTACCCTAATACCGGTTTCATTGCGGATGAACAGGGAGGCTGTACATGCCGCGCGTACCCGTTCCATCTGCCTGATGAGATCATGGTCGACTTTATAATCAACATGTGGGAATTCGGACATATGCACGCTGGTTTGGTTGCCAGTGAGATTGAGGAAAATCTGCTCAGTGATTAAAGGCATAAGCGGGGAGGCTGCCCGGCACAGCATATGAAGCACACTGTAAAGCGTATTGTAGGCCTGGGTTTTATCCAGATCTTTTTCCGACTTCCAAAACCGATCGCGCGACCGGCGGATATACCAATTGTTCAGTATCTCAAAGAAATCCTCAAAGGCATTGCAAGAAGTTACCGTATCGTAGGCATCCATTGATTTTTCGATAACCTCAATGGTTTGCATACACTTAGAAATAATATATCTGTCCATAAGGTTGGTTGAGGCCAAGTCAAACTGCGCCTGGATTTGATCGGCGTTGGCGTAAAGACTAAAGAAATTATAGGCATTCCAGGCGGGTTTTATCGCACTTCGTACTGCGTCTTTCATGCCCTTGGCGTCTTTATCGATTATGAGCTCATGCCCGCGCATCACATTGGATGAGATCATATACCAGCGCATGGCATCGGCGCCAATGGTATTGAAAACTTCCGTGGGGTCAGCATAGTTTTTTAAGCGTTTGGAGAGCTTCTGCCCGCCGTCTCCCAGTAATACCCCGTGGCATATACAATTTAAAAATGGGGGTTTGTTAAATATGGCGCTGGCTAAGACGACTAGCGTGTAAAACCAACCCCGGGTTTGCGCAACATATTCTACGATAAAGTCAGCAGGGAAATGGCTTTCAAACCAGGATTTGTTTTCAAAAGGGTAATGCACTTGAGCGAAAGGCATTGAGCCGCTTTCAAACCAGCAGTCAAGCACCTCCGGAACGCGCCGCATCATCGACTTGCCGGTCGGGTCTTTGGCATTAGGGCGAACCAAGGAATCGATGTAAGGCTTATGCAAGTCTTCGACTTTAACTCCAAAAGCTTCTTCGAGTTCTTTGATCGAGCCATATACTTCGATGTTGGGGTATTCAGGGTCATCACTTTGCCACACCGGTATTGGGCAGCCCCAGTAACGGTTGCGTGAAATCGACCAGTCGCGCGCGTTTTCCAGCCATTTGCCGAATAAGCCATCTTTGATGTGATTTGGGATCCAGTTGATCTGTTGGTTATTGGCGACCATTTTATCTTTGATTGCAGTTACCTTCAGATACCAGGAAGGAACCGCTTTATATATGAGTGGGGTATCAGTGCGCCAGCAGTGCGGGTAATTATGCACATACTGTTCATTCTTAATCAGCTTGTGCTCCTGTTTAAGCCTTTGCGTAATTGAAGCATTGGCTTCAAACACCTGCATTCCAACATATTCTGCAATCGGCATAGTGAACTTGCCGGCGTTGTCCACCGGGCACACCATCTCGATATTGTTCTCATTACAGCAATTAAAGTCATCTTCACCAAAACCTGGCGCCTGGCTTACCAGTCCTGTACCATCTTCGTCTGTTACAAATTCCCCAGCAATTATGACAAAAGAATTAGGGTGATCTTTATAGTAGGGGAATAATGGTTCAAATTTGAGGCCAAGTAGCTCTGTGCCCTTAATCTGTGCCACCACTTCTGTACCTATCTCTTTTTCATAATGCTTAACACAGTCAATAGCAATAATGTAGCAATCACCATCCTTGGCAACGCAGGCATAGTCTATCTTTTTACCCACAGCGATGGCTAGGTTTGCTGGTAATGTCCATGCGGTGGTTGTCCAGACTAGTGCTTTATAACTTTTATAACCATCAGGTGCATTCTTTGGCTTTTCTTTTAAAGTAAAGGCAACGGTCAAAGCCTGGCTAACTTTTTCGCGGTAGGAATTATCGAGGCGGGTTTCAAAATCAGAAACCGGAGTCTCGCAAGCCCACGAATATGGCATCACACGCATCGATTCGTAGATTAGCCCCTTGTCATAAATCTGTTTAAATGCCCATATAACGCTTTCCATATAGGGCGTTTCCATGGTTTTATAATCATTCTCAAAATCCACCCAGCGCGCCTGGCGGTTGACATAAAACTCCCAGTCTTTGGTGTATTTTAAAACCGATTCGCGGCAAAGGTTATTAAAGTTATCTACACCAAATTTCTCGATTGAGACTTTGCCGGAGATACCGAGCTCTTTTTCTATAGGCATTTCGGCAGGCAGACCGTGGCAATCCCAGCCAAAACGCCTGTCGACCTTTTTGCCTTTGACGGTTTGATAGCGGGCAAAGATATCCTTGATAAAACCGGAAAGCAAATGCCCATAATGGGGAAGGCCATTGGCAAATGGAGGGCCATCATAAAAAATAAATTCACTTTTCCCGCGAATGCTTTTACGGAAAGTATCTTCGGCTTTCCATTTGG
>Ga0206948_1032_pt1 | contig 40542 bp, 49 predicted proteins | sample Alteio_BWOrgHeat_FD_153236 | JGI IMG/M metagenome (GOLD analysis project Ga0206948, IMG submission 153236) | Enriched cells from forest soil in Barre Woods Harvard Forest LTER site, Petersham, Massachusetts, United States -... | ecosystem: Environmental > Terrestrial > Soil > Temperate forest > O... | reverse complement strand
AAACTCCAGAATCCGACACTGCCTCGCGCGATTCCACAGAAAAACCAAATGTTACGCCAAGTCCGATTATGTCACCGAAGCTTTGCTGGCGCTGCTACCGTATAAAAAATATATTAGATCATTAGTTGCTGCGTAAAGCCCGTTGAAAGAGGTAGGCCTCATAAGTTGTAGTGAGGCGGCGGGCAGGATAGGCAATGTTGTGCAACATTGCGTTTTCTTATTCGCGCTTTGCACTCAACGGTTGCGCCCAGACGGCGTAGGCTGCCGCCTACATAATAAAAAATCCCCACCCCTCCCGTACTTGTCCAAAATGGGTTATATTGATATTGAGAGTTACGTTAAGGTTTAACAAACATTATTAACGGAGGATTTATGACTATCAGCACCACAACTACCCGTATCCTCCGATTGCCAGACGTTAAAACCCGCACCGGATTAAGCCGTTCGACCATCTACGCGCTGGTGAAGAATGAGTGTTTCCCAAAATATGTCAGCTTGGGTGTACGTAGCGTCGGTTGGGTGGAAAGCGAGGTTGAGGCATGGATAGAATCACGTGTTAATGCCAGTCGTATCAAACAGCGTGCAGTTGGTAAAACTGACGATATGTTACCATCATCAGTATTCATCAACACCATGTAGTCAGCCAATTGACTTTATTGATGGCCGTCACATTTTATCTTGGTTTTGCTTGTGTAAGCGGGATGACATTGCTTCCACCGGTGATAGCGATATTATCCAAATAATCCGCCCACCATTGCATCATCTTTCGGCGCTCCGGGAGGTATTCGGCGTGATTATAGGCGGCACGTATTTTATTGCGTTCTGCATGGGCAAGCTGGCGTTCAATGTGATCGGAAGAATAGCCTTGCTCGTTAAGAATGGTTGAGGCCGTAGCGCGAAAACCATGACCTGTGGTACGGCCACGATACCCCATACGGTAAAGCGCAAAAAGCATGGTGTTTTCGCTCATGCAGGAAAATCCGGGCTTTTTTTCATTAGGAAATAAATATTTCCATTGGCCAGTTAACTGCTGCAACTCCTTCAATAAACTTATGACCTGACGGGAAAGGGGAACAATATGCGGGTCTTTCATTTTCATACGTTCAGCAGGAATGCGCCATTCCGCTTTATCCCAATTAATTTCCGACCATAAAGCGCCACGCAATTCTGTGGTACGAACGAAAGTAAGAAGCAGCATCTTTAGTGCCAATTTCGTTTCTGTCTCCCCTTCATAAGTGTCCAGCTTTTGTAAAAATTCAGGCAACTCATTCGCTTTAAGGTGTGAGTAATGTTTTCTTTCTGGAACTTGTAACGCCATTTTCAAATCTGCGGCGGGGTTTCGTTCGGCGCGACTAGAAGCAATGGCATACATAAATATCTGCCCACAGTTCTGCTTTGCACGATGCGCGGTTTCAAGCGCACCCCGGCTCTCGACAAGGCGCAAGACTGAAAGCAGCTCAGCGGCAGTGATCTGGTCGATGGGACGATTGCCGAGTTTAGGGAACCCTGATTACGAGTTTATCAATTTGAACAAGCAAGGATTTTGTATTTTTGTGGTAATTGGCTTCAACTGATAATTGACCAAGGCTGCGATGAGGTGGACGAAGGCGTTTGTGACGCTGCGGTGCCTTGGCAGATTGAGGCTTGAGAACTCCTTGATGTTTCCGATGATGGTTTCGGCAATGTTTCTTCCATTGAGGAGTGCCTTGTCGAGCAGAGTTATGGGCAATGCTTTCATGTTTTTGCGGACGCGTGTCATGAGCGCCAGACCTCGCCTGAGCAGTTCATCTGCGAGTTTTTTACCGAGATAGCCTTTGTCGCCGAAGATTTTTCCCGCCAGGTCACGGGAAAGTTCGGGCAATGCGCCTGCATCATGGACATTGCCGCGTGTCAGCTTGAGCGCGACAATTTCCCGCAGATGATTGAAGACGATGTGCAGCTTGAAGCCGAAGAACCAGCCCATGGATGTTTTTCCTCTGGCTGCCAGCCCCGCAAACACTTTATGCCGTGAGATGCGCTTGTTGTGGCACACCGGCAGCGAGGTCGAATCCACGTAATAAATACCCGTCTTTTGCCCCATGCGGCTACTCAGGAACATCGTCAGCGGAACGAGAATCCGGCCTTGCAGCGTGATGAAGCGCTCATAACACGGCGCGTGCGGAAATGCCCGCCGCCACAGCCCATGTACATAAGCGCGGTAAAATGTTTTGAAATCGCGGAAACGGCAGCGGTGATACATCACCACTATCGTCATGATCTCGCTCTCCTCAAGCCCGCAATCGGGACCGCGCTTCTCCTTCCCAGGCAAAACCGCTGCCGACCCCACAGGGAAAAAATGCCTTGCAAAAATCGTCAATCTCGCAAAAAGTCTCCGTGAGCCGATCCATTACAACCTCCAAATTGCTGTGGACTCGGCTCACTTCTTACTTCAATACCTTTTACAATTACTTAAACCCGTTATCGGGGTTAGGGAAAATATCCTGCTCTAAACTGGTCATCACCTTACCAGCATAATTTTCCGACCAGCCATTAAGACGGGATTTATGCCATTCGCGGGCAATGGCTTCAAAATTATTTTCGACATTGAGTAGAGCAGTGCGTTTTTTCTCTCTTTTAGCTTCGTTGGGGTCATCCCCTCCTGCAAGCAGCTTTCGCGCCTTTCCATGCGCGTCCCTAGCCTCAGCAAGGGTGGTTTCAGGATAAATTCCCAACGCTAAAAGCTTTTGTTTTCCCTCAAAGCGATAGGCATAGCGCCACCACTTACGCCCATTAGGTTGAATCCACAAAAACAAACCTCCCGCATCGGAAAGCTTGTAAGCTTTATTCTTGGGCTTAGCGCTACGGATTGCAAGGTCTGTGAGGGGCATGTTGGTAACTCCGGCAATGGTTTTTCAGTTACCAACATTTTTACCATCAGTTGTTGGTAGATTTTGCTGAATGTCATCGGAGCATATCGGATAACGCCCACTATGTAAACGGCGTTTTCTCTAGGTATTTTGAACGTTACTGGATGTCTTTGGAAGGGAAACTGGTGGAGCAACGCGGAGAAACATCGAACCGGCTGCGCCAATTTATTGAGGTAATACAGGAGTGGGAGAAGATTATCAAGTCGTCGTCTGCCCTCAACAGAAAAAGTTTTAACTGGGAGCCGGTGAGGTATGCAGCCTAATTAGAAATCACCGCCAAGCAAAGTATCTCCAGAAGATGCACCAAGGCGTCCATGGGAGTTTTTTTGTCTGGATTCTGGAAGATTTTTACCGCCTATCCGACTGGTTGCTCCTTGATATTGCACCTGTTCGTCAATTTCTTTACCCGTTTTTGCGCCAAGAGAAACAAGGAAACTTCTTAGATCATTAAAGCGTTCGTTATGTTCGCGGGCGCTACGTTGCGCCATTTCATCCATTCGTTGTATCTGTTCTTCGGCAATACGAAAACCGTGGGTATCATCAAGCACATCAAGAATAGTAACCGTTCCGGGATTGACAGGATCGTGCGGATTCTCTTTCCAATGACTTTTCCATTTAGTATAATCGTAGACATCTCGTTTTAGTACCGGATCATTAATATCGCAGCCCGCCTCGACGAGCGTGCGGATTGCTGCTTCACGCATTGGTAGACATTCGGCATCTCTATCCAAATTGACCGCTGTAAAATAAATGAAGCGGCCAAGCGCTTCGACGCTGTTAGTACCTTTTTCAGACTCCAGTTCTCCCCTAACCATAGACAATTCGACGCGTTTTTTGGGGTCAAATGTGGCATAGTCGATTATCGTGCGGACAACTTCTTCTGGCTGGCTGGAATTGGTTGGCACAAGCCGAAGCGCTTCACCATCATTGAGGCTAATCCTATCGTTTACCCCTGTCGTTAGATACGTTCTGAGCAACTCTGGTGATATGGCTCCATCATGGGTAAAATTACCTTTCTGGTAGTCTGAGAGAGTTTTACCCGAATCCACAAATTTATGAAATTTTACCATCATTGCAAGATCTTCTCGTGCGTGCTTTCGGTTTATTAGTCTTGCTCTTGCTGTTTCGCGTTCCTCAGTGGATAGAGTGCGATTGAAATAAATTCTGTCATCGTCGTCGTCCTTACCTTTCATAGCATCCACGATACTGATTACATCGGGAATGCCTCTATGGAAGGTAAGATATGCTGGATTCAGCTCTCTTGCTTCAGGTACCTGAGACAGCATTTCTAGAAATGCCTTGCCCCACTCTGCCCTATGTTGCTCAAGCAGTATTTTTTCTTGCCCTAGGAGTTCCTTTCTTTGGGGAGCATTTAAGGGTAATTTTGCCAAGTCGCATTGGATACGCATAAACCTCGCCCGATCAGGATCATGTCCCTCAAGCCATGCGGCATAGTCAAGACGCAGTTGATTATCGCCCGAATTCGCTCGGATTGCGTTGATGAATGTTACTTCTCGAGATGATAAGGGCATAAGTCTTTGATTTTAGAGATTGAGCATTGATAGTATTAGCCACACGTTTCTGCATTGCTTTTAATAACGTATCAAGCGCTACTAATCGAGACGCCGTGCTCATTATAGCAAATATGTGATTAATTAAAAGTAACAATATAAAGCAAATATTGCTGAACTAACATGCTGATAAAATTATATCAATTCCTTTTAAGACTTCACATTTGCCTAAACCTTCGACATTCCTACTCCTAAGTCAGTTTATTAGAAAATGAAAGGAGTATCATATGATCATCACCGATCTCACGCCATACCGGAAATACGTCGATTGTTTTGACATCAGCGAGAAGCAGAAGCTTGAACTCGTTAATACACTGTGGGCAATTGCTGAAAGTATTCTGGATCAACACTTTGGGCTGTATGATACCAACGCGGAGTAGAACCCGAAAAACCAAGATAATCCAAAACGCTTCTAACAAATTGTCTCAGAAAGGGAATTCACCAGTCCCCCCTACGCTACCTCGCTAGAACGTTCGGCAGCTTCGGCGGACACTCAGTTTCGCAAGACCGCGCCAAAGGCGCGGGCGAAACTGGTGGAGGCGACAGGAATCGAACCCGCGACATCCTGCTTGCAAAGCAGGCGCTCTACCAACTGAGCTACGCCCCCGATACGTGCATGGCACGACGATGCTGAATCCGGTGGAAATCAGGCGAAGAAATTAGCGGCGGGCGGGGATTAGTCAAGCGTTATTTGCGAAGGGAATGCGGCGATTTGTTATGCAGTGCAGGCATCCAGCCTTACTGGACTAGGTGCGGATGATAGAACTGGATATCAGCCTACGTTGGCATAACACTTAATACCCTTCAACCTACCCCTCCATCACGCCGGTCAGCGTCTCGATGGATTCTTCCAGCTTGCCGTAAATGGTCGAGGCGACGGCGCGCAGATCGTTATATTGGTCATGTAGCTGCGCGATGGCGGCGTTGAGGCGGTCCTTTTCCTGGCGCAGCGCCTCGTTTTCCTGCTCGAAAAGCTGCAATTGCCGCGCCGGGGCGGCCTGGGTCGAAGCGACGTGCTGCAGGCGCTGCTCAAGCCGGTCGAGCGCGGCGCGCAGGCGCTCGGACGCTTGCATCAGCGGGCGCGCGGGGGATAAAGGAGCGTCGTCCGGCATAGAATGAAGAAAATCCGCATCTTTTTGGTTGAGAAGTTGGCCAGCGTATGCTTGAAACATCGGCAAGCTCACAGTATAAGCGGTGGCATGATAGCTCACGTGAAGGCGAGCATAACACGCCCGCCGCAAAATTAAAGTCAAAAGTAGAAACGCCATGCCGATGACCTCGCCGCACCTGCCCCAGCCTGAATCAACCCCCGCCGTCACGCCGCGCGACATGGCCAACGCCATCCGCGCCCTGGCGATGGACGCGGTGGAAGCCGCCAATTCCGGCCATCCGGGCATGCCGATGGGTATGGCAGACGTCGCCGCCGTGCTGTACCGGCAATTCCTGAATTTCGACCCGGCGCACCCGGAGTGGCCGGACCGTGACCGCTTCATTCTCTCCGCCGGGCATGGCTCGATGCTGCAATACGCGCTGCTCTATCTGACCGGCTATGACGATATGACGCTCGACGATATTAAAAATTTCCGCCAGCTCGGTGCGAAAACCGCCGGTCATCCCGAACACGGCCATGCCAGCGGCATCGAGACGACGACCGGACCGCTGGGACAGGGGCTGGCCAACGCGGTCGGCATGGCGCTGGCGGAGCGCATGCTGGCGGCGCGTTTCGGCGAGGCGCTGGCCGATCATTACACCTATGTCATCGCGGGCGACGGCTGTTTGATGGAAGGCATCAGCCAGGAGGCCATTTCGCTGGCCGGGCATTTGCGGCTGGGCAAGCTGATCCTGTTTTTCGACGATAATAAAATCAGCATCGATGGACCGACCAGCCTGACCATCTCGGAGGATACGCCGAAACGTTTCGAAGCGAGCGGTTGGCACGTCCAGAGCATCGACGGGCATGACCATGCTTCCATCGCCCAGGCCATCGCGGCGGCGCAGGCAAGCCCCCTGCCCTCGATGATCGCCTGCCGCACCACCATCGCTTACGGCGCGCCGACCAAGGCGGGTACCTCCGGCAGCCATGGCTCGCCGCTGGGCAAAAGCGAAATCGAGGGCGCGCGCAAAACGCTGGGCTGGGCGCATGGCGAATTCGACATACCCGACCCCATCCTGAACGCCTGGCGCGCCACCGGCGTACGCGGCCATGCGCGCTACCATGACTGGACGCAGCGCTTAAGCAGCGCCGCGCCCGCGCTGCGCGAAGAATTCGAGCGGCTGATGCGCGGCGAATTGCCGGAAGACTGGATGCAGGCGCTGCTGGCGCATAAGCAGACACTGGCGCAAACGCAACCTAACGAAGCGACGCGCAAATCCTCCGAAAACACCTTAGAGGCGCTGATTCCGGCCATTCCTGAGCTACTGGGCGGCTCGGCGGACCTGACCGGCTCGAATAATACGAAAACTAAAGCCATGCAACCGGTCAGTGCCGCCGATTACAGCGGGCGTTATATCTATTACGGCGTGCGCGAGCATGGCATGGCCGCCATCATGAACGGCATCGCGCTGCATGGCGGATTTATACCTTACGGGGGTACATTCCTGGTTTTCACCGATTATTGCCGCCCGGCGATCCGCCTCTCGGCGCTGATGCGCCAACGGGTGATTTATGTCATGACGCATGACTCCATCGGGCTGGGTGAGGACGGTCCGACGCATCAGCCGGTCGAGCATTTGGCCAGCCTGCGCGCCATTCCAAATCTGCATGTCTTCCGCCCGGCGGATGCTACCGAAACCGCCGAATGCTGGGCGCTGGCGCTGACCACGCGCGACGCGCCGTCGATACTCGCCCTGTCGCGCCAGAATTTGCCGAGCGTGCGCAAGGACTACACCCCGGAAAATCTCTGCGCGCGCGGGGGGTATATTCTGAGTGTCGAAAAAGACGCCGTTTCGCTCGTCGCTGAGCCGCCACTGGTCACTCTTATCGCCACCGGCTCGGAAATCGCCATCGCGCTAGAGACGCAGGCGCTGCTGGCGGAAAAACAAATCGCCGCGCGCGTCGTCTCGCTGCCTTGCTGGGAATTATTCGATGCCCAGCCGCAAAGCTACCGCGATACCGTGCTGGGGCAAGGTAGCTTGAAAGTCGCCATCGAGGCCGCCGCACCGTTCGGCTGGGAGCACTATATCGGGCAGGACGGCATCTTCATCGGCATGAACGGCTTCGGCGCCTCCGCGCCCGCGAAGGATTTGTATAAGCATTTCGGCATCACCGCCCAGGCGGCGTTGCGCCGCATTTTAGAAAGGATTGGCTGATGCAACCCGATGATTTTTCCGCGCTGCTCGCCGTTATCTTCATTGCCTTCGGCATTATCGATGCTTGCATGGGCAGGTTCGTCCTGCCGAAATTAATGGCCAAGGCGGAGGCAAAATCCATGCGTGTGATCCAGCTTGCCTGCTATCTGGCGTCGGCGGTGTTTATCTTCATCGGCGTCGCTTTTTATCTTCATATTTTTGCATGATTGAGACATGACACTTCGCATCGGCATCAATGGATTAGGACGCATCGGGCGCTGCGCGCTGCGCGCGTTATTCGAAACAAGCGCCACGGACATCGAGCTGGCCGCCGTCAACGGTCCGGCGCCGCTGGAAACGCATATCCACCTGCTGAAATACGACTCGGTGCATGGCCGCTTCGCCACGGAAGTCGCGGCCGTGGGCGAGCATCTCTCCATCGGCGGTAAAGAGGTGAAGTTGTTCCATCACCGCGAGCCGCAGCAGATTCCCTGGGGCGAGCTCGGCGTGGATATGGTGCTTGAATGCACCGGCAAATTCAACAGGCGCGCCGAAGCGGCGCGGCATCTGGAATCCGGCGCGAAAAAAGTACTGATTTCCGCCCCCGCCGAAGACGCCGACGCCACGATTGTCTACGGCGTCAACAACGCCATGCTGAAGCCGCAGCAGCAGGTGATCTCCGTCGGTTCCTGCACCACCAACGGTCTCGCCCCGCTGGCAAAGATACTGCATGATGCCATCGGCATCGAAAGCGGCTTCATGACCACCATCCATGCCTACACGGGCGACCAGAACCTGGTCGATGGCAGCCATAAGGATTTGCGCCGCGCCCGCGCCGCCGGGATTTCCATCATCCCGACCTCCACCGGCGCGGCAAGAACCATCGGCCTGATCCTCCCCGAACTGAAAGGCAGGCTCGACGGCGTGGCGCTGCGCGTGCCGACCGCCAACGTCTCGATGATCGATCTCTGCTTCATGGCAAGCCGCAATACGACGAAAGAGGAAATCAACCAGGCGCTGTGCGACGCTGCCCAGCATACCCTAAAAGGGGTATTGGGTATCTCCACCGAGCCGCTGGTGTCCATCGATTATACTCATACCACCTATAGCAGCATCGCCGACTTGACCGGCACGCACGTCACCGGCGGCCGTCTCTGCCGCGTCGCCGCCTGGTACGACAATGAATGGGCGTTTTCCTGCCGGATGCTTGACGTGGCAAGGCTGTGGGCGGCATGAAATTCTCCCACCTCGAAGATATCGACCTCGCCGGAAAAACCATTCTGCTGCGCACCGATCTGAACGTGCCGATGCAGGGCGGCAAGGTCACCGACCATACGCGCATCCTGCGCCTGCTGCCGACGCTGGATTACCTGACGCAGCGGCAATGCCGCGTCGTGCTGCTGTCGCATTTCGACCGGCCGGGTGGCAAATTCGTGCCGTCCTTGTCGCTCGCGCCGCTGGTCGATGCGGTGTCGGCGGCGCTGGGCGGCAGGGAAGTTAAGTTCGGCGTCGATTGCATCGGACCGGCGGCGCGCGACGCGGTGAACAAATTGCAGCCGGGCGAGATCGTGCTGCTGGAAAATCTGCGCTTCCACCCGGAGGAGGAAACAGGCGATGCGCCTTTCGCGCGCGAGCTGGCGTCGCTCGGCGATATTTTCGTCAACGACGCCTTTTCCTGCTCGCACCGCGCCCACGCCTCGATCACCGGCATCGCGCAATATCTGCCGGTCGCCGCCGGGCGGCTGATGCAAGAGGAGTTGCAGGTGCTGACCGGCATTTTCTCCGACGCGCAAAAGCCCATCGGCGCGGTGATCGGCGGGGCAAAGGTTTCAAGCAAGCTGGAATTGCTGGAGCACCTCACCCAGACCATGGATATCCTCATCATCGGCGGCGCGATGGCCAATACGTTTCTGCATGCGCAGGGACATGCCGTCGGCAAGTCGCTCTATGAGAAAGGGCTGAAAGCCACCGCGCTTAAAATCCTGCGCCAGGCCGAGAAGAATGAATGCCGCATCGTGCTGCCGATCGACGTGGTGGCCGCCTCGGCGCTGCAGCCGCAAGCACCCTGCACCATCGCCGATATCGACGCCATACCCGCCGAGAGCATGGCAGTCGATGTCGGACCGGCGAGCATCCAGCTTTTTTCGCAAGCCCTGGCGGAATGCAAAACCATCGTCTGGAACGGTCCACTCGGCGCGTTCGAAACCAGCCCGTTCGATGCGGGGACTATCGCCCTGGCGCGCATCATCGCCAGCCTGACCGCCAAACAGCGCGCCCATAGCATCGCCGGGGGCGGCGACACCGTAGCGGCCTTGACGCATGCCGGATTGACGCAGGGATTCAGCTATTTATCGACGGCAGGCGGCGCGTTCCTGGAATGGCTGGAAGGCAAAACCCTGCCCGGCGTCGCAGCGCTGATGCAGGGCGGGCATCCTCATATCGGCGGCAAAGCCACGCATGGCTGAGACGCGCCTGGCGATCGTCCATACGCTGGCGCAGGCGCGCTTTGCTTTGGAGACTGCTAATTCGCTGCATCGCCCGATCATCCTGCAAAGCCCGCCCGACGCTATTTTTTACGCCGGAAGCCTCTATTTCCTGCATCTGTTCGAGCAAGCCCAAAAATCCTGCCCGAAAGCAGAAGCGCAGTTCATCCTCGATTGCGCCGACGCGGGAGCCGAAGCGGTGGAAGCCATGCGCATCGGCCACCGTCATATCCGTTCGAACGCCCCGCCTACCTTGTGCGCCAAACTCAAAGCCATCGCAGCCGGTCTGGGCGTCACTTTCGAGGAGGGAACGTATGAAGCGCTTGACTTGCTGACGCTCGGCGATACAAAAGGCGCTTATCCGCAACGCATCCTCACGCACTGGTTACAGGGAGAAGCCGCATGAATATTACCCCGAAAGTCAAAAAAATCCTGAGCCATTACGAAAGCGATTGTCCCGGCACCAAGGCCAATCTGGCGCGCATGATGATGCAGGGCAAGCTTGGCGGCACCGGCAAGCTGGTCATTCTGCCGGTCGATCAGGGCTTTGAGCATGGACCGGCGCGCAGCTTCGCCAAAAATCCCGATGCCTACGATCCGCATTACCATTTCCAGCTGGCTATCGACGCCGGGCTCAATGCCTACGCCGCGCCGCTCGGTTTTTTAGAAGCAGGCGCAGACAGCTTCGCCGGGCAGATTCCGCTCATTCTTAAAGCCAACAGCGCCAACTCGCTCGCCCCTAAAGATGGCGTGCCGGACCAGGCCGTCACCGCCAGCGTGTCCGACGCGCTGCGGCTGGGCTGCAGCGCCATCGGCTTTACCATCTATCCCGGCTCGCATGGCGCATTCGAGATGATGGAGGAAATCCGCGAGCTGGCCGAAGAAGCCAAAGCCGCCGGGCTGGCCGTGGTCATCTGGTCCTATCCGCGCGGCGAAGGCATCAGCAAGGACGGCGAAACCGGCATGGATATCTGCGCCTACGCCGCGCATATGGCCGCCTTGCTCGGCGCGCACATCATCAAGGTGAAGCCGCCGACGGCGCATCTGGAACAGGGCGAGGCCAAAAAAGTCTATGAAGCGGAAAAAATCGCCATCGGCAGCATGGCCGAGCGCATCCGCCATGTCACGCAGGCCTGCTTCGCGGGCAGGCGCATCGTCGTCTTCTCCGGCGGCAACGCCAAGAGCGAGAAAGACCTGCTCAACGAAATTCGCGGCATCCGCGACGGCGGCGGCAACGGCTCCATCATCGGCCGCAACACTTTCCAAAGGCCACGGGCGGAAGCGCTGAAGCTGCTGGAGAGCATCGTGGGAATTTATAAGGGAGAATAGTGAAAGCAATTCCCGAATTTGAGTGGGATACGGCGAAAAACACACGCAATATCCAAGCGCATGGCATTGCCTTTGACCAAGCGAAAAGGCTGTTTTATCAGCCTTATCACACCATTGCTTCTCCGCGTCGGATGAAATGCGATTCGTTGCCATAGGCTTGCTCGACAAGCGCACGGCGGCAGTTGTCTTTACCTATAGAAATGATAGAATAAGGATCATTTCAGCTAGACGGGCGCGCAAAAATGAAGAAAACGGGTATTGGAAAATCTTCGGCAACCTCTAAATCCAGGGCACGGTATCATGAGGATGACGCCCCGCCTTTGACACGCGCGCTGCTCAAAAAAGCCGTTTTGATGCCTCCTGTCACCGATCCGAACTGGGAACGCGCGATGGGGGATATGCAAAGGAACTCAAAGCGAAAATCCTCAAAAAAGGAAGTTGCCCTGACGTTGGAACCGGAGGTCTATCGCTGGTTCCGGACTCAAGGCGAAGAAGCGTCCGCACGCATCAATGCCCTGCTTAAAGACTATATCCACATGCTGGAACAGCATACGCATTGATTAAACGCCGAAGCTGCCGGATAGCCTTATGAAGCCATCCCCTTATTCTCATAGTCTTAAAATTTATCTGATTCAATTTCTTATGATAGAAATACATTAGAAAATGTAGATTCATAAAATTGTCATAATATGTCGCCGCGAAAGGTGATAAAGTATATTAATTCAACTCCCTAAACAGGGCTTGTCGATGGAATCGCTGAAAAATATACTCACTAACCCGCTGGCCTGGATCGGCGGGATTATCACGGCGGTGGCGGCGTTTTTTGTGGGTAAAAATACCGCTGAACCTTCCTCGCAAAACACTGACGCTCCCAATCCCACCGCTCCAGCGGACGGAGTTCTCGTTGACACTGGCAAGCTTACTGAAATACGCAATGAAAAAAAAGAAAACCTGCCTGCGAAGGAATTTGCAACGCGATTTACCGTGGACAAAGAAGCCTATCGTTTAACTGGATACCGGAATAATGAAGGCAAAATCTTTGCTGATGGGCTTACGCTGCATAGCGGAAACCACCCTATTAAAATATGGGAATTTGACTTCCTTAATGTTAAAAACAACGTCGCAACCATTGATGAAGCGAAATTTCGTAAACAGCTGGACATTGCCCGCGCACGCGAGGAAGCGGATGATTTTACTCCTATCGAAGTAACAAGAATAGATAAGCTCGATAATACGCTGCCGGAAGTAGAAAAAAGCGATTATAAAAATTACAAAAATCTGCATATCATGACCGTGCAGTTTCAGCGTCCGTCAGACAAGAAAACCTTAGAGCGTCGCATCATTTTCACCCCGTCGGTAACTCTCGAAGGCCCAAATCCTCGGATCGCAGGCGACATCAGCGGCTGGATGGTGGGCGTGTATAACGAAGGCAAACCTGTATTTTCCGAACACAAAATACCGCTGAATGATAATGCACGCTGGTTCAACGCGGGCATTGAATCACCAGCAGATAATAATGCTCTTCTCAAGGAAATGCAGGATTATGTGATTAATAAAACCAATCAGAATCAAATCAAGGAATTCGTGGAGCAGATTGGCATTTTCGGTGTAAAAACACCCGATCAAAAACAGACTATTCAAGGCTTAAATCTCGATCGGCTGTCCCGCAATGATATTCCTCCCGGCAATCCGAATGGAACGTTACCGCGAGCCAATCTTTCACAATTTAAAACCGTATAATTCTGTTTTTATCAGTGATAGCCATCGAACAATCCTGCCGCCTCTACCTCATCACCCCCCCCCGCCATTGATCTGCCCTCGTTTGCCGGGCAAGTCAAAGAGGCCTTCTCCGCCGGAGATATCGGGGCGTTTCAGCTGCGGCTCAAAGGGGCGGGCGACGCCGAAATTCTGCAAGCCGCCCATGCGCTGATCCCCATCTGCCGGGCGCATAACGCCGCCTTTATCATGAACGACCGGGCCGACCTGGCGGTGGCGTGCGGTGCTGACGGGGTGCATATCGGCCAGGAGGATGGCTCGGTGAAACAGGCGCGCGCCATCGTCGGAGATCAGCGCATCATCGGCGTATCCTGCCATGATTCCCGGCATCTGGCGATGCGGGCGGGCGAGGAAGGCGCGGATTACGTCGCCTTCGGCGCGTTTCACCCGACGCGCAGCAAAAGCCCGGAGGCGCTGGCGAGATATGGCGTGCCGCAGCCGGACATCCTGCAATGGTGGCAGGCATATATGGTCTTGCCCTGCGTGGCTATTGGTGGTATTACCCCCAGCAATTGCGCCGAACTCGCCCGCACGGGCGCCGATTTCATCGCCGTCATCACGGCGGTGTGGGACCATCCAAAGGGACCGGGCAAGGCGGTGGAGGAGTTTAACAGGGCGCTGAAAGGATGAACGAATGAAAATCGACGGCTCCGCCGTGCGCATGGGCATGGTGATCGAATGGCAGGATAAATTATGGCAGGTGGTGAAGCATGAAATCCGCACGCCGGGGAATCTGCGCTCCTTCAACCAGGTGGAACTCAAGGACATCAAAACCGGCACGAAGAATACGCCGCGCTTCGCCTCGGATGAAAAAATCGAGCGCGTGCAGCTCGATTCCAAGCAATGTAACTTCCTCTATGAGGATGGCGATATGCTGACCTTCATGGATAATGAGAATTACGAGCAGATCAGCCTGCCCAAAGAACTGGTCGGACCGGCGCTGCCTTTCCTGAAGGACGGCATGACGGTCGATATCGAAACCTATGAGGGCAGGCCGCTCTCGGTGGCGCTGCCGCAGAAAGTGACGATGAAGATCGTCGAGGCCGACCCGGTGGTCAAAGGCCAGACGGCAACCTCGTCCTACAAGCCCGCCATCCTGGAAAACGGCGTGCGCGTCATGGTGCCGCCCTTTATCCCGGCGGGCGAAACCATCGTGGTCGATACGACGACGTTGGAATATGTCGAACGCGCGAAGGCGTCGTGACGATGTGCAGGAAGAGCGAGGATTCGAGGATTCGAGGATTCGATGAGCCGGATAAGGGCAGCGCGTTACTTTATCGAATTCTCGAATCCTCGAATCCTCGAATCCTCGTCTTATGATCTCCCCCCTCCTCAACGTCATGAGCGCCGCCGCCGTCAAGGCGGGCAAGGGATTGTTGCGCGATTTCGGCGAAGTCGATCAATTACAAATATCGCGCAAAGGCACCGCCAATTTCGTCACGCAATCGGACATCCGCACCGAGAAGCTGTTGCAGCAGGAGCTGAAAAAAGCTCGCCCCGATTACGGCTTTCTGCTCGAGGAAGGCGGCGAAATCCCCGGCAAGGACGCAACCCACCGCTGGATCATCGACCCGCTGGACGGCACCACCAATTTTATCCACGCCATTCCTTATTTCTGCATCTCGATCGGTCTGGAAAAGCGCGAGGCGGATGGCAGGAGCGATATCATCGCCGCCGTCATCTTCGATCCCATCCATAACGATTTATTCACCGCCGAAAAGGGCAAGGGCGCCTTGCTCAACGGGCGGCGCATCGGCGTCTCGGCGCGTGATAAATTAGAGGAAGCCATGCTGGTGCTGGGCAATATGCGCTTCTCCACCGCCCCTCCCATCGACACGCTGAAAATTTTCACCGCCATGGCGAAATCGGGCGCCATCGTGCGCGATTTCGGCGCAACGGCGCTCGATCTCGCTAACCTCGCCGCCGGGCGCATCGACGCCTGCTGGCATTCGGTCATCCAGCCCTGGGACATCGCCGCCGGGCTGCTGCTAGTGCGCGAAGCAGGCGGGCAGATCACCACGCTCGACGGCGAAGCTGGGCATGCCTACGCCCCGGCGCTGCTCGGCAGCAACCGCCATCTGCATCTGCCGATGCAGAAGCTGCTGGTGAAGGGCGAATAATAGTTTCGCCGCCATCGGAAATTCCAGTTGCTTAAACCGCCCCTTTTGCCCTAATCAATAGGATGGTTATGTCAGTAGTTTTTTCCATGATGGCACTATGCGCGCAAAAAGCGGTCTTATAATATCCCTGTTAAGCGCCTTCGCTCTGCTTGTTCCGTTGGAAGCGGCCGCTTTCGACAACCGCCCCGTCGTCGCGCAGCCCACCATCGAATTGAACCTCGATACGCTCGATCGCCTGAAGGCCGCCCAGCATCCTGTCACGCCGCCGGTGGTACAACCCGCTCCGGTTGAATCCGCTCCCGTCGAGGAAATTAAAGCGCCCGAGAAAAAAACTACGCCTGAGAAAAAAAACACGGCCAAAAAGCCGCGTAAGCATCAAAAACGCCCCGTCCCGGCGGTGAAAAAAGCAGTAGAGGAAGAAAAACAGCCGGTCGCCGCGCCGGAAAAAGAAGCGAGCGAACCCGCACCGCCGAAGCCGGCACAGCCTCCGGCAGTTCCTGTTCCCACGCCCAAAGAGCCGCCTGCCTCAAAACCGGTCGCACCGCCCGCGCCGCAAAAGCCGGTGGAACCGCCGCACCCGCCTGAGCCGTTAAAACCCAGCGAACAGGCTGCGCCGCCGGTTAAACCCATCCCGCCTGTGCCGGCGCCTCCCGCGTTGCCGCCTGTTGCGGCACCCCCAAAAGTTGCGCCGCCGCCGGTTATGCCACCACCACCGCCGCCACCCGAACCGCCTAAACCGATCGCGCCTCTGCTTCCTTTGCCTGTTGAAGCTGCGCCGCCCGCTGCGCCTCAGCCAACGCCTCCGGCCTTGCCGCCCATTGCGTTGCCTAAGGCTCCGCCTGTTCCGCCGAAGCAATCCGATGAGCCGCTGATTAGCGTACCGACGCTCGGCGCGCCGCCTGCGGAAGCACCGCTGAAACCTTCAGCGCCCGCCGCTGCGATCAAAGCCGCGCCGGAATTGCCGCCGCCAGTCATGCCACCACCACCGCCTGCGCCGAAGCCTTTGCCAAGCCTGCCGCCTTCGCCATTGCCGCCTGTGCCGGATAAGGATGTGCTGCCTGTGCCGAAAATGCCGGAGCCACCGCCCGCACCGAAAGCGCCTGAAAAGCCAGTTGAAAAGCCAGTTGAAAAACCAATTCAAAAGCCTGTTGAGACGCCCGTCGAAAAACCGGCGGCAAAAGCGCCTGCGATTGCGCCGCCAACGCCCTCGCCCGCCGTGGACGCTACGACCAAGGCCATCGACGAGCCGATTAAAAAAGAGGGCGGCAAAGAGGAACCCACCGCTAAGCCCGCCGCAAAAACGGAAGCGCCCCCGGCGTTGCGCATCGCCTTCAAAAGTACCGAAACCGCCGTTCCCCTCTCCATGAAGCCGCCTCTGGACGCGCTGGTGAAACAGATCAACCGGAATGACGCGGCGCGCGTGACCGTCATCGCCTATGCCGCCGCCGTCGATGGGCAGGCCGGCATGTCACGGCGCATCTCGCTGTCGCGCGCCCTATCGGTGCGCGCCTATCTGATCGACGCCGGGGTGAGCACCATGCGCATCAACGTGCAGGCCGAAGGCGACCGCAATCCCGGCGGCGATCCTGATCGCGTCGACTTGTTCATCCAGGATTCGGACATATCGAAGCCTTAAGCATGTCATACCGGCGAACGATGGAAAACACTGAAAAATAAGATTCCGGCCTGCGCCGGAAGGACGAAACAACGGAACGGACATGTATGGCGGGACATTCGCAATTCAAGAACATTATGTACCGCAAAGGCGCGCAGGACGCCAAGAAGGCCAAGATATTCACCAAAATCATCCGCGAAATCATCTCCGCCGCCAAGGGTGGCGCGCCCGATCCGAATTCCAATCCCCGCCTGCGCAGCGCCATTCAGTGGGCGCGCGAGGAAAACCTGCCGCGCGACCGCATCGAAGCCGCCGTCAAGCGCGGTTCCGGCAATATCGACGCCGATCATTTCGAAGCGGTGCGCTATGAGGGCTACGGCCCCGGCGGCACGGCGCTGATCATCCAGGCCTTGACCGATAACCGCAATCGCACCGCTTCCGACATCCGCGCCGCCTTCAGCAAATTCGGCGGCAATCTGGGCGAGCCGGGCAGCGTCAGCTTCATGTTCTCGCATGCCGGTTTGATCGCCTACCCCGCCGCTGCTGCCAACGAGGAAGCCATGTTCGAAGCCGTCTTAGAGGCCGGGGCGGATAATTGCGAGTTCGACGGCGCGCAGCACAGCGTTTTTTGCGCGCATGACAGTTTCCTGCAGGTGCGCGACGCGCTGGAAAAACGCTTCGGCGCGCCCGCATTCGCCAAACTGGTCTGGCAGCCGCAGAACACCGTCACCGTCAACGAAGATCAGGCCAAGAGCCTGCTCAAGCTGATCGACGCGCTGGAGGATAATGACGACGTGCAGGAAGTATTCGCCAACTTCGAAATCCCCGAAGCGATGCTCGCCCGCTTAAGCGCATGACCATTCTGATCGGCATCGATCCCGGCCTGCAGCGCACCGGCTGGGGCATCATCCATGCCGATACCAACCGCCTATCTTTCATCGATTGCGGCGTCGTCAAAAGCGATCCCGAATTGGGTCTAGCCGAACGTTTAAAGCAATTGCATGACGGGCTGCGCATCGCCATCACCCGCCACCAGCCTCAGGAAGCGGCGGTGGAGGAAACCTTCGTCAATAAAAGCGGCTCCTCGACCTTAAAGCTCGGCCAGGCGCGCGGCGCGATCCTGTTGACCCTTTCCCTCTGCGGCCTGGACGTCTATGAATATGGGGCGAATCTGGTCAAAAAAAGCGTGGTCGGCAGCGGCCATGCCGATAAGCATCAAATAGGCATGATGGTCAAAATGCTGCTGCCCGCCAGCACCGCCACGCAAGCCGACGCCGCCGACGCGCTGGCGGTGGCGATTTGCCATGCGCATCATAGATCAGTTAGCAGTTGGCAGTTGGCGGTTGGTAGTGATAAAGCTTAACTGCTAACTGCTAACTGAGAAGCCTTATGATTGGTAAATTACGCGGCCTTGTAGATGAATCTGATGAAGATAGCGTTATCCTTGATGTAAATGGTGTAGGCTATACGGTCTTTTGCTCATCGCGGACGTTAATGGCTTTACCCGCAAGGGGCGAAGCTGCGCAGCTGATCATCGAAACGCATGTGCGCGAGGAGCATATCCATCTGTACGGCTTTCCCGATCATGTGGAGCGCGAATGGTTCCGCTTGCTGACCACCGTGCAGCGCGTCGGCAACCGCATGGCGCTGGCGATTTTGAGCGCTTACGCTCCGCAGCAGCTCGCCCACGCCATCCTTGCCAAAGACACCGCCGCCTTTAGCCGCATCAGCGGGGTCGGTCCCAAGCTGGCCGAGCGCATCGTTACCGAATTGAAAGACAAAGTGGGTAAACTGCCCACGTCCGAATTCCAGAAACCTCTATCTTCCAATCACCCATTACCCATTACCGCTTCCACCCACACCGACGACGCCATCTCCGCCCTGGTCAATCTCGGCTATAGCCGTAGCGAAGCCTACGGTGCAGCAATGAAAGCGGGCGCGGCGGGCGCGAACGGCCTAGATGCCTTGATTAAATTGAGCCTAAAGGAGTTGGTCAGAGGATGACGGCCGACACCCGCCTCAGCAGCCCGGCGCAAAGCGAGGAAGACGCCACGCAACAAGCCATCCGTCCACTCTCCTTCGAGGATTTCACCGGCCAGCCGGAGGCGTGCGGCAATCTGCGCATTTTCATCCAGGCGGCGCGCAACCGCGCCCAGGCGCTCGACCATGTGCTGCTCTACGGACCGCCCGGCCTCGGAAAAACCACGCTGGCGCAGATCATCGCCAAGGAAATGGGCGTCGGCTTCCGCCCCACCTCAGGCCCCATCCTCACCAAAGCAGGCGATTTGGCGGCGGTGCTCACTAATCTGCAGGCTGGGGATGTGCTGTTTGTCGATGAGATTCACCGGCTGAATCCTGCCGTCGAGGAAATTCTCTACCCGGCGATGGAGGATTACAAGCTCGATTTGATGATCGGCGAAGGACCGGCGGCGCGCACCGTGCGCATCGACCTGCCGCCCTTCACCTTAGTCGGCGCAACGACGCGGCTGGGGCTGATCACCGGACCGCTGCGCGACCGCTTCGGCATCCCGCTGCGCCTGCGCTTTTACCAGACCGCCGAATTGCAGCGCGTCATCGAGCGCGCCGCCGCCTTGCTGCAGATCGGCATCGGCAAGGACGGCAGCCATGAAATCGCCCGCCGCTCGCGCGGCACGCCGCGCATCGCCATCCGCCTGTTGCGCCGCGTGCGCGATTTCGCCCATGCCGCAGCTAAAACCGTCATCGATCAGGCGCTGGCCGACCATGCGCTCAAGCGCCTCGAAGTCGATGCGCTGGGGCTGGATTCCGCCGATCACCGCTATTTGCGTTATATCGCCGATCATTACCAGGGCGGTCCGGTCGGCGTCGAAACCATCGCCGCCGGCCTCTCCGAGCAGCGCGACGCCATTGAGGAGACCATCGAGCCCTACCTGCTGCAGATCGGCTTCATCCAACGCACCCCGCGCGGCCGCCTGCTGACGCAGGGCTGCTTCAGGCATTTGGGACTGCAGCCGCCGGTGCAGGCGATGAGCCTGCCGCTGCTCGACGGGGTGGAGGAATAAGCAATTGACGGGAGAAAGACGATGAAAACAAAAGCGTCCACTAAGCGGATCAAAAAAAATGACTTTTTGGGCCAGCGATTAATCGATATTCTCGATCATGCCATTGCCTATCCCGAAACAATCGTTACCGCCGCTAGAAGCCATGACATCGCCATCATGCGCAAGCAGCTGGGCATGACGCAGCGCGCCTTCGCCGAAGCCTATGGCATCAACCTCGAAACGCTCAAGCAGTGGGAGCAAGGCAAGCGCCTGCCGGATACCACCTCCAGCGCCTATCTTACCTGCATCGCCAAGCAACCGGAATTGATCCGTCAGTTGATACGCTGATATGTCAATTTTACCTATTGGCGCGGATATGCCCCACACCTTCCCTATCCGTGTCTACTACGAAGACACCGACGCCGCCGGGATTGTCTATCACGCCAATTACCTGCGTTTCGCCGAGCGGGCGCGCACCGAGGCGCTGCGGATGAGCGGGTTCGACCAGTCGGAGCTGATGCGCGACCAAGGCATCGGCTTCGTGGCGCGGCGCTGCGTATGCGAATTTTTAAAGCCCGCCCGGCTCGATGATTGCTTGACAATCGAGACCCGGCTGGAGGATATAAGCAGGGTCAGCATCACGATGCGCCAGATTATCCGGCGCGACGATGACACGTTGGTGACGCTGGAGGTTAAACTCGCGGCTGTTGGCGCGAATATGAAACCTGCGAGGTTACCGAAATTATTGTGCACAGCATTATCAAAAGTTTTCGCTGCCGATTAAAAGGATTGCAAATGAAGCTATTCTATCTAATGATCTTTTTATGTATTTTCGCAGAAAATAGCTTTGCAGCCCCCCCCATATCGCCATTTCATGATCCTGAAAATATAGAAAAATGGACTTGCACGAATATCTATGGGGATAGCGCATTTGATTCTATTTCGGAATTATACAACAGAGCGGGCATCATTTTTATTGGCAAAGCCTTATCAATTGAGAATTTAAAAAAACCAAACGAATACGAGCAATATAAGAATTATAAAACACCGCCGCCGCTCCCTACCAGAACGACATTTTCCGTATCAAACTATTTGAAAACCGGCCATGGCTTTACCAATCCTAAAGTAGAAATTTATTCTCAACCGTTTGACCGACAATCGGGCGACTGCGCCTATAAGTTTGAACCAGGCAAAGAATACTTAGTCATTGCCTTTTATGATTACGATAGCCATTGGCAAGAAACCGATATTGCACGTACTAGCGCCAATCTGCCGACGAAGCCTTTAGATAAGGCATCAAGCGATATCGCTGCTTTTGAAAATATACTACAGATCAATAATGAGATCGCTGCATTGCAGAAAGAAGGAAAATTACCCAATAAAAATGAATTCCCAAGCTTTATCGGCAGATATCTCGGAAATAATACATTCGCAGTTTATCGCTCCTGGTATAGTCCAATCTTTACAAAGCAAATCAAATTAAAAGATGATATCCATTGCCTTGCGAACATAAAAGAGAATGATGACTACGCTATTAAGGACCTTCGCCCTGTTAATCCACCGGGAGGTTCCATCGAGCTTGATGTCAAAGATTGTTCCGATATCGTCAGAATAGAAAACGTAGATGATGTGCTAAAAAAATTTGGTCCTTCGGCTATCTTATTACAGTAGAGTTATTTAATAATATATTATTTAGAGTAATTAAATGATAGACTCGGTATCGACTTCAGTAACCGGCGTAGACGCAGCATCCCTGGCGGGCAGCATGGCGGCGCATGATTTTTCGCCGTGGGGCATGTTCATCCAGGCCGATTGGGCGGTGGAATCGGTTATCCTGATCCTGCTCGTCGCCTCTTTCTGGTGCTGGGGCATCATCATCGAGAAATGGTTCATGTTCCGCAACGTCAAAGCTAAGGCGCAGCGCTTCGAAAATGAATTCTGGTCGAGCGAGGCGCTCGATAAATTCTACGAAAAAACCAAAAAACGCGCCAATCACCCGATGGCGATCATCTTCGTCGCCGCCATGGAGGAATGGTTTCGCTCGAAAAACAGCGCTTCGCAAACGGCGCAAGGGCTCAAGCTCAGCCTGCGCGAGCGCATCGTGCAGGTGATGCAGGTGGCGCGCTCGCGCGAATTGGAGCATATCGAAAGCGGGCTGGGGTTCTTAGCCACCACCGGCTCCTCCGCGCCGTTCATCGGCCTGTTCGGCACGGTGCTCGGCATCATGAACAGCTTCCAGCATATTGCGGCATCGAAAAACACCTCGCTGGTCGCCGTCGCCCCCGGCATCGCCGAAGCATTATTCGCCACCGCCATCGGCCTGTTCGCCGCCATCCCGGCGGTGATCGCCTATAATAAATTCGCCAACGAACTGACACGGTTTTCCAACAAGCTGGAAGATTTCAGCACCGAGTTCGACACCATTCTCTCCCGTCAGTTAGAAGGCTGACTTATGGGCGCCAACCTGGGTAATTCGCCTCGCAGACATGGCCGCCGCAGCGGGCGGGCGCAGCCTTTCGCCGAGATCAACATCACGCCGATGGTCGATGTCATGCTGGTGCTGCTGGTCATTTTCATGGTAGCAGCGCCGATGATGACCAGCGGCGTCACGGTCGATCTGCCCAAATCGAGCGCCTCGCCGGTCTCCGGGCAGGATGAGCCGCTGGCGGTGTCCATCACGGCGGACGGAAAAATCTACATTCAAAAAACCCTCGTGCCGCTTAAGGATCTGCAAACCAAGCTCAAGCCCATCGCTGCGGCGAAAAAAGACACGCGCATCTTCGTGCGCGGTGATAAAAGTGTCGATTACGGCAAAATCATGCAGGTGGTCGGTGAGATCAACGCCGCCGGCTTCACCAAAGTGGCGCTCATCACCGATGTCGCCGCCACGTCCAAGGAGAAATGACGGTGCGCCGCACCATGCCTTATTATGACCGTGAGCGCCGCAAAGGCCGGATTTATTCGGCGCTGTTGCATCTGCTGGTGCTTCTGTTGCTGATACTCGGCCTACCCGATTTCCTTGCATCCAGGCCACCCGAAGAGCTGCAGGCCATCGTAGTCGAGCTGCAGCCCATCGGCCCGACTAACATCAAGCCCGGCGAGCCCGCGCCAACGCCCAAGCCCGATAAGCCGGAGCAGGCTGAATCCAAAAACGCCAAGCCGACGCCACCGGTAAATCTCGCGGACAATACGCCGCCTCCCCCGCCGCCCGAACCAAAACCGGAGCCTAAGCCCGAACCGAAACCGCAACCCGCGCCGGTTCCCAAACCCAAGGAAACGCCTCCGCCGCCGCCGGATAAGCCCAAGCCGGAGAAACCGAAAGCGGAAAAACCGAAGCCTAAACGAGACGATCTGGCGGCGGTGCTGAACGCCGTGAAAAAAGAAGCGAAAGAGCAGAAAAAAGAAACCGCCGCCTCCGAGCATGCCGAGGATACGCCGCTTGCTAAATCCAACCATTACGATGCCAGCCAGCCGATGTCGATGAGCGAGCTGGACGTGATCCGCAGCCAGATCGCCAAATGCTGGAGCCCGCCCGCTGGGGCGCTCGACGCGCAGAACATGGTGGTGACGCTGCGCGTCAAGGTCGAGCAGGACGGCACCGTTACCAGCGTTAGCCTGACGCATGACAGCCTGGCGCGCGCTGGCGGCAACAGCTTCTACCGTGCCGCCGCCGACAGCGCGGTGCGCGCCGTCAAGGAATGCAGCCCGCTGAAAAACCTGCCACCGGAGAAATATGCGACCTGGCACGATATGGAATTGACTTTTGACCCCAAGGACATGCTAATGTAGCTGATATTGCCGTTCGGAGGAATGCGATGCAACTTCTATCCAAAACCCCATTTTTATCTAAGTCCCCATTTTTATTTAAAATCCTGTTGTTCTTGGCACTGATAACCGCCTTCACCGCCCCGGCGCGCGCGGTACTGTATATCGATATCACCAACGGCAGCGCCGAGCCCCTGCCCATCGCCCTGCCCGACCTGACCGGCAGCGGCACCGGAGCCGACATCATGCGCGTCGTCTGGTCCGACCTGGAGCATTCCGGCCTGTTTAAGCCTCTGCCCAAGGAATCCTATATCGAGCAGATCACCGGCGACACCCAGACACCGCGCTTCGCCGACTGGCGGCAGATTAGCGCAGCCGCCCTCGTCACCGGCAGCGCCACCGAAAGCGGCGATAAAATACGCGTCGCCTTCCGCCTATGGGATATTTACGGCGAGGAGCAGATCGCCGGAAAAGAATACAACACGTTCAAAAGCAACTGGCGGCGCATCGCCCATATCATGGCCGACGAAATTTATTCCCGCCTGACCGGCGAGAAAGGGTATTTCGATTCGCGCATCGTCTATGTCGCCGAAAGCGGCCCGGAAACGCACCGCATCAAGCGCCTCGCCATCATGGACCAGGACGGCGAGAACCATAAATTCCTGACCGACGGCCGTTTCCTGGTGCTCACCCCGCGCTTCTCGCCCAATTCGCAGGAAATCCTGTATATGTCTTACGCCAGCCGCCAGCCGCGCGTCTATCTGCGCGACCTGCAGACCGGGCGTGAGGAATCGCTGGGTGCCTTCGAAGGCATGTCTTTCGCCCCGCGTTTCTCGCATGACGGCAATTCCATCGTCATGTCGATCGCGCAAGGCGGCAGCACGCAGATTTATAAAATGGATTTGCGCAACCGCCGCCTGATCAAATTGACCAGTGGCAACGGCACCATCGACACCTCGCCCAGCTATTCGCCTGACGGCGCTCGGATCGTCTTTAATTCCGACCGGGGCGGCTCGCAGCAACTCTACACCATGACCGCCGACGGCGGCAACGTGCAGCGCATCAGCTTCGGCGAAGGCCGCTACGGCACACCCGTTTGGTCGCCGCGCGGCGACCAGATCGCCTTCACCAAAATCTCCGGCGGCAAATTCTATATCGGCGTCATGCGCCCTGACGGCAGCGGCGAGCGCCTGCTCACCGAAAGCTATCTCGACGAAGGACCCAGCTGGTCGCCCAATGGCCGCGTCATCGTGTTCCACCGCCAGTCTCCGTCCTCGCGCGGCCATGCCGGCTCGACGCGGCTTTATACGATCGACATTACCGGGCGCAACCTGCGCGAGCTGATTACGCCCATGGATGCCTCCGACCCGGCTTGGTCGCCACTGTTGCCATTATAACACAATCCACGGTTTTTATAGCGGATTTACCTAAGTTCATATTGATTTACAGTTCGTTTTCGCTAATTCATAGCCCATAGCTACAGGGTGCGTAGTTTTCGGGCATTGAGCATGTATGCCTTCGGAAAAATCGCGTCATGCTTGGCATCCAAAACTACTTTGGCAACGTCATTTTGAACATTTTGGCTTTAGGAGTAAACATATGAACTTATTTACGAAATCCCTTGCAGTCCTCTCGGCTGTTTTCCTGCTGAGCGCCTGCGAATCCACCATGAATAAAAACGGCACCGCCAATGGCGGCGGCAACGGCGCCAACGGTCCCGTAACCCCAGGTACCCAATCCGACCTGGCGCAAAATGTCGGCGACCGCGTATTCTTCGAACTGAATGAATCGACCCTCTCCGCCGAAGCGCAGCACACGCTGGAACGCCAGGCCGCTTGGCTCAAGCAATACGGTAACGTCAGCGTGACCGTCGAAGGCCATTGCGACGAGCGCGGAACCCGCGAATACAACCTGGCGCTCGGTGAACGCCGCGCCACCGCCGCTAAGAAATACTTAGTCGGCCTTGGCATTCCGGCCGGACGCATCTCGACCATCAGCTATGGCAAGGAACGCCCAGCTGTCGTGGGTTCGGATGAATCGGCCTGGAGCCAGAACCGCCGCGCTGTAACGGTTGTTACCAACCAATAAGCGTCCCTAAACCCTTCGCCCCGCCCGGCTTGCCGCAGCGGGGCGAAGTGTATCTTAGCCATTAAGCAGATTTTTCCGTCATGACCCGCTTCCTTCCCGCAGTGCTGATTTTCCTGTTCGTCTCTCCCGCCTTCGCGCAAAACAGCGACGAGGCGACGGCGCAGATGGAAGTGCGCATCAGCGCGCTGGAAGAGGAATTGCGCGAATTGCGCGGCAAGATCGAAGAAGACGATTTCCAGATACGTAAACTCAACGACGCGCTGGCGAAATTCCAGAAAGATACCGATTTCCGTTTCAACGATCTCACCGCCAAATCCGCCGCCGCGCCCGCGCCTTTGCCCGACAGCGTCAAGTCGTCCAGCGAAAAACCTGACGAATCGTTGAAAACGCCGCCCGCCCGCAAGCCACTGCCCGATGAATCGGCTACCACCGGCGGTGACGGCGTATTGCGCATTCCCGAAACGGAGGGTGAGTCTGCCGACGCTGCGCCGAAAACCAGCTTCGCCAACCCACGCGAGCATTATAATTACGCCTTCCGCCTGCTGAACCAGACACAATATGACGCGGCGGCCAAATCCTTCGACGCGTTCACCAAAAAATATCCCAAGGACCCGCTGGCCGGCAACGCCTTTTATTGGGAAGGCGAGACCTATTATATCCGCCATGATTACGTCAACGCCGCCGACAATTTCCGCCAGGGCTTCGAAGCCATGCCTGACGGTCCGAAAGCTGCCGACAATCTGCTGAAACTCGCCATGTCGCTCGACGCGCTGAACCGCGACAAGGAAGCCTGCGTCGTGCTGCAGCAAATCACCACGAAATATAAAAAATCCTCCTCCACCGTCGCCGGGAAAGCCGACCAGGAACAAAAGCGCATCGGCTGCCAGTAAGCCATGCCGCATGACCTGGCTTTCTCCATGGCCATGGCGCAATGCGCCCCATTCGAGCCACGCCCCGCTCTTGCCATCGCCTTATCGGGCGGCATCGACAGCATGGCGCTCATCCTGCTTGCCGAACGCTGGGCGCGCACGCATGACGCACGCCTGATCGCGCTTACCGTCGATCACGGGCTGCGCCCCGAATCCGCCGCCGAAGCAGAATGGGTGCGCGACTGGTGCGCTGCGCGTGGCATAGAGCAGCATACATTACACTGGCATCCGCCCGAAACGATTTCCAACATTCAAATGCAGGCGCGCGACGCGCGTTACCGCCTGCTCACCGATTATTGCCGCGAACATCATATCCTGCATCTCCTGACCGCCCATCACCGCGATGATCAGGCCGAAACCTTGTTCTTCCGGTTGGCGCGGGGCAGTTCCATCGCTGGCCTGGCCGCCATGCCGCTCTGTTCGGTCATGCATGGTGTCCGGCTGCTGCGCCCCTTGCTGGCTTTCCCTAAATCCTTGCTCAAAGCTTTCTTGCAAACCTCCGGCCAGACCTGGGTCGAAGACCCCAGCAACCAATGCGTCGATTACACCCGCAATTACCTTCGCGCCCTACTGGCTGCGGCCTCCGATGCCGATACGGTGTCACAACGCGCATCTGCCGTTGCTTGTTCCTTTGGAAATATCCGCAACCATTTGGAAAATAAATTAGCTATTCAGCTGACTGAAGCGATTTCTCTCTTCCCCTATGGCTATGCATTAGTGCATCACGATCATTTCGCCGTCTTGCCGCCCGTATATGCCCTGCAAAGCTTAGCCGCCTTAATCCTCACCCTCACCGGCCGGCCTTACGCGCCGCGCAGCGAAAAGCTGCAACGTCTCTATATGGATATACTGACCCGCCGCATAGTCCGCCGCAGCCTGGCCGGATTACTGTTCACTTGGCGCGTCAAACAAAATGCTTATTGCATCACGCGCGAACCGAGTGCCCTTCAATCGTCATTGCTGCTCGAAGCTAATGCTGAGCGCCTATGGGATAATCGTTTCATCGTGAAATGGCATGGCTCCTTATCGGAGCCATTGACCGTCCGCGCCCTCGGTGCCGACGGGCTGCGCCTCATCCCAACTCTTCCTGTTCTTCCCAAAACGGCCGCCGCCGTCCTGCCCTCTTTCTGGCATCTTGACGAATTGCTGGCCGTCCCCCATATTGGATACAGTAATTCCCGCTGCAGCGGCCTCACCTGCACCGCCCGTTTTCATGCTGCGAAACCGCTTGCCGCGCCCGCGTTTTTCAGTATGAATAAGAATGCTGCAACGCCATAAGGATGATTTCGTGCCCAATAACGGCAAAAATATTCTCATCTGGGTGATTATCGCCATTTTGCTGGTCGCCCTGTTCAACATGTTTCAGGGCGGCATGGAGCATAACGGCATCCGTGTCGCCTTTTCCGATTTTCTGAGCCGCGCCGAACAAGGCCAGGTAAACGATGTGGTCATCCGCAATCTTACCACCGGGCGCGGCTCGGTCATCACCGGCCATGAAACCGACGGCGGCGCTTTCTATACGCAAGCCCCTGAATACCCCAATCTGATCGATAAGCTCACCGCCAAAAATGTCAAAATCTCGGTGGCCGAGGAAACGCATCCCGGCCTGCTGGTCGATATACTCTCCTATTTAATGGCGCCGCTCATCATGATCGGCATTTATATGTTCTTCATGCGCCAGATGCAGGGCGGCGGTCGCGGCGGCGGGGCGCTGGGCTTCGGCAAATCGCGCGCCCGGCTGCTCACCGAAAAAACCGAGCGCGTCACCTTCGACGACGTGGCCGGCATCGAGGAAGCCAAGGACGAATTGCAGGAACTGGTCGATTTCCTGAAAGACCCGCAAAAATACCAGCGCCTCGGCGGCAAAATCCCGCGCGGCTGCTTGCTGGTCGGTCCGCCCGGCACCGGCAAAACGCTGCTCGCCCGCGCCATCGCCGGAGAAGCCCGCGTGCCGTTTTTCACCATCTCCGGCTCCGATTTCGTCGAGATGTTCGTCGGCGTCGGCGCGTCCCGCGTGCGCGATATGTTCGAGCAGGGGAAGAAAAGCTCGCCCTGCATCATCTTTATTGACGAGATCGACGCCGTTGGCCGCCATCGCGGCGCAGGGCTGGGCGGCGGCAACGACGAGCGCGAGCAGACGCTCAATCAATTATTGGTAGAAATGGACGGCTTCGAGGCCAATGAAAGCGTCATCATCATCGCCGCCACCAACCGCCCCGACGTGCTCGACCCGGCGCTGCTACGTCCCGGGCGCTTCGACCGTCAGATCACCGTACCCAACCCCGACATCAATGGTCGCGCCAAAATCCTGGAAGTGCATTTGCGCAAAGTTCCCAAAGCGCCCGATGTCGATGCCCGCGTCATCGCGCGCGGCACGCCGGGCTTTTCCGGCGCGGACTTGGCTAATATCGTCAACGAAGCCGCCTTGCTAGCGGCGCGCCACGGCAAAAAAGTCGTCACCATGCGCGATCTCGAATCGGCCAAGGATAAGGTGATGATGGGCGCGGAGCGCAAATCGCTGGTGATGAGCGAGGAGGAGAAAAAAATGACCGCCTATCATGAAGGCGGCCACGCACTGGTGGCGCTGTATAATCCCGCCTCCGACCCCATCCATAAAGCCACCATCATTCCGCGCGGCCGGGCGCTGGGCATGGTGATGCGCCTGCCGGAGGCCGACAAGCTGTCTTACCACCGCGAAAAAATGTATGCCGACCTTGCCGTTTCCATGGGCGGGCGCGTCGCCGAGGAAATTATTTTCGGCTATGACAAAGTCTCCAGCGGCGCGTCTTCCGACATCAAATACGCGACCAAGCTGGCGCGCGCCATGGTTACCGAATGGGGCATGAGCGACAAGGTAGGACCGCTGTTCTACGGCACCGACCAGGGCGAAGTTTTTTTAGGCTACAGCATGGGGCATCAATCGCAGGCCATCTCCGACGATATGGCCAATATCATCGACAGCGAGGTGAAACGCATCGTCGAGGACGCGCATGTGCAGGCGCGCGCCATCCTCACCGAGCATATCGACGAGTTGCACCGCATCGCTGCCGCGCTGCGGGAATATGAAACACTGAGCGGCGAGGAAATCAAGACGCTCGCTAAAGGCGATACCATCGCGCGCCCGACCGACACCGCGCCGCCGACGCCGGACGCCAACAAATCCTCCCTTCCCTCCTCGCGCAAGCGCAAAACCGCCAGCGCCGCCGGCGACGATCTCCAGCCACCGGCGGCTTAAGTTTAAAAAAAGCTATAGCCCGCCGAGTAGGTTCGATTCTTGTCTGGGTATCTGCTTTAAAAGCTGGTGTAAATGAGCAGCGCCACTGGCCTTATGTTCAATGGTTTCGGCATGCTTAACATGCGCATCGGAAAGATCAGTCAGAAGCGTTTTGAGGTAATTATGTTTATTCCATTCTTCTGCAATTTGATTTAATGCCCTATAGGCGAGGATAATATCCTGATCAGGCTTAGGCAATTCCTCAAAAGTTTTCCCCGTATGCTTTAATGCCACCGTTTCAGCTTTTCCTTCTACATAAGGAAGGAGAGTATTTTCTACATATTCCAGATAATTTTCTTGTCCATAGACGCGTCCCCATTTCTGTCCAGCCATCATTTCCATCGCTAACGTCTTGCGTGGAACATCATATTCTTTGTCCATACCAGCATGCTTAGCAGATAAAGAAACCGCGTTGGGAATGAGCATGAGCAATTTCGTGAAGTCAATATCCCGCATGGTGGAGCAGCCGCCCATTCCGCCTTCCTCACACTGGATTGTCCATTTTCCATTGTTAGCTGCCGTGCAAACGCTCTTGAGCAGCGGATCGTATGTTTGATGGAATTCGTCGATTCTGCGCTCTAATTCGTCTAGTTGCGTATTTACGTGCGCTGCCATATAGTATCCTTTCAATAGTATTATTTAAAATTGATTGATTGTTAATGAATTCCTCAAGTATTGTCAATAAACTCTTCGGCACTGACGGCATCCGCGGGACGGCTAACACGCCGCCGATGACGGCCGACATCGCGCTGAAAGTCGGCATGGCGGCCGGGCAGCAATTCCTGCGCGGCGATTACCGGCACCGCGTGGTAATCGCCAAGGATACGCGCCTTTCCGGCTATATGATCGAACCGGCGCTCACCGCCGGATTCATCGCGGTGGGCATGGATGTGGTGCTGGTCGGGCCGATGCCGACCCCGGCGGTCGCCATGCTGGTGCGCAGCTTGCGCGCCGATCTGGGCGTGATGATTTCCGCCTCGCACAACGCCTACGCCGATAACGGCATCAAGCTCTTCGGTCCCGACGGCTATAAGCTCTCCGACGAGGTGGAGCGCGCCATCGAGCGGCTGGTCGCTGATAATCATTTCGCCGCCCTCGCCCGCCCGGACAAATTAGGCCGCGCCCGGCGGCTCGACGATGCCCAGGGGCGGTATATCGAATTCGCCAAAAGCACTTTCCCCAAATCGCTGACGCTCGAAGGTCTGAAAATCGCCATCGACTGCGCCAACGGCGCAGCCTACCAGGTCGCACCGCTCATTCTGCGTGAACTTGGGGCGGAGGTGATTGCGCTCGGCATTCAGCCGGACGGGTTTAACATCAACCGCGAATGCGGCTCGACTTCCCCCGAAAAACTCTGCGCCACGGTGCTGCGCGAGCGCGCCGATATCGGCATCGCGCTCGACGGCGACGCCGACCGCGTGTTGATCTGCGACGAGCGCGGCGCCATCGCCGACGGCGATCAGGTGATGGCGATGATCGCCACCCACGCCCAGAAATCCGGCCAGCTGCGCGCCTCCGGCATCGTTGCCACCCACATGTCCAATATCGGCCTGGAGCGCTACTTAAGCACGTTGGGGTTGACGCTGGCGCGCACCCGCGTCGGTGACCGCTATGTCGTCGAGCATATGCGCGCGCACGGCTTCAATATCGGCGGCGAGCAGTCCGGCCATATCATCATGAGCGATTACACCACCACCGGCGACGGCATCATCGCCGCCTTGCAGGTGCTGGCCTATATGCGCCAAGACGGGCGGCGCTTGAGCGAATGCAGCCGCCTGTTCACCCCACTACCGCAATTGCTGCGCAATATACCCTATACCGGTAATACCCCACTGGCGCATCCGCAGGTGCTGGAGTCCATCGCCTCGGCGGAGCAAGCGCTGGGCGTGAAGGGGCGGATTTTCGTGCGCGAATCCGGCACCGAGCCGCTGATCCGTGTCATGGCCGAAGGCGAAGACCCGGCGGAAATCACCCGTCTGGTCGAGCGGATCGGCCAATCCATCCTGCAGGCGATGCCGAATGGCTGAAGGCAAAGGCCGCGTGCTGGTCATTGCCGGGTCGGATTCCGGCGGCGGCGCGGGCATCCAGGGCGACATCAAAACCATCACCGCCCTGCAAGGTTACGCCGCCACCGCCATTACCGCGCTTACCGCGCAGAATACCCTTGGGGTACAAGGTATATTCGATATACCCGCTGCTTTTATCCGTCAGCAAATCCTCTCCGTGCTGGACGATATCGGCGCGGACGCCATTAAAACCGGCATGCTGCACAATGCGGAGATCATCGCCGCCGTTGCCGATACTATTACCCCCTACCGGCATATTCCCTTGGTGCTCGATCCGGTCATGCTCGCCAAAGGCGGCGCGGCGCTGTTGCAGCCGGATGCCATCGCCGTATTGAAAGAAGGCCTGATCCCGTTGGCGGCGCTGGTGACGCCGAACCTGCCGGAAGCGGAGCGCTTATCCGGCATGTCCATCCGCACCATAGACGATATGGAAAAAGCGGCGCAGGCGATCCTGGCGCTCGGCTGCCAGGCCGTGCTCATTAAAGGTGGCCACGGCGAAGGCAACGAGGTGCATGATCTGCTGCTGACGCGGGATTACCGGGAAATCTTCACCCAACCGCGCCTCTATACCCGGCACACGCACGGTACCGGCTGCGCGCTGGCCTCCGCCATCGCCACCGGCCTGGCGCAGGGAATGACGCTAAGCGCCGCCGTTGCCCGCGCCCGTCGCTATGTCCGCAAAGCGATGGAAACCGCTCCCGGCTTCGGCCAGGGCAACGGACCGCTGGGGCATGGGCATACGGTTGCTGGGTTTGTATGATGTCATCCCGGCGCAGGCCGGGAACCATGCCTATCATCCGCATCGGCGCAAGCGGCATGGCATGGGTCCCGGCCTGCGCCGGGATGAAGAAAAAAAGCAGCTCATCCGCCAGGGAAAGAGAGTCTACCCTTCTCAGGGTCAATCATGATGCCCTGCCGCTGCTGCAGGCGCTCCAGCTGCGTCATCGCCTCGTCCATCTGCACCAGACCGAGCTGCTTGACGAAGGAGCGGCCGGGACGTTCCTCCTCATACACCACCGCGATGGCCGCCGGAGCCTCCGGCGACACGCTCACGGCCGCCTGCGCAACCGCTTCCGGCTGCTTATGCGGATGCAGGAAATGCCGCAGCTTGCCCAGCATCGCCACGATCGCGCCCGGTTTTTTCTTCACCGGCTCGGACGGCGCTTTGGGCGCGACGCCGGACAGCTGGCCGGAGGCGGTGAACGCCAGCTCGGTGACATTGATCGTGCCGCGATTGATTTCCTCAGCCAGGCGCGTCAGCGGCATCAGCTTGCCCAGATCTTCCGCCGCCTGCTGCTTATCGGCCAAGGGCAGCGCATTGAACGACGCGCCATATTCCGATGCGATAAAACGGTCGAGTTGCGGATTGGCGGCGGCGAACACCGATAACACCTGCTCGCGCGTGATCGGCTTGCAATCCTCACGGTCGCGCTTGAGCGCCACGATGCGGTCATGCGCCGTCTCTTTCTCCAGGTCGAATAATCGGTCGCCCAGCCAATGCAGCGGGCGCTTGACGACGTTATAGGTTAATACGCCTGCAGCAGCTTTCAAGACAACGCCAAGCCATCCTAGATTCGTAACGGCGGGATTTATTCCATGCATTACTACAGCAATTGAACTTAACGTCGCCACAATGGAAAAAGCGATGCCCCAATTGCGCTGCCGTTTCTGCTTCTGCAATTCTTCCGCGATTACTTTATTAGGCTCAATACCTTTGGCGACATCACCTTTTTCCAGCGTATCGAGATCGTTTTCGGCTATTTTGTCCCTCGGCTTATGCAGCTTGGCCGCCAGTTCCTCGCTATAGGTTTTTTTGATATCGCCCTTTTTATGGCGGTAATCCATTTGCACTAGCGCCGCGCTCACCGCCGCCGCCAGACCCGCGATCACCATCATGGGACCAGCGGTTAATCCCGCTGTTCCAACAGCAATATTCAAGGGGGAATCACTGGTTACGAGATTTAATGCGGAATTATTGGATAATAAAGTGCCAACATGGTCGCCTACATGAATAGCCGACTCCTTGCCAACGCCATACATCACGCCGCGCTTGGCGACGTAAGGCGCTTTGGCAGTTACTTCCGTTATCTCTTTTTCTAAAGCCATATCCTACACTTCCACTCGTTGCATTATAGCGCAACTCAGGCTCGGGAATATGAAACTTTTGTGAAACTATACCCTTCGCAAGCGAAGGAATGGGGAAATGCTCCCCAAATCCCCTCGCTTCCCGCCGCGCTTTGCGCGGGTATACCATCTTCTTCAAAGGCTTAACTATACCGGTTTTTACCCGCGCAGGGACAGATATTCGCGGGCATGCTTGACGTAATTCTCCGCCGATACGGGAAAAAACGCCTGGTCATCCACGCTTAAGTCCCTGAAATATTTAGCGGGACTGCCCGCCCAGAGCTGGCCGGAGGGAATGTGCTTACCCGGCGTCACCAGCGCCCCGGCAGCCACCATCGCCCCGGATTCGACCACCGCTCCATCCATCACCGTGGCGCGCATGCCGATAAAGCAATTATCCTCAAGGACGCAGGCATGCAGCAGCACGGCATGGCCAATAGTTACGCCATCGCCGATAAGCGTTGGACCGGTGTGGCGGGTGACATGGATCACCGTGCCGTCCTGGATATTGGTGCGGCTGCCGATGCGGATGATATTGACATCGCCACGAATAACGCAGCCGAACCAGACGCCGGAATCCTCGCCGATCTCCACGTCGCCGATCACCGCCGCGCCGGGAGCGATAAAAGCTTTAGGCGAAATGCGCGGCAAAACGCCTTGCGGGCTGAACTCGCCGCGATAGGGCAGGATGAGGGGAGTCGGGGTGGATGACATACCCCATATTCTAGGGGAAAAGCGCCGTCAGTTGCAAGCCTGTGTTTTCCGGGAAGCCGTACATCGCGTTCATGTTCTGCACCGCCTGGCCGGATGCACCTTTGACCAGATTATCGATCACCGACACCAGAATCGCCTGTCCGGACACATGGCTATCAAATACGCCGATCATGCAGTCATTGCTGCCACGCACTTGATGCGTTCCGGGCATCGCGCCATCCGGCAGCACCTGAACGAACGGCTCGCCGTCATAAGCCTGGCGTAATATTGCGCGCAAACTATCGGCGCTTTGGCCGTCCGCCAGCCGGACATAGATGGTGGAGAGAATACCCCGGTTCATTGGCATGAGGTGCGGCGTGAAGGTGACGGCGACGGCGCCGCCCGCCGCCTGCGCCAGGCTCTGCTCGATTTCCGGCGTATGGCGATGCGCGCCGATGCTGTAGGCGCTGATACCGCCGTCGATTTCGGCGAACAGATTGGCTTGTTTGGCGCTGCGCCCCGCGCCGGTAATGCCGGATTTGGCGTCGATGATAATGCCGCTTCGTTCAATCGCCCCCGCCCGCAGCAGGGGAATCAACGGCAGCGCCGCCGAGGTTGGGTAACAGCCGGGGTTCGCCACCAGACGCGCCGTTTTGATTTGCTCGCGCGCGATTTCGGTGAGGCCGTACACCGCCTCTTTCTGCAAGGAGACGGCACGGTGCGGATGCCCGTACCATTGCGCATAGAGCGCGGGGTTGGACAGGCGGAAATCGGCGGACAGGTCGATGATCTTCAGATGCGCGGACAACCCGGCAATGACCTCCTGCGCGGTGCCGTGCGGCAGGCAGCAGAACGCCAGGTCGATGACGGAAAAATCCACCTGCTCCAGCGTCACCAGCTTGGGCAAGGCTTTAAAACGCAGATGCGGATAAACTTCCTCAATACCCTTCCCTGCCTTTGTATCGCCGGTCAGCGCCGTAATGCGGGCATGCGGATGCGCAAGCAGGATGCGTATCAGCTCCGCGCCGGTATAGCCGCTGGCTCCGATGATGGCGATGGAAAGGGAGGGCTGCATAATTCATCCCGTCATTCTCGAATGCGCCTAGCGCGTCCGAGTATCTGGTGCAAAGTGAATTAAGATCCCCGACGGCACCAGGTGCCGCCGAAGATGACGGATCGGAATGCTTAACGTTTCGAGAACTGGAAGCTTCTGCGCGCTTTCTTATGGCCGTATTTCTTGCGTTCGACGACGCGGCTGTCGCGCGTCAGGAAGCCGCCCTGGCGCAGCGGCTTGTGGAAGATCGAATCATAAATATCGAGCGCGCGGCAGATGCCCAGACGCACCGCACCGGCCTGGCCGGACAGGCCGCCGCCGCACACCGTGCAGTTAATGTCGAAATTACCGATGCGGTCGATCGCCGCGAAAGGCTGGTTGATGATCATGCGCAGCACCGGGCGCGCGAAATACTCTTCCAGGCTTTTGCCGTTGACGGTAATCTTGCCGTTGCCGCGCTTTACCCAAACGCGGGCGACGGCGTTCTTACGGCGTCCTGTGCCATAGGTGATGAGCTCGGCCGGACCGGCGGGCGTTTTTTCCTTTGGAGCGCGGATGCTGGCCGGTTTGAACGGCGCTGGTTCTTTTTTCACGGCGTCTGTTTTTGCTTTAGCCACGGATTACCTCTTGTTTTTCGGATTCATTGCGGCGAAATCGTACACTTCCGGCTGCTGCGCCGTATGCGGGTGCTCACTGCCGCCATAGACGCGCAGCTTGCCCAGCTGGTCGCGCGCCAGCGGGCTTTCCTTGGGCATCATGCGCTCAACCGCCTTTTCGATGACGCGCTGCGGATACGGGCTGCTGAGAATAAATTCCGGCGTCGCGCTTTTCACGCCGCCCGGAAAGCCGGTATGGCGGTAATAGATTTTATTCTTGAGTTTGCGGCCGGTGAGCTTCACCTTCTCGGCATTGATGATCACCACATGATCACCGGTGTCGATATGCGGCGTGAAGATGGGTTTGTGCTTGCCGCGCAATAGCTTAGCCACCTGCGACGCTAAGCGCCCCAACACCACGCCCTCGGCATCGATGATGAGCCATTTTTTTTGTACATCAGCAGGTTTTGCCGAATAAGTATGCATAAAAACCAACGTTATCTGACTAGATTAATCGAAAAAGGAGTTGGAATTTATGGCAAGGGGCGGGGTAAGTCAACCATTAATATTCGGCATGAATAGCGGGATGGCGACGGGAAGTTGCACCAGCGGGACCTGCGCGAATAATCGAAAGCGCGCTACGCCGAAAATCGCCTGCACCGCCCCGTCTTCGCCCAGCGGCAGCAGGCAACGGCGGAACCGCACTATTTCCTGCGCCGCATTAAGAAATTCTCCCTCATCGATCAGCGGCTTGCCTGTAGCGAACACTTGCGCGAATCCTTGCAATTCATCCTGCGGATGCAGCGCCACCGAATCATGCTCGCAGCCGAACCGGCAGATTTCGGCGACCGCCTCGCCCATATAGCTATAGCGATACTCCGCAGGTGCCTTGCCCGCGCCATGCACCAGAAAGCAACTCGGCCATAAATCGGCGATATCGTCCGCCTTGATATCGCGTTCCGACGGCATCAGCCGCCCGCCGCGTAGCTTTTCCCAGTAAGCCAGCAGGCGCAGCGTCGCGCGGCGTTCAAGAGGTGAATCGGCCATGGATGGCTAAACAACTGATATAGATAAAATTTTATCTATATAGTATAGCTGATTTCATTAAGAAAGGCTAACGATTTTGTAGGAATGTATGCAAGTTTTTATCGGTGATTTTAGATAAACTGCTTATCATACCGGCGCAGGCCGGTATGATAAGCCTCACCCATACCTTCCCGTAATATAATCTTGCGTCTGCTGATGCTGCGGCTGGGTGAAAATGCGGCTGGTCGGCCCGGCTTCGATCACCTTGCCCATATGAAAAAAGCAGGTCTGCTGCGAGACGCGCGCCGCCTGCTGCATCGAATGGGTGACGATGACGATGGTGAAATGATCCTTAAGCTCGGTGATAAGTTCCTCGATGCGCGCCGTGGCGATGGGGTCGAGCGCCGAGCAGGGTTCGTCCATCAGGATAATCTCCGGGTTGACGGCGATGGTGCGCGCGATGCATAGCCGCTGCTGCTGCCCGCCGGAAAGCCCGGTTCCCGGCTCGTGCAGCCGGTCTTTCACCTCTTCGAATAACCCGGCTTTGCGCAGGCTGCGCTCCACCAGCGCATCAAGCTCGCTTTTGCTTCCCGCCTGCCGGTGGATGCGCGGACCGTACGCTACATTGTCGTAAATCGATTTGGGAAACGGGTTGGGTTTCTGAAACACCATGCCGATCCATGAGCGCAGATGCACCACGTCCTGCGTGCGCGCGTTGATATCCCGCCCATCGACGACGATGCTGCCCTCGACGCGGCATTGCTCCACCGTATCGTTCATACGGTTGATGCAGCGCAGAAAGGTCGATTTCCCGCAGCCGGACGGACCGATCAACGCCGTTACGCTATTTTCCGGCACCTCAATGCCGACATCGAACAGCGCCTGCTTGGCGCCGTAATACACATTGAGGTTTTGGGCGGAGATTTTGCTCATGCGCCGCGATCAATGTTTGGATTTGCGCGGTTTTGGCTCGCGCATGACATACGCCCGCAATATGGCATTGATGAGCGACTGGTAGCCTCGCCCATATTTTTTGTAATGCTCCAGCACATCGCGGTCGATACGCAGGGAAATCTTGTCTTTGGGCACCGGAAAAACCAGCCTTGCGTTTTTCCAGAATTCCGAATCGTTGGTGAAATCGTCCGGATCGGCATCGGCGTTAGCCTCGATTTCCTCTGGGGACATTGATAATACATGTGTCCAATCTGTTTTAGACTGGCGACTTAAGTTAATGAATTCTTCCAAACTGTAGCTCACGATATTTTTTTTCTTCCCCACGTCTTGCCCTCCTTACTGAAATAATGCGTATGGTATCGCCGCGTAGCGTATAAACCGCCGCAAATAATTTACCTTTAAGCACTCCGACCGTTACATAACGAACGCCATCGGTACCGGAATGGTTGCTGATATAAGTAAATTGACCGGCCTGAATAAAAAGCGGCGCGGCATCGTCAAAACGCACCTTGTGCTTTTTAAAGTTGCCCTCGCTCTTATGTCTATCCCATTCGAATTCCATATTAGTATAGACAATTGTCGGGCATAATGCAACGCCCATTACCACCGCACTTCAAACCGCCGCCGCAACACTATCGCCACTGCGTTCATCGCCAGCAATAGCATGAGGAGGACCAGAATGCCAGCGGCGGTTTTTTCGGCGAAACCGGCTTCCGGGCTGCTTGCCCACAGGTAAATCTGCACCGGCATGACGGCGGCGGGGTCGGTGAAGCCTTTGGGAACATCGACCACGAACGCCACCATGCCGATCATCAGCAACGGCGCGGTTTCCCCGATGGCGCGCGCCAGGCCTAAGATCGTGCCGGTCATGATGCCCGGCAGGGATAGCGGCAGCACATGATGCCACACCACTTGCACCGGCGTCGCGCCCAGCGCCCGCGCCGCGTCGCGGATGGCATCTGGGACAGAAGCGAGCGCCACCCGCGTTACGATGATGATGACCGGCAGGATCATCAGCGCCAGCGTCAGCCCGCCGATCAGCGAGGCCGAGCGCGGCAGCCCCAGCAGGTTGATATAGACGGCCAACCCCAACAGCCCGAACACGATGGACGGCACGGCGGCCAGATTATTGATATTCACTTCGATGACATCGACCCAGCGGCTTTTGCGCGCGAATTCCTCCAGATACACTGCCGTCATGACGCCGAGCGGGAACGCCACCAGCAGGCAGACGGCGAGCGTCAGCGCCGAGCCTACCATCGCGCCCAGAAACCCCGCCTGCTCCGGCATGCGCGAATTGCCGCGCGCGAAAAATGTGCGGTTGAATGCGGTGCGCAGCGCGCCTCGGTCCTGCAGGCGCTGCAGCCATTGCGCCTGGGCGGCGCTGACATGGCGGCCTGTGGCGTTGCGTAGCGCATGATGCTTGATATCGAGATCGGCGTTGCTAGAGGCGGGCAGCCATATATCAATGGTCTTCGAAAGCAGTTCCGGGTGCGTAGCCAGCATCGGCTTCAACACCGTTCCGCCATTGGCGCTCAGTAAATCATCCAATTCGCGCTGTTGTGCCTGGCCGGTTACGTCGGGGAAAAGCGATTGCAGCGCTGCCCTGGCGAGGCGCTGGTAATTATAGGGTGGCAGGGTATCCGGACTCACCCCTTCTTTCACGCCGAGCATCGCCGGATTGAACGTAACGGCTAAGCGAATCTGCGCCTGAAAAAATCCCGAATTGCCGGACGACCCGAATTTCCGCAATCTGTCGCGCGCCATCTGCTTTTCGGTGCAGGATCACGGCGAGGGCATTTCCGCCGAGCATATTCCGCGCCTGACCGAGCGCTTCTACCGCGTCGATACGGCGCGCACCCGCA
>Ga0206948_1031_pt1 | contig 40972 bp, 31 predicted proteins | sample Alteio_BWOrgHeat_FD_153236 | JGI IMG/M metagenome (GOLD analysis project Ga0206948, IMG submission 153236) | Enriched cells from forest soil in Barre Woods Harvard Forest LTER site, Petersham, Massachusetts, United States -... | ecosystem: Environmental > Terrestrial > Soil > Temperate forest > O... | reverse complement strand
GATTCGCAAACCTGGCTATGCAGATTTGAGGGTAACGGATGTCCAATACGAAGGGAACGCCGTCGGTCTTAATGTGGGGTTCAACGGCCCCAGCTTTCGGATTCCGCTTGAAGTAATGTTACAATTCGATGATGGGACTCGAAGCTTTTCCACGCTCGATGTCAAACATCCCGGAGCAATATCTATTCCAAGCAGCAAGAAGCCTGTTTTAGTGTCCGTTGACCCGTGGCGGCGGATACTTCGCAAGGTCGAATCTGACGAAGCCCCGGTAGAGGTTCAGCCTCTCACTCGCTCGTACGAGCGATATACGGATCCAGCCCATAAGGACTATTTGCCGGAAGTCATTGGCCGGAAACAGGTTGTCGCGATTCCTACCGACTTAGACCGAAAGTTCATCGTCGGTCATCCCAGCACAATGCCGGTTCTTAACCGGCTGTGTGAAAAAGTCGGATTCAAAGTCACCGGCGACAAACTCACCTATGACGGAACAACGATCGACCTCAATCACGGATGTGCCTTGGCTGCCGTTGATTTAGGTAACGGCAAACAATGCGTAATCGGTCTCGGCAAGACCCGAGTCAGCCCCGAGGTAGGACGTGCCCGTCTTGCCCTAACCGATGATTTCGGTCGGTTTCTAAGAGGGAAGACAGAACCGAAGACGAAGGGGCATTTGACGTTTCGGCTATGAGATGAGCGTTGCGCTCCGCTAGCGCTGAAGCGTTCGGAGCGTTCGAGGGATTTCGGGAAGCAGTCCAAACCTTCAAGAGCCCTTGAACGCTCTAATGCTCCAACGCTTAACGCTTTATGGAGTGACTGTCAACGACCCGGTCTTCGATGATTCGTTCACCGAGGCCGTGATTTCAACAGCAGTCGTAAGAGATACGCTCTTCGACGAAACCGTGAAGGTCGCGGATAGCCGGCCTGCAGGAATGGTGACGGAGGGAGGTACTGAGGCCGACGAAGGGTCTGAACTTGAGAGGACTACTACAAGCCCGCCCACAGGAGCGGCGCCGGTCAATGTAACTGTTCCAACCACTTTAGTAGTAGACCCGCCTTTGACCGTTGACGGCTTCACGGAAACCGTGGAAACCATCGGTGGCTGCACCGATAGTGTCGTTTGCTGCGCACCAACTCCTAACGACGCGGTGAGCGTCGCTGTTATTGGTGAAGCCACCGGAATGGTTGTGATGTTGAACTTTCCTGTGGAGGAACCACTAGCAATGCGCACCGACACCGGCGTTCTTACTGCCGAAGTTGAAGACGTAAGTTTCACCGTGACGACGCCACTCCGAGGGCCGACTCGGGCATTCAGCGTTACCAAACCAGAGGCTGCAGCACCACCATTTACGGTGCCTGGCGACGTGGATAGTGATAAAACTTGTAAAGGATCTACTTCTAACGAAACAGTCTGTGTAAAACCGGCACAGAGCGCTTGTATTGTTACATTTTGGGTCGAATTAACGAGCAAGTGGCTAACAACAAAGGTAGCAAAGGATTTGCCCGGCGGTACCCGAACCGAGGCAGGAACTGTCGCCACAGTGCCATTACTGCTTGATAGAAGGACCGTTTGCCCAGCCCCAGGGACTGGGCCGGCGAATGAAACCGTTCCCGTAACAACAGTTCCCGAGCCACCAATTACGGATGGCGAAGATAAGGTAACCGCCTGAAGGGCGGTGGGAAGAATTTGAAGCGTCGATGTGAAGTTGGCGCCACCTTGGGCCGCCGTGATGGCGGCATCCGTGAGCTTTGTGACAACAGCGGTGCTGACTTTGAAAACTGCAAACGTCGCTCCACCTGGAACCGTTACCGCTAGGGCTACCACCGCACTCTTTGAATTTGAACTCAACTTAATGACCGTTCCGCTAAAGGGCGCATTTCCATTGAGTGCGACGGTCCCCGAAGATGAATTGCCACCAACCACCGACGCGGGAAAAAGACTGATGGCCTGAAGTATCGCGGGTTGAATCGTTAGGGGCGTCGTAGCCGTTATTCCCCCCAATGTAGCCGAAATAATCGAGGTGGCCGCTACCGCCACGCCGCTCGTCGTAATTGTGAATTTTGCCGTTTTCGAACCAGCCGGCACAGTTACAGTCGCCGGCAGAATGGCTTGGCTAAGAGACGAAGAAAGGCTCACGGTCAAGCCGCCCGTCGGCGCGATGCCGCTCATACTTACGGTTCCATCCACCTCGTTGCCGCCAATGACCTTGGTCGGGTTGAGCAGTATTCCCGAAAGGGTCGGCGGAGTGATTGTTAGACTGGCGCTCTTTTGACTTGAACCAAGACTGGCTTGGATGGATACTGTTTCCGTTCCCGTTACACCGACGGTGTTGACGGTAAAGGTTACCGAAGATTGGGCAGTGGGTACGAAAACTGACGTCGGAAACTGAGCGTCGGCAGAGTTCGAGCTGAGGTTAATGATGGCCCCGCCTATCGGCGCGGCGTTGGATAGCGTGATCGTTCCGGTGCTAGGTGTTCCGCCGAGAACCGATGCGGGGTTAAGGGAAAGTAAAGAGATGCCAACTGATCCGCCCGTTAGTATCCAGACGCCTCGACCGTGGGTAGCTGCCAGTAGCTTGCTAGAGTTGTTGATGTACGTCAACTCATCAACCGAGACATTTACATTCAAGTCGCTCGAAGTGCTCCAGGTTTGGCCGCCATCTGTCGTCGAGAAGATTCCGACATCGGTTCCGACATAAAGTGAATTGGGAGACCCTGGCTGTCTAGCAATTGCTCGAATTGGAACCTGTGGCAGGGTGAAGTTTCCCGACCCTGCAATGGGATTCCAGGTAGAACCGGAGTCGGTAGTTTCCCATACGTTATTTGACGTGAACCCGCCGAGCGTTACGTAAACGACACTTGAGTTACTCGGATCAACGAGAATCCGCGTCACATACCGGTTGGGAACGGCGCTACTGGTGGTAGGCCCGGAAACGGTCGTCCATGTTGGCGAAACCGCCGTCCCGTTTTCGGTTACGGCGATCGCGCCATCGTCCTGCCCGACCCAAATGACGTTACTATTACCGGTCGCAATGGAAATTGCGGAGATAAACGCGCTTCCTGGAGGCCTAATTGACGTCCATGTGGGTGAATTGCTTCCCGCGTTGTAACATCGCCAAAGCGACGCGCCGCCCGCTAAGAGGGTCTTCGGGTTGTTTGGGTCGATGATCAGCGGTGCAATATAATTCGAGTTGTTTGTAGAGGCGTCGGTCAGGCCGGTGGTTATAAGTTGGGTCGTGTGGCCCGTATCCGTCGACTGAAAAATTTGAAGGTAAGCGGCTTCTCCGAACATGTTTGCGACATTAGTTGGGTCGATCGCCACGAAGCCGCCGTCTCCGCCCGAAATCTCGCTGCTCTGAGGGATCCCTTGCTGCATGATTTGGGTGCCGTTCTCTTGAACTCCGCCTAAGATGAAGCCGCTGGCCAGATCGCCAGCGACAGAATTGAATAAGGCGGTCCGTGCCGACTGATATCGGGGCAACCAGCCCACTCCGATCGAGACGTTCGTGACATCGATGGCTTCAAAGACCCCGCCGCTCGTACAGAAAAAAACTGATTTGTTTGCTGAGCCGTCATAAGCCGGAGAAGCCACGATGGAATGGATTCCTGGATGAGGCGCCGTAGTTTGGATGTCGCCCTGCGCAATCACGGTGAGCGTTGCACCTCCATCGATGCTCCGATAAACGAGCTGGCCGCCAACCACAAGCCGCATCGGGTTTGTCGGATCGACCCAAATCGCGTTTGCAGCCAAGCTCACGTCGGTGCTTCCCGATGTCGTCGCAATTGAATAACTGGCGCCTCCATCGGTTGACTTCCAGATGTTTCCGTCGCTGACGGATGCATAAACTGTGTTTGCATCTGTGACGATCGGGAATGGTTCGATCCGGCCCTGTCCAACCAGTTCGTTTAGGCCGCCAGTTGCCCTGGTCCACGTCTTTCCCGTGTCTGTCGAAATAACTGCGGCCGCGTACCATGTCGATGCATTGGAATCGAAATCCATGATCGAACCAATAACCCGAGTGACGTTGGATGGACAGAATGCCACGGCATGCCCGCTCTGAGCCGCGAAAGACAAGCTCCAGGTAGCTCCGCCGTCTGTACTGCGGTAAATCCCGCCCGGATCTACGGTTGCCAAGATGATTTGGGAGTTCGACGGGTCAATCGCGATTCGATTTACGTGTAAGAAACTTGAGGTGCTTGGAAGCAGATTCCACGTAACGCCACTGTCGGTGCTCTTAAAAATGCCGCTGCCGGCCAAAGAGTCAGGGTTGCCATACCCTTCGCCGGTACCGGCAAAGAGGGTATTTGCGTTGTTGGGGTCAAGAGCAAGGGCATTTACCGACATTGACTGCAGTTGGTCCCCAACCGGACTCCACGTGGTCCCGCCGTCAAAGCTTCGCCAAACGCCGCCTCCTGCCGATCCCATCCACATTCCAAGTGGATTAGTGGGATTTATCACCAGACACCGCGTTCGCCCGGCGAGGTTGGATGGACCCTGCTCACTCCATTGGCTGCCGGGAGGAGAAAGGCTTGCGAGCAACGACTTCTGATGAGTTGCCCGAGCCATGGCGCCAGGAGGGACCTTGCCATTTTCATCCTTCCATGCCATTTCCCGCCACCTTTCGATTTCACTTAAGGATGAATTCGTTCCTTGGCCTTTGCCGAATGCTTTCTCCGTTCGACTGACATGGAATGCGCCGTAGGCGGTTAAGCACACGAAAAACAGCAGCAGGCCGCAATAGACCGGCTTCTTGGTCGAACGATTCATGATAATTGAAGGGAAACTCTCCCTAGTATTTACTAGGACGGATAGATTCGTTGGATGAGGAGCCGTTGAGCCATGCAATTGCTAAAATTGCCACTTCCATTCGACACATGGTTACGGGGTTATGCCTGAAACAGGACTTGCTGCCTAGTTAAGTTCAACGCTATCGCTCTGGTTAAAGAGATTGAGTTGGTCCGGTTCGTAGGATTGCCCATGCATTTCCCAAGAGCCGGCGGACCGATCGAGCCAATTCGTCACCTCTCCTTTGGCTCTAGCCTCGTAAAGAAGGTCGAAGTCGAGGTCGGTGATGACGAGTCCCTCTTCGTTAAGCGGTGTTTCTCGCAGAACCGCATGGGCTGGGAACGGCTCGACGCTCGGCGCAATGATCGCCGTCGATCCATAGGTGCTTGGAACTGGTTCATACCCGAGTTCGCCCACCAAAGCCGAATGGACCACGAAGATTTGGTTTTCTACAGCGCGAGCTAGGCAACTCCAACGAACTCGTTGAAATCCGCGCTGGTCGTCGGTCCATGACGGAACGCATTGAACTAAAGTTCCTGACTCGGCAAGGGCCCGTCCCGCCTCTGGAAACTCGCTATCGTAGCAAACGGTAACACCGAGGTTATAGGGCAGCCTCGCGAGTCCGTGCCCGGCGCGAATCTGCCACATTTGCCGCTCATACTGGGTTGGCTTGTTTTTGTCGTTAAAGATCAGCTCCACGCCGGGAACCCCTACCGCGCAAACGTTCTTAATTCCGTCTGGGGTTTGCTTAAAATGCGAGCCTCCGACGATGATCATTCCGCTGGAGTCGCTGATTCGCTTAATCCAGCCCTCGACTGCTTCAGCATACTGGGCGAGGTATTTCGCTGCCTTCCAGGCGTCGAGATCTCTTGCCAGGGGTAAGAGCTCCAGTACATGAAGTTCGGGGACAACGAGAACCTGAGCCCCTTCGTCGTGAGCGGCGCTGACGATATCATAGAAATGCCCGAAGTAGCCACTGTCGCCTCGGGCGGGTCGAATCTTCCAAGCAGATGCAGCGACCCGCAGCTTCAAAGGGGGAACTCCAAAAGCGCAGCCGCATTCGCCGATTCGATGTCTTCCATATAGTTTTCGATGACGCCAAGAAAACGTAACCCGTATCGCAAGAGCGGAGTCATTGTCCTATCGACCGACTCGCCTGCGACAACTTTGGCGGCATATTCGGTGACTGTCACGGGAGCAATATTGACGGAGAAGCTCCGGTAATCGGGCATTCTACAACCTGTCCCATATCGAGCTAACCCCAAATCGTTTCCTAGACAGAGTCTTGTCTTGTAAAATGCCCGTCCAATACCAATACGTCGATGCGCAGGATGGACTGTGATGTCGAGGCCGTAAAGGGTTGAACCACGCGGCTCGTGATGATGGATAAAAGGGCCACCCAGCGTAGCTCCCCAATTGGAGTGCGACTGCCATCCTTCTTCCGATATGATGGCGTTGCTGCAACTTCCTACGATGCCGCCATCGATTTCCGCAACGAACTGACCCGCTGGAAAGACTTCGATGTGGCGCAATAGGTGAGCAGGATCCCAGTGAAGATCTTCCGAGAACGGAGGCGGAAATGCTGCCTTCTGCAATTCAACCGCGGCCATCACGTCATCTGGCGTCATAGAGCGGATTGAGAACAGCATGGCTTTACTCAAAGTCGAAAGCCGATAATCTCCAGAATCCGGTCGAGATCGTCATCCGAATAAAAGTCAACTGTCAGCTTTCCGTGGGGTTCGCTTCGAATGATTTTTACCGGCGATCCAAGGTATGTGCTGAGGGCTTCTTCGAGGGCAGCGAAATTGGGATCGGCGTTAGGTGCCGGCTTCGTCTTCTTTGTTTGGCCACCTTGTGTTTTTGGCTTGGCAACATTTTCAACATCGCGAACCGTGAGCCCACGCTGAAGAATTTGGTCGTAAACGGCCAGTTGCTGGGCTTCGCTGTCAAATCCCAGTAGGGCTCGGGCATGTCCTTCAGTAATGAAGCCGCCCTCCAGCCCTTCTGTAATTCGCTTTGGAAGTCGAAGGAGGCGGACTGTATTTGCGATGACCGTTCGGCTCTTTCCGACGCGATCTGCTACCTGCTCCTGCGTCATATCGAATTCGTCGATCAGTTTCCTATAGGCCCTCGCCGATTCAAGGGCGTTGATGTCCTCCCGTTGGATGTTCTCAATGAGGGCCAATTCAAGGGAGGACTGATTTCCTGCTGAGCGAACGAGTACCGGCACCGATTTAAGACCTGCGATCTTGGCGGCTCGTAGGCGTCGTTCCCCTGCGATCAACTCGTGTTTGCCTTCAGCGAGTGGACGCACGATAAGCGGTTGCAGTATCCCGAACTCCCGAATCGATTGGGCTAGTTCTTGCAGCGAATCTTCGTTAAATGCCGTCCGTGGCTGACGACTGTTGGGAACGATGTCCGCCACAGGCAGTTCGTTCGTCGGGCCTTCATATTGCTCGGCGATGAGTTGGGATAACCCTTTTCCTAGTGCACGACGCATTCGCTTACCACCTCGTCTACAAATGCCATATACGCCTCTGCGCCTTTCGATGTAGGAAAGCGACCAACAGCGGCTTCGCCAAAACTTGGCGATTCGCTCAGCCTTACGTTCCTTGGAATGACCGACGTTGCTACCTTATCGCCAAAGTAAGTTCGAACTTCTTCGGTCACTTGAAAAGTGAGTCGATTTCGAGTGTCATACATCGTCAACAGCACCTTGGCAATGTGGATTTTTGGATTGATTCGTTTCCGAACGATCTCAACGGTTTTAAGCAACTGGCTTAGCCCCTCAAGAGCATAGAACTCGCATTGCATCGGTACTAGCACCGCGTCCGCCGCCGATAGGATATTGATCGTAAGCAGACCAAGGCTTGGCGGCGCATCCAGAATGATCCACTCGTATTGCCTTAAAATCGGAGCGAGGGCATCTCGAAGAATCATCTCCTTTCCGACTGCGTTCAAGAGAATCGGCTCCGCTCCTGCTAAATCGAGCGTAGCTGGAACGAGATCCAGGTTGTCGGCAATGTGTGCGATTGCATCATGGATTGCCGTTGGGTTTTCGGGATTGTCGACCGCATCCACGAACACTTCGTATAGGGTGCTCTCGGCTTTGGCTTTGTCCAGCCCAAGGCCCGTCGTGGCATTCCCCTGCGGGTCACAATCGACGAGCAACGTGCGATGACCTTTCTGCGCCAGTCCTGCCGCAAGATTTACGGCAGTTGTAGTCTTCCCAACCCCGCCCTTCTGATTAACCACACCCCAAATCGGCACAGGGAGATTATGGCCCGACCTGAAGGTCGGGAAGCGTTAAAGAGTTGAAGCGTTAGAGCGTTCAAGGGAGGCCAAATGGTGTCGCTCTCCCAGGCCTTATTGCAGTGAATAGAAGTATCAGCTTTAGGTCGTCCCTCGAACGCTTTAACGCTTTAACGCTCTCATTCCGAACGCTTCCGCTATTTCAAAAGGTCATTCAACAGCCGCGCCAACCGATAGCCGGCCAGCGTGATTCGGTGACCGCAGACGTCTTGGGCCTTTTTTACGTACTCATCGGACGGCGTGCTGCCGTCTTGCAGGTTGTAAACGACCGTCTTATCTAGCTCAAAACTTTCCTGAGCCCAATGTTCGGGTTTCATGTCGCCGACGGCTGGGAACGATCGTGCCGGGTATTGCTTCATAAGGCTGGCGGCCATTGCATCGATTCTGGCCTTTGAGTCGACTGTCAAGGGGCGCTGCTCGCCGTGGAAAAGGCCGCCGCCAAAATCCCAAAAAGAGTGTAGGTTGCGCGGAGGGCGACTGATGCCATTGAAGGCGGCCGGAGCTGTAATGCGGAAATCGTTACCGCCCTTGTCGCCGGTTGGATGCTCATCGGAATCGCGAGCGGTCGCGTGGAGCGGTTGATGAATATCACCTACAAAGTGAATCAAGAATCGCAAGGCCTCTGAACGCTCGGCGTCGGGCTTGGACTTGTCCTTTAGGATTGCCGAAAACTTTTCGATAGCCCATACCGCGTTCTCGGCGTCGGGTTTGTTCGTAGTCGGTTTACCGTCGGTTCGGAAGTGATAGTCGATGTAGTGCCAGGGTCCAGTTTCTCTTCGTTGGCCACGAATATCATCCGCCCAAGAGGACGTCGTGACAAAGTCCATGTTCTTTTCATCGGCGCCGATCTTCAAGAGTCGATCGGTCTCCATCTTAACCTTTGCCTTTAGCTGGGTTTGGGCGATGGTGGCCACGAGCATATGGCCCGTGTCGATCCATGCTTGGCTCGTTGCAGATATGGCAAACAGGGCGCAAAAGAGGAGGAACCGCTTGTGTCGAATCATGTGGGAAAAGTTACCCGGATCTAGCCAACATCGGCCTTTGCTCGGACCCACAATTGATCCCATTCTTCTGGGCTTAGAGTTTTCAAATCTTCCGCTGTCAACTCTTCCATCCGCATGAATCGAGCCGTAAAGCGATTGACCATGGTTCGGAGGGCCTCCTCTGGCTCGACCTTCGACCACCGCGCAATATTGACGATCGTAAACAACAAATCACCAAGCTCCGATTCGATTTCTGCGAGAGAGCCGTTTTGCAAAGCCGCCTTGAGTTCAGCTTCCTCCTCGCGGAGTTTGTCGAATACGGCCTCAATATTGGGCCACTCAAATCCAACGCGGGCCACTCTTTTGCTGACCTCGTGCGCTCTCAGTAAAGAAGCCATACCTTTTGGAACTCCGGCTAGCACGGACCTCGGTAAATCGCCCTTCTCAGTCTGCTTGATCTTGTCCCAGTTTCGTAGTACCTCATCTGCGTCTGCCACATTCACGTCGCCAAAGACGTGCGGATGTCTTCGGACAAGCTTCTCGACGATCGACCGCGCTGCGTCGTTGGTATTGAAGCTGCCGGCCGCTTTCTTTATCTGGCCATGCATGACGGGCTGAAGCAGCAAATCGCCGAGTTCCTCGCAGAACGTGCCGTCGTCACCGTTGTCGATGGCGTCAAGCACTTCATAAGCTTCCTCGAGCAAGTACTTCTTCAGCGATTCATGCGTCTGTGCCTGATCCCACGGACACCCGCCAGGCCCGAGCAACCTATCGACGACCAGGATCAACTCGTCAAAAGGTGAATGGGGAATGATCAGCGTCGCGTCGTCGGGGAGGACGAAACCAGACAGAATGCTGAATTCGACATTGGCCTCTCTAAGGCGGCCTTCGATGCTAGTATTAGGCTCCAAGACGAACAATTTCGCCGAACGAAACAATGCTAATTGAGACTCAGAGACTGGGCCAGGAGCCAGGCGAACGATTTTAGCCAACGCTTTAGTTGATCCCTTGGAGTTTAAGGTGAGCCGATAGGTATTTCTGGTAGGCGTCCGCAAATTCAGGCTGTCGTATTTCTATTTTTGTTTTCGCCAGCCGTTGGTCTACCAGCTTCTCGAGGCTGCCATTTTTCGCGATTCCTCTTTCAACCATAAGCACCTTTCGAATTGCCTGCCTAAGCGCCGAATCCAAATCCAACTTCTTGGCAGGAATGATATCCTCAAGCAAGAATTTGTAGTAAAGGAAGTTATGGCTACCCTGGACGTCGCCTGGTTGGGGATTGTCGATGACGGCCCACTTTGACGTCCCGCCTATCTTCGCCCCCTCCAACGCTGTTCGAAATGCTGGGATAAGTCTGAATTCCGGAACAGTGCCGTAGTCACCGCTAATCACCTTACTAGGATCGATACTTCGTTCCTTGGCGACATCTGCAAATGCACGAGCAGAAGAAAGTTCCTGGTCCACGAGGTTTTTGTCGACGGTGCTGGGCACTTCGATGACGCGCAGTTTTAATTGTTTTGGCCTTGTGTAGAGATCGGGGTGAAGGTTGTAATAGTTTTCCACTTCCGTATCCGTGATGGTGATGCCGAAGGACAAGATCTTGAACCTAACCAACTCGACGGTAAAAAGCGAACGTAGTTCGTCAAGGGTTCCTCCCGCAGAAGTCCACTCGTCGATCAGCTTTGGATCGTCATGTTTGCGGATTTCAAGTTCTGCGTTGACCTCTTCTGCGTTCGGATAAATACCCTCATCCTTGGCAAGGTTTGCCGCCACACGTTCATTGATGAGCTGACGGATTGTTATGAAGCCAGGAGGTAACTCGGAGAAAGAATTGCTTACCCGGATCCCTACGCCTTCAAGATATTCCATCCGTCGGAAATACTCGGCGCCTTTAATATCTTCGCCGTTGAGGCTCAGAATAGTCCGCTCCGGATCGACGCCCGAATTAGGTGAGGAACTTGCGTACGGCTTTATCTCAACCTTAATTTTTGTCCGCTCTGCTTCGAGATCTTTTGAAAGATTCCCGTTCTTGATTTGGCCCATTTCGACCATGAGCTTACGGCGGATCGTTCGTTTCAACTTAGCGTCGAAATCCTGCTTCTTCGGTGGAATAACTTCCTCAAGGAGAAACTTAAGGTAGTTGCCTTTGCCACCGTCGGCAGCGGTGGTCAGCCAGTTGGTCGTCTTTCCGACCTTCGTGTTCTTCAACGCCTCTTGTGTTTCTGGAGTGAGGTTGTCCTCTGAGACGACACCCAAGAGTCCACCCGAAGTCTTTGAAACGTCGATGCTCTTTTCCTGTGCCTCGGTTGCGAAGTCTTTCCCGGAAGCTAGATCTTGGTCGACGATCTTTGTGTCATCGGACGCTGCTACCGCAATTAATCGAAGTTTGAGCGACTTTGGAATCGTATACAGCAGCGGGTGGTCGTTGTAGAAGTCTTCGATTTCCTTATCAGTTTTGGAAATCCCCAGTGTCTTCAGGTTGAATTCGCATAATTGAAGGCGAAGCTGGTACTTCAATTCGTCGATATCGCCGCCAACCGCAGCCCAATTCTCAAGAACTTTCGGATTATCTTCCTTTCGGATATTGAGCTCGGCTTCGACATCGTCGTCGCTCGGGTAAACGCCCTTCGATTTAGCCAAAGAAAACTTCAATCGCTCAGAGATAAGCTTTTGGAGTGTCAATATCCGCGGCGATCTTTCGAGAAACGTTCTGCCCGCTTGGTAGCCGACGCCGGAAAGATACTCCATTCGGCGGTAGTACTCAGCTCCCTTGATCTCTTCGCCATTTACCACGGCAACAACCCGATTCGGATCGATCATCTGCCCCTTCTGATTCCGCGATCGAACGGGTGAACCACCTGCCCCAATTGCTGTTGCTGCCACGAGCGTGCAGAGCATCGAAGTACGAATCTTGAGTGTCATGAGAGTAAGTGCTTCAACTCCGGAATTGCATCGTACAGATCAGCCACGAGGCCGTAGTCTGCGGCTTCAAAGATCGGTGCGTCCGGGTCCTTGTTGATAGCTACGATGATCTTGCTGTCTTTGATTCCGGCCATGTGTTGAGTCGAACCGGAGATTCCAGCTGCGATATAGAGGTCCGGGGCGACGATTTTGCCGGTTTGGCCGACCTGAAGTTCGTTCGATGCAATCCCTGAATCAACTGCGGCTCGCGTTGCGCCGACTGCGCCGCCTAAGGCATCGGCAAGTCCGCCGATCACTTCTTCAAAGGTCTTGGCATCCCTTAGTGGCCTTCCGCCGCTCACAACAACCTTGGCTTGCGAGAGGTCGGGTCGGGAGCCGCCTTTAACCGATGCACTTATCCGCTTTGCTTTCGAAGTCGCGTCGATCAAATTTGCTTCCAAGGTCGAATTGCCGGAACGGGGCGAATTTGGAAATCCCGCCGGACGAAAAGTCATCGCAACAGGAGTCGATAGAACTTCGACGGTTGCGATGATCGAGCCGGCAACGATCGGGCGTTTGAATACGGTGTGTGAATCGATCTCTATAACGTCAGTGACCATCGCAAGATCCATCATCCCGGCGACTCGCGCCAACACGTCCTTTGAACGCATCGTACTGACGCTTGCCAGATGGCTATAGCCCATGGCATAGAGTGCGATGGCAGAAGCAAGGCCATCCGCGGGCGGCAAGTCGGCAGGTTCAACATATCGCACCTTCTCTGCACCCAGATCGGCTGCAACCACTCCGCCCAAACTCAATATATCGAAGGGAAGTCCCAGCTTCGCCGCAAATCCGGCGCCGAGAGCAGCCTCGGTGGGCTGAAATGCAATCAACAAGAGGCGAGACATTAGAGAGCACCTCGTTCTTTGAGAACCGCTACAAGTTCTTGAACGCTTCCCACCTTCCGGCCCGGCTCACGCGGCGCCGGCGATCCTAAATGAATGGTCCGTACCTTAAGAACGGGACTGGCGGTAGCTTGGCGGCGTTCTAGCGGTTTGCTGCGAGCCTTGATGATTCCCGGCAATCCAATGTAACGCGGCTCATTAAGCCTCAAATCTGCAGTAACGAGACACGGGAAGGGAAGCTCTAAGATTTCTTCGCCATCGTCTGTCTCTCTCGTAACCTTTAAACCCGACTCAGTGGCTTCGATCCTGGATGCAAATGTCGCTTGGGGAAAATCCAATTTGGCCGCCAACATCTGGCCAACCTGATTGCAGTCATCGTCCGTCGCTTGCTTGCCCATGAGGATGAGGTCTGGCTGAAGCTCCTTGGCCAACACTGCGAGCTCCTTCGCAACACTCAGGGAGTCGAACGTTTCCTCAGATTCTATCAAGATCGCGAGATCTGCACCCATCGCAAGGGCCTTTCGAAGTTGCTCTTCGCACTCTGCTTTCCCGATACTTACAACCGTGATGTGAACGTCGCCGATCTTTTCACGAAGCCTCACGGCTTCTTCAACCGCAATCTCATCGAATGGATTTACTTCGAATTTGACTCCGGCCGTGTCAACGCCGCTACCATCCGGGAGCGGACGGACCTTGGTGTATGGGTCGACAACGCGCTTAATTGGGACAAGTATTTTCATGGGCGCTTTGCAGCGGAGCCAAGTTTACCGTCCGCCGCAGAATCAGTTCCGCAGTGCGGTGCCATTCGCTAGCATGTGATTAATCCTGGCGTGGGTTAGCGCCTTCATACAGAGATCCAAGAACTCCCCCCGCTCCTTGGAAAGACAGTCTTCATAGGTAGTTGCCTTCGACATGATCATTTTTATTTTTTGACCAATGAGCTCGTCGTGAGCGGACATATCGCCTCGTCCTATCGCCATCTCAAGCAGTCGATCAATCATCCCGCTCAAAGGACCGTTGGCTGTCGAGACGCTAGGGCGCGCTTGCAGTTCAACCTCAAGCGCTGCAAGTTTCGCGGTATGAAGCAGTTTGTCGGGATGAAATACAGTTACGTCGGAGTTGCGTAAGTAGCCTAATGTTCTCGCGTCCTCCGCGTTTGCGGAAACCATGCCCATTGCCATGTTGAAGGCTACTTCCGAAAGGCGCTTTGCCGTGTGCTGGTTATTCAATCGCATGAGCGTGACGCCGCGTCCGCCTGGGATAAGGCCAACTTTCGCTTCCGGCAGCCCGATCTGAGTCTCGACGGCGGCAACTATCTTTGGAGTCGAGAGTGCAAGCTCAAGGCCGGCCCCGAGCGCATGGCCGTAGATTGCAGCGACGCATTTCGACCGCTCGAGCATCTCACCGAGTTGCTGAAGCCTAGCCAACTCTTGGTCGATCTCAATCCAACGTTCGTTCGCGATAGCTTGAGCAAAGTATCGAAGGTCAAACCCTGCCGAAAATGATCTCGTGTCTCCGGTCAAAACAAATCGATCGAGCTTTCCAGACTCCAAGAGTTCCGTTAACTGGATTACCAAGATCGGGCTAATCACTCCCATCTTGGTTGTTATGCAAACTGCCGTAACGCCATCCCCGAGATCACGAAGCCTGTATGTTTCAGACTCGGCCACAACTGGACAGCTTCGGATCGGAGTGAATCGGGAATCCGCCGGAATCTGGTTGTAAGTCCCTTCAAAGGCTCGAACCTCGCCACCAAGATAGAACCGCTCGGCGTTTATTCCGGCTTTTGAAGGCCCAATGGCGTCGATCAACTCGAAAGGTCCGGCTTCCCATCCGAATCCCCATTCCATCACGCGATCGATGTCCAACACGGAATGGCTGATTTCGGTCTTTAGGTAGTCGGCGTATTTCAGGGTTGGAAGAAGATAGTGCCGCAAATACTCGCCAGTCTCATCTTTGAGCTCTAATGCCTTGCCGATTCGCTCACCGAGAGGCAGGTTCCCAAGCTTTGTTATGGAAGGCAGGTCTATTTCTGCGGGCTGTCGGTAAGCCAGGGTCCCCAAGTCCAAAGCGAAAAACTCACGACCTTCTTTTCGGTAGTAGCCCTGCCCCGCCTTTTCTCCGATCCAATCTCTTTCAAGTAGCGCCGATAATGAAGCAGGCGAGCGGAGCGTTTGTATGTGCGGGTCATTCGGGCACCTCTCTAGGAGGTTCTTGGCGATGTCGTTCATCACGTCAAGCCCGACGATGTCGTTGAGCCGAAAAGTGGCACTCTTGGGGCGACCAAGAAAAGTACCTGTGATCGCATCTACCTGCTCGATTGAAAAGTGAAGCCGCTCTGCCACATGAATCGCGTGATACATGCACCACATCCCGAATCGGTTGGCAATGAATCCCGGAGTGTCTTTCGCCACCACAACGCGGCGAGCTACTCGGTCCTCTAAGAATGCAACCATCTGCGTAACCGCGGCGGGATCGGTTTCAGCGGTTGGGATCAGTTCGAGCAGTTTAAGATGGCGCGGCGGATTAAAAAAGTGCGTTCCCACAAACCGCTTCTGAAAACTCTCGCTGAGTCCTTCCGCCAATAACCCGATTTGCAGGCCACTGGTGTTTGTCGAAATCATTGCGTCAGGACGCAAGAGCGGATCGATACGAGAGTATAGGGACCTCTTGGTACCGCTCCGCTCGACGATCGCTTCGCAGACCCAATCTGCTTCGGAGACCCAATCAAGGTTCTCAATTGTATTGCCAAGGCGAATCTCCATCGCCCTCTCCGGCAGATAGAATAGCGCTGGTTTTGCCATCTTTGCGCGCTCAAACGCTTCGGTAATGGACTGAGGCGTGGCGTCTAGCAGGGTCACCTGGAAGCCTAGATTGGCCAAATGGGCAGCAATTCCGCTTCCCATCGTTCCTGCGCCAATAACGCAGACTTTTTTCACCGATCCATAATCAGACATAGTTCTCCTATTAAGCGCTCAACGGCATGGCAAAATGCACCTTCACTGAGGCTAAAGAGTAGACGATTTTTATCAGCATTTTGGAACTGTCAGACCGTTAAGGCGTCCGAATGTTTCGTCATTCTATGAAACTCTTCTTGGACTCGCATTTGAACCCACGATATACTGGAGCGAGTTGTCGACAGAATGGCAGCAGAGGTGAACGAACATAGCAGGATTTAGAAGACCGCCCCGGCCAGAGCCAGGCCCCGAAATCAACCAGCGCGTGCTGAAATATCGAGACATCCGAGTTATCGGCCCAGAAGGCGATCAGCTTGGCATTATGCAAAGCAGACAAGCTTTGACACTCGCCAAAGAAGACGGATTGGACTTGGTGATGGTGTCCCCGACCGCACAGCCTCCCGTTTGTCGAATCATCGACTACGGCAAGCATAAATATCTCGAAGGCAAGCTCGGTAAGGACAAAAAGGGCAAACAACAAGAAGTTAAGGGTATAAAGATCAGTCCGCGCATCGCAGAGCACGATCTTGCGTTTCTGGTCCGGAATGCCTCAAAGTTTCTGGAAGAGGGACACAAGGTCAAGGTGACCTGTATGTTCAAGGCTCGTGAGATCACTCACCCCGAGCTTGGCAAAAAGAAATTAGAAATTTTTGCAGAACATCTGGTCGATCTCGCGACTGTAGAGCGGACACCGACATTGGACGGGCGCATGATGATCATGGTGCTCGTTCCGAAGCCGAATACCGGCAAGAAAAAAGATGCCAAAAATCAAAACATGCAAGACGGCGGCAAAGCGGTTCAAGATCACCGGAACGGGAAAGATCACGCGCCGGAAGTCGCACAACAACCACCAGTTCCTGCACAAGAACGCGTCGCGGAAGCGGAGGCTTGAGCAAGAGCCGGTAGTGTTTCGAGGCGAGTTAAAGCGCGTAAAGCGCTTGCTGGTCCTCTAGGAAACGCCGAATTAGGGATTGAGCCATTTGGCTCAATCCCTAATTCAATGACAAAACTCTACCGCTACCGCCCATAGAGGCTGGGACCCGGTCACAACAGAAAACGAGGAGTATCGAATATGGCACGCGTCAAACGTGGCTTAATGCGCCACAAGCGCCACAAGAAGATTATCGACAAGGCGTCCGGCTATTGGGGCCGTAAGAAGAACGTCTTTAGTCGAGCCCATGAGCAGGTGATGAAAGCGGGGCAGTACGCCTTCCGCGACCGCCGAGCCAAGAAGCGCGATTTCCGCCGGCTCTGGATCGCGCGAATTACCGCCGCTTGCACCACTAACGACATCAAGTATTCGCAATTGATCCACGGCCTGACTACCCAAGGCATCCAAGTCAACCGCAAAATGCTCAGCGAGTTGGCCATCGCGGACATGCCCGCATTCCAGTCAATCGTAGCCCAAGCCAAAGCCGGGCTAGCTTAAGCTCCGTAATCCCCTCTCCCATTTGGTTCGTAACGGGAGAGGGGCCAGGGGGTGAGGGCAAATCCCCTCTTCAACTTCAACCTAATTTGGGTTGATTACCATCGTTTTGGTGCTCGTTCTTCCAACCTGATCCATCCAACACAGGTAGAAGTGGGAATTATCTTCTCTTTGCGGAAGCGACTTCGTCGCGCTCTATTCCAGGAAGGTACTCGTTGGCAAACGTCCGGAGGTTGGTGCAGGTGAAATCGGCGCCGGCAGATAGGAACTGATCGCGGTTCGCCGAGACGCACTGGCCGCCGACTCCGATAACGAACTTCGTGCCGGAAGTGCGCAGTGCGCTTAACTCACGAATGAGCGATAGCCCGCAGCCCAATCCATCCTGCGCCACGCAGCTCAGAAGCACGAGATCGGGCTGGTGACTAACCACGGAATTCAGAAAACATTTGTGAGGCACGTTAGCGCCAAGGAAAAGGGTCTTCCAACCTCTCAGACTGAGGTAGTCCGCCACCATTCGAAGTCCAATTACGTGCCATGAATTTGGGCCACAGCCTAGCAAAGCTGTTCGATTCTGCCGTTGGGCAACCACTGATTTCTGAACTACCCTCGCCATCATCCGTTCGGTAATCGCGCTAGCCATGTGCTCTTGAGCCGTGTCAATCGCTTCAGCTCGATACCACCCGCCCACGCAGACCATAGCCGGGCCAAGCAAATCCTGATAGATGTCTAACAGAGACAACCGCGCACGAAAGGCTTGGTCAAGAATCTCGCTGCAAGCCGTTTCGTTTCCTTCGACCGCCGCTTGCGCAAACTCCCTTACCGCGATTTCGAGATCGGGACAGCCCGCACAGTCTTCCTGCTTCGTTAGTGCGGTGATTACAATGGACTCAATCTCCACTGACGCGAAGGAATAGAAGACCTGGCGCCCAACCTTTTCGGCTCGGACGATGCCTTTCACTCGCATTCGAGCTAGATGGCTAGAGACGTTGGGTTGCTTCATAAAGGTCGCAACTACCAAGTCTGAAACACTCTTGGGCCCCGCACGTAATTCCGCTAAGAGCCGCCTTCGCGATATATCTCCTAGTTCTTCGTAGACTTGAATCATCGCTCGGCCCATTTATAATACGCAGCCCTAACTCAATCTGTAGGCGGTTCTTCGTTTGGTCAATCAGGTTGGCGGCTCGGAGGGCTCAGTTCAAAGTAAAATTGGGCAAGCAAAGACGCTAACCGATCTCAACGACAGAGAGGCAATCAATTATATGTTTATCGATATTCATCCGGACGAAGCGGTTTTCCTTGACCGCGTTCGAAAGTTCGTCGCCGAGGAAGTTCTTCCCAACACACGAGAGTGGGAAAGCAATGAAGCGTTTCCCGACGAAATCTGGGTTCGTTTAGGTGAATTGGGACTCCTTGCGATGACCCTTCCACGCGCGAAAGGCGGTCTTGGAGCATCGTGTGCAGCATATTGCCAAGCCATTAAGGAAGTTGCCAAGGGAGACCCCGCGCTGGCGATGAATCTATCCGCCATTAACGCATTGTGTCTTGCTCACTTCGACCTGTTCTCCAGCCAAGAGCAATGCGACAAGTACTTGGCCGGTGTCGTGAAGGGTGAAATCAAGATGGCTTGGGGCTTAACCGAACCCGATGCCGGGTCCGACGCAAGGCGGGTGAAGACAGCGGCGACGCCTATAGAAGGTCGACCAGGTTATTACCACTTGAACGGTCGTAAGATGTTTATCACAAACGGTGGCAAAGCGGACCTGATTGTAATTGTCGCTCGAACTTCCGACACTGAATTGTCCGCCTTCTTCCTGGAAACCAACCAACCTGGATTCACCCTTGAAAAGCGAATCAATACGGTGGGTGTGAGCGCATCGAACACTGTTCAGTTTAAATTGAATGACGCTGTTGCTTGGCACACTCCCTGCAAGTTTGAAGACGCTATCAGCCTCTTGTATCGTGGTCGCCTTGGGATCGCCGGTATGGCGGTTGGAATCGCAGAAAAGGCGTTCGAACTTACCGTCGAGTATTCCAAACAGCGAGAGCAATTCAATCGACGACTTGCCGATATGCAGTCTGTCCAAAACATGATTGCGGATAGCGCGATGGAAATAGAGGCCTCAAACCTCCTCCTAGAAAACGGCGCCAGAATGTATGACATGGGCTTGCCCGTTGTGAAGGAATCTTCGTTCGCCAAGCTTTATGCCAGTGAGACCGCGAATCGCGTCACGAACCGGGCCATCCAGATCCATGGCGGGCGGGGAATGACGCGGGAATATCTCGTCGAAAAGCTATGGCGAGACGCGAAGCTTACGGAAATCGGAGAGGGATGTTCGGAAATTCAGCGGCTTGTGATTGCAAAACAGGTGCTACGATAATAGATAACGCTCCGGGCCGAACGCTGTTTTCCCTCTGGACGTTCTTAAGTTCTGAGGTGTGGTCTTGACAATTTTGTGTGCGGTCATTGCTTTTGCCGGCGTTTTTTCTCCTCAAACGAAGGAAGCGCAGATTTCTTTGGGTCGGGTTTTTACAAAGAATGAAAAATTCGCGTATGCGATTCGATCTCACCTTCATTCGGAACATCGCCTGCGCGGCCTTGAAACCTGGATTCCGGAAGACCTCGACCTGAACTATGATTTCACTACGTTCGTAGAGGAGATGAAAGCAGATGGTATTGCCGTCGTTCACTACCAACGGCCGATCATGCATGAAATCGAAGGCGAGACCTTTGACTCGCCACCGAAAGACAACGTCGTGAAGTCTGACTTGGACTTCCGTTTGACGGTTTCGCCAATCAACGAAATCCTGGAGATGAAAGACCTCACTGAGAAGGCAAAGCCACCGAAGAAGACCGGCTCGGAATTGCTGACATTTGGCCGCGAGAAGAAGCAAGGAGGATTGGGTGATGTTCTTTCGCAGTTTGTTAGCGAAATGTATAGGCTTTCGCTCTTCGCGGGTTCTTTCGAGTCGGCGTTGGATTTTGCTCCCAAAACCCCCTTTGAATCCGTGAAAGTCGGTGACACGTGGAAGGAAACCGTTGGCTACCAGCCGCAGAAACTGAAAGGGAAGGGCAACAAGCAAGCCGTCCAGCGTCTGGACTATACGTTCACGTACAAGGGCATCGTGGAAAGCGAAGGAAAGAAGGTTTATCGAGTCGAAGGCACCCTGGACCTCAAAACCGATTTAGGAGATTTCGTGAACCAGCTTGTAGGGATGAAGCCGGAAGACACCGGTCTCAAAAAAGTGCCGCTTACAATGAAGTCCACGATCGAGTTCGATCTCGATATGAAGACCAAAACCACGATCCTGGCCGAAGCCACCACCGAATCGGGTTTCGGCCTCTTCGTCACGGCATACCCCGACGATGCCGTTCAAGAGGACAAAGTCAAAGCTCACACGACGATGAGATTGGTAGGGCAACGGGTAATTCCGCCGACAACAAAGAAGGGATCGTGATAGTTGGTATGCCGTTGTAGGGGCAAGGCGTGCCTTGCTAATGAACCTAATATAGGTTTATCAGGTTAGAGCGTTCGTGTCATGGCAAAATCAATGCAAACGATCTTCACTCCGGCTCGCTTGCGGATTCTTGTGCCTGTTTTGGTGTTCATAATCGCACTCGCCGTGCGCCTCGTCGGCATTGGTTGGGGCCTCAAGAACGACCTCCACAACCAGAGCTATCATCCTGACGAAGAGGACATATTCTCATTCAGCCAAGCAGTTGAACCCGCACATTTGAAGTTCACCCCTGGCTTCTACAACTACGGAACGTTCTATCTAACAACACTTCGAATCGCAAGCGATATGACGGCCGCCTATACCGGCGCACCCGATCTTAAGAACACGGACTCCAAGTGGTCATATATCGCCCGATGCAATTTGGCCGGACGTGTTCTGAGTGCCCTCGCGGGCGCCGGCACGGCTCTTGTTGTGTTCTTTGTTCTCCTGCGTCTTGCCGGTCTCTTGGCCGGTCTTTCTGGCGCTGGGATTCTTGCGTTTGCGCCCGCTCACGTGATTCATTCTAGATTTCAAACCGTTGATGTAATGGCCGTCTTCCTGTTGGCACTGAGCGTGCTCTTTGCTCTAAAACTAATCCCCAAAGACGGTGATGAACCTCCCGGCTGTAAGCAAGTGCTGAAATGGATCGTCCTAGCCGGAGTCTTCGCTGGGTTAAGCGGGGCTACGAAATACACCGGGCTGCTCGGGCTGACTACGACCTTGGTTGTTCTCTTCATGTGCCGAAGGCCTACCTTTTTCAAGGATGCTGCCATCTCCGTCGGCGCCGCAATCGGGGCGTTCGTAATTGCTTGCCCGGGCGTGCTCCTGGACAACGAAGCCTTCATGCGCGACTTCAAATATGAGATGCTTCACACGTCAACGGGTCATGGTCTCATTTTTGAAGGAACGGCGAACGGGTTCGTTTATCACATTTTGAATCTATTCCAAGGGCTAGGAACGATCGCGACACTTTTGGCGGGCGGCACTCTGCTCTATGCTGCCTATCGCCGGCAGGTTTGGGCGATCGCTCTGGTCGCCTTTATGATTCCGTATTACATTCTGATTGGACGAGCCGAAGTCAAATTTATGCGCTATACCTTCCCGCTATATGTGGGTCTGGCGGTAGGGTTTGGCTGGGCGGTTGCAAAGGGGCAAGAGAATAAGAAGGTCGGAAGACTAGTAGTTGGGGCCGGGATCCTTGCGCTTGGCGGTATCGATCTTGGCGGAATGATCGGAATGGTTAAGTTGACCGGATATATGACGGGGGAAGATCCGAGGGATGCTGCGGCACGCTACGTAAAGGACGCAGCGAGGTCGGCGCCAAATACGATCGTCGGCTTACCGGAAGACCCTTGGTTCTGGTCGCCACCCTTCTATCCAGACAGCACAATCTCTAGGCATACGAGTCCGAAATCCAGAGTAGAGGCAATGCTTCAATCCTCCGTCCCCCATGAGATTTACCAGATGACGCCGGATGGTAAACCGACACAATTCGACAAGCGTTTGATCACCGAGATCAAGCCCGATTTCGTAACCTATTCCAGCCTCGAATACGCCGACCCTGAACGGTTGCAGGATCGTCAAGACGTTTCGGATAGCGGCAAGGCGCTTGCTTTGCAGTATAAGGAGTTCGTAGCTGCATTGCAGAAGGACTACGATTCTAACAAGGAGTTTGGAGACGATGTCGCGATGGTTCAAGACCTTGCCTACATCCAACCTCATGTACGCGTATGGAAGCGGAAAACTCCCGTCATTCGCTAGGCGAAGAGATTGAATGGTTCGTTGACCATTTGCGCGTGGAACGCGGGGCTAGCGAGCACACGACCCTTGCCTACAATTCCGACCTGGAGAAGGCTGCAGAGTTCTTTCACGGCCTAGGATTAGAGAGTTGGAAGGCAATCGACGCCCAACATTTATTGCGTTATGAGTCCTCACTCGGTCCTGGAATCGCGCGCACGACGGCGCAGCGGAGAATGAGCGCACTGCGATCATTCTTGAAGTTCCTCAAACGGAATAACGTCGGTCCTGCCGCCGATTTGCCGACGACCGGCGGAGTTCGAAAAGCCAAAACGCTTCCGAAAGCACTTCCGTTAGAGCAGATGCAGAATCTCCTTGGGATTCCCGATTTGACAAAGCCCAACGGAATCCGTGACCGAGCGCTGATGGAACTGATCTATGGTGCCGGACTGCGGGTTTCCGAAGCGGTGGAGTTGGAGATGAGCAATCTGCGCCTTGAGGAACGCCACGTGCGAGTGTTAGGAAAACGAGGCAAAATTCGCCAAGTCCCGTTGCCAACAGAGACAGTAGCGTGGATGAATCGATACCTTAGCGACGCTCGCCCCCATTTGGCAAAAAGAGCCAACGCCCGAGTCTTTCTAAGCGACCGAGGCCTAAATCTCCTCCGCCAAACCGCCTACGACATCCTGGAGAAGTACGCCCAGCGTGCAGGCCTGCCCGACGGTACTAGCCCCCATACCCTCCGCCACACCTACGCCGTCCACCTCCTAAAAGGCGGCGCCGACCTCCGCGCCGTTCAGGAGCTGTTAGGTCACGCCAGCATCGCGACGACGCAGGTCTACACCCAACTCGATATGGAAGAAGTCAGAGAGAAATACAAAAAGGCGCACCCGAGGGACTGATAGTGGATTAGACGGGAGATAGGAGTCCTCACCCCGGGTTGCAGTTTGGTATGGAAGAAACCTCAGAGTTGAGATGCCTCCACTGCTCCGTGCTGTGGAGGCTAATCATTGAGTGCTTGTCCGGGAAGGAATTCGGAATCCTCCCACATATGTGGTGAAAAGCCTCCACGGCACGGAGCAGTGGAGGCATCATCGTTCGGCTTGTGTCTTAGGAGACATCAAATGTTGAATCAAATCTTGTCATCGATCTGCGCTTGTTGACCTTGGTCGTCGATGACGACAATTTGGAAGGGTTGGGCGGTGTCTTGCATCTTCCCCCTCAAATCTTTCCGTGAGAGCTTCAGCCGCTTCGGGGCTTCGCCGGTTTTGTATTCGGCGAACCAGGATGGGATTCGGTCGTTTTGCGTTCCGATAACTCGGATGCCGTTTGGGGCATCGATGACGACATCGTCACCCTCAAAACCTACGGTGGGAGGTTTGGCGGTGTCGAATAGGACTCCCTTGTTTCCATCCGGTTGAAACCACGGACTGAGATTTAGGCGAGCCGCGAAGAATGGGTCCCAGCGCGTGAGTTCGTCAGGTTTGAATTGAGTAGGATCTTTCTTTCCTTCGATCGGCGCTTCTACGACGGTGAATGAGCGGCTAAAGAAGTCGAATCCGCGGGACATGACGCTGAACTTGTCCGGAGAATGGGGAAGACCAAAAGTGTGCCCCAACTCGTGAAGCGTAGCGCCGTAGGCAGTCGAGACATTTGACCAAACCGTGTGCCGGAACGCGCTATCTTCGAAAGTCTTCGTCGGGTCTAGCGTGGAGGTGTTGACGAATACCTTGGGGACATCTTTGAGCGAAGTTGGCCACCATTGCATGCTTCCGGAGCCGAACAGTGCTTGGCTGCCTCCGCCGAGAGCCAAATGTCCGAGGCTCTTCTTGGCAATCGGATCGAAGGTCGTAAACCCGAGCAGACCGCACCACTTCGTAGTTGCCTCTGGAAACTGAACTTTCAAGACGTCGTAAACGTGAGCATAAATTCCGTTTGAATCCAGGGCCCGAATCTCATCGCCTTTCTTGGGCGACTTTACGAAAAGGACGTCTACCTTGCCATTCTTATCGAGTTCAAGTGCAAACGTTTTTCGTCCATAACCGGCCCGGTTCATCGCATCGGCGGTGAAGGCCTGCATCAATTTTAGAGCGACATCGAATTTCTGCCGGATCGGAAATCGGTCCTTCGCGTCAGTTGTGTAGTACGTATCTTTCTCATCTTGGGCTGTCACATAAACGGCAACAACTTTGTAGGGACTGGTCATCGGTTTGTAATCCAGTCGAAACTTCATCGTTTCCGATCCTGAATGGAGAAGCAGCATGTTGACGCCCGGCTTCAATTCCACGATTGACGAATACCGGTGGTTGATGACAGGAAACCGAATCGCGCTGCCCCAAGACGTCCCAATCGCCATTTCAGGACCGTCCGCCGATCCATTAACGATCACAACGGGATATCTCACGACATCGGCCGGCTGAAAGTTGTCGATCGTGAGATCGGCGTGTTTAGCAATTACAAACGCCGCCCAATAAATCATGGAGAGTTCCTCAAACGATGATGCCTCCACTGCTCCGGCCGTGGAGGCTTTTCACCACAGGCTGGGGAGGAATCCGGAATGACTCCCGCACGAGTACTCAATGAATAGCCTCCACGGCCGGAGCAGTGGAGGCATCGAAAGTACGGCGTACAATTCATGAGCGATAAATCTGATCGGCCAAGGCAAACACAAAGAGCCCAAGGCTCACGAATCCGTTCAGTGTGAAGAATGCCATATTGACTTTGCTTAGATCGTTCGGTTTAACCAAACTTTGCTCGTAAACCAGCAGCCCTGCCGCAACCAGAACACCGACAAACCACAGCGCACTTGCGCCAACCAAAATGCCACCGAAAATAAGGCAACCGATCGCCGTCAGATGGCAAATTCGGCTGATCAGCAGAGCTTTTGGCCGCCCCAGGGCCTGGGGTAGAGAGCGCAGGCCATGCTCACGGTCGAATTCATCGTCCTGAAGGGCATAGATAATGTCGAAACCGGCTGTCCAGCAAATCACCGCCAGAGTGATGGGTCCGATTGGAAGTGCGAGTTTGCCCGTAGACGCGATCCACGCGGCCGATGGGGCGATTCCTAGCGATATACCGAGAACGAAGTGACAGAGGAGTGTGAACCGCTTTGTTAGCGAATAGAAAAGCGTGACGCCCAGAGCGATTGGGCTCAAAGCTAACGCGAGTGGATTGAGCAGCGCGCACGCTGCAAAAAATACGATACAACTACCATAGAAGAACAGATTTACTTGCCGCAGTTGCAGGAGGCCGGCGGGGATCGCCCTCATATTCGTGCGTGGGTTCACGGCATCGATATCTCGGTCTGCAATCCTGTTGAAGGCCATTGCTGCGCTTCGGCAAGACACCATCGCGACCACGATCAGGAGGAAGATCTTCCAGCCTGGCCAAGCCGAATGGGAAACAAATCGGGTCCCCCACATCATTCCGATCAGAGCAAAGGGAAGTGCAAAGATCGAGTGCTCAACCTTGATCATCTCAAGATAAACTCGAAAAGCCCGTACCCCCGAAACGGCCGTTGCGCTCATCGCTTCTATTTTGGCGCGAAAACCCGGACGTCGGTACAAACCATCCCGCGACTACAGATAATCCTAATTGGGTGGCGACTCAAAACTCTCGATGGACCTGTAGCGATCGGATGGTTCTTGCCGACGTCCGGCTACTCATTCTTGAATTTCAACTTCAATTGGAAGCACTTGCAATGCCCGAGGTGAAAGGTCTATCGCGTCTGGGGGCTGAATTTCATCGCCCGCGCCGGCGCCCATTTCTCGGAGTTGCCTCGACTTTGAGAGGACGTTCCTCTCCATCGAACCGATGGCGCTGTTGTATGCGGCAGTGGTTTGGCCGAGATGCTTACCAACATTGGCCATGTGACCGGCAAACACTCGAACGCTGTCGTAAAGCCGCTCACCAAGTTTACGGATCTCCTGGGCGTTCTCACGCACCTGCTCTTGCTTCATACCGTATGCGACGGTTCGAAGCAAAGCAATGAGAGTCATTGGGTTAGCCAGGACGACCCGGGCCTTGAATGCTGCCTCCAAAAGTTCGGGATCTTGCTCCATCGCAGCTTGATACAAGGACTCGGCGGGGACGAACATTACAACGAAATCAGGCGACCGCTCGAATTGACTCCAATACGATTTCGAACTAAGCGCCTGAATATGTTTTCGCACCTGCGCAGCGTGGGCTTTCAGTCGTAAGATCCGCGTTGGATCGTCTGTCGCTTCCATTGCATCCAAATAGCTTTCCAGAGGCACTTTGCTGTCGACGACAATCACGCCTTCGTTCGGCAGCCGAACTACCATGTCTGGACGGAGTTTCCCATCCTCCGTGTCGGTCGAGAACTGCATCTCGAAGTCTTGGCCCTCGATCAGACCGGCTGACTCCGCAGCCTTTCTAAGAGTTAATTCGCCCCAGCTTCCGCGAACATGCGGTTTTCGCAGCGCACTCGACAGTTGAGCTGTCTCCAGCATTAATCGGTTAATGTGCTCGGTAACACCCTCATAAGCTGAAAGTCGCTTCTGCTCGATCTCCTGAGATTGTTTGTCGAGCTTATCAAGGGTTTCCTTGAGCGGCTTAACCAGTTCTTCAATCGCCTGCTGACGGAGTTTGAGGTCGCCCGATGCCCCCTCGCTATGTTTTTCAAAGTTCTCCTTCGCGAGTTGGAGAAATCTATCGGCCGATTGCGCGAGCGCCTGGTGGGACAGATTCGCAAACACATCGGTAAAGCGTTTTTCCGCTTCAAGGAGTGTTGCCCTCTGCTCCTCAAAAGCCAACTTCCGTTGGGCGAGTTCCGTCTCCAGCGAAGCCCGCTGGACACGCTCCTTCTGGAGCTCTTCGTTGAGCGTCTTTTCTGCCCCAATCCCACGTCCGCGAAGAAGCAGAAACACAATGGCGCCGCCAGCAATCGCGCCTAACAGCGCGCACAACACTTCCATTAGGTCAAGGGTACGCGAAATCAAGAATAAAGGGACTCAAAGCGATGAAGTCGCCTTTCCGGGACTGTGAACGAGGCGGACGATTAATCGAACTACGACAAAATGAGTCGAAAATCGACTAGTCGATTGCCGTCACCCCCTGCCCCCTCTCCGATTACGAACCAAATGGGAGAGGGGGGACCAGGAGGTTAAACGCCTGCGAGCACCACGTGGTGCTCGTAATGCTCGCTGGCAGCCTGCGTCATCGTAGTGAAGTGGGCGCCTTGCTCTCGGAAGTAACGGATCGTCTTTTGCAGATCGGAGATGCTGTCGTGGTAATCGCGCATACCGAGGGTGATAACTTCCAGGTCTTTATTTGCCTCGAATAGCGGTACGAGGGCGTCGAAGCCCATGTCGAGGTATCCGTGCTGACCGTTGTAGGTCGCAAGTGGGAGATGGAGCAAACGGTTGCTGCCTTCTTTTTTGAGGTCGTCTCTTCGACTGTGGTAGGGGTTGTGGGGGGCCCCGTTCCAGTTCACGAACATTTTATAGTTCGCATCCGGAACGATTGAGCTGTCGGCAAGAATTCCAATCTCTTCAAGGTAAGGAACGTCGCTCGGCATCAAGGCGAAGGCTCCGGCTCGAAAGGCGGTGCATTTGATCATGTGGGACTTCAGCGTGTCTTTGGCTACCCAAATGATGTTTCCGCGCTCCTTTTCGTCTTCGACGTATCCGCGTTCGTTCTCAAAATTAACCTTCATCCCCATCTCATGCCACGAAGGGATCTTGTGTACGAATTCTCGATAGTACAGGTTGGTGTTCGCGCTAGGGTCTTTCATAGACACATGGACTAGCCACGTACACGGAACAAACTCGGCTTCGAGGACTTTGATGTACTCGCCGGTATAGCATCGATCATGCATTGCACCTTCGCAATCGACGGTGAGAACGACATTTGGCATAAATTTCAGTCTCCTTGAATCACTTGTACGGCGTCGGGGCCACTCGGCCTTTGTGTTGCGGTAAGGGAGTACCGATGACCAAGCACTGTGAAGTTCTTCACCTTCACAGACTTCCACTTTTGCGGAAGGTTCGCCTTAATGCTCAACCAACTGTCTCCCTGGAGCTTTTTGGACCACGCCGCGCCCTGCTCTTGTACGGAGTCTAACCTAAAACCGATGAATCCGAAAAGGACTGTCTGCAAACTTCCCGCCGCACCGGTCGTAAAATAGGTCGTTGGTTTGTTTCGCTTCTCAGAAAACAGCATTAAAGGCTGTTTTATGAACGGTTGCCAGCTATTTCGCCAGGTGTCGTAGGCCTTTTCCTTTTCTCCCAGTCGTGCCCAAATCAGAGCGTGAACCGAATCCGCCATCGCTGGACCGTTCTTGCTAACCTTGTCGGCAAATCGATCCATCATCACCTTTGCCTCCTTCTCGGCTGGTGGGTATTGGAGGGGGTAGATGCTTAGGACGGCGGCAGCTTGTTTATAAGACTTTACGGGGTCGTTGTCGTAAGTGAGGAATGACTTGTCGTCATGAGGCAGCTTGAATTGCAGTTTGGGTCTTCCAGCCCTTGAATTGGATTGCCAGGTGCCTCCATTGACAGCCCATTGCGCAAGCAAGTTCGTGTACAGGTCGTTATCGCCAGTGTGGTTTTCATCCGGACTCATGACACCACGGATAACTGTAATTTGATCAGGCGCAGTAGACGAGGAGACGGCAAACGACTTGAGGGACTCATCGAGGATTCCTTTCGCAGCCTTGGGGTCCTCAAATCCGAGCGCGGCGGCTTCTGCGGCGGCCCAGTCGACGTCCCCAGTAATATGTAATTCAGCTTGAGACGGCCCATGCATCGTTTCCTTCCCTGAGACGGAAGATTCCCAAGCATATTTCCAGTCCCAACCAGGCGTGATGGGTCCTTCTGGAAGATTAGGAATTTGGTTTTCCTTTGCGTTGGCGACTGTCGAGACACGGTAGTCGGGAATCGCCTTCGCAACAGTGGGATCTAATAACATCAAGGCGGGAAATACCCAAATGTCGGCGTCCCAGAAGACGTGGCCGTTGTACATCTGATTGCTCAATCCAAACGGGCTGATTGCCATTTTCCCGTCGGGATGAATCGCTGACCGGAGGTAGAAAAGGAAAGAGCGAACTGCTTGTTGATCCTCCACAGGTCCATCGATCTCGATGTCTGTTTTCCACCTCTCTGCCCAAGTCGACTCGGTTTCATTCTGAACGGTTTGGAATTGCCCAAGTGACGGTGGCCATTCCGAGCCGTCGCCTTTCAATTGGGCGTGGTGAGTATCCCTCGCACTTTGCATTGCAAAGTAATTTGGACTTCGACCCAGTGAGAGAACATATTCGATTGTCGGATTCGCAGTTGGCGCGTAGGTGGCAAGGAGCTTGCCCTTCATTTTGGAGGGTCCAACCGTTATATCGGTAGCTAGCATCCTCTCCTCGCCAAAATGCCCCGCTTGACCGAGATCGAAGTCCACGGTATGCATCCCGTTGAGCCCGGACAACCACCATTTCTGGGCAATCATCTTCTTCGTAGGATGAAGGTAGGTGATGCAATCGACGATTACACCATCTGTTGATGCCCAATGCGTCTTCAGTGCCGATGTATGCATATCGACCGATTGGCGATAGTCGCCTATGATCGGTAACGGCTTGTGATCTACGATAAAGCCGTTCGGCAACGGACTTTGCAAGGTTCGAATCTTCTCTTCACCCGTCGTGTCGTATTCGTCGATCGAGAAGAATGGTTGCCCCTTAACTCCGCCGTCCCGCCCGAATCGAAATCCAACCAACCCATTCCAAAGCAATGCCGGCGTTGGATCGCTCGAATCCAAAGTTGTCAAAACCCAAGGATCAACCGGCGTCGCGGGTTTTGTTGCGACCGGTGTTGGCGAATGCGGGGATGATCCATTGCATCCCGACGAAACGAGTCCGATCGTTGATATCAAAGGCAGAAAGATAACGAGACGTCGAATCACCCTAACAGTTTGGCTTGCGGACACGCATAAATGTAGCGCCGGAGGTGCGTCCTTATACCAGCCTAGGGCAACGCCGTAGGACCTGGTGCGATGTTTCCATCGAGCGCCAAAGGTGCGATCCAATTTGCATCGTCGGTATCGATGAATCGGACCGTAGGCCCTTGGAATTGATTGACAAATCCTGTTCTGAGGGCGTTGTCCTAGGCTGATATGAGGTCGGACTATTGGCCATGCAATTCCTGCTCACGCCTTCCAGGCGTTAGGGAGTTTGATCTTCGCGTAGGTGTCGATGGCGAAGCGGTCGGTCATGCCTGCGATATAGTCGATTGCGCCTTGGACTCCCTCGTAACGGTCTGGCAGGTTGCCGGGTTGGACGAAATAGGTGAACAGTTCGCCGACCAGATTCTGGGCTTTCTTGATGTCCGGATACTTTTGGGGATACAGCAGGTACACGTTTTCGAATAGCCATTCTTTGAGGTCGTTCATGGAATCGAGTAGGGATGCCGACATCTTGATCGCCGGCTCGTCAAGGCTCTGCAGAATCACGTCTTGAACCATGGCGCCAACTCGTTCGGAATGATTTAGTCCAATTCGATTGAACTGCTCGGGTACCTCTGAAATGATCCCGCTTCGGAGAGCATCATCCAAATCGTGGTTGAGATAGGCGATTCGGTCGCTGATCCTGACGACGGCCGCTTCCAAAGTTGATGTCGGTTCGCCATCATGGGCCGTGAGGTCTTTTCGGCCTTTACTGTGTCCGTCTATTCCCGCGCGGGTTTCGACGGTTAAATTCAATTCTTCAAGCACATCGACGATGCGCAACGACTGCTCGTAATGTCGAAATCCAGGTGGATTCGGATTGACGGAAGGGAAGTCGGACCAATAGCTTCGTACTGCTTCGTCAAGTGCAGATTCGCCGGCGTGACCGAATGGCGTGTGCCCAAGGTCGTGACCGAGGGCGATTGCCTCGATCAGATCCTCATTCAATCGAAGCGCTCTGCCGACTGTTCGGGCAATTTGTGACACTTCCAATGTGTGCGTCATCCGCGTCCGGTAATGATCTCCAGCGGGGTCGATGAACACCTGGGTCTTATGCTTCAAGCGCCGAAACGGCTTTGAGTGGAGTACACGGTCACGGTCGCGTTGGAAGCATGTCCGCACCGGATCGTCAGGAATATCCGCGGCCCGACCTGCCGACTCCGACGCCTTCGCCGCAAACGGCGATAACATCTCAAGCTCGCGCCTCTCAGTCAATTCCCGGACATGCTGCGACACAAACGTTACAGACGAGCTAATTCATTCGAGCGGTGCGCAATCTTACTCTGGCTCGCCCACGCGCAACCCTGCTAGGCGGCTGCAGAAGTGGATCCAGCCTTCTAGGTTGCCTTGACGGGCGCCTTGGTCGGATTCGGTATCTGTGTAGGGGCCGTGGAAGATCGACATCCGTGTGCCGTGATCGATCGGCATAAAGTAGATGTCAACCCACAAGGGTTGATAAACCCCCGGCTCATGGTTCCATGTCCAACTGAACTGAAGGTGCTCACCACGTTTGAACGCACCATAAGTGCCTTGAAGAAACCAATCTTGCTCAGGCCAAGAGAATCGATAAGCTCCGCCTTCACGTGGGTCGATTTCAACCTCCTTTGGCCACCATTCTTTGACTAGATCGGGCGTTACCCAGTAGTCGAACAGCTCCTCAGGGGTGAAGCCGTGAAAGTCTCCGTAAACAACGAGTTTTTCTGGCCCGGAAGGAATTTGTTTCATAGCGGTATTTGGGTGGTGTGCTTCGTCGTTGCAAGTACGAACGACGTCTTGATTTGTTGGATACCCTTGATCTTGCTCATGCGCTCCCGGATCAATTGCTCGTAGGCGCGGATATCTTTTACGACAATTTTTAACAAGAAGTCAAATTCGCCGCTAACGTGATAGCACTCAAGCACTTCTGGAATTTCGTTGATGCTTCGACGAAACCGCTCAATTGGCTGCTCCTGATGTAGCGACAAACTGATCATAGCCAGTGCCGTAATGCGCAGACCTAGTTTCTCCGCATCTAGCAATCCAAAGTAGCCCTTGATCAAGCCGGCTTTTTCAAGGACCCGAACACGTTGAAGCACAGACGGCGGTGAGAGCCCTACTTTCTTTGCGAGATCCGCGTTTGTAATACGTCCATCTTGCTGCAACAAGGCGAGCAATTGAACATCGACTTCGTCAAGGTGAGTTTTCATCGAGCTATTCCCAATAGATTACAGTTTTTAAGGCGAACCCGCAGGAATTCCGAAGCTTCAAAGGCTGTAGAGTAGAAAAGATGCCAATTACTGCTGCGCTGCCGCGTTGGGACATGCAAGTTGTGTTCCCCAGTCTTAACTCCATTGAGTTCCATTCTGCCTTCCTTGAACTTGAACGCGGTATTGAATCCTTAGAGGCGTTATTTCACCATTACAGCATCGATAAGGGCAGTTCTCATGGAATCGAAGTTTTTGATGAGTTGCTTTCCACTTATAACGGAGTTGCAGAACAGCTGCGAACCGTAAATGCCTATATTCACGCCTTTACAACTACCGATTCACGAGACGAGCTTGCCTCGGCCAAAGATAGTGAAATCGATTTGCTGCATGTACGGATGCGAAAGGTCACAAAGCGTTTTAACGCTTGGATAGGCGACATTGACCTGAATGCCTTATTGGAATCAAGCGAGATTGCTCGCGACCACGAGTATCCGCTCATAAAAGCCAAAATCAGTGCCACGCACATGATGAGGTCCGGCGAGGAGATGCTTGCCTCCGAACTCGAAGTCAGCGGAATGATGGCCTGGTCAAAACTACACTCCAATATGACAAGCCAAATCCAGGTGCCGATCGAAGTCGACGGTAAGCAGGAACTCCTACCGATGAGTTTAGTTCGTACGATGGCGCACTCGGCGGATCGATCGCAGCGACAGAAAGCCTACAGTGCCGAATTGGCAACGTGGAAAACAGTTGAGGTCCCCCTGTCTGCGGCAATGAACAGCATCAAGGGCGAGGTCGTAACCCTCTCTAGACATCGGAAATGGGATGACCCGCTAGATGAGGCGCTGCTGAATTCAAATATCAACCGGCAGACCCTGGATGCAATGATGTTGGCGGCTCGTGAGTCGTTCCCCCTATTCCGCCGGTACCTTAGGGCAAAGGCGAAAGCTCTGGGCTTGGAAAAGTTGGCTTTCTACGATCTTTTTGCGCCGTTAGGTGACGGTGGTCAAAAGTGGGAGTATTCGGATGCGTGCGATTTTGTTGTCGAGCAATTCCGGACTTATTCTGACAAACTCGGCGATTTCGCTGCCCGTGCCTTCCGAGAAAACTGGGTCGACGTCGAACCGCGCAGCGGAAAGGCAGACGGGGCGTTTTGCATGTCGTTGCGTGGCGACGAGTCGCGCATTTTAATGAATTACAAACCGGCGTTCGGCGCAGTGTCGACCCTGGCACATGAGCTTGGTCATGGCTACCATAACCTTTGTCTAGATGGTCGCACACAAGTACAGCGGTCGACACCGATGACGCTTGCTGAGACGGCAAGCATCTTCTGCGAAACGATCATTCGTCAGGCTGTGGTCAAGAACGGTACTCCCTCTCAGCAACTTGAAGTTCTAGAAGCTTCACTAACAGGCTCGTGCCAAGTTGTAGTTGATATCGCGAGCCGATTCCTTTTTGAGCAGGGCGTATTTGAGGCCCGAAAGAAGCGAGAGCTGTCCGCACGCGAGATGTGCGAACTTATGCGTAGAGCTCAGTTAGACACCTATGGGGACGGGTTGGACTCCGACGCGCTGCATCCTTACATGTGGGCTGCCAAGCCTCACTACTACGGTCGCAGCTTCTACAACTTTCCGTACATGTTCGGCCTCTTATTTGGCCTGGGCCTTTATGCTGTCTATCAGCGCGATCCCGAACCCTTCAAAGAACGATACGACGATCTCTTGTCGTCAACCGGCCTCGCCGATGCCGCTACGCTAGCCAAAAGATTTGGAATCGACATAAGAACCCCCGCCTTCTGGCGTGCCAGCCTCGATCAAATTCGGAAGGATGTGGAACGGTTTGAAGCGATCATTGAAGAGAAGCGTTAGAGCGTTGCGCTTCGCTAGCGTTGAAGCGTTCGAGGGTTATTGAGTGTGCTCGGTTTCCCTAGAACGCTGTAACGCTCTAACGCTTTCCATCACATCGGCTCAGCCGATGTGATGGTATTGCAAACGAAACTCCCTCTTTTCTCCAGGCGATAGATTGAACGACCACGTAATTCGGGAGTATTTGTTCCAACCGTCTTGGCGAGTTAAGAGCTTATCGACTTTTCCTCCATTGGCGTCGGCGACGTCTCCTGGCACTTGTAACGTAATCTCAAACGTCGCAGTTTCAAGCCGTGTGCTCTCAACCGAGAGGTGGACCTCGTTTAGTTGGCGCAGTAGGGTTACTTTTGGCCTTCCCGGCATCGGAATTGTGTCTCGTGAAATCTCCGTCTCTTCTTTCTTGACGAGCATGTCCTGAGCGTTCGCCATTTCCAGATCAGCGAATTTGCCGGCCGCAGTAAACGGCATTTCGAGCTGAGCCAAGGGACTGTCTTCTTTCGTGACCATGACCAGGCCGCCAGTCCAGGGAACCGTTCCCGTGTTTTGGATACGGAGAACGCTTTTTACAGTTGAACTGTCGTTCCCAACTTCCGCCGCCCAGCGAAAGATGTTCTCATAGGTTGAGCTTTGCGAAAAGAGAATTCGTGACAACCGATCGCCTGCTTGCAGCGAGACCTTTCCAAGTGGATAGGAGTAGAGGCTTTCCAATCGATCGGTTGTTGCCTGGGTCGCGACTGCTCGGTAATTGAATCCACCGTTGTTCGACCTCAAGCTAGAGGTCGGCTCAAGGGAGTTCACGTCATCCACGTTCCCTCGGCCACCACCGCCTATGCCGCCGCCGAGTCCTGCGTACCCGTAGCCATAGGCATCAAAGGCTCGGTTACTGAATATCCCTTGGTTGTTGAACATCTGAGCTGCCTGGGCAGCATCGTTCGCATATTGCTGTAGGAACGAAAACGGATCTTGAGGACCTGGGTGATAAGCAAGCTGCGACTCCTGGCTGCTTCCCAAATAACTGCTCAGGCCACCAACGCCAGAATTCAGATCATATTTGTTGTTGGTCACCATATATGGTTGACCGGCAAGAGCTTTTACATTCGTGTCATCAAAGGTAAGTCGCCCAAGAGCAACCTGAGCTTTGCCGACTACCGTTGCGCCCCCTCCCGTCGATTTGAGCTTAACCAGGTAGCTTCCAACCCAGGCGGCACCTGTTTCCAAGGTGATAAAGTCTAATTTGGTCGGTCTGTTCGCTTGGGCTCGGAATTGAAGTTTAAGATCTGCAGACTTATAGGTTCGAGATATGTCTGCCCTTAATCCCGTTGTGTCGATGTCTTCGATACTGCTGAGGGAAAGGTTTCGAAGATGTCCGTTTGACAGTTTGATCGGAACGATGTTGGTTTGGGCTCGTGGGGGGCCGTTTACGATTCCTTCTATTTGTTCAACGGATTCCTTGGTAGAGACGCCATAAGTGATTGTTTTATAGCTAAGCTTCACATGCTGTCCCACGTTTGCAGCCAAGAAGTCTCCAACCGTTTGAGCATTAGCCTTTACCGTCTCATCCTTGGTTCGGAGCGTGGTTTGGACGTCCGTTACGAGAGTTCCGTCTGGCGAGCTGTACCAAAAACTTCCGTCGGTCGCTAGCGGGACTTCGTCGAGGGTGTACTTGCCATCGCCGGCGGGAACCGTTACTTCGCGCGTAACCAAAACAAGCCCAGATTTAAATACTGACGCTTCAATAACCCGACTCTTCAAAGACACAGGAACCGCGTCAGGCGGACCGCCGATGGGCACAGACGCCAGCAGTAGCAATTTGATTAACTCCATACATTGAGTGACGGACCATGTGAGCCAAAGTTACTGCGGCAGGTACAACGAGAAGTGTCCGATCCGAAGCCTATCAAGATTCCATTCGACAGCTTTACGCTATCGGCAGTAGCTGAAGAACTTCAGGAGTTCGTTGGCGGCAAGGTTCAAGGCGTTCGACAGCCATCCGATTTCGACGTTTGCATCGGTATCTATGCCGGCGGTAGGGAAGCGATGCTCCTGCTAAGCTGCCACCCAGATTTCGCGCGTGCTCATTTCATAACAAAACGCCCATCGAATCAGCCTCAGCCGCCGGTCTTTTGTTCCACCCTAAGAGCTCGCCTGGAAGGCGCTTACTTGACTGAAGCACGGCAGATTCAAGGCGATCGAGTGATGGATTTATCCTTCGAATCGCCGCTGGGAGAAACGAAGTTGATTGCTGAGTTGATGGGCAAACACTCAAATCTGATCCTCGTCGATGCTTCATCAAGGGTGCTGTCTGCGGCCAAATGGGTGGGAAAGGGGAAGAGTTCTCGGCCAATCCAGCCAAGTTCAAAGTACGAGCTGCCTCCCGTCATGGATGCGTCTGGCAGGGCTCGGCGGAGTCCTTTTTTGACCAAGCTGCTTGCCGCACGCGGGGTCGAACTGCCCGGACCATTCGCTCCCGTGCTTTCACCGGGACATGGCGCCTATCCGATCAGCGTCGCCGCCTTAGGTTTGACAGAATTCTCCCGGGCGTCGATAAGCATCGCTCTTGAGCAGCACTACGACCTCGCGATTCCACTGGCAGCGGCAGACGCTATCCGATCTATGCTCATTTCTCAACTTCAAAGGTCCCGGCTGGCGAAGGAAGTCGCCCTGTCGGAACTCAAGCAGGCTGAAGATGCCGGTGGAAAGGCCTCCAGTTGGCAACGAACAGGCGAGTTAGTTCTTGCTTACGGGGCGAACTTGCCTGAAGGAGCCTCTGAACTTCAGGCTTGGGACTACGACGGCGCCGAAGTCAGAATCAAATTGAATGCAGATTTAGACTTCAAAGCCAATTCAAATTGGTATTTCGCCAAAGCGAAGAAGGCAAAAAGCGGTCTTGGTATCGTGAGAGACCAGATTGCGAGGATATCGAGAGATACTGCCGACATCCAAGCTCTGATCGCAAACGTGCAAGGCGAAATGAGGCTGGAAGCGCTAAAGGATTTCCAACAACAAGCCCTGACCCGCAGATGGATCAACCTCCAAATTGTTCCCGCCGCTCAAAAGGAAGACCGGCCCTATGCCGGCCATCGAGTAAGAGAACTAATTGCGCCGGGTGGATATACGGTGCTGTTTGGCGAAAACGCCGAGAGCAACGACTACCTCACCCTAAGAGTGGCAAAACCCAACGACATCTGGATGCACGTCCGAGGAGGAACTTCCGCCCACGTCGTGATCGTAACCCGCAACCAGCCCGACAAAGTCCAACCCGAAACCCTTCGCTTTGCAGCCAAAGTCGCCGTCCTTAACTCCACCAGCAAACACGCCGGATACGTCCCTGTCGACTACACGCTTAAGAAGCATGTCCGCCGCCCCAAAGGCGCCGCTAAAGGTGCTGCCCTCTATACGCACGAAAAAACAATTACAGTCGAAAGCGAGTAGTTCCAAGAGTTTTGATATTTCGCCATCGGTGGGGTCAGTCAATCTGTAATGACGGTCAAAGCAAGTGAGTCACCCGAAAATGGCTATAATGGCTATATGATTCGCGCAAGTGTCTCCCATACCAGAAACCACCTGAGTGCATTACTTGGTCAAGTGAAGGCAGGCGAAACCGTGTTGATAACAGATCACGACCGCCCGGTTGCTCAAATCACGCAAGTTGACGCCTACGCGTGGGGTAACCATATAGACGAAATGGCCAGTCTCGGCATCGTGCGTCTTCCAATTGGACCGCCCTTGTCTCTAAGCGAAATACGGGCAAATCGAGTTGATGCGGGAGGCAATGCCGGTGTGCTTGAAGCATTGCTTGAGGAACGGAGGGACGGGCGCTGAGATTCTGGGACTCATCGGCGCTGATCCCGCTGATTGTCAAAGAAGCCAAAAGTGCTGATTGTGATCAGCTTATTGGAACCGATCCAGTAATCGCGTTTTGGTGGGCCACTCCTGTAGAAGTGGCCTCTAGTCTAGAGCGCAGATATCGCGAAGGTTCGTTAGCGGCATCGGATTATGCCAAGGCGAGACGCTCTGCCGATCAGTTACTGGGCCAAGGCATCGAAGTAGGACCGGTGGAGGCCGTGCGTACGCTTGCTTCTCAGCTTTTGCGTCGGCATCCACTCCGCGCGGCTGATGCTTTGCAACTTGCGGCGGCGCTTATGTCCGGCGGCCCGAACATCGCAGCAATTGAATTTGTCTGTTTAGACGAGCGCCTACGAGATGCAGCTATGGCCGAAGGCGCCAGTGTTGTGCCATAGGCGAACTAGGCCAGACGATCACAAAGTCGGTAAAACCACGCGAGTGCCGACTACAGCCAGCCAAGCCTGATCACGCACCCATCGAGATCTCCTTGAGCAGCCGGTCGACTTCGTCCTTCTCCAGTGGCAAGCCGCCGGGGCCTAAGAGGTAGAAGGCGGCGGTGGCGTTGCCGGCCCATTGGCCCACACGGGCGGCTACTACGTTCCAGCCTTGGTCGGCTATGAGCCTTGAGAAGCGGTATGGCATACCTCGACCGCGTGGGCTACGAATCTCTAGGATTCCGGGGGCGCCGTCGATGAAGGTGTGTTTGAAGATTCGCTGTTTGCGGCCAGGGTCTTTGCCGCGTTGAACCAATAGTTCTTCGACGTCCTTTCGGTTTTCGATCACGTCCAACACCGCCGCCGTTACCTGCGCCATCGTTGCGGTCGGTACTGGGCGAGCGGAGAAGCTTACTGTGAAAACGTCCAGAGCGACAGCTGGCGACGTCATTGCAGTACAAGCTCGGATGCCGCCGACGCTCAAGTCAAACGCGTAAAACACGCCGAGCAACTTGCTTAGGAGTCCCGGTTCGTCAAGGGTGCAAATCGTTATTTCTGTTGCGCTAATGTCCGAGCGATGGAAAAGCTCCACGGTCGGCATTCCTTCGATTGCTCGCTGGACGAATCCCATGTGCAACCGGATTACCTCAGGATGGGTACTGGTCAGGTAATAGGCGGGGAGACTTTGGACGAATGCTTGGAGCGCAGTCTGATCTTCCTGCTGAGATTTCAACTGTCGTAGAAGGCGTTGCCGATAGACCGCAGGGTCAGGCGAGAAATGTCCATCTCCGCGCAAACGGGCGTCAGTCCGCACAAATAGCTCTCGGAGGAATGTCTCTTGCGCCGGCGTCCAAGCGCCTTCTGCTACAGCGTTTACATCGGCATAGGTGAAGAGGGTGATCAGGGCCAAGCGAGTCGTGTCACCGACGATTCCGGCAAACTCTTCGACCGTCTGCGGATTCATGGTGTCTCGGACACGGATGAATCGTGCCATTGTGAGGTGCTCGGCGACCAACCAAACGACCGTTTCCGTAATGCCGTCAGCCAGATTCCACTTCTCACACACCGTTCGCGTAATCTCTGCGCCGAGTTTGCTGTGTTCTTGCTCCGGATCTATCTTGCCGACGTCGTGAAGCAAAGCAGCGAGATACAGAGGCTCAAGGTCGTTCAATCCCTCCTTGATATCGACAAGGAAACTGTCTTTAGGTAGGGAATTCAGGCCCCTTACCACCCGCATCGTGTGCTCAAACACCGTATATTCGTGAACGGCGTCAGTCGGCACAAGCGTACGACATGCCTCTAGGTCAGGCAGGAGCTGACCGAGCAGGCCGCACCGGTCAAGGTTGCGTAAGGTGGCCTCACCCGTCGAAATAGCGTACATGGCCGCAGGACCAACAACACCCTTGGTCGGTGCGACCGCGATGTCGGCGACCCGCAAACCAAGCTGGGTTCCGAGTGCAATACCTACCGCTGCTTCGCCGGCATCGGCTTGTCCAACGATTCGCGCTTCTCCCTGAATGGCGAGCACACCGCGAGACAGAGAAAACCTCGACTGGGTGATTTTCTCCCTGGCACTTCTGTAGTGAGTGTGAAGGGCAGCGCCGCTTTCGACGATCTTCGACATCATCTCATACATGTCGATCTGAAGCTGGTCCGCAATTTGCGCCTGGCGTTGCCGGGATAGCACGTCTTGGTGCTTTCCCGCATTAAGATGGAGCAGATTCCTAACTCGGAGGATCTGGTCATAGTCGCTCGTGGGACGAGACGCCCGCTCTCCGATCGCTTCGCGAAGCCAATTCGCGCAGTGGAAACATCGAATTCCACCTGCCCCCTCTTTCAAGTTTGGCTCGACAACCAGAGGGGTATCGTGATATTTCGCGAACATCTGCTCGCGTTCCGTAATTTTTGCAAGCACGAATTCGCCGACTTCAAAGCTCTCGGTTAGGGCCTGAGCAAGTTGCCTACTCAATTCGTGCGAACCGGCTACGAGGCGCATATCCATCAACCCGGTCTGCGACTTAGCATCCAACCCTGGAGCGTCGGAGAGAAGCCGGTATGCATAGCCGACATCCATGTGCAGGGCCGTGCAAAAAGCCCAGTGGAGATCTTGAAACAGCGAGCGAATCGCCTTGTCCAACACAGGCGAAGCCTCATCTGACGGCACCACTGTGATGTCTATATCGGAAAACGTAGAC
>Ga0206948_1030_pt1 | contig 41157 bp, 31 predicted proteins | sample Alteio_BWOrgHeat_FD_153236 | JGI IMG/M metagenome (GOLD analysis project Ga0206948, IMG submission 153236) | Enriched cells from forest soil in Barre Woods Harvard Forest LTER site, Petersham, Massachusetts, United States -... | ecosystem: Environmental > Terrestrial > Soil > Temperate forest > O... | reverse complement strand
AGTGAAAATGAATCATGTTGCGAAGCCAATGATATAAGCATTACCGAATTACAATCATGTTGCGATGCTCAAGATTTGAGACTTAGTGAAAATGAATCATGCTGTGAAGCACAAGATGCTCGCATAAGTGCGGTAGAATCTTGCTGCGATGCATTTGGTGCTGAAAAGATTGAGTCATGTTGCGAGGCACTGGATATCCGTATGAGTGCGGTAGAATCGTGCTGTGACCTGGTTGAAACGCTTGTCAGCTCAAATGAATCATGTTGCGAAGCACAAGATATTCGTATCAGCGCAGTTGAATCATGCTGTGATTTAATCGAGACTCTTGTTAGCGAAAACGAATCATGCTGTGAAGCACAAGACGTTCGTATTAGCGCTGTAGAAACTTGCTGCGAAGAACAGGAGTGCCTAATCAGTGAAGTAGAGTCATGTTGTGAAGCGCAGGATATTCGCATAAGTGCGGTAGAGACTTGCTGTGAAGAACAGGACTGTCGAATCAGTGTAGTAGAATCATGCTGTGAAGCCCAAGATATTCGTATAAGTGCGGTAGAGACTTGCTGCGAAGAGCAAGGCTGTCTAATTAGTGAAGTAGAATCATGCTGCGAAGCGCAAGATGTTCGTATTAGCGCGGTCGAGACTTGCTGCGAAGAGCAAGGCTGTCTAATCAGTGAAGTAGAATCATGCTGCGAAGCGCAAGATGTTCGTATTAGCGCGGTTGAGACTTGCTGCGAAGAACAGGATTGTCTAATCAGTGAAGTAGAATCATGTTGTGAAGCACAAGATGTTCGTATTAGCGCGGTTGAGACTTGCTGCGAAGAACAGGATTGTCGAATTAGTGAAATAGATACGCAAATTAGCGAATTAGAATCATGTTGTGAAGCACAAGATGTTCGTATAAGTGGCGTTGAGTCGTGCTGTGAGGCTCAAGATGAGCGTATTAGCGCCGTTGAATCATGCTGCGACTTGGTTGAGACACTTGTGAGCGAAAATGAATCATGCTGTGAAGCACAAAATATTCGTATTAGCGAAGTAGAATCATGTTGCGAAGCTCAAGACGTTCGCTTGAGTGCAGTTGAGTCCTGCTGTGATTTGGTTGAAACTCTTGTAAGTGAAAATGAGTCCTGTTGTGAAGCACAAGATGTTCGTATAAGTGGCGTTGAGTCATGCTGTGAGGCTCAAGATGAGCGTATTGGTGCGGTTGAATCATGCTGCGATTTAGTTGAAACACTTGTGAGCGCAAATGAATCATGCTGCGAAGCTCAAGACGTTCGCTTGAGCGCAGTTGAGTCATGCTGTGATTTGGTTGAAACGCTGGTAAGTGAAAATGAGTCCTGTTGTGAAGCACAAGATGTTCGTATAAGTGGCGTTGAATCATGCTGCGATTTAGTTGAAACACTTGTGAGCGCAAATGAATCATGCTGCGAAGCACAAGATATTCGTATCAGTGAACTAGAATCTTGCTGTGAAGAAAAAGATTGTGCTCTTTGTTTGATTGCTTCAGCTATTGATGCGCAAGATTGTCGCATTAGTGAAGTAGAGTCATGTTGTGAAGCACAAGATGTCCGTGTGAGCGCGGTGGAATCATGTTGCGATTTGGTGGAAACGCTCGTAAGTGAAAATGAATCATGTTGCGAAGCCCAAGACATTCGTCTGAGCGCGGTAGAATCATGTTGTGAAACACAGGATTGTACTATTTGCGCGATTATCTCCGCTGTTGAGACGCAAGATTGTCGTATTAGTGAAGTGGAGTCATGTTGCGAAGCTCAAGATCTTAGACTCAGTGAAAATGAATCATGCTGTGAAGCACAAGATGCTCGTGTGAGCGCAAATGAGTCGTGTTGCGAAGCTCAAGATATACGTATCAGTGAATTAGAATCTTGCTGTGAAGAAAAAGATTGTGCTGTTTGTTTGATTGCTTCTGCTGTTGATGAGCAAGATTGTCGTATTAGTGCAGTAGAATCATGCTGTGAAGTACAAGATGTTCGTGTGAGCGCGGTTGAGTCTTGCTGTGATTTGGTTGAGAGGCTTGTAAGCGCAAATGAGTCGTGTTGCGAAGCTCAAGATAATCGCATAAGTGCAGTAGAATCATGCTGTGAAGCACAAGATGTTCGTGTGAGCGCAGTTGAGTCATGTTGCGATTTGGTTGAAACGCTTGTGAGCGCAAATGAGTCGTGTTGCGAAGCTCAAGATATACGTATCAGTGAATTAGAATCTTGCTGTGAAGAAAAAGATTGTGCTGTTTGTTTGATTGCTTCTGCTATTGATGAGCAAGATTGTCGTATTAGTGCAGTAGAATCATGCTGTGAAGCACAAGATGTACGTATTAGTGAAGTAGAATCTTGCTGTGAAATACTAGATTGTGCTCTTTGTGTGATTACTTCAGCGATAGAGTCGCAAGATTGTCGTATTAGCGAAGTAGAATCATGTTGTGAAGCGCAGGATACTCGCATAAGTGCCGTAGAATCATGCTGTGATAAAAAAGATTGTGCTATTTGCTTGATCGAGTCTGCTGTTGATGAGCAAGATTGTCGCATTAGTGATCTAGAATCATGCTGTGAAATACTAGATTGCGCTTTCTGCGTAGCTAGTTCAGCGATAGAAGCACAAGATTGTCGCATTAGCGAAGTAGAGTCATGTTGTGATGCGCAAGATCTTAGACTAAGTGATGTAGAGTCTTGTTGTGATGAAAAAGATTGCGCCGTTTGTTTGATTGCTTCAGCTATTGATGCGCAAGATTGTCGCATTAGTGAAGTAGAGTCATGCTGCGATTTGGTTGAAACGCTTGTAAGTGCAAATGAATCGTGTTGTGAAGCTCAAGATGTACGTATTAGTGAAGTAGAATCATGCTGCGAAATACTAGACTGCGCTTTCTGCGTGACTAGCTCAGCGATAGAAGCACAAGATTGTCGCATTAGCGAAGTAGAATCATGTTGTGAGGCGCAAGATCTTAGACTCAGTGAAAATGAGTCATGTTGTGAAATACTAGACTGTGCTTTCTGCGTGGTTACCTCAGCGATAGAAGCGCAAGATTGTCGTATTAGCGAAGTAGAATCATGTTGTGAGGCGCAAGATCTAAAACTCAGTGAAAATGAGTCATGTTGTGAGGCGCAAGATGTTAGACTCAGCGAAAATGAATCATGTTGTGAAATACTAGATTGTGCTTTCTGCGTAGTTACCTCAGCGATAGAAGCGCAAGATTGTCGTATTAGCGAAGTAGAATCATGTTGTGAGGCGCAAAATCTAAAACTCAGTGAAGTAGAATCATGTTGCGATGTTCAGGACATGAAAATTAGTGAAGTAGAATCATGCTGTGAAGTGCAAGACATGAGAATAAGTAGTGTGGAATCATGCTGTGATGCCCTTGAGCTATCAAACTTTGAATCCTGTTGTGATGCTCTTGAAGAGCGTATTAGTAAAATAGAGTCATGCTGTGATTCTCTTGATCTGTCAAAGTTTGAATCATGCTGCGATATCCTTGAAGAGCGCGTTAAACAGGCAGAGTCCTGTTGTGACATGATTGACACGATTATTCAAGAAACGGAATCCTGTTGTGAAGCTAACGATGAGCGTATTAGCAAAGTAGAATCATGTTGCGATACTCTTCAGTCATGCTGCGATGAGAATGATATTCGTATCAGCAAACTAGAATCATGTTGTGATTTCCTTGAGTCGAAAATAGAATCATGTTGTGAAATGATTGGAACAAATACCTGTACAAGCGATGTGTGTGATTGTGGCATGCTCATTACCGCAACAACGGTATTCTTTACCAGGGATATGATACCTGCAGCAGGTGATGCGAAAATCTTTGAATTTAGTTCATGTTTTGGTGGATGTGGTTGTGCCGTTGATCCACTGGGTAATGCGCCTAAATTGATTTTTGACCCTACCGTCTATGACAAAGGAGTTCCAACCACGGATCCTTCATATGGTATAATTGAGCTTCCAAAACTTTCACGCCTTGTATTCCGTGGTGAAGGTTGTGTAGAATTGAGAAACTGTGTGCAGTTCTTACCATTGGGAACACCAAGTTGTCCTGTCGATTCAGCGGTTGACATGGTGAACACAGATTGGCCATCGATTGTCATTGATGATAAAGCCATCATGACCGTTAAGGATGCGAATGTTACGATGCCAATGGCTACAATTGGTGGTACAACTACCAATTGTGTAACAACAATTCCAGCGGCGGTTTGTATCATTGTTCGTAATGCTGGTCAGATATTGCTCGACACGCCTGCACAGTTGGTGTTCGGTAATACACCAGATGATACGATTCAATTAAATACAATCTTTAATGGTGCCATTACTCTTAAGCAGCCGACGGTGAATATTCCAAGTATTAATGGCGTTGTTAACCCAGATGCGGGCCATAGCGCAATCATGACGTTCCAACAAGGTTGCTTCGATTTAATGACCAATCATGCAAGTGCTTGGAGCATTGAGCCAGGTGGTATCATGGAAATGAATATGTTCCGTGGAGCTACAACCGACTTTACTTGTATGCAAGCTACCCCAAATATTCCTGACATTGGATGTCCAACTCAGGGTATTATAAGACGTTGGTGGACCGAAAATGGTTCAACATTAGAAATATTGCGCCGTGGTCAAGAAGTAGGTCTTCTTCGTCTGGCACCGAACGTTAATGAAGGGGGAGGCTTTGGTAATGACAGACAGGTTAACTGGAACAACAGAACAGGGATAATGACCGGAGAAGGGCATATTCAGTTTGTGGAGTTTGTAACTATTCCAGATCCTAGTGTGGCTACACCATTGACGGTAGATACTAATGTTGTGTATCAACAAGGTGGTGTAATTGCCAAGGGAACTAAAGTCACGGGTCCTGTAGTTATCAATCAAATACAATTGTTTGATCGCTTTGAATTGACCGCCAAGACCTTTATACCAGCAGGTTCTATTATTGCAGCCGGTTCCTTTATTAGTGGCGTGGTGACTGCATCGGATACGGTTGTTGGAACGAATACAATACTTAATCGCGGTGATATCTTGGCGATTGATTCGATAATTGCTGCGCAGAATAATGCACAAGGTGTTGTTCCTGCGGCACTTCTTAATGCAAGGTTGGCGACTGCGGCAATATTGCTTGCACCTCGTGTCGGTAATAAAGAAGCGGCTCCAAACACTGAAGGATCAGTTCTTCCGATAAATAGCGTCCTGGCTCCAACTTCAGAACGTGTGGACACTACCTTGCGTGTTCAGGAAAATCGTTTTGAAGAGAAGACCATAAGAATGATGGAACTGTTTGCGAGCATGGCGTATATAGAGCAAATTGCTCCGTATAATGCAAGAGTTGCAGAAGCGGCAACCATTCAGGTAAGAAAAGGATCCTTGATGGTTCCAGAAGTAGCGGGTCAACTTTCAGAAGATGGTAGGTTGGCTGCGCTGTGTCCTCCTTATAGAGATGGTGTAAATAGAGACGGTACTATCGTAGGCTTATTAGCAAATGATAGAGCTGTTGGATATCAGAGATCTCAAGGCCCTGACAGAGTTATTTTGAACACGATTAAGCTTACGAACTTCTACGGTAAAGACATAACGCTTTCTGATTGTAAAGAAGCGAATCGTGATCTTCCACAGCAAGCGGAGAGGTAATGGTTACACATAAAGGAAATGGCGATCATATTTCTAGGATCTTAGAATTAAGGTAGGAAATGAAAAAAAACATAGTGTTACACTGTCTGATAGCGGTGTTGGTAGCTAACAATATTGTGACAAATATGCAGGCAGATTCAGTAGGAGCCCCCCTAACGGAGGGGTTCCCGCTAGAAGGCCGAGAGCTTACAATAGGGCGGGAATATTATTATTCTTTACTTAACGGCGCTGCTGAGCGGCATTGGGCTTTTCCGATCTCTGTTTATGTTGATTTTGCCAACAAAGCATTTGATTGTAATGGCAATTGCGAGCCGTTAGCGGATTTTATTTTTTGTCCGGACATAAGAGTCCGTGACATATTTTTGCTTTCACGCTTGTCGGGTGATAATGTGGGTGGAAGGAAAATACGTAATATTAATCCTTCTCCTATTAAACCGGCTAATCCTAATATCCCTTATTTGGCTGCTGAATCTATACAGCTGCCTCTTCCTTTTGAACGTGAAGATGCTCAAACGCAAGACGAGAGAGCGTTAGAGTTTGGTGCTTTTGGTAGTGATCAGTTTATCGGTCTTGTTGCACCGACAAGGATTCACTTTGATGCTGAGCAAAGAGAATATGGAGCAAATTTTGGAGGAGCGTACCGTTCGCGCCCTTGGTTGTGTGAAAAGTTTGTGACCGTTATTGGTGCGAATCTTCCTCTTAAAACACAAGTGCATAATTTAGATCTCATTATTACCGAAGGAACTCTTTCACGAGAAATTTTTACTCCTTCTCAAACAGGTGCCACAGCAGACCGTTTTATGCCGCTCAGAATGTTTTATAGAGAGTTTGTGAGTATTGAAGATTTTGTTATACGAGCAGTTTTGGCACCAAAAGGAATTACTTATAAGCCACGTCAACGCAAAACAGGATTTGGTGACCTTTCTATATTTGCCTATATTGATGCAGGACTGGCATTTGAACATATGGATTCTCTTGAAATTGGTATGAATTTTGTGCTTCCAACCGGGAAAAAGGCAGACTGTGATACGTTGTGGGATATAGAGCTTGGTAATGGTGGTTTATTTCAATGTAACTGGTTTATAAATGGAATTTTCAATACCTGTTCTAATGCGCTCAATCCAAGTTTTCGTTTAGCAGCAGAAGTAAGTGCAAGCTCTAGCCGTGGCTCTAGAATGAGAATCCCTCAGAGGCATGTGAATCCTACGCTCCGTCGATTTGTGGCAGAAATTGGGGATGAGGATTTTGGTGCTCCCGATGTTGATGTTATTCGTCCATTTCCTGAATTTAATCAGTATTTTGTTGACCCATTTAATGAACTTGATTCTTTGTGTGCTGCATTTGCTGACGAAGCAGTGCGAGCGCGTGTTAAGCAGGGGTCTCGTGTTTTGGTAGGCATTGGAAATTATTTTTATAATGTTTGCATACGTGGCATACGTTTAGGCATATTCTATGACTTTATGCACAAGGGATCAGATGAGGTTGATGTGCTGTGTGTAGATCGACCAGAAAGATTTGTAACGTCAAAGGTAACTGATTGTACGAATGAAAGTTGGCATCGTCTCGGTTGGAATTTGACCAATAAATTTAGAGATCTCTGTGAGGTCAATTTTGGCTCGCAACATATCGTGGCGGGTACTAATACACCCAAGGTGCATGAAGTGTTCGCATCAGTAATTTTTGTTTGTTAAGCATTAAAAAGTTACACACACTATAAAAAGATTTCGAGATATTCTCGGGATCTTTTTATATGAGGATGCGCACATAAAAAATATGCTTGATTTTTTACCTGGTGCTGGTTTAGTATTACAAAAGTGTAAAATTTTATTAGGTTTTTTTAAAAAAAGGAGCCTGTTTTTTTTGTGTGTGTTTTTTGAAAAAATGTAGTGATTGTTTTTTTAAGTAGTAAGGAAAAAAAATGAGTTTCAAAAAGAGTTTAGTTATCCGATTAACGCCAGTACTTACAAGGCTTGGCATAGTAGCGGCGTTTTTGCTGCTACCTTGCAACGTTGCTGCAAAAGATGTGGCAAAGGCAGCAAAGCAGACAGCTTTTAGTATAGCAACCGGCCGTGATGTTTCATTAGAAAAAGCAATACAAGGATGCGCAACCAGAAGTAGAATGTTTTTAGATGAGGCCAATAAAGCAGCAAAAAAAGGTATTATTTTCAGAGGTACGCCGCTTGATGTAGCTGATGCAGAGAGTGAAGAAGCGCTTAGAAGCGGTTGTGCAGGTAAATTACAAGGTCCTCGGGGTGAAAGAGGTGCTACCGGTCCTTGTTGTCCTGGGCCAAGTGGTGCAAGTGGTGCAACGGGCGCAACTGGTGCTACGGGAGCTACGGGCGGAACTGGTCCTTGCTGTCCTGGGCCAAGTGGCGCAACCGGAGCTAGTGGTGCATCTGGCGCGACTGGAGCTAGTGGAGCATCTGGCATAAGTGGTGCTAGTGGAGCGAGCGGTGCATCAGGAGCAACGGGTAGCTCAGGAGCAACCGGCGCTTCCGGTATTTCGGGTGCTTCAGGTGCAAGCGGAGCTACAGGCGCTTCTGGTATCTCTGGTGCATCTGGCGCAAGTGGTGCTAGTGGAGCATCTGGTATTTCCGGTGCTTCAGGTGCAAGTGGAGCTACAGGCGCTTCTGGTATCTCTGGCGCATCTGGCGCGACTGGTGCTAGTGGAGCATCTGGTATTTCCGGTGCTTCAGGTGCAAGCGGAGCAACAGGCGCTTCCGGTATCTCTGGCGCATCTGGCGCAAGTGGAGCATCTGGTATTTCCGGTGCTTCAGGCGCAAGCGGAGCTACAGGCGCTTCTGGTATCTCTGGCGCATCTGGCGCAAGTGGTGCTAGTGGAGCATCTGGTATTTCCGGTGCTTCAGGTGCAAGCGGAGCTACAGGCGCTTCTGGTATCTCTGGTGCATCTGGCGCAAGTGGTGCTAGTGGAGCATCTGGTATTTCCGGTGCTTCAGGTGCAAGCGGAGCTACAGGCGCTTCCGGTATCTCTGGCGCATCTGGCGCAAGTGGTGCTAGTGGTGCATCTGGTATTTCCGGTGCTTCAGGCGCAACCGGCGCAAGTGGTGCATCAGGAGCTTCAGGCGCATCCGGCGCTACAGGTTCAACTGGCGCAACCGGTGCAACTGGTGCTACTGGTCCTTGCTGTACTGGTCCTACTGGAGCCACTGGTGCTACTGGTACATTCCAATGTGGCTATGCGTTTGCTTGTGTAACTACTGAGCAGGTAGTATCTTTTGATGCTGTTGTCAACTTTCCGACAGCGGTTCTTTGTGGCATAACACAGCCGAATACAGGCCTATTCCAGATAACGACTCCTGGTACTTACTATATAGAGTATACGGTCAATTTTGGTAAAAATGATTCAACGCCGCCGGGTGGTATTAAATCTTTTGAGGATTTCCATGGCCCTGCTTTTACGGTACTTGTGAATGGAACTTCACAGGTATGTACTCAGTGTCCATTTTGGGTAGAAGTTGAAGGTAATGCTTGTAATGCTACAGCTTATACTGTTATACAAGTGCCCGCTGGTACTATTATCAGTCTTCAAAATATTAGCTCGAGTGTTGAAGATGGAAATTGTGACGTAAGGCTTTGGCCTCATGTTTCTGACTCACCACAAACAGTAGTTGCTGCTTCTATATATATTGAACTCATTTGTGAGACCTGTCCTTCTACCCCGCAATAAACAGCTTTGTTACTATAAAAAAAAGCGAGCGCATACAACATGCGCTCGCTTTTTTTTGTTTTGTTGAAAAAGTATGGTATAAAAGATGAAGAATTTGTTGTGCTCAAAAAACATGCTATATAAAAAAGGACGGATGTTATGAGACATATTTTTTTCTATCTTTGTATCGCGGTTAATTCTTTATTTTTCGCTAATATTGTGTGCGACCCTTTACTGGTGGTTGTGCTCATGGTCAAAAATGAATCGCATGTTATGCGGTCTACGCTGCAGCCATTTGCTGATGCTGGTATTGATTCATACCTTATTCTTGATACTGGTTCCACTGATGACACCATTGCGGTAACTGAGCAATTTTTTAAGGACCATGCGATTAAAAATGGTGCTATAGCGGAGCAACCATTTATTGATTTTGCTACATCGCGTAATTATGCCCTGCGCTGTGCGCAAGAAAGGTTTCCACACAGCACCTTCTTGTTGATGCTTGACGCTGAATGGCATTTGAATAATGTAGAAGGTCTTTTACAGTTTTGTTCTGAGCATAAAAGCGACGCGCAGGATTCTTATTTGGTACGTATCACCTGCCCCAATTTAGATTTTTTTACTGCACGGTTGATTCGTGCGCATTGTAACGTAAAGTTTGTTGGCGTTGTGCATGAAGTTCTGGATCGTCTTACTTATCGCCGTGTTCAGAGCGATGTTTTTTTTGAATTACATACCACGCAATATGGCCGAGAAAAATCAGAAAAGCGTTGGTTGCGCGACCGTGACCTTTTATTGAAAGAGCATGAGCGTAATCCTTGCGATGTGCGGACGCTGTTTTATCTTGCGCAAACGTACCATTGCTTAGAAGATTTTGAGAATGCGCGCATTTATTATACCAAGCGCTGTGCTTTACCGGGTTGGAATGAGGAAGATTTTATGGCCCACTACCGACTTGGGCAAGTGTACGAGGCTCAAAACAATTGGGATCAGGCTTTGCATTATTATATGCAAGCGTATTCTGTGCGCCCTAAGCGAGCAGAGCCATTGGTCAAAATAGCGCAATACTATTTAGCGCGTAATAAATTTGACCTGAGCTTTTTGTTTGCACGGCAGGCTGCGGAAATTGATTATCCAAAAGATGATCTTTTATTTGTTGAAAAATATTTGTACGACTACATGCGGCATGACACCTTAGGAATATGTTCATGGTACACGCAAAGATATGACATTGGTGAAGCAGCAGTTCGCCAGGCTCTAGAAGTGAATCCTGATGCTCCGCATCTGCATAGGAATTTAGGCCTTTATGCAGGCAGGCGTAGCGCGCAGACAGCCTAAAGACAATTTATTAAGGAGAGATCTATGCTGAAGGTAATGGCAAATCAATATCTTTGTTTAGTGATCATTGCGCTATTGAGTAGTGGGCATCCATCCTACTTGCATGCGCAGCAACCACCATGCACCATAACCAACTGCTTAAATACTGGTAGGCTTGGTGACCAATTAATTACTTACGCTAAAGTAAAATGGTTGGCCTACAAGCATGACCTCAAGGTACTGTATCAACCATTTAAATATTCAGACCAATTTGTATTTGATGATGTTGAACAAGTTTGTACCCCGGAAAAAAGAGCGCAATTTGCCTCCGTTGTTGATTTGGGTTATAACCCGATAGATGAGTTGAATGTTGTAAATAAAGACGGGGTCCTTTATAGTGTGTTTCTTTACTATAAAGACAGTTCCTCGCCATCACCATCTAGATATTCAGACCAACTGATACTTGAGCCGTGGGCAGAAAATGATGTTCAGTTTTTGCATGAGCTCAGAAATTTGATAAAGCCCAAAAAGCCTTTGGCCACGGTGACTCCTGCCGGTAATTGTATCAGTGTTGCTGTTCATATCCGTAGAGGTGGAGGCTATGACGTACCCGGTTGCTTGACCAGTTGGGCGCTCAAATTCCCACCTGATCATTATTATGTTGAGCAGTTAAAGATGATTTCAGAAATGTTTAATGATCAACCATTATATGTTCATATATTTACTGACGACACAGATCCCGTTGGTTTGTTGGAAAAATATCGGCAGGCAGTGAACAAAGAAAATATTGTTTTTGCTTGCAGGGATACGGAAAACCATTATGACAAAAATGTTTTAGAAGACCTTTTTTCTATGGCTAATTTTGATTGCTTGATTCGTTCAGATTCAAGCTTTTCAATAATCGCGCAGCTTTTGACCGACCATGCAGTGGTAACTTTCCCCACGGTGTATACGCTCAGAAATGGCCAAGCAGTTATTGAAAAAGTAAGCGTGCTTGTTGATGAAAACCGTAAACAAGATTTGTTAGCGAAGTACTAAAGCTTTGGAACTTTGTTAAAAGGCGAGCGCATGATAATGTGCGCTCGCCTTTAATATATTAAGTTATTTACCGATCCATATCAGGTACTGTTCAATGAACTTCATCAAATCACCATCGAGCACTAAATCTGGTTGCGGTGATTCTTCTTCAGTTCTGTGGTCCTTGACCATTTTATACGGGTGCAAAACATAAGAACGAATTTGGGATCCCCATTCAATTTTCTTTTTTTCAATTGATGCAGCTTGCGCATCTTTTTCATCTTTCATTTTTTGCGCTAACTTTGCCATGAGCATCTTCATCGCGGTCACTTTGTTTTGCGTTTGAGAACGCTCATTTTGGCACTGCACAACGATGTTGGTAGGCAAATGGGTAATGCGCACCGCGGAATCAGTTTTGTTGACGTGCTGACCTCCTGCACCGCTTGCGCGGTAAGTATCAATACGTAAATCATTAGGATCGATGACAATTTCTACTTCTGGAACTTCCGGAGTTAACGCAACAGCAGCAAATGATGTATGGCGCCGTTTATTGGAATCGTACGGTGAAATTCGCACCAAGCGATGAATTCCTTGTTCTCCTTTTAAAAGGCCATAAGGATTTTTTCCGCGTATATACAGTGTTGCTGATTTTATGCCCGCTTCTTCACCCGATTGTATATCAATGACATCAACGGGAAGTTTTTCCCGTTCGCAAAAACGTAGATACATGCGCAGAAGCATGCTTGCCCAATCTTGTGATTCGGTGCCACCAGCACCAGCGTTAATATTTAAAAAGCATGCGGAGCTGTCTTGCGGGTCATTAAGAAGTAAGGAGATTTTGAATAATGTGACCGCCTTGCGCAGTTCGCGAATGTCGCTGGCTATTTTTTGAAGTTCTTGTTCATCATCTTTAAACAGTTCGATTAATTCAGAAATTTCTTGGTGTGTTTGCGTGATATGCAAATACTGTTCGCGTTGGTTGCGCACATGTTGAAGTTCTTTGAGTATTTTAGTTTGATCTGGATGTTGCCAAAAATTTTCTTGGGTGCTTTGTGTGGTGAGTTCATTAAATTGTTTTTCTAAGCCAGCATTTTTCCAATATGCCTTAATAGTGGCAATATCGGGTTCCATCGATTTTAACTGTTCCTGTAATTCATCAATGAGCATGGGCGAGGTCTTTCATTAAAATGGTTGATGAAGCTTTTTTTATAATCTTGTGATTTTCCGGAGGATTATTGATGTCCCATGAGCGGAGCATCTTGAACCTTTCAGTACTGTTAAAACATTACTATAGCATCCCTGTGGCACGAGCACAAAGCTTGTCCCATGGTAGGAGGGTAAGTGGTTGCGGCACAAGACAGCTTTCTATTCCCCTGATATACTAAAAATAGGGCTATAAAGAGCGTATATATAAATATAAGGTGTAAATATTCTAGGGCCGGGGTTTTTATATGTCTCAAAATCAATCATTACCAGACCAGTCTTTGCCTGTCTTTCCTGTGCAAAAGGGTAAACTTTTTGTGGTATCTGCGCCTTCTGGTGCGGGTAAAACGACCGTGGTTACCGCTTTGATTACACGTATGACCGCCGCAGGGGAAAGCCTAGAGCGAGTGATAACCTATACGACCAGGGCTTTACGCTTAGGCGAGCGGGACGGAGTTGATTATCATTTCATATCAGTGTCTGAGTTTGAATGCAAAATCAAAGAAGGGTTCTTTATTAACTGGAGCGGGGCATATGGCAATTATTATGGCTTGCCCCAGTCTATAATAGAGCAGGCTCAGCAGGGCAGATCATTTATTCTAGTTCTTGATAGGGCTGGGGCCCAGGAAGTATTGGCCAAAGAGCCGTCGGCGGTATTGGTTTGGTTATATACGCATACTTTAGATATTTTGCATGCGCGGCTTGTTGGCAGAGGTACCGATACACCAGATCAGATTGCCTATCGTCTTGCATTGGCGCAACAAGAATATGAGCTAGAAAAGCAAAAACCTCTCTTTCATCATCATATTTTGAATGATTTTGTTGAAAATGCAGTAACAAAATTTGAAAATATTGTACGGCTTGAATTGGCACATTCTTTGGCTTCAAATCGCTCGAATAGTGCCTCTGGAAGGGCAATATCAGAGATATAGGTGCAAAGAGAGTATTTACGAAAACTACCTCTTTTTTGATGCAAAAAACAAGAATGTTAAAAAAGATTACAAAAAGTGTTGACTCTGCGCTATATCCATGTATAATTTTAACCATCTCGAACGAAAGAACATTTCGCAAGAGACCCAAAAAAAAGGGAATTTGAAAAAAAACTTGAAGCAGTTTCTTTGAAATACATGGAATACTAAATTTACACCTACCGCATTTTTGGATGGAAATCCTAGAGTTATTAATTTTTGTAATGGAGAGTTTGATTCTGGCTCAGAATGAACGCTGGCGGCGTGCCTAACACATGCAAGTCGAGCGAGAAAGTTCCTTCGGGAATGAGTAGAGCGGCGGACGGGTGAGTAATACGTGAGAATCTGCCCTTCAGTGAGGAATACCCACAAGAAATTGTGGCTAATACTGCATACGTCCCTTCGGGGAGAAAGATGGCCTCTTTGCTGTCGCTGAGGGATGAGCTTGCGCGCTATTAGCTAGTTGGTGGGGTAAAGGCCCACCAAGGCGATGATGGCTAGCCGGCCTGAGAGGGTGTACGGCCACACTGGAACTTAGACACGGTCCAGACTCCTACGGGAGGCAGCAGTGGGGAATTTTGCGCAATGGGCGAAAGCCTGACGCAGCGACGCCGCGTGGAGGATGAAGGTTTTAGGATTGTAAACTCCTGTTAAGTGGGAAGAAAAACTTGTTCCTAATACGAACAAGCAATGACTGTACCATTAGAGAAAGCACCGGCTAACTTCGTGCCAGCAGCCGCGGTAATACGAGGGGTGCAAGCGTTATTCGGAATAATTGGGCGTAAAGGGTGTGTAGACGGCATATTAAGTCAGTTGTTAAATCTTTCGGCCTAACTGGAAGCTCGCGATTGAAACTGGTAAGCTAGAGGGTGGAAGAGAGAAGTGGAATTCTCGGAGTAGCGGTAAAATGCGTAGATCTCGAGAGGAACACCGATGGCGAAGGCAGCTTCTTGGTCCATTTCTGACGTTGAAACACGAAAGCGTGGGGAGCAAACAGGATTAGATACCCTGGTAGTCCACGCTGTAAACGATGATCACTAGATGTTAGCCTTGTTTTACAGGGTTAGTATCGTAGCTAACGCGTTAAGTGATCCGCCTGGGGAGTACGATCGCAAGATTAAAACTCAAAGAAATTGACGGGGGCCCGCACAAGCGGTGGAACATGTGGTTTAATTCGACGATACGCGAGGAACCTTACCTAGGCTTGACATGCTTTTGATCGCTGTGGAAACACAGTTTTCTGGATTTCGGTTCAGACAATTGCACAGGTGCTGCATGGCTGTCGTCAGCTCGTGTCGTGAGATGTTGGGTTAAGTCCTTTAACGAGCGCAACCCTTGCTATCAGTTGCTAATTGCTTCGGCAAAGCACTCTGGTGGGACTGCCTGGGAAACCAGGAGGAAGGTGGGGACGACGTCAAGTCATCATGGCCCTTATGCCTAGGGCTACACACGTGTTACAATGGTCGGTACAAAGGGCTGCGAGCTTGTAAGAGTGAGCTAATCCCATAAAGCCGATCTAAGTTCGGATTGAGGTCTGCAACTCGACCTCATGAAGTTGAAATCGCTAGTAATCGCGCATCAGAACGGCGCGGTGAATACGTTCCCGGGCCTTGTACACACTGCCCGTCACACCACGAAAGTTGTCTGTACCCGAAATTGTTTTAGCTGACCCGTAAGGGAGGCGGATACCTAAGGTATGGGGGATGATTGGGGTGAAGTCGTAACAAGGTAGCTGTAGGAGAACCTGCGGCTGGATCACCTCCTTTCGAGGGAGATAAAATAAGATCCAAGAGTATTTATACTCTTAATCATTTTTAAAGTGTGAATAATGCTCTGGGTTCCTTCCAGAGCGGTAGGTGTACCAAAAAATCCTGGGCCTGTAGCTCAGGTGGTTAGAGCACCCCGCTGATAACGGGGAGGTCAGTCGTTCGAGTCGACTTAGGCCCACCAGCTTTTTAGCTGTAATGGTGCTGTAGGCTTTGATTGGATTTTTTGGATTATGATAGATAACAAGTTAGCAAACACAGCCCAATGGTTTCGTGAAGAACTAAGAGTTTTTATCTAAATTCTTGGATGCTCACGGAGCGCTTGCGCAGTGAGCATATAAAAGGGGGTGTAGCTCAGTTGGTAGAGCGTCCGTTTTGCACGCGGAAGGTCAGCGGTTCGAATCCGCTCATCTCCACCAACAACCTTGTTGTTAATCTTGTTGTGTAAATTTAGTGTTCATGTATAAGAGTAGTGTGATAAAAAATTTCTTGTGTTCTTTGAAATATTTATAGATTAAAGATATACCTTAAGCAATTAGTATTAGAATTTGTGATTAATTGAAAAGGGCATTTGGTGGATGCCTTGGTATCAAGAGGCGATGAAGGAGGCGGAAGACTGCCATAAGCTTCGGGGAGCTGTCAATCAAGCATTGATCCGGAGATTTCCGAATGGGGAAACCCATCTTGGTAAACCCAAGATATCCTTGTCTGAATACATAGGGCAAGGAAGCGAACGGCATGAACTGAAACATCTAAGTAGTGCCAGGAAAAGAAAACGAAGTGATTCCCTCAGTAGTGGTGAGCGAAATGGGAAGAGCCTAAACCTGTATCACGTGATAGCCTGTGTGCGTTGTGATATTGGGGTTGTGGGATATGAACGACTGAAGGATACAGCCTTCTAATTGTAGATTTACTTACTCTAGCAGAATTGTTCTGGAAGGGACAGCCGAAGAAAGTGACAGCCTTGTAAGCGAAAGATTAAGTAAAGCAATAGTTTGTACACCCGAGTACCGCAGAGCACGAGAAATTCTGTGGGAATCTGCCCGGACCATCGGGTAAGGCTAAATACTACTTGATGACCGATAGTGAACGAGTACCGTGAGGGAAAGGTGAAAAGAACCCCGAGAGGGGAGTGAAATAGAAACTGAAACCACTTGTCTATAATCGGTGGAAGCGATATATACGTATGCGCAACCACGTACCTTTTGCATAATGAGCCAACGAGTTACTCCTATAGTGCAAGGTTAAGCTTAGAAAGAGCGAAGCCGTAGCGAAAGCAAGTCTGAATAGGGCGTTTAGTACTATGGGGTAGACCCGAAACCAAGTGAGCTATCCATGTCCAGGTTGAAATCCCAGTTACATGGGATGGAGGACCGAACCGGTGTAGGTTGAAAACTGCTCGGATGAGGTGTGGATAGGGGTGAAAGGCCAATCAAACTTGGAAATAGCTGGTTCTCCCCGAAATATATTTAGGTATAGCCTTGTCGAATTCATTATGGTGGTAAAGCACAGTTGGAGTTTTGGGGGCGCAAGCTTACCGGATTCTTACTAACTCTGAATGCTATAATGTTAGAAGACAGGAGACAGACTGCGGGGGATAAGCTCCGTGGTCGAGAGGGAAAGAGCCCAGACCATCAGCTAAGGTCCCTAAATATTCGTTAAGTGGGAAAAGAAGTGAAAATGCACAGACAGCCAGGAGGTTGGCTTAGAAGCAGCCATCCTTTAAAGAAAGCGTAATAGCTCACTGGTCAAGTGTTTTTGCGCTGAAGAACGAACGGGGCTAAACGAATTACCGAAGCTATGGCTTGGATTAAAGTTCGCTTTAATCCAGGGGTAGGGGAGCGTTCTCTGATAGATACGAGTTTGACCGTAAGGACAGATGGAGTGGATCAGAGAAGTGAGTATGTTGGTATAAGTAACGAAAAAACAGGTGAGATTCCTGTTCACCGAAAGTCTAAGGTTTCCGAGAGAACGGATTATCCACTCAGGGTTAGTCGATACCTAAGCCGAGGCCAATTGGAGTAGGCGATGGAAAGCAGGCTAAATATTCCTGCACCGCTTGACAGCATTTGAGTGAAGGAGGGACGCAGTAAGGTAGGTTGACTTGGTGATTGGATGCCAAGCTAAGCACAAAGAGGAGTTTCATAGGCAAATCCGTGAAACTGTTATCCTTGAAATGTTATGGGCACGTTCATTCTTAGGAAGAGGCGTGTTTGACTGACCCTACACTGACTAGAAAATCTCCTAGCGAGTTGTTTGAGTGATCGTACCGCAAACCGACACAGGTAGACGGGCAGAGAATGCTAAGGTGTTGAGATAAATATCATTAAGGAACTCGGCAAAATGGCTCCGTAACTTCGGGATAAGGAGTGCCTGCGTTGTTATTAAAGTTTACTTTGAAAAGCAAAAGCAGGCTGCAAGAACCAGGCCCAACCGACTGTTTAACAAAAACACAGGGCTCTGCAAACTCGTAAGAGGAAGTATAGAGTCTGACGCCTGCCCAGTGCTGGAATGTTAATAGGAGAGGTTAGATCTTCGGATCAAAGCTTTGAATTGAAGCACCAGTAAACGGCGGCCGTAACTATAACGGTCCTAAGGTAGCGAAGTACCTTGTCGGGTAAATTCCGACGCGCATGAATGGCGTAACGAGTTGGGCGCTGTCTTAATGATACACTCAGTGAATTTGTAGTGTCGGTGAAAATGCCGGCTTCCCGCGACAGGACGGAAAGACCCCGTGCACCTTTACTATAGCTTGACATTGATTTTTGGATTGGTTTGTGTAGGATAGGCGGGAGACATTGATACCAAGGCGCTAGCTTTGGTGGAGTCATCCTTGAAATACCGCCCTTGTTAATTTGAAAATCTAACTTCGTTCCGTAATCCGGGCGGAAGACATTGTCTGGTGGGTAGTTTGACTGGGGTGGTCGCCTCCTAAACAGTAACGGAGGCGTTCAAAGGTTCCCTCATGACGAATAGAAATCGTCTTAAGAGCGTAAAGGCATAAGGGAGCTTGACTGCGAGACATACAGGTCGAGCAGGTGCGAAAGCAGGACTTAGTGATCCAGTGGTTCCGCATGGAAGGGCCATTGCTAAACGGATAAAAGGTACGCCGGGGATAACAGGCTGATCTCCTCTAAGAGTCCACATCGACGAGGAGGTTTGGCACCTCGATGTCGGCTCATCACATCCTGGGGCTGAAGCAGGTCCCAAGGGTTTGGCTGTTCGCCAATTAAAGTGGTACGCGAGCTGGGTTCAGAACGTCGTAAGACAGTTCGGTCCTTATCCGTCGTGGGCGTAGGGTATTTGAGGAGGGCTGTCCCTAGTACGAGAGGACCGGGATGGGCAAACCTCTGGTGTTCCAGTTGTTCTCCAAGAGCAGCGCTGGGTAGCTAAGTTTGTAAGAGATAACCGCTGAAAGCATCTAAGTGGGAAACTCGCTCCGAGATTAGATACCCCGTATTGAGTCTTCGGATTTGATACATAGTAAGACCCCTTGAAGACTACAAGGTTGATAGGCTGGGTGTGTAAGCACAGTAATGTGTTCAGCTAACCAGTACTAATAGGTCGAGAGTTTTAATTGCGATATACAATCTCTTGCTGTTGCTTAAAGTTTTTTAATCTATAGATATTTCACCACAAGAAAAAATTATGATTTTGACATTGAAAAGTTCGTCCCTGTCAGCTGAAACATGCTGATGTATGGGTACAAATTTCTGGTGCGTACAGCTGTGGGGAAATACCCGTTCCCATTCCGAATACGGAAGTTAAGTCCACAGCGCCGATGATACTTGGCTGGCGACGGTCTGGAAAAGTAGGTAGTGCCAGAATTAATAAGAAAAGCCTCGAAGATAAAACTTCGGGGCTTTTCTGTTGTAAACGCTCATTGTATTCGCGTTTACTTCAAACAAATTTATAACGAATACTTCATTAGCCGTATTTGGTACAAAGTTCCCATGGGAACTTTGTTAGAAGGAATCTCCCATTTCCCCCTGATTTTCCCATTATTTTCCTGCTGCATTCTTGAAAGCATTCAAGTTGCGGCGTTTTTTTTGCCCATTTTTCATGATGTTTTTTGTTATCTCAGTTTATAATAATTTCAGAGACTCCGACTTGTAGCATTGTTATATTTTTAAATGTTTCAAATGTTGCTATGTTCGTTGCCAGATCAAGCAAAAATCTTGAACTGTTTACAGCGCTTATCCTGATTTGGTATACCATAATTGGTATACATGATGTGATATTCACAAAAATTTGTGTCGTTCATAAAGAGTTTTTTGATTATGATATTATTATTAAAAAACTATTCATGGAAAAATTATTTAAAAAAATATCCACTTTATGACTATTTCCCGCGGTTAAAAGAGGCGTTGGCGCAGGTTACTTTGGGAGATTTTCCGACGCCTGTTGAGCATCTTGATCGGTTTGGTGTTATTGTTGGTGCAAAAAACATCTATATCAAACGCGATGATCTTTCTGGTATGCTTGATCAACGATGTAATAAAAAGTTGTTTGGTGGTAGCAAAATAAGAAAATTAGAATTTATTTTAGGTGATGCGCTTACACACAACGCAAAAACCGTTGTAACGCTCGGCAGTGCTGGATCGAATCATGCAGTTGCAACTGCAGTTTGCGCGCAGCTGGTTGGGCTGCGTAGTATCTCAATGCTGAAACCCCAACCGAATGCTTATAATGTACGCCGTAATTTGAAGTTGATGCATCATTATGGTTCACAAATTCGCATGTTCTCAGACAAAACAATGCGCGAGAAGGCTGTTACGCAGTTATTTGTCGACAACAAAAAAATATCAGCAGATAATCAAGATGCTCTCTATTTTATTCCAACTGGCGGTTCCTGTCCGCTTGGGAGCATTGGATATGTAAACGCAGCATTCGAACTCAAAGAGCAGATTGATCATGGCCTCATGCCAAAGCCAGATTATATGTATGTTGCCGCGGGTTCTCTGGGTACTGCCATTGGATTGATGCTTGGCATGCGCGCTGCTCAGTTGGATATTACTATTGTTCTTATTACGGTTGAGCCGTATGATCGGCAAGAGCTTAATCAAAATTTTACGCAACTATTTAATACAACAAATGCATTGTTAAATAATTTTGACGATACATTTCCATTGTTTGAAATTGATCCGACTACCATACACATTGTCGACAGTATGGCTGGTAGTGAGTACGGACTGTTTACGTATGAAGCGCAGCAGATGATACACTTATTGTACGACTCCCACCGCATTATTTTGGATGGAACTTACACAGGCAAAGCATGTGCTGGTATGATGCATGACATCAAAATGCGTGGTTTGCAAGATAGCATAATTCTTTTTTGGAACACGTTTTGTGGGCAAGACTTTTCTGATAGTACGTCCGCGATAGATTACAAAAGTTTACCATCCAGTGTACATCAATATTTTGAAGATGATGTTCAAGAATTCGATCAATGAGGCAACCTTGCCGAGGCACGAACACATGGTTATTTAGGCTCAATTTTTGATAACGGAAACCTTGTTGACAAGGCAGATCCACTGTGCTATCATGATAGCACAGTGGATCATGTTAGATATTATATAATGAAGGGAAAATTCATGGAAAACAATGAAAATAAAGCAAAAATAGATGCTGCGCAAGAGCTTTTTGAGGCGCTACTGCTTCTAGAAAATACTGATGAAGTGGCACGTTTTATGAAGGACTTGTGTACACCACAAGAAATTTCTGCTCTAGCAGAGCGGTGGCGGGTATGCAAATTACTTAACCAAAATACGTTATCCTACCGCGAAATTCATGATCTCACTGGCGCAAGTCTTGCCACCATCACACGCGTGGCGCGTTTTTTAAAAACTGAGCCCCATCAAGGCTACACAACAGTTTTGAATAAAACTAAACGCAAAAAAATACAGTAAATAAGCTGTATGTTCTTTAAGTAATATCCAACATTTTCAGTGTTTTTTAACCAAAGAGGTTTTTATGCAATTTAAAACAAAGATGATTTTTATATTTTTAGGTGTGGCTTTTTTTGGTAGCTATCTGGGTGCTGCGCAGCAGAATCTTGTGCAGCAATTGCAGGAAAATAATTCGACTCAAGACTGTGCTATTTGTTTTGGTAATATTCAACAACGGTTTCAGTTAAAGACATGCAAACATAATTTCTGTACAGGGTGTATCGGTGATATGGTGCGCACTACGCTAAACCCATGGCGTTGCCCATTGTGCAGGGGGAAGATTGATGCAACAGATATCGAGGAACTGAGACCAGGAATAATAGAACAATCAGTAATAGAAGAAGAACCAGTGATAGAAGAAGAACCAGTGATAGAAGAAGAACTAGCAATAGTACGGCCGGCTTTTTTTGTTACGCCTATAAAATTAGAGACTTACCTTGCATGGCGTACTTATAATTAAGGGCGGTAGCGTTTTGCATTCACTACTCCGCAAACAACGTTAATAATTCGTACACGTTCTGGAATTTTTTGGTAGCGCAGTTGGTGTTTTCTATATTTTGATTTTTAGAAACAAGCAGCTGCTCAATACCAAATTTTTCCGCTTCACGGATGTACATATTGATTTGGTTGACCGGTTTTATCTGGCCTGTCAAACTGATTTCTCCCAGTGCGATCGATTTTTGCGGGAGCGGTTGTTTAAAGTAGCTGGAAAGTAATGCAAGCGCAATACCAAGGTCCACGGAGCTTTCTTTTATTTTAAAGCCACCACTGACTTTGAAAAAAATGTCTTGTGTACTCAATCTTACTTGCAGATATTTTTCTAAAATCGCGGCAATCAAAACTACTTGTTTATGGTCAACGCCAGAAACAACCCGTTGCGGAATGCCTAGCTTAGATTCTATGGTAAGCGCCTGCAGCTCAAGCAAAAGCGGGCGCGATCCCTCTACAAAACTAACGAGCGCTGAACCGGGTGCATGGCTGATTTCATTTACTAGATGTTCGTTGATGTTGGGAACTTCTTCGAGTCCCGATTGTTGCATTTCAAAAAAACCGAGTTCATTAATGGTACCAAATCTATTTTTAACTGACCTGAGCACGCGTGTTTGCCAGCGGTCTTCACCTTGCAAATAAAACACACCATCAACCATATGTTCCAGAGTTTTTGGTCCTGCTATGGTACCTTCTTTAGTGATATGTCCGGTCACAATGACCGTGATGTCATGCTCTTTGGCAAGACGCATTAAATAAAAAGTTGCTTCGCGCAGTTGCCCAACACTGCCAGGAATGGTCTGTGTTTGAGCGGAATAGCAATTTTGGATTGAATCGATGATGACCATGTCCGGCTTTTCTTGTTCTGCCGTTGCGATGATGCTGCTCAAGTCTGCTTGATCGGAAAAAAGTAATGAGCCATCATTGCAATTGAGTCGTTCTGCTCGTTGTTTAACTTGCTGTAATGATTCTTCGGTAGAAAAATAAAAGACTTTGTAGTTGCGTGCAAGATGATAAGAAATTTGGAGCATGAGCGTTGATTTACCAATCCCGGGATCACCAGTTAGGATCAGTAAAGATCCGGGCATGATCCCGCCACCGACCACGCGGTCCCACTCGCCAACACCGGAGATCATGCGTTCTTTATATCGTACATCCACGGTGGCAAGCTCAACCATTTTACTGACAGCTTTGCCAGCAACTCTGGCTGGACCGGTAACCGTTGCCGGTTGTAACTCTATAAAGCTGTCCCAAGATTTACATTCGGGGCAACAGCCAAGCCATTTTAAGGTCTTGTAGCTACAGTCAGTACAGCTAAAGCTGGTTTTGCTTTTACTCATGGTGTTATTTCCCTAACCCGATCGTCCTGAGTGATTTTAGCCTGTCCTTCGAAGCTAGCCTGCAAAGGATGCGTAGTAGGAAGCCTTGCGAAGAATTGTATCGAAGGGTACAACTAAAACTGGTTTTAATCTTGCTCATGGTATTGTTTCTTTTCTTGCCGTCCCTCGATACAATTTTTTCGTTGCACTCAAAAATCACTCGGGATGCCCGGATATTTTTATTTTTTTGCGCCTGTTAATTGCTTTTTTACGTGCATGATCTTTTTCCGTGCGGCTTGTTCTTTTGATGTTTAAGATAATTTTATTTTTTTCCGGGCATCCCGAGTGATTTCGAACCTTGTGAGAAATAGTAACGAGGGACGGGCCTTATAGTCTTAAAAATTTAACTGCTCATACCCAATTTTAGTAAAAGGGTGGGCCTTGTCGATAGTAAAGCAGGTACGGCAACGCGCCTGGTACGCTTCTTCAGCGCCTACTAAAATGATAGGGTCGTCATAGCGCGCTGGTTCGCCGTTGACCAAACGCTGGGTAAAGTGTGCATCCAAGCCACAGATAGAACAAATTGCACGCAATTTAGTTATTTTGTCCGCAATGGCAAGTAGTATCGGCATTGGGCCAAATGGCACGCCACGAAAATCAAGGTCAAGGCCTGCGGTGACAACACGTTTTCCGGCTTCAATGAGTTCGCACATTATTGGTATAATTTCTTGCGCAAAAAATTGTACTTCATCAATACCAACAACATCCACGTCTGGGTGCAAAGCAAGTTGTAAAATTTCATCAAGTGATTCAACGGGCCGCGCGCTGAGTTTGTTGCCATCGTGTGAAACAACGTATTCAATAGCATGCTGGTGCCGGTCATCCAAGCTATTTTTGAAGGTAATAACGGTTTGGCGCGCTATTTTTGCACGGCGCAGACGGCGTATAAGTTCTTCTGATTTACCAGAAAACATAGGGCCGCAAATTACTTCCAAACTACCTTTTTGTGTTCTATTTTTTTCATGCCCGAGTATCATGAATTCTCCTTACATTTTTTTACCCATTCAAGTTCTTTGCCGTGTTCTTTAGTTTAGAGATAAGGCTACTTTTTTCAATCTATGGAGTCCTATTTATAACGGTCTTTTTTGCCAATTTTGGTAATATCGTTGCATTTGCAATTCCATTTGAATTACCATGGTAATTAAGAGGCTGTCTGTTTCTAGGCGCAAATGAACTTAATTTTGGCAAATGATGAATAACTTTAAAGGGGTACAATGAAGATTGGGATTAAACGTTGGTTTGTATTGAGTCTGTGCGCCGCATTTTTATCGGTACAGGCTGAGTTATTGGTAGTTAAAAAGAATGCTGATGGTTTCTTTGCGCCAATGACTGAAGAAGATACTAAAAAAGATGGTAAGGTAATTAATAAGATACTGTTGCGCTACCAATGGCCAATGTGCCTAGCTTCGTTACGACAAGGAGAAACTAGGAAGGCTCTTCAACAAGAGCAGGGCGCTTTTTTAACTGCCGGGGTTCCCTATGCAGAAGAAAAATTTATAGAACAAAAAATACAGCAGGCGCTTGGCACTGACTATAGCGTTATCTTTGTGCCAACGGCTTTGTATGAACTTTTTGTGCTGGCTAATATTGTTACGCATTTTAAAGAAAAAAATCCTCTGCAAAATGCAGTAGAATTAACGTATGAAGGGGAAGATGAACAGATGATGACTGGTGGTAGTATGTATGATGGCGGTATTGATCTTAGAGAGATATTAGATCGTACTGACAGACCTGATAGTATTCGCAAAGAAATAAATGGCCGTTATAGTGAAGCGAACAAGTTTTTTTTTGAAGGAACTATTTCAGCGGTTTCATATATTAATATGCTTTTTGCTAACATGCTGTTTGCTTTTGATCCTGCATTGGCAAGGCATGAAGAGGCATTATTATTATCAAATGCTATAAAAAATAAATCGTCTGAACTCTGTTTACAATTAATTAAGGATTTTTCTAGCGCAGTTAAGTCTCGCAGTTCTGATTCTGATTTTATTTACGGCAAGGGTTATTTTATGCCCCAATTAGCAGAGCACCTTTCTTATGAGCCTAAAAATCATATTATTGCCAATATTGTCACACTAGAATATGAAGCCCGTGAGATTAATAAAGCGGTACTTATACGTGCAACAGAATTTGAATCATTGCAGGTAGGTATTGGTTTGCGACCGGCAGGAAAAGTTCTGGCTGGAAGTACGTTGCTACAGCCAAATATAGGTACAACGGATAGAGAATATTCATTAGAAAAGTCATATAAAAAAAGAGAAAATGAAGCCTATTCAATATCTTTTGGTGATTCTTTATTTGCAGGAGCTGTACGAGCTTATAAGGGTGGATGTGCCTATTCTTATTTGGCGCAAAACAGCAATAAGGGACGGCCTGTATTTGGGTATGCTCTTTTTATTAATAAAAAAAGATATGTTGAACATCAAGAACAGAATTTATTTTTTATTCCTCCATTGTCTTGTCTTGCTTCTCTTATTCAAACAGGGCAATTTTTTCATCCAAGGGGTAAGGCAGCGACTGCGTTAAAAAAAGGGCGGCAATCGGTTGCAGGAGTAACTACTTTTTTTTGGATGTCGGATCCAACTGGAGTTTTGTTGATTACTCGTGATCCGCTGCATCATGCGGAGCTTTTTTCCAAATATCTTGCTGAAAACGGTCGCATCATCCAGACGGGAGACATGAGCAATTTAACTGACGAGGAAAAGAAGTTTGCAACTGCGATAATGCAAAACCAACAAGAGGCAGCACAATTTTATAAAAATGTGCGGCTTATAACTCCTTTGTTGACCAAAAACAGGATTCATGGGGTCACACAAAAATATAAGGAAATAAATAAAAGAGAAAAACGATTTAAGAGTGGTCTCCTTGGCAAACCAGCGATAGCTAGGTCTCCAGAGGTACAAGATGTACAAGTAGCAACGGTTTGGTCGCAATTTGCGCAAGATAAAGAAGTAAGGCATGCGCAAAAGTTAGATCTTTTTATGAAGGACTGTGCCAGACTGGCGTATGAAAATAAATTTATTCCTTCGCATGTAAAAAATGACAAGACTGTGCGCATTGCGACGTATAATGTGCACATGTGGGAAAATCCACAGCGAGAATCTAATTACGATAAAATATTGAAGGTTATTAAAGTCATCAATGCCGATATTTTGGTGTTACAAGAAGTGAAGTTATTTGATACTGCAAAAATAAATGCTGACTTTGCGCAAATGGGCTATCAACCAGGAGTTTTTCAGAGGACATGGGGGAACAGTCAGTTTGGTAATATGTTATTTTCCAAGTATCCTTATGCGCGGCAACCAATTATGCAACATTATAAGGTTGATGAATGGAGAGATGAAAAGCGAGGTTTTATGCATGCTACCATTATGTTGCCATATAATCAGAAAATTTTTGTGTATGGCACGCATTTGGATGTTTGGGATAATACTGAAAAGCATCGTCTTGCAGAAATTAAAGAATTGCTTAAGCATACTGAGCATAAAAGTAAACATGCTAATGTTGTGCTAGCGGGAGATTTTAATGCGGTACGGCAAAAGGATTATGAATACAGCATAGGTGATAAAAAGGTGTGGGACTTGTTGGTTGCTGAAGATATCCGACGAACTGGGATGCCAACACCAACAGATGCCTTAAATCTTGTTGAACATTATGGTTTTGTTGACAGTTTTACCCGTGGAGGTCTTGCTGGACCTAAATTTACTGTTTGGCCAGGTAAGGTTGTAGATTTTCTGTATTTAAATAAAGGGTGGGCATTGCCGGTAGTAGGCTCATATGTTTATTATGATGCGGCGAGCGACCATATCCCGGTTATTATGGATGTTAAGATTGATATTCAGCAGCAAGAAGAAGAAAAACATGCGGCAGAGTTGGAGGAAGTCGATTAACCTCCTCCCAGACCCCAATATAATAACCCTCATTTTTTTTGTGGAAATCATGCTACACTAGATGGATGTATGATTGAGCAGATTTCCTATGAATAAGGTTTATTATGAATAGTTCATTTTTTGATCTGATAATGCAGTATGGGCCGCGCATTGCACGGTTTTTAGCCATGGTTGCGGCCGCCTGGTGGGGCGTTGCCTACATAGAAAAAAAGATAAAAATGGCCCTTTCGCGGGTCTACCCAGACGAATTACGCCTGGGGCTCGTTGGCCGCCTTTTTTCATATTGTGCCTATTTTGTCATATTTGCTGCCCTGCTTCATGAATTTGGGGTGGATATATCAGCTCTCTTGGGAGCGGCAGGTATTATTGGCCTTGCCATTGGTTATGCCTCGCAGACCAGTATGGCCAATGTGATCAGTGGACTCTTTTTGATGGTAGAAAAGCCTTTTGAGCTCGACGATATCCTAATGGTCGGGAATGAAGAGGGTCGTGTGACTTCAGTAAACCTCTTTTCAGTGACCTTGTGTACCTATTCAGGCACCATGGTCCGCATTCCTAACGAACAGCTCCTTAAAAACACTTTTATCAATTTGACTCGCTTTCCGGCTCGTAGACACACCATAAGTTTAAAAATTGACTACAATGAAGACCCGAGCATGGTTATGGCGATTATAGAAAAAGTTATTAAGGAAAGTCCGTATTGTCTTAATGAGCCAAAACCTTATATTGCGCTTACTGAACTTTCTGGTCACTATCTTGATATTTTTGTAGGGGTTTGGGGAACACAAGAAAATATTACTGAAATTAAACGGTCATTGCTTATTGATATGCGGACAGCATTTGAACACGCTGGTATTAAGATGGCAATTTATAAAACGAGCATTACCGACAAGTCATAGCAAATAGGGGAAAAATAATTATGAATACAGTAGCGGTACCATTAAATAAATTTATTGCCGCCGCGGGACTCTGTTCCCGTCGTAAAGCGGTTGCTATGATCACTGATGGCCAAGTGACGGTTAACGGCAAAGTCATTGTTGAACCAGCGCACCGCGTTACAGCGAGTGATATTGTCAAAGTTGGGGAAAAGCGAGTTCAAGAAGAAAAAAAGGTGTACATCCTTTTGAACAAACCAAAAGATTATGTAACTACCGTTGAAGACGAACGTGGTCGGCGTACGGTTATGGATTTGGTTCAAGATGCACCAGCAGTGCGTTTGTATCCGGTTGGCAGACTTGACCGTAATACTACCGGCTTGTTGATTATGACTAATGATGGAGAATTTGCACAACGGCTTGCGCATCCACGCAATGGCATAGCAAAAATCTACCACGTTGAACTTTCAGAACCATTGCGCACTGATTCCATGTGTGCCATTCGTAAAGGCTTATATTTGGAAGATGGCCCCGCCGTAGTTGATCGCATCGCTTATGTAGCTGGCAAGCGAAAAAATAATGTGGTGGTTGAACTGCATAGTGGTAAATATCGTGTAGTGCGGCGTATTTTTGAACATCTTGGTTATAAGGTGAGCAAACTTGACCGTGTGAGTTATGCTGGTATTACCAAGCAAGGTTTGGCGAGTGGCCACTGGCGCTTTGTGAGCGGCCCAGAAGTTGCAGCGCTTTCTAACTTAAGTGAAAATTACGATTGATTTGTATAAAAATGAGTTCTGTGTCATTATCAGAAAAGTTTTTAGTAGATTGTTGATTAAGTAAGTGTTATGAAAGGGTTTTGGTATGTATTTTGGCAAACATAAAAAGTTTTTATTAGCGCTACTGGCAGCACATAGTTTTGTTGCTTTTGTTTCTTGCGCCGAAGTTTCGCACGCACTTAAGAATCTGAGTATCAGCAAAAAAGATTCAACTTCAGAATCTTGTCGTGTAATGTCAAAGGCTGCGCTCGCTAAGGGTTTTGTGTATTTGGATGACGTAGACCCGACAATCAAAGCATCTTTACGGTACAAGTCTGAAGAAAATTTTTTAGGCAAAGAAGTAGCTGGTTACAAAAATCCGGTAGTCATGATAACCAAGCAAGCAGCTGAAGCATTAAAAAAAGTTCAAGCGGACGTCAAAAAAGATGGCTACAGCTTAGTGGTGTACGATGCTTACCGCCCACAAACAGCAGTTAATAATTTTATGCGCTGGAGCAAAGATGTTAAGGACCAACCTAAAAAAGCTCAATACTATCCGCGCATCAATAAAGCTGATGTTTTTGACCTAGGATATGTTGCAGAACGCTCTGGCCATAGCAGAGGGAGCACAGTTGACTTGACGATTATTGAAGATGGTAAGGAAGTTCAGGAAGTTAAAGAAATCGAGCGCACGCTGCTCGATGGATATAAGTTTTTATTTCTTGACGATGGCACTGTGGATATGGGTTCTTCTTTTGATCTGTTTGATCAAGCTTCACATTATGAAAACAAGCTTATCGACGAGAAGTATAAAAAATCGAGAACCTATTTAAAAGAGGTTATGGAAAAGCATGGCTTTAAAAATTATTCCGATGAATGGTGGCATTTTACCTTAAAAAATGAACCTTATTCGTCAAAAGAGGATTCTAGTTACTTTGATTTTCCGATCGAGTAAGTCTACACTAGAATACGCTTGAAAATGTTACAAGGGGCTCAGAAAATATTCTGGGCCTTTTTTTAATGGGAAGGATCCGAGAGATGAAAATGCTTAAAGTGCTCTTTAATAAATTGATTCGTGACCGCATGCCAGAAGTTGCAGCTCAACGAGATGGTGCCGTTATTCACTGCAAAACATTGAATGATGAAGAATATGACAGCGCTTTACGTGCAAAAATAGTTGAAGAAGCTTTAGAGGTTGCAGCTACTACATCAAAGCAAGAACTTATAGAAGAGCTGGCCGATCTTTTTGAAGTTATCGATGCATTGAAAATAGTACATGGAATTTCATTGCAAGAGATTCAGGCAATTCAAGAAGCAAAGCGTTTAGAGCGCGGTGGTTTTGCAAACCGAACTTTTGCCATTACGGGTGAATTTCCTGAAGGCAGCTATGGTGCACAATATTGCCGTGAACAACCAGAAAAATATCCAGAGATTAAGGACTAAAGGTGCTTTAATCCGCTCGGGTCCCTTTTTTGCTTGCCTCGGTATTCATTCTTTGGCTGCCGGCAAAGTTTTAAAACTCCAATTTTCCATAGAGGCATTATCATCAAGGGCATCTATGTTGTGCTCTTTCCTGTGTTTAAGAGCTTCTTGCACAATCAAAAAGGCAGACGTTGGATGTATCACTTCAGCAGCACAATCGCGGGGTGGCCATTTGGCATGTGTTGCGGCCAGTATTTCTGTTAAAGAATATGGCTTAGCCTCGGTTATGCATTGATTGTTATCGTTTTCTAATATGGCCTTCAAGATATAGAGGTCCCAAATACGCGTATGTTCGAATAGTTTTTTTGCAGATGCAGTCAATTTTGCATTTTCGATCATGCAATGTTCTAGTGCAGCTATTCCTGCGACAAAAGATTGTAAAAAGTTTTCAGATACTCTTGGAGGAAATTTTGCCTTTGGCGAATAAAATACGTTAGTTACTGTTGAGTTGTAGTGGAGACTAGTGCCAACATGGACGACAAGACTTTTGGACAATTGCATGGACAATTGCGAGGCTGCGTCTTCTTTGTTAGTCTCTGCTACTCGGTTCATCATTAAAACCATCCGTCCTTTTTTAGATAAGAGAAAGAACTCATTCACTGGTTCATTGAATTTATCTAATTCTTTTTTGTGGGCAAATTTTTCAAAAATATTTTTTGGCGTTGCTTCTTCCTGGGTTTTTTCTTCGGTAGGGGAGGCTTGCGCAGCGTGGATGCCTGTTTGTGTGATGAGGCAGGTCAGTAACAAAATGAGCTTGTTCATACGGTTCTTTCTTTTAAAAGAGCTTAATCGTCGCATTGTTTTCTTTTTTTGCTTATCTCAGTTTCCATTGCTACCGTTTTTTCATCTTCTTTCGCCTCGGCTGGCACTTTCTTTTTTAAGATTCTAAAACCCCAATTTTCCAAATAGGCATCATCATCAAGGGCATCTATGTTGTGCTCTTTTCTGTGTTTAAGAGCTTCTTGCACAACCAAAAAGGCAGACGTTGGATGTATCACTTCAGCAGCACAATCGCGGGGTGGCCATTTGGCATGTGTTGCGGCCAATATTTCTGGTAACGAGTCAGGCTTAGCCTCTGTTATAGCCCGACTGTTGTCGTTTTCCAATATGGCCTTCAAGATATAGAGGTCGCAAATACGCGTATGTTCGAATAGTTTTTTGTAAGATGCAGCTAATTTTGTATTTTCGATCATGCAATGTTCTAGTGCCGCTATTCCTGCTACAAAAGTCCTTAAAGGATTTGTAGATATTCTTGGATAAAATTTTTCTTTCGGGTTATAAAAGCAGGTTGCCAGCTCGTGGTTATAATGTAAACTACTGCTAACACACGCAGTATTGGTAAGAATTTCGAACATTTGTGAAGCGGCAACTTCTTTAAAGTGTTCCGCTATTCGGTTTTCGAGTTGGACACCCCGTCCTTTTTTAGATATAACAAAGAACTCATTAACTGATTCAGTAGATTCGTCAAATCCTTTTTTGTGGGCAAATTTTTCAAAAATATGCTTTGGCTGCGCTTCTTCCTGGGATTTTTCTTCGGTAGGGGAGGCTTGCGCAGCGTGGATACCTGTTTGTGCGATGAGGCAGGTCAACAATAAAAGGAGTTTGTTCATACGGTTCTTTCTTTTAAAAGAGTTTAATTGAGTGACTTGTTTTCCATCCAATAACAATCAGAGTGTTTATCATTATATATACCCGTATCATCCGTATCAAATAGATTGTTCATCTTGATGATAGAATGAGGTTTTAAAAAACTAGAGAGCCTGTTATCCTACAATGCATAATGTATTAAAACTGCGGAAAAAAAAGGAAAGATAATTTTTATGGCATCACCCATTACGCATATTGTTTTGGCATTAAAGATACTTTGTTTATTGCCAGGCACGGTGGACAAACAAGCTTTTATTGTTGGAACAAGTTTTCCCGACATTCGTTACGCGGCAGGCCTCAGCCGAGAACTAACGCATATCGAACCAGTTTCTTGGCATGATGTGGTCAACGAACCATCCTCATTTCGAGCGGGTATGATGTTTCATAATTTGGTTGATATCTTGCGTATGAAACATTTTGAACCATATTTTTATGATCGTTTTGATAAAAGTCATAGCCGCATCTATGTTACCTACTTTCCACTGGTTATGAAAATGGCAGAAGATGCTGTTTTGCATCCTGTGGTCCATGAATGGAGCGATGTCTATAACTATTTTGATGAAATATATGAGGAAGAATTAGCGCTTTGCCCGGATGAAGCAATTTTGTGCAAGTGGCATCATCTTATTCAAGATTATTGCCTAGATCCGCCGAGCCTAGAAAGTATCGATGCATTTGTATCGGGTGTTGGAGGATTAACGTTATATACGTCGCCTCCAGAATTTAATTGTATAAATTATTTTAATGAGTTGGTAGGCAATAAGACGTTTCAAGAAAAAACATTAAATTTTTATGACAATTTTGAAGCGCTACTTTCAGATGAAAAATTAACAACGCCGCGGTAACAATTAGATACCAATATTGAACTGGACCAAATCATGAACATAAAACTAAATAAATATACCGTTTTCCTACTTTTACTCTGTACGGGTATCCATTACGCGTTCTGCGCACATTCAGGAGAATCATCTATGTTACCAAATGGCACCATAATAAAGTCAGAGCGATTTGTACCACATGCGTATGAATCACTTGCAGTATCAGATCAACAAAATATTAATCCAGATCGTTATGTTGGTTATACAAATTGGTACAATGCGCTTACTTCTGCGCAAGTTTCTAAAATCACCTACATGAGCGATGGATTGCAAGTCGTTGGTTTGATAGCACAACCGACTACATCCGCAGGCAAATTGCCGGTGGTTATCTACAACCGTGGTGGTAGCAATGATGATGGGAAAATTAACGTCACCACCATAAAAAATATGATTCATCCTCTGGTGCAAGCGGGTTATATTGTTGTGGCAAGTCAATATCGTGGCAATGATGGCGGCCAAGGCAAAGACGAGGGAGCCGGAGCGGATGTTAACGATGTTCTGGCATTATTTGAAACTATAAATAGGTTACCCAACGCTGATACCAATAATATATTTATGGTGGGCTATTCGCGTGGCGCGATGAACAGTTATTGTGCTTTAAAGGCAGGCCTCCAGGTTAATGCTATAGCAGTTATGGCGGGAGTCGCTGACCTTGTAGAGCTTTGTCAGATGCGGCCACCAGTTAAACTTATTATGGAATCTATGATCCCTAATAGCTCAGCAGATTATGATGCAGCATGTAAAAAGCGATCGGTGATGTTTTGGCCTGAAGCGGTAAATGCCCCTCTTTTACTGTTGCATGGCGCTGCGGATCAAATTATAGATGTTAGTCAATCGCAACAGCTCGCCAAAAAATTGGATAATTTAGGTAAGCCGTACCATCTGATTATTTTTCAAGAGTGCGATCATTTTTTTGGGAAATTTAGAGATGTGTGCGCTCAAGAAATAATAAAATGGTTTGCACATTATAAAAAATAAAAAGAGTGCCACAAAAATAAAATACAATAAAATATAGGAATATATGGCGAGCCCGTTTTTAGAAATCAATGCTATTACCAAGCGGTATGGTGACCATGAAGCCCTCAAGGGTGTTTCAATGGAGTTATATCCTGGAGAAATTGTGAGCTTGCTCGGTGTCAATGGCGCAGGTAAGACCACGCTTTCTTCCATTGTGGCTACGTTGCGTCCGCCAACTAGTGGAGACATTCTTTTCAATGGGGTTTCTATTTATAAAGATATTGTGGGTTATCGGCGTAACATTGGTTTTTGCCCGCAAAGGCCAAACCTTAATAATTACCTGACGTTGCGAGATAATCTGCTCTTTGCAGGCCGTTATTATGGCATGCAAGAAAGCGCTATTGAGGCTCGGGTTGCAGATCTTTCTGATCGTTTTTCTTTGGGCAAATATTTGGACCAAAAGCCGGAAGTTCTTTCTGGTGGGTATAAGCAGCGCTTTACGTTAGCGCGCAGCATTATTCATCAACCAGCGCTCGTTATTTTAGATGAACCAACAGTGGCATTGGATCCACATATTCGCCGGAAGTTGTGGGATTATATTCTTGCATTGAAAAAAAGTAATATCTGTGTTCTGCTAACCACCCATTATTTAGATGAAGCAGAAGCGCTTTCTGATCGGGTGTGCGTTTTGGATAAGGGTAAAGTGCGTTTAGTTGATACGCCAAGTAATTTAATGCAGTCGTTTCAAAAGGGTAGCTTGGAAGATGTATTTATTCACCTCATGGGCGAAGAATAAGGGTTAAAGGGATTTTCCTAATGCAAAAAGTATCAGTTCTTCATGTGTTTAAGCAGCTATTGCGCACAGACTTGTATATTCTTAAAGGCACTGTTGCCGATCAAATTTTTAATTTGGCTATTTGGATGTCAACGCAGGTGGCGGTCAATACGTATTTAATGCCAGCCTTTGGCATTACACCAGATTATGGTTCATTCATTCTTGCTGGTCTGTGCGCCAGTGCGGGGCTGTTTGGGGTTTTTCCTAGCGTGGCAACGTTAATCAGTGATTTTCAGGGTGACCAAATGATTTCTTATTATTTGACATTACCAATGCCTTCATGGATGGTTTTTCTGCGCTTGATTTTTTACTATGCGCTCAACTTTGGCATGTTGGGTATTATGGTGTTACCATTGGGGCAATTGCTGGTATGGGATCAGTTCAATATTTTGCAGGTGCACCCTGTTAAATTTTTTATCATGTTTGTGCTTACGCATTTATTTTATGGTGCATTTACCTTGTGGATTGCTAGCCGTGTGTGCGACATGACTAAAATTGGCAATGTCTGGATGCGGTTTGTCTATCCGATCTGGTTTTTGGGGGGTTTTCAATTTTCTTGGGAAATATTACACAGCAAGGTGCCGCATGTTGCATGGCTTAATTTTTTCAATCCGATGATGTATATCATGGAGGGTATGCGGGCCGCAATATTGGGGCAAGAAGGATATCTTAATTTTTGGCTGTGTGCGGTGATGCTTTGTCTTTTTACTGCTCTTTGCTCTTGGCGCGGGATTGTGTTACTGCAGCGGCGGTTAGATTTTGTATGATTTTTACTTCAATGGCTTTGCCTAAATTCCTTTGATCATTGGAAAATGGGTGTCTCTACGCTTGAATTTGTGTAAAAAAAACCCTTATGTTACGCTTTGTTGACTATGTTGGACTACAAATAAGTACATTAACTTTTTTAAAAATTGGTATCAAAAATGTCAAATACGCATCTTATCATTGAGCAGTCATTGGAGCTTTCTGGGCAGGTTAATTTGACCGGGGCTAAAAATGCCGTTTTGGTTATTATGGCTTCATTGATTTTAACCGACGGTAAATCAAGATTGTATAATGTGCCAAATTCTGATGATGTGCATCAGATGATAGCATTATTGACTCAGTTGGGGGCGCAGATTTCATATTGCAAAGAGACTAATACGCTCGACGTAGACACAACAATGATTAACAATTACAAAGTTAATCGCGACATTATGAAAAAGATGCGGGCATCCATTTTAGTTATGGGGCCACTTTTGGCTCGTTTTGGCAACGCTGACATAGCATTACCAGGTGGCTGTGTTATTGGTACTCGTCCTATCAATTATCATTTGATCAATTTTATGAAAATGGGTGTTGAGATTGAAACAACTGATGATATGGTCCGCGCAAAAACGCTAGCGCTCATGCCAGCTAAGATTGTTCTTGAATACCCAAGTGTTGGAGCAACAGAAAACATTCTGATGGCGGCAGTGCTGACCAAAGGCACGACTCGCATGGTGAATGTGGCACTCGAGCCAGAAGTTTTAGATTTGATTACTGTGCTTAAAAAAATGGGTGCAAGGATTCAAGTGCTTCCGCCCGCTACTTTGGAAATAGAGGGAGTTTCCCATTTAAATCCTATAGAGCATTCAATTATATATGACCGCTTAGAGGCGGGATCGCTTTTGGTGGCCGTTGCTATTACGGGTGGGCAGATTTATCTACCACAGGCTCCTGCAGACAGCATGGATATCTTCTTAATGAAGTTACAAGAGATGGGGCACAAGATTGAAATTGGTGCCAATGGCGTTGGTGTTCGCCTACAGGCAACACAGTCGCCCCGAGCGGTCTCTTTTAAGACAAACCCATACCCTGGTTTCCCTACAGATTTGCAAGCTCCTATGATGGCGGCACAGTGTCTTGCTGAGGGGGTGAGCGTGATAGAAGAAACAGTTTTTGAAAACAGACTCGTACATATTCGCGAACTACAAAAAATGGGTGCGCAAATTCAAATTGAGCATAATAAGGCAACGGTGACTGGCGTAGACGAGCTATATGGCGCACACGTCATAGCAACTGACATTAGAGCTTCATGCGGTCTTGTTGTTGCAGGTCTTGCTGCAAAGGGCACAACGGTTATGTCCGGTATTCATCACTGGACTCGCGGCTATGATGCGCTTGAAAAAAAATTGGCACAGTTGGGTGCTGTTATTAGACTTGAAACCGTTGAGAGCGACAAGCCATGTGACGATCAGGACATGCTTGGTTGTAGACAAGCTGGAATCTTGGTAGATCGTTTATAGGTTATTAATTAAAAACTACCGGTTAATTCGGTTAATTCTTTGGTGATTTTTGCTTGTCTGAGCTTATTGTATTGCAGTTGCGTGGCATCGAGCAAATCTGTGGCGTTGCGGGTTGAGCTGTCCATTGACAGAAATCGAGCTGCTTGTTCGGCCAAGAGCGATTGAAACAATATTTCCTGGATCATTGATTGTGCATATTGATGCGCTAAGGCATCAAGTACGATTGATGGTTCCAGTTCCCAATCAAATTCTTGCGATTGTTCTTGGCCTGATTCCTTCAGAGAATCAGCAAAGGGAATGAGTTGGAATGTTTTTGGTTTTTGCACAAAGAAAGTTTTAAGTTTATTGCTGAAAAAAATGACGTTTGTGTAACCCCTATCTTTGCTCATAATTTCATCGGTTATTGCTGACGAAATAGCGGAAAGTGTTGCTGAAGAAAAAGTGGGGTAGGCCGCAACAAGTTTTTTGGGTTTGCGTTGATTGAGGTAATCAACTGCCTTTTTACCAACAACGATATAGCTTACTTCGGGAAAATTTTGTTGTTTTGAACGTAATTCAAAAAGCTTAAAAAGGGCGGAATTGAAATTGCCGCACAATCCTTTTTGAGATCCAATGATAATTATGAGTGGATTCTTGGAAAGAGGCTCTGTTGGGTATACAAGGTTGTTTTGCCAAGTTGGCGTTTGTGCTTTGATCGAGTAAAAGAGATTTTTGATGTGGCTTATATAGCTGCTCAAAGGAGCTTCTTTCCCTTTGAGTCGAGAATGAGTCGACATGGAAATAAGCCTCATAGCATGAGTTATTTTTTTAATCGCCTTGATTGCCGCGATTCGTTGGCGCATTTGAATCAGTTGAGCCATGATTGTAGCCTTACCTTAAAAGTATGCAAAAGACGTCTGGGTAATTAAGTTATCGGTATTGTATGATTTTGCAATAATGAGTCGCGTTATTCGTCTTTTTTCTGCGTTTGCGTTATTTTGAGAATCGTTATTTCTACCTCGATAAGTGATTTAATTTCTTTGGGTTGTCGTATGATACTGATAATTGATGCCTATAATGTTTTAAAGCAGGTGATTTCTGGGCGGGATATTGCGGAAAAAGAACGTGCTCGTTTTATTGCGCAGCTTGGTAAATATGCCAAAAAAAAGGGACATAAGATTATTTTGGTGTTTGATGGCGGGCCAGACGAGTGGACCTATAAGGAACGTATTCAGGGTGTTTATGTTGTTTACTCTGGTATTCATGCAACGGCGGATGATTATATTAAGCAATACATGCAGGACCATAAACAGTATGATATGTTGCTTGTTTCCTCCGATAGGGACATATGTTATTGGGCCTCGCGTGTGAACGTTGAGTCTCTTGATTCCACTGCTTTTTATGGCATACTCCAAAAAGATCTTGAGCATGATAATGAGGCTGAAACAGAACATGAAAGCGCTGTGATTAAAACATCACAAAAAGATAATCCGGAATTGGATGCTCTTATGCAGGAAGGAAGTAAGCGAGTGGTGAGTAAGGGCGAGGATTTGCACAGTCGTGTAGAACGTGGAAGTCCTGCGCGGCGGCCTTCTAAAAAAGAGCGCAAGATGGAAAAGAAAATTAAAAAATTATGATGAATACGATTGAAGAAAAACGCATTATATACGGCATTGATGAGGTAGAAGCGGTTGCTCATCATTTGGCTGCATTGCGCTCTATGTGTGATGTGTTTACGTTTACCGGTTCGTTGGGAGCAGGCAAAACGACGTTGGTACGAACCGTGCTACAGCAATGTGGAGTTAAGGGGCCGGTCACCAGCCCGACCTTTACCTATGTAAATTTGTATGAGAATGAGCAAGGCCAAACTTTTTATCATTTTGATTGTTATCGGTTAAGCTCGACAGATGATTTTGTAGCTGCCGGATTTGATGAGTATTTGTATCAGCCTAATAGTTGGAGTTTTATTGAGTGGCCTGACGTAGTTATGCCATTGCTTGATCATAAGGTTTGCCATGTCACCATAGATTATCATGGCGACGAGCAACGAGAACTGCGTTATAAGATCATTAAGTAGATAGGATTATACTATGGATAATAAAAGTCCTTTGGCGCAAAGGCCAGATTATTTGGTATGTACCTGTATGGGAGTTATGTACTCGGATATTATTGAAGCCATTAATAATGGTGATACGACCTATGCATCCTTGCAAGAATCGCTGATGGTGGGCACTGGATGCAGTAGTTGCGTGCAAGAAGTAAAGGATATTTTAGCTGAAAAAATGAGTGAAAAATAGGATAAGATATGAGTGGTGGGGCAAAAAGAACAGATTGAGCTTGAAATTCATTTATAAAAGCAATATTATAGTCACTCAAAGGTTTGTAGTGGTGCGACGAATTGACATGGCGAGATTCCCGAGTGGTTAAAGGGGACGGACTGTAAATCCGTTGGTTATGCCTTCGTAGGTTCGAATCCTACTCTCGCCACCATACTACGCACCGTTGCGTAGTAGCTTTTAATCAGCTTATGCCATAAAAGGTCCAGCTGGTACAATAAGAGCATGGCGAGGGATTGAAGTTTAGATTTGTGAAGCCTGTAGAAGTCGAAGACGAAGACGGGCTTTGTGAGAGTAGTTTGAAATGTTGATGATATTCGCCAGGGCGTGAGCGCTGGTAGGGTAAGGTGCGGAAAATTAATTCCTTCATGAAATTATTGCGGGAATAGCTCAATTGGTAGAGCGACAGCCTTCCAAGCTGTAGGTTGCGGGTTCGAGCCCCGTTTCCCGCTCCAGATCGTTGAAATAAATTTAGGTGCTGGCGTAGCTCAGTTGGTAGAGCAACTGACTTGTAATCAGTAGGTCGCAGGTTCAAATCCAGCCGCCAGCTCCAGATGATAAAAAAGCAGCTTTTAAGGTTAAAATTGAGTTGTTTTTTTCTTTTTTTTAATTTAACCTATAGAAATTACAAGGGTTAGTTGGTCGCCCACGTAGCTCAGCTGGTAGAGCACTTCCTTGGTAAGGGAGAGGTCACCGGTTCAAATCCGGTCGCGGGCTCCATGAAATCGTGAAATTAGGCTCCAGAAACCGTGATTCATCCCAAGTGGTTTTTACCTTGTGAAAATCGTATCGAGGGGCCTTGGTATAATAAATCGACTAGTTCGGAATAAAGCTCAGGTGGTAACTTAAATATGGCAAAAAATAGAATAACTACGCATTTAGCGTGCGGGCAGTGTAAAGAGCGTAACTACACCCAGGTTGTTGGAAAAAATAGAACCGCAGGCTCTTTGGCATTAAAAAAGTATTGCTCGCATTGCCGTAGCCATAACGACCACAAAGAATCTAAGTAGAGTTAGTTTTGTAGGCCAGTAGCTCGAATGGTAGAGCAGCAGACTCCAAATCTGATGGTTGGGGGTTCAAGTCCCTCCTGGCCTGCCAACAGATTTGACGTTTGGTTGCATGCAGGTAGTGAAGTTAAGAAGGGTTTACCGTGAACAATGCGTTACAATTTTTTAGTGAAGTTAGGGTTGAACTCGGCAAGGTTGTATGGCCTACGTTTGATTCTTTTATAGAGTCGACGGCAGTAGTCTTGGCTCTTATTTTTGCTTTTGCGGTTTATTTGGGTGCACTTGATAAAGGCCTCACCGTACTTGTGCTGTATATATTTAAATACTTTGGTTAGAGATCTGAATAGAGTCGCAAATGAAACGTTGGTATGTCATCCAGGTTTATGCCGGTTACGAAGAAGCTGCAAAGACTGATATAATTAAGCGGATAAAAGATGCCGATATGGAAGAGTTTTTGGGAGAAGTCCTGATTCCTTCTGCTAAGCTTAAATCTTTTTTTGTCGTAGATGGGGCTCAAGATGAGCAACTGTTTCCGGGTTACGTTTTGGTAGAAATGGAAATGGTTCCGGGCATCGTACGGCTTATCACATCAAGTGTACGCGTGCTGCGTTTCTTGGGCGGAAAAGATCCTGTTCCGTTGAGTCAAAAAGAAGTAGAGCGGGTAACATCGCAAATAAAAGGCGAGCTCGTTGTTTCTACGGGAGGATCTAGCGGCCTCTTTGTAGAAGGTCGTGAAGTAGACATATGCGAAGGACCATTTGCAGGGTTCGTCGGCATTGTCGAGAAGGTTGACGAGGAGAATGAACGGTTAACGGTCATGGTCAGCATTTTTGGTAGAATGACTCCTGTTGAATTGAATTTTAGTCAGGTAAAACAATA
>Ga0206948_1014_pt2 | contig 42491 bp, 44 predicted proteins | sample Alteio_BWOrgHeat_FD_153236 | JGI IMG/M metagenome (GOLD analysis project Ga0206948, IMG submission 153236) | Enriched cells from forest soil in Barre Woods Harvard Forest LTER site, Petersham, Massachusetts, United States -... | ecosystem: Environmental > Terrestrial > Soil > Temperate forest > O... | reverse complement strand
ACTAACCCGCGCAACCGGGGTACTTTGCACAATCCAGATTTTACATCGGGTATGCATAACCCTTCATGTGGAGACAGCGTGAGCATACAAGGCTGCGTAGAAGATGGTATCCTTTTGGCTATTGCCTTTGAAGGTAAGGGTTGTGTGATAAGTCAGGCAACCGCTTCCATGTTGACCGAGTATGCCAAGGGCAAGTCGCTTGCGCAGCTTAAAGAATTGAATGCAGATTTTATGCGTAGTTTAATTGGTATGCCATTGGGTCCGACACGGCTTAAGTGCGCATTGCTACCTCTCGAGGCGTTGCAACAGGGTATTAAGGACATGAAGGACTGATATGCTCAACAGAACTAAGCTTATTACGCAAGTCCAGGACGTTTCGAGTCAATTATTTGTCAGCTTTGCCAGTGAACACAACATTGCGCGTGGTGTGTGGAAACGGATTGCCAATGACCCAACCTTTGCCAGTAAAGCAAAAGCTGCTGATTTGCCATGGCGCATGCCTACCTGGTCGGGCAAGCTTGATGAAACTTTTGAGGTAGAACCAGGCCTTATGGCGTATCACGCAGTATCAGTTGATGGTTCGCAAATTTACCCAGACCGGCACCAAGGTACTGCTTGTTATTTGATCAATGTTGGTTCGGTGGTTATTAGTTATGGAACTTCTGGTTTTCCGGTTCATCTTGATTCAGTTCCCTATGTTTTTGCTGGCGAGGCAGCGCATGGTGATTTGGCTATTTCCCCTGAATATGTGAACTGCTTGCGACAAGAATATGAATTTGCTGCTGGGTTGGAACTGAGTAAAAAAATAAAAGAAGAACGTGGTGCGGACATCCCTTTAGTTTTTTTGTTTGATGGATCTTTAATTTTTTGGCACCTTGCATCTAAAGAAGAAGAATTAAAACAGGCATTTTTAAGTCGGTACATGGCGCTGCTTCAAAGCTTATATGTTACCCAAACATTATGTGCTGGGTATATTAGTTTGCCTAAAGGCAAAGATCTGGTGAATCTTATCCGCGCAGCATTATGTGAATTTGATGCAGCATCGACTGAAGCTCATACACTCGTTGACCATGTGGTAGATACCACGGTAGCTGACTTTTTTTTACGCCCATTTACGCGCTCAATTGTGTTTAAAAGCACAAGTGAAATTTGTAGTGAATATCCGCCTCATTTACAACCTCATTTTTTTTATCTGCATGTAGGGGACGAAATTGCTCGTATCGAATTGCCCGCATGGATTGCTGAAAATGATGAGTACATTACCACTATTGCGCGTGTCATGGTTGACCAAGCGTTGAAAGGGCGTGGCTATCCGGTTGTGATTGCTGAAGCGCATGAACAAGCGGTGGTCAAAGGGCCAGACCGTGAATTTTTTTACCAGCTTATTGCTAAATGCGGTATCGAGCAAAAGCAACGGCTTACGCTTTCGTGCAAAAGCATGCGCAAGCGTGGTATTGGTATTTGACGTAGGCACAGCATGTATCGATGATAAAAAAACAACAGAAATAAGGATCTTTATGCAAAAAAATAATATAACGGCGGTGATATTATTTATAGTGCTGCTTTCAGGTCTTCATATTAAAGCGGCGCAATGTTTTAAGAGTGAGAATAATAGTATGAAAGCGCGTATTGAAGTATTGGAGAAAGATATTCTTGAAAAGCAATGTTTGATTGATCATTTTCAGGTTCACGTTAAGGCTATGAAAGCGCGTATTGAGGTATTGGAAAAAAAAGAATGGAAGACTGAATCTTGCATTGATGATTGTAAGAATGGGGATAAGGTGATACCAGATCTTTCTGCTATGAAAGCACGTATTGAAGTGCTGGAAAGAGAAGCTCATGAGAATCAACGTTGCATTGATGTATTGCTCAAATTTCGGCGTAAAGATGAAAAGACTTTTTTGAGTGAAGCACAAAACGTAGATTTAAAAAAGTCTCTACAAAGCAAAGATCATGAGATTGAACGACTATGCGAGGCGTTGCATAACGTCAAAGAGGCTGAAAATGATCCGTTTTCTTTCTGGTCAGATTGCAGAAAAGCAGCAGATTTATGAAAAGAATCTTGTTAACGGAACTATTTGTTCCGTTAACAAGTAACAATGGTATTGGTATTTAATTGCTTTCTTACATTCTCAGATTGCTGTGCTACAATTATTTACTTTATTAACAACTATTATATGCGGGAGTTTACATGAACAATAAAAACGTTATGGCATTATCTTTGGTAATGGTGTTGTCTGGGTCACAGGTGGTAGCAATGGAATGGGCTTTTAATATTCCACATTTATCAGAAGAACAAGAAAAGGCAGTGCGTGCAGGAGCGCTGACAATGCATAAAGCAATGAATATTATGCGATCTGATAATGTATCACTTACTGCGGAGCTTGAAATGTCAGACCGACTGGCTAAAGGTAGAATTGCGGAATTGGAATCTGAAAATCTTTCTCTCAAAGCGCAGATTGCAGCATCAGAACGAAGCTACAAGGAAATTTTTGATCAATACAAAGTTGAGGTGAGTGTTGAGAAGGGAAAAACAGAGAAGTTACAGCTTAAGAATTTTGAATTGACATCAGAAAATTGTAAATTGGGACTTGCGGTGAGAAATTTTGAAATTGAGCGTGACAAATTATTGGTCCTCGCTGCTTTACCAAACAAGCAAGCATCGCAGCTTTGCCAGGGACTGCAAGGAGCAGATGATATTTCATATGATAAGAGAGAAATAGATAAATAAAAATTGTATGCAAAAGAATAAAATAATCACAGCAATGCTATTCATTGCATTGTTTTCTGACTTGCACGTTGCAGCTGCAGAAGCTAACGCAGTCGAAAATCCCTCTTTGCATAGTTTAAAGGTGAAGATTAGGCAATTGCAAGGTGCGTTGAGGTATCAGAAAGCATATGAAGTAGAAGTGCGTCAAGAGATGATGACCGCTTATACCAAAAATGCTGAACTTCAAAAGTTAGCTCAGTCACGGGATGAGACTATAAAAGTGCAGGGCATTAAAATAGATGAACTTCAAGCTACCATCAATGAACTCAAAACCCTGTCTATGGTGAAAGAAAAGAGCATTGCAGAGTGCGCCAAATGCAAAGTTAAACTTGTACAACATGTCCAGGATAGGCAAGATGTTGATAGGCTATGTGATTCCATTCCATTGGAAAAACGAAACAAGCCTGATTTTGAGACATACCTTACGCGTATAAAATCTGACCTTGATGCGCATAAAAATTTACCATCCCAACAAGATAGGGCGTTAAAAGCCGCGGAAAAAACGCAAGTGAGCAGCCTGAATTTCCCAACAGACAGATGTAAAAAATTGGATGTTTTTTTAAACAGCATTGATATTGACCAGGAAAAAGCAGAAGAAATTGCACGGTTTGTTGCTATAATTTCAGCCGATAAAATTCGACCTTCCGGTGTGCCGGTAACAGTACCGCTTGGAAGGAACGTTAGTGAGTCAAAATCCGGTGCTGGGTTTAATTGTGCAGATGAACATTTTGTGACTCCGGTTATAAGGCATGTTAGAATCGCATCGCTTACAGAAAACATCTATGAAAATCAGGCGGATGATCTTCAAGTAGAACATGTAACAAATGATTAGAAGAGACTATTAAGGTGAGCATGCTAAGATAATGGTGAGCTAGAGCAGAAAATTTAAGGTTTTTCAAAAATAGAATATACAACCAACAAGTAAGGAGTTCTCCACTTATGCAAAAAAATAATCTAACCATATGGGTATTGTCCGTAGCGGTACTGTTTTTCAGTTCATCGATGAGCGCAATGTTTAAATGCTGTATATTTGGGCGGGAAAGCGACGCAGAGTCAAAAATTTTGCGGGATAAAAAAAGGACGCAACCGGACAAATTTCAAGGAGCTCTTAATGCACCGCAGGAGAGTTATGGAGCGCTGTATAATGATGTGGCCGGATATTTTGACAAGACCGATAGTATACAAGTGAGCGCACTAGAAAAAGAAGTTATCGCATTAACGGAGAGCATCCGTGAGTTTCAAGCGAGTGAGGAAGAAAAAAATCAGACCATTATGGAGCAGCGTAATAAAATTAAAGAGCTTCAAGGGCACCTTATCATGAAGACGCTGGCTCTTACTCGCGCAAGTGAAAGCAATAGTGCATTAAAAGATCAATTACATGCCGCTTTGGAGGATAGGGCAACTATTTGTAAGCAGGCTGGTATAAGCACTGGCCCGGTTACCTCCACCAACGTTCCAGCGCAGTATATGGACATCACGCAAGACACATATGCTTTTTACGATGAGTGATCCACTTTTTTAATCCACCGTCCACGTCTTATATAAAAACTCATTGTAGTAGGTTTTTGCACGTCTTTATTATTCTTGTGTTTCACAACATTTATATGTTAGAACTACATACTGTAGTATCGTGCTCGTAGGGATTAAGAAGGTATCTTTATGTTAAAGAGCAGAATAATCACTGAGGTATTGTTTATTATGGTCGCGTTGTTATGCACACCTGTTATAGCCGGATGTTTTGGCAAGAGCAATAAGGCTAGGGCGCTTGATTTGGAAAGTCGGTTAAGCGTTGCGGAAAACAAAATTGACGACCTTCAAGAAGGCCTCGATGCAAAGGACAAAACGATACTGATGCAAGGCGCATTAATGAAGTTACTCCAGGTGCTTGTTGGCATGAAGGATGTTGAGCAACGCAAAGATAATGAGCTTATGCGCGAGCTGATGCACAAAAACAGAGTGCTCGCCGAGCAGTTACAAGTAGCCTTGTCGAATGTGCCAACTGACACAGGTATGCCGCTGTATGCGCATAGTAGGGAAATTATTTTGGATCTGCAGCAAGATGAGTCTATCCTGGATGATGACGTCTATAAAGATCAACGTGATGGAATTAAATCTGTTAAAAATTAAAACGAATAAATAAGTGTTATTTATGTTTTTTTACATCCCTAGCATTGTGTGTTAGAACTATCTATCGAGAGTGTTGTGAGAGTAAATTATGTTTTTTTTCTAAGAAGGAGAGAGTAATGCAAAAAAATAAAATGACGGTATTGGCATTATCAGTTGCAGCGCTGATGTCCGATTCACCGAGCTTGGCAATGGACCGCGTGCGCAAATTATGTGGTGGGTGTAAGTCGAACACTGTGCCAGCAGCAAAGGGGGCGCAAACAGAAGTACCCAGACTACGGGATTACATCACCGCAGAACTCAAAAGGGATTACGTCACCGCAGAACTCAAAGAGCAGGAACCAGAAAAGGGTGCGCAGCCAGGTTGTTGTGGTACAAGGCGTGCCCGGAATAAATCGAGTAATGTGTCAGTGCCCAAAGCGCTTCAAACAGATGCACAGCCAGCAGTGGTAGTTGCATCTGCAAGTTCGGCCCCTGTCGCCGTAGCTAAGGTTAAGGATGCTAAAAAGAAGTGGTATTCTTTAGGTAAATCGGTTATTCAGGTAAACAATGTGCCGGTAGCTAAAGGGCCAGAAGTGAAAGCATCAGAGCCAGAAGTAAAACCTGCTACAAGCTCTAGTAATGAGTCTGAATCTAAGGATAACGAGTTGGAAAAAGCATCTACGCTCAATGAGAACATTGAATTGATAGCGAAAAATGTTGTAGCTATGCATTTGTTAAATGAAGCGCAAGTAGCGCAATCGCAAGAATCAGAAAATCCAGAGCATAAAAAGTTGTTGGATAATATGAATACGCTCAAAGCCTATGCTCAAACAATCAAGGCATGCCAAGAAACGCTTGGTGACCTGCGAAGTAAGCTTGATGAACAGATTGCTTCTGTGCAAGAGCAACAAAAAATTAATAATGTATTACAGGAAGAGGCGGAAATAAGGCTCAAATCATTTGATGTTATTAAGCGTCTTGATCAAATTCAAGCAAATCTTGCAAGCCGGGGCACTAAAATTGCGGTAACTTCTGGCGATGCGTGTACAGGAACGGTAGCATGTCAGAACAAAGAATAAGCGCAAAGTTTTTAAGAAATTAAACCGAAAAATAATAAAAAGGGTGTATGCCTGCACACAAAGGCATACACCCTAAATTTTTTATCCAGTAGATTATTTTTGTATATTTTTAGATTCCTCATAGTGTATGTTACAACAGCTTAACGAGTTGTAATGGTAGTAAAGATGCGGTAACTTTTCATGAAAAAAAATACGATAATTAGGTTAGTGTTTTTGGCTTTCTTGCTTTCTGGTTCGCATAGTATGGCCATGGATACGATCAAGAATTTTTTATATGCAAAGGCATTTACGGGCAGCATTTGTATTGGGATTGGATTTTATGTAGGTAGACACGTTAGACTTGCTGAAAGTGAACTTTCAGAAGATGAAAACAAACTTTTAGAAGCAGAGCCGGATGAGTTAGTAAAAGAAATTAGAAAACTGGCGAAAAGATGTGAGAAGTGGAAAGAGCTTAATGATGCGCTGGACACGGAGAATTTTAAATTAAAGCGAGCACTCAAGGATATTCAACAAGATAAAGATATATTAAGGTCTCATAATAGAGATCTAAAATCTTTTAACACTTTATTGAGGCTAGAAAACAGCATGTTGAAAAAAAATAATAATGGTTCGTGTAAATGCAATATTTCTTCTAATGTGCGAGTGGATCATACATTGCACTTATTAGGCGAACGTAAAGAATAAAAAAAAAGAAAAAGCTGTACTTGAAATTGAGAATCTTATTGAAAAGGTTGTAGATAAGGGGCGAATCTTAATGTTGATTTCTTTTGTTTACAAAAAGTTTGGTGTGTGTTACAACTAGAGCGTTATTATTTTTCCAATATTTCATAAGCAGGAGTTACTTTTATGCAAAATAAAAATACTATGATTGCGGCGCTTTCAGTTGCAATGTTGTTATCATCAGCGAGTGTTAAGGCTGCTGATAATGCTGGTGCATGCTCTGACAGTTCATGCAGTTTATCATCTTCATCTTCTTCATCTGTTCTTGCAGATGCAGTTACAGCAACAACTACAAAAGAAGCTATACCAAGCTGGTACAAACGTATCCCTTGTCCAGTACCTGCTTGCGCAAAAGCAAAAGTAAAAGCAGGACAAGAATGGTCTGAAAAAAATCCATTTTTCACCGCAAACAGAGTTCAAACCGCTGTAATGGTAGCACTTGTTCTTTGGACAGAAAAAAAGTTTGGCGTTTTAGACAAAGCCGCTGCTTGTGTTACTAAAGCTGGTAATGCAGTAGTTAACACCGCAAGCAATCTTGTGAGCAAAGCAAAAGCTCGCGCGTAAGATTTTTGATAAAAAAGATCATTAAAAAAAGCCCCGAATTTTCGGGGCTTTTTTTAATGATCTTTTTTATTTGGATCGGATTATCCCAAAAACTTTTTGAAAAACCCTGCAATGCTGCCGGTATTTTCAGTGTCGTTACCAATTTGTTGTGCATAATCCATCAGATGTTGCTTGGCTTCTGGCGATAGTTTTTTTGGTATGTCGCATTTGGCAATTACAATCAAGTTACCACTCGCATTGCCACGCAATTTCTTAAAGCCTTTGTCGGAAACAACAATCTTTTCTCCGATTGGGCAGCCTTTTTTAATTTTAATCATATGCTTTGTGCCATCAATACTTTCTATTTCCACCTGACTGCCGAGAACCAATTGTGGATAGGTAAGCGTCACATTGCACACTAAATCATCGCCAACACGTTTGAACTTTTCGTCTGCGGTGACGTTGAGTTTGACAAAAAGGTCGCCCGGAGGACCGCCATAAATACCCGCATCACCTTTGGTGGGAATGCGTAGCTCAGCTCCGTGGTAAGCCCCTTGAGGGATGGCGATAGAAAATTTGTCATATTGTTGGGTTCGTGATTGCCCTTTGCAGGTTTTGCAGGGTGATGGAATCATATAGCCTTGTCCTGAGCAGGTTCCACAATTTTGTGAGTACACAAAAAAACCTTGGCGATAATTCATTTGGCCAGAACCTTTGCAAGGTTTACATACTTGGACGGTGGTACCCTTTTGAGCACCTTTGCCTTCGCAGTCAGCGCAGGGGAAAAAGTGGTAATAGGCTAATTCATGCTTGGTGCCAAGGAAGGATTCTTTGAGGCTGATCGTAATCTCTTTAGAAAGGTCATGCCCACGTTGAGCTAAAGATCCACTTTGCTTGCTTGATTGGCCTCCACCGAAGATGTCACCAAAAATGTCGCTAAAATTATTAAAAATGTCATTTGGGTCGATCCCTTGCCCATCATGGCCGTGTTGGCCATTTACGCCTGCCTCACCATACTGGTCATAGCTTTGACGCTTTTGCTTGTCGCCGAGGATCTCATAAGCTTGGGTAGCTTCTTTGAACTTAGCTTCAGATTCCTTGTTGTCAGGGTTCCGGTCTGGGTGGTATTTGAGTGCTAATTTGCGGTATGCGGCCTTAATGTCCGTTTCTGAGGCATCTTTAGGCACGCCGAGCACTTTATAATAATCGTTATTTTTCATAGGGTTCTCATATTAGAAGGTGAGTCCATTAAGTCCCCAGCTATGAAAGGCATGGCTGGTTTTCTATTTTTAAGATAGTTTCTAGTATAGCATTAAAAAACCCTGTTTTTAAGGGCACAATTTCCACTTTTTGGCCGAATCGAATTGTCCGACTGGCTCGCCTTTATCGCTCTTGATGCATTGAAATTTAATAAAACTCTTGATTTTGCGCAATAAATTAAATTATAATTTCAATTAGAAGAGTATTGTTGCCTCGCGAGGCATAAAAAAGGTTTAAAAAAGGAGAGTAGCTATGAAGCGAAATGGGTTACTAAGAGTTTTGGTGCTCAGTATAGTGCTGATGGGGAATCTTATGTACGCGGATGTTGCTATGGACGCAGTACTGCAGTCTTTTGCAAAAGTGGAGCGTCTGGATGCTACCATTAGGAATCAGCGCGAAGGTTTTAGGGCCGACATTGAACATTTACGTAATGAGTTTAATGCGGCAAAGGGTAAACAGCAGGCTTTGATGGGTATGTCCTTGATAAGTAAAATGGCTGACCAACTTATGGTTGGAACACAACTTTTACAAGATGTGGAGGAGCGTTTGAGCAAAATTCCTAGGGTGGGCCCGCAAATGAAGCAACCAATCAGCATGACCGCGGCGATTGCGCCATTGCCCAAAACTGCTTATAGCGTGTCTAATAGTCTAGCAAGAGTTCTTGCAAAGGCAGATTTAAAAAAATGGAAAGCTCCGATCAAGCCTCAGCTACGGAAAAAACCAGCCGGTAAGCCTGGAAAACTTCAACCGACTATGACATTAGCACAGACGGTGAGCAAAATGCAGCGCAGTGTTCCAGCGGTTGTAAAAATACAAAAGTCATTAACAAAACTTATTGGTGTGTACAATAAGAGCAAAGAAGGGCAGCAAGTGTTGAAGGGCTTGGAATTGGTGCGCGTTACGATCGGTCCGGTCAAAGATTCTGCTCAGACGTTGGAAATGTTTTTTAATAAAATAAAGGATCAGATAAAAGATCCACAAGTAGAGATGGGTATTGATGCAGTTCAAAGTCTGACTGGGAATCTGTATCAGATGGCCAGTGCGATCATGGACACAGCAGACATTTCTGAAAAGGCTTTTATTGATGCGCTTAAAAAATCGAAACAAGTAACCCGTAAGGGCAAGGCTGCGCCAGCTGAAATTTCTGGCGGAGCGTTGAAAGCATTTGAGTTTTAAAGTTTGAGTGAGAATAGGTTATTTCCCACTCCGTTAGGCAGAGGCGTTTTATACGCCTTCTGCCCTATAAATAAATAAAATTCTCGCGGTGACTTGTCTTTTATTTATTATAATAAGGATGAATTCATAATTCATAAATAAGGGGGTCGCAGACCCATTTATTTATTAGAGCTGTGTATATTTTGAGCAATCAGCAGCAGAATGACGCACATCGCCAGGTCGCGCAGGGTTGAAAATAATTTGACCTGTGTAGTGGGGGAAATCTTGCTTTAAGCACTCAATAAGATCAAGCAGGGTGATGCTCGTACCGGTGGCGATATTGTAGATGTCACCAAACATTTTGTGGGCCGGGAGCATTGCCAGCCGTAAATTGGCTCGGGCGACTTGCTCAACCGGAATAAAGTCGCGCGTTTGCATACCGTCACCAAAAAGAGTAATGGGTAAATTGTTTTTAAGTTGATGGCGGAACTTTGCAACGGCAGCAGCATATTCGCCATTCGGGTTTTGTGCAGCGCCGTACACATTAAAGTAGCGCAATGCTACGGTGCACATACCAAAGTTTTGTGCATATTGTTTGCAATAAATTTCTCCAATTTGTTTAGAGTATCCGTACGGAGATTCTGGGTTGCAGGGTAGATCTTCTGTGCATAACTCTTCACGGTTACCATAAACTGACGCAGATGAAGAAAAAACGAACCGTTCAACACCATTAAGGCGCGCTGCTTCTAGGATATTGAAAGTTCCTTCTACGTTTGTTTGATGGCAGATACTTGGATTTTCAAGGGAAAGTGGCACTGAGATAAAGGCTGCCAAGTGAAAGACGATACGTTTGCCTTGTGTTGCTTGTAGGCACGCATGTGGATCGCAAATACTTTTATTAATGAAGGTGATTTTGTCGGCGAATTCTTTGATAGTGTTAAAGTCTCCCGTTGATAAATTATCAAGTACGGTCACTTGAGCACCATATTCTACAAGTATGCGTACGATGTGTGATCCGATAAAGCCGCAGCCACCGGTAACTAACACTGGTATACCTCGGTACATCTGATCCATACGTATTTTATCCCTTTTTTATACAATCAATTTTTGATGAAGTTTATAATATAACGCTCCTATAAAAAAAAGTAAGAATCATGAAGACAATTCTTTTTGATTCTGAGGTATCTGGTGTGGAGGTACAATAAAATGAACTTGAGTTGCTGGCATAACCGTGAGGCTTTGCGCAATTTTTTTACCATCGAGTACCGCTTCTTGCATGCTTGAATATTTCCATTGGCCGTACCGTCCAATTGAATGTATATTTTGTTTTTCTAAACTGTTTAATAGTTTGGGTAGGTTCTGCTCGCGCCAGTTATCATAAATTACATAAGCATGCGGTATGTTGATTATTTTTTGGGTGAGCACATCTGGTTCGCTGATAGTGAATAATTTTTTTGTCTGCGCAATTGAGTCTTTGAGTGTTGTTTGTACCCATCGTTCTGATTTTTTGACGTGCGCAAATTCGCCATACAATGAGCTGCAACCTTCCGGTGTCGCGTATGGAGTAAAGTTGTGTGGAAAGCCAATACGGTAAAACGGATACTGGTTTTCTGGGTAGTAGATCCAATGCTTGTCACTCAGGTCAGGATTGTTAACACCAAGGTTGAAGTTTATCACCGAATTGCAAAGCAACTTGTCGGCAGCATTGGTCAGGTGAGTAGAGCTTTTTTCTTTGGTCATGCGTAACATGACGTCAAGTGGCATGGTGCTGATGAGGCTGTCGTATGGTTCTATGTGTCCGTTGGTAAAAATTACTATCTTTTGTTGTTGGTCGATAGATTGCACACAAAATCCTGTAGAGATAGGGTTGGTTACCTGTTGCGCTAACTGATTAACCCAGGCAACTATCCCTCCCTTTTTTGGATAAAAAAAATTGGCGTTGTAGCCAACCGATTGCATGTCATTGTCTGAAAGCGCGCCTTCTATTATTTGTTCCAGTGACGTGCTTGGTACAAAGCGTCCCGTCCAGCTGGCGGTTACTTTTTTTATGTCATACGCAAAAATTTTGCTTTGATAGGGATAAAAGAAATGTTTTGCAAAACCAGTACCAAAATTTTGAAGTACCCATTCAGGAAAAGTTTTAGCGGTTGTGCGGGTCTTTTTTCGCAGCACAAACCCCTCAATGCATTCGGCAATGGTGGCGGTTGGCAGTCCGTGTAAATTAATCTGATACGGGTAACGAGTGTAGGTGTCGCTTGAATAAATAAATGAGCGTCTGGATATGGTATTGAGGGTGTCGAGCCCGACTATTGATTGCAGTAAGGAAAAAAAGTAAGGGTCGCTAGCGTGTAAAAGATGTCCCGTGAAATCAAAGGTGAAACCATCTTGCTGTACTGAGCGGCAGAGTCCGCCGGTGGTTGCTTCTTTTTCAAAAAATTTTGTAATCAAAAAAGCCAGTTTTTTCAAGATGATAGGCTGCTGAAATGCCGGTTAGACCCGCGCCTATGATAACAATTTTTGCCACACTACCTTCCTCATGCTTTATTGCTTGCTCTTGATTTGTTGATAGTTATAAAATGAAAGCAGGCAAATGTCTAGATTAATCGCTTTAATCCAGCTCTGAGGTGGTGATATCGTGAACGTCGAGTGCAAGCCTTAGCTCTTGATCATGCGCACGAAATTGTGCGGGTAAAGTTTTTTGTATAATCTCAAAGTTTCCGTGTCTGACCGTTTGTTCTAACTCATGCGGGATTGTGAGCACCAAATAAAAGACATTCATTGCTCCTACTGAAACATCGCTATCAAATTGAAGTTTGAGCGTTTGTTTTGCTGCATTCCATGCTCCATCACAGATAAGATTGTCTTCTATGGGTAAAAAATCTTTGTCTGGTTTGCTTGTGTATAAAGAGCCCACAAGATTAGTGATTTGAGAGCCATTCCAATGGAGGTAAAGCCGATTAAGGTTAACTGTTTCTTTAGATTTATTTTTGAAAGTAATATTACCAACAAGAATCCATTTGCCGCCAAATTGTTGGCAGTAACAATCACTTTTTTCAAGATTTTGCCAGAGTGGCTTGATAACCACTTCAAAGTCGCGAATTTCTGCGACTATGCTCGTGCCCATGCTTACCGCAAGAAAAAAACATACAAGTCGCTTCATTTTTCTGCCTCGCTAAAAACTCTCTCTTCAAGTCCCCTGGGCGCAGCCCGCCCCGCTCCGCTTCCAGCTTCGCCGGGTTTGCAGCATAGCCTTTAGGCAGCCTGCCCGCCGTAGCCTCGTGCGTAGGCTGGGACGATGGGTAACTTAAATTTTCCTTTTTCAGACTTACACTAGCAAATGAAATGGCTCTTCGTGAAGTTTTTTTTGTAACTCGTTGTTTTTGCGAGTTAATTACACGATAGTTGATACGAATGATTGCCCGATTTTGCGTCAACGCGCAGAGGTAATCGAAGTGAAACGCGATCACTGGTACCCAAAAGCACTTTTGGTGGAGGTGGCAGGAGTCCGGCATTGAGTGCCGCATGGCGTAAAGATTCTTCAATAACGCGCAGTTCGGGAGTTTTTTGTGGGTGCTGCAAGGAAACTTGGAGTACTGCCCCTCCTTTGTCGATGGTCAAAATAAGTAACGTGTCAGTCGTTGTGGAGTTGCGCAGCTGAAGCAGTTCTTGCTCTATATTAAACGATTGCCGCAGTGCTGACCAGATTCTGGCATAGTAGCGGCTGAGGGCAAGGTCTTGGCCTACGCTATCTTTTTTTGGCATTGCACCCCGTTCGTTTTGGGCACTTTGCAGAAAACCTTGGGTTAAATCTGCAAGCGAGATTTTTGATGTTCCATGGCCACTCGGGCGGCCATCGGCACTGCTCGCGTGAATAGAATGGGCCGATTGACGGGAAGAACCTTGCTCAGATGTGCGAGTTGTTTGCCGATCCTGCTGTTCCGACCGGTTTTGCAGCAACCGCCGGTAGGGTATGGCTTGATTTTTATTATCAGCATCTGCGACCATGGGAATTGGCTCAGTTATGGAAGTTTGCCTTTCAGGCAGTGCCGGAGCTGGTGGTACGGGTGTTTGTGCGAGCTCGGCAGCGGGGACTTTGTATGTAGGGGCAGCATTGGCTATTGCGGTGGGAGCCGCAGTTGGTGCCATTTGAGTAGCTGTGGTGGCCTGAGAAGCTTGTGATGCCCTAGGTTCGGGCGCATCCCTGAACTGTACTTTTGCGTGTGGCGTGCGGCTTTGGGCCAAAATTTGGTTTATAAGCCTTTGGGCATCTTGCTGGGCTTGTTGTTGAGTCTGCGTAGCTTCATCATCTTTAAACATCTCTTGGGCCATCAAGAGCAGCATTAGGCCGACTATATGTAGTGCCAGAGACAATAATATTGTCAGTGAACGTGTTTGTTTTTGTATGCCCCTATCCACTTTCTATCCTTTTTTTGATACCATAAAAGCTGATGAATAAGCAATTTTTAGCAAATAGCCGTCTGAGTATGATAACCAATAAAGGAACCGAATGGAAGATATGACACCTGAGATGAGAGAACTGGCAGCACGTGTAAGCAATGCTTGGGGCTTTGCTCAAAGCTTCATGGAAGGACGCGAGTCGATCCAGTGGGAAAAATACCGCGAGAATGAACAGGATTTTGAGCAGCTTTATGCGTATCTGTATTCTGTGACGCCTCATTTGGAAGAAGCAATTGACCATTTTGACGACAGTGACCGTGCTCGTTGGATGGGACATATGATGGTTTACACGCAACGCCTTGTGGTAGAGCACCTTAAAAATGACAAAGAAAAGTTCAATTTTGTAGCACAAAAAATTGAACGCCTCCTTAAGGATATGCTCAAAAAAGTAACGGTTGATCAAATGCTTGCTGAGCTCGACAACCTTGCCGACAATGAAAAAGCAAACAATATTGATGAAAAGAGCTCAAATAGAGACCGTTCTGTGTTCTATTCCCGTGCATTGCCTCACCATAAGCTGGTGATGTTGGTTGCACAAATGGTTCATGGCTTAGACAAGAAGAATGATGCTGCGTCAGAAGAATTAGAAGCGGCAGAAGTTGCTCATGCTCCTCATGGCCAAGATGCTTGCTGCGAATCAGACGCTCCCGCTCATGGCGAGTAAGTAGCTGTCCTTATTTTTGAATTTTGATATCTAAAAAAGAGGGAAGGCTTTCTATGGCCTTCCCTCTTTTTTACTACGGCAGGATTATTTTTCAGTTGCTTTGGATTCAAGTGCCGGTTGGGCTTGTTCAGTTTTTGTCTTAATCAGTTCCCATATTTTGGATCTCATTATTATTGAAAACCCAGGCAACATTTTATCTTCGAACACGGTTACAAGCTGTTTGCCATCGGGGCTGAATGTAGCTGCTTGAATAATATCATCCTCGTCGATGACGGCGGAAAGGGCTTTTTTTGCAGCCATAATAACTCTATTATTTACGTAAGCGTGGGGCCATTTTATTTCTGGAGCTGCGTTTCCCTTTTCATCGAATACAACGCCCCATTCGTGGCTGCATCGTTCTTGTGTGATTGTGGCCAGCGTAGCGAAGTCCCATTCGGTTGTGAGGTCACCTTCCATGTAGTTCCCACACGCTTTGGTTAAAAGATTTTTACTGTCTTTGCTGCATGCAACCCAATAGAGGTCGGCGTTATACAGTTCAGCTTTTAAGCGCCATTCAGGAATTCGCCATTGAGGATCTTTTTCTGCAGCCACAAGAGGAGCAGCGAAGAGTGCTGCTGTTATTATCAGTGTTTTTAGGTTTACATTTTTCATGGAAATATCCTTATTTAGCGAAAAACTATTCTGTTGTTTTGGATTCAAGTGCGGGCGTTGCTTGCTCACTCTGAGCAATGCGTTCCCATATTATGAGCAAATTATTCTTGATTGCGGTTACAAGCTGTTTGCCATTGGAGCTGAATGTAGCGGCCGTAATAGTATTTTTAATATCCTGGCTACAATTAATGTCATCGCTATGATGGGGCATGCTGGCAGAAATTACTTCTGCAGCCGCCTTGAGGACTGCATTCTTGCAATCTGACATCTGTTCGCGTGTGTAACGATATATGTCCCTATCCTTGTAGCGTTCATTTCCTTTTTCATCGAATATAACGCTCTCCTCTTTTTCTTCTTCAATGTCACAAATTTCTTTGATGTCATCGCACAGATCTTGTTTAATTGTGATTGGCGCTAGTGTAGCCAGATCCCATTTTGTTGTTATGCTAGGGCTTGGGAAAGCTCCATGTGATTTGCTTATAAGGTTTTTGCCATCTTTGCTATAAGCAACCGAATAAATCTTGTTGTCATCGAGGCATGCCTTTATGTACCATTCTGGTTTACGCCAGCGAGGTTCGCGTTCTGCTGCAATTATAAAGTTTGTAGTGAGCATGGCAAGTGATAGTACCAATGCTGTGGTTAATATATTTTTCATAATACTCCTTACTGTATTGTGATGATTTAATTTAGATCTGTTTTTAAATGTTCACTTTTAGGATCTAGAAGTTAGCGTGAAAATTGTAGGTCTTCATTTTTTTGTCAGAAACTATTCAGTCGTCTTAGATTCAAGTGCTGGCGTTGCTTGCTCGTTCTGAGAGATGCGTTCCCATATTATGGGCATTATTGCTCCATTCTCGAATACGGTTACAAGCTGTTTGCCACTGGAGCTGAACGTGGCAGCTCTTATAGTGTTTTTAATGTTGTCGCCACCGGGGATGCTGGCAGAAATGACTTCTGCTGCGGCCGTAAGGACTGCATTATGGCAGTAATCATGAACATTTCCCTTTTCATCGAATATAACGCCCCATTCCTCACGGTAACAATTATCAGTATCTCTGGTTTTGATTGGCGTTAGAGTGACCGGATCCCATTTTGTTGTTATGGTGGGGTTTGGGAAATCATATGCTTTGGTTATAAGGTTTTTGCCATCTTTGCTGTAAGCAACTGAACAAACCTTGTCGTCACCGAGGTATGCCCTTACGCACCATTCTGGTTTACGCCAGCGAGGTTCGCGTTCTGCTGCAACTATAGAGTTTGTAGTGAGCATGGCAAGTGATAAGACTAATGTTGTGGTTAACAGATTTTTCATGGAACTGCCCTTATTCATTTGTAGGATCTAGAGAGTTAATTTAAGACACGTGCCCTAGGTTACCGAAACTCTTTATCTGCGGCAAGTTTTCATGTTTATTGTTTTATCTTTTGGCGCTTCGCACGGATGCTTCCGCTCACGGCGAGTAAGTCTGTTTAATTTTGCTGTGAATTTTGAAACTAAAAAAAAGAGTGAAGATTTTGTCTTCACTCTTTTTTTAGCAGAAACTATTTAGTTGTTTCCGATTCAAGTGCGGGTTTCGCTGGCTCGACCTGAGGAATGCGTTCCCATATTGTGGGAACAGATCTGGGATTCTTGGTTATGGTTACAAGCTGTTTGCCATTGGAGTTGAATGTAGCTGCTACAACAGCGTTTTTAACATTCTCGCCATGAGGGATGCTTGCATCAATTGCTTCTGCCGCGGCCTTGAGGACTGTATTATGGTAGGAAATATGATTTCCTTTTTCATCGAATATAACGCCATATTCTTCATGGTCCGAATTATCAACATCTTTGATTTTGATTGGCGTTAGCGTGGCCGGATCCCATTCTGTCATTATGTGGCGTAAGAACGGACCACCGTAAGCTTTGGTTATAAGGTTTTTGCCATCTTTGCTGTAAGCAACTGAATAAACCTTGTCGTTATCGAGGCATGCCCTTACGTACCATTCTGGTTTACGCCAGCGAGGTCCGCATTCTGCTGCAACTATGGAGTTTGTAGTGAGCATGGCAAGCGATAAGACTAATGTTGTGGTTAACAGATTTTTCATGGAACTGCCCTTATTCATTTGTAGGATCTAGAGAGTTATTTTAAGACACGTGCCTTATGTTACCTAAACTCTTTATCTGCGGCAAGTTTTCATGTTTATTGTTTTATCTTTTGGCGCTTCGCTGCCGGATTGGTTTACCATCGAATCGTAAGCCAACAAGCGAGAGACAAAATAGAATTTATTTGCGGGTAAAAAATTATTGGATTACACAATTATTTTTCTTTACCATTTTTTCTGGGCTTATTTCTATGGCTAGTGTCCTGGGCTTAAGCTTTTTCCATATTTTTGCAGTATAATCACAATCAAAGAGCTTGTCGGACACTGTTACAATGCGAGTGTTATCATTGTTGATAGCAATGTGCTCGACGTCTGGTAGGGCTTGCACAAGCACTCCAGTTTGTGTATCCCATATTTTGACCGTGTTGTCTTCTGATGTTGTCAAAATCTGTCTTCCGTTCAAAATGAATATGGCTGATTTTATGCTATTGAACCAGGTTGCCAAAGTGGGGTGTCCTTGCAGTGTTATAAGACATTGACCTGCCTTATTCCAAATTTTGACGTCAGAATCATCTGATCCTGTTGCAATCTGTGTACCGTCTGTGTTGAAAGCGACAGAGCGAATGAGATCCTTATGGCCTTGCAAGAGAGAGACAGCTTCTCCAGTTTGTACGTTCCATATTCGGGCAGAGTTGTCAGGTAGTCCCGTTACAAGTTGTGCACTATCAGGGCTGAAAGCAGAACACATAATGTTTGTATTTCCTTGAAGAGGGATACTTATCAAGCCGGTATCTGCATCCCATATTTTACCCTTACTGGTTATAATTTTTGTGCCATCAGGACTTAACGCTTCGATTCTGCCTGGTAGTTTTACTATCACTGTTCCGGCTTGGAAATTCCACAGCAAAGACCATTCATCAGCAGATTGTCTTTGTATCCGAGTAGGTAAATCATTTTCATTGGCTATTTCATCGCCCGTTGTGTAGCTACTGTTTGTTTGGGTTAGCATTCGTTTACCATCAGGACTTAATGCAATACGAGCGACAGGGCTCATATGGTTTATGGTAGCAAGGCATTGGCCATTACTTGTGTCCCATATCTTGGCAGTTTTATCTACTGATCCAGTTATAAGCTTTGTGCTATCCTGGTTGAATATTGCAGAGATGATTCGTTCTTTATGGCCTTGCATGATTTGTCCAGGCGTCCCAGTTTGGGTATTCCATATCCTTGCGGTTTTGTCCCAAGATCCCGTTACAATCTGCGTACCTTGAGCATTAAATGCAACAAAGCTTATTGTATCAGAGTGTCCACTAAGGCTTAATTTGTTTTTCCATTCTAGATCTAACAAGCTAAATATTGAATCTTTCATTTCTAGCGGTAAGAGAGATACGATGCTTTCAGCGGTCGAGTAATAATTTTTTTCTGCTATCGATGTTTCCATTTTTTTCTTGAGTGCAGCTTTTAAGGCGGTATTTTTGTCATTTTTCTCTGTCAAGTTTATAGCGGAATCTTGCATATCTCTTTTCTCCCATTCTTGCAGTTGTTTCAGGGAGGCCTTTTCCTTGCCATTGTCGGTGTTATTCATGCCGAATGTTGGCATGTTTGAGGTGAGAAGTGCCAGCACTATAAGTATGGATTTTGTAAATAAGTTTTTCATGAAATATCCTTGTTTGGTTAAAGTTTGGTTAAAAAATTATTGAATTGCGCAGCAATAATTATGCTTTTTTGGTTGTTTTCGTTCTTCAACTTTTGCTTGGCACTCGCGCATCTCTTGTTCCAGTGCATTAGGCGCTGGTGGAATACGGTCCCATATTTTTATGCCTTTATAGTCTGCCGTTATAATTTGTTTCCCATCGGGGCTATAAGTAGCACCAAAAATATGCTTTTTTTTGCCAATCGTAAGAGGCAATTTTTGTATTAAAGCGTTAGATTCTCTACCACCAAGATTTTCTCCATCTGGTCCAAATAGGTACGTGGATATCTCAAGAGGTTCGGCATAATAGACATTGAGCGTGTGGAGTAAGTTACCATTGGTAGCGCTCCATACTTTAGCCGAATCAAGCGATCTTGTTATGATCTGTTTGCCATCCAGACTTATTTGCAGTGAAAGAATAACATCAACAGAATGATGAGCCTTAAATGTCTTTTTTAGGGTCCATTCACGTTCTAAATAACTAAATATTTGTTTTTGTATCTCATTCGGCGCGCCATAACGGATGATTTTACCGTTCGCATCGCGTTGGGGAATGCGATACATGATGTTTCTTGCCTTTTGCACATCTATTTTGATTTTAAGTTCTATTAATTGTGCAGTTTTTTTACTTGTTTTATTAGCAGGGTTGAGCTTGCCCAACATTGTTGCAGACAATGGCTGGGTACTATCAGTCAAAGATGTCTGTGCGGCCGCGAGTGGACTAGTAATGAGCATGATCAGTGAGATGACCCTTGTTTTTGTATATAACTTTTTCATGATAGTTCCTTTGTTTGGTAAAAGTTATTGTATTGCGCAATTAGTTTTCTTTTTGTTATTTCGTTTTTCCGATTTTTGTTGGCCCTTGCGCATTACTTTTTCTAGTTCACTCATGGAAGCTTGCCATGCTTTATCAACGTGTTTGTCTACGTTCCAGCAGCCAGAGCTATCCAATGCTCTGGTTACAATTTGTGTGCCTTCAGGGTTGATTTTAACAAAAAGGACTGTGCCAATTGTTTGTAAACTTATAAGACAATGAATATTGTTGATGTCTCGTATATTCCATACTTTGATATTGCCATAATTATCAGTAGTTATAATTTTTGTGCCATCGGGATTGAATTGCCCGACACAAGGCCATATGTGAGCTTTTAGAGTCGCAAGACATTGTCTTGTGTTATTCCATATCTTTACAGTGCCATCAGCTGCTGTGGTTATCACTCGCGTGCTATCGGGGCTGGTTGCAGTGCTATACACATCGGTATCCATAAGCTCTTGCATGGCAGAGTTGTCAGGCCTTGGAGGGACAGATATCTTCAAATTGAGCCAGCCTTCTGGGATTGGTATTTTTTGCCATGTTGGCTTTAAATAACTAAACACTTTATATTGTAACTCTTCCGGTAAGCCATAACTGACAATAGCGTTCTTGACATCGTGACAAGCAATGCGGTACATGATATTGCGTTCGGCAGTACGAGCTAATTTGGCGCGCAATACTATCGCTTGCACTCTGGTAAATGGCATTGTCAGAGCTGCTACTTTATTGGTTGCAATTGTACCTGCCACCCGTGGGGCTATTAGGCCAACCCTATTGGGGTTGAGCTTGCCCGACATTGTTGCAGACAATGGTTTGGTGATGTCAGTGAGGCTTGTCTGTGCGGCCGCGAGTGGACTAGCAATGAGCAGCGTGATGGCAGCGACCAAACTTTGTTTGAGTAAATTTTTCATGTGGGAAACCTCCGTGTAATAGCACTCTATAACCTAACATTCTATAGATTAGCTTAAGGTTAATTTTCAGTTTGTCAAATGGTATAATTGCAAGCCTGGCATTTGACCTGTATTTGTATTTTATCATTTCTCGGTCAGGTATCCTCATCGCATAACATTTCCCTTGGGGAAAAAATGACCGTGTTAGGTGGAAGAACTTCCAAGTTTTACATCATTATTTGTATGATGCTTGCTATTTGTATTATGATTGCTGCGAATCAGATGTCGCCGTTCATCTGCTTGTTTTTTTAGTTCGAGTATAAGTTCTCCTAAATGAACGAGTTCCCATTCCTGAGTTATAGATTTACTCAATGTCAATGGAAAGGACCAGTCGGGTTTTGTATCTTCGATTATCATCTGTTTTCCATCATAGGAGAACATAGGGCTGCTGCTTTTAAATTGGTTTTTGATTTTTTGTATCAGGGTTCCGGTGTGCGTATTCCATATGTAGGTATTTTCTCCCGGGGTGTTGCCACCTAACAGTGCCAAAGAGTATGTGTTGATTATAATTCGCGTGTCATCGTGGTTGAATCCGCCAAATCTCCATATTTTTTCAGAATGCTCTAAGGTATGCACAATTTTATTGGTTCTTGTGTTTAATAGATTGCAGGTCCGAGGAATTGTCGAATCCTCTAGCATCAGTATTCCTTTGGAATTGTAATAATCGGCCAAAATTTTTTTTTGATCAGGCAGTGCGTTTCGTGTATGCCATTCATATACCAAAAAATTACCTATTATCCGGATCACGTCCGACGGTAATTTTTCTAGGATATTTCTATTTTCACGTTCTTTTATTTTTGCGCGCAGGTTCCTTTTAGGAGTTTGGTTGGTTATGTCTGTGCTACTTATCTGCGCGGCAATAACGGGACTACAGCTGAGTATGGTGAGCATGGCCAGTAATGTTTTTGTAGATGAAATATTCATACGCAATTCCTTTTTTTAATAAGGACTTACTCTGTTGTTTTAGATTCAAAGGGTGGTTTGTGCTGTTGAATTTCAGGAACGTATTGCCATATTTTAGGAGTTCTTGATATTGGATGATCATGGAACACTTTATCTTTTATTACAGTAACAGTTACAAGTTGTTTGCCATCAGGGCTGAACGTTGCAGTCTCAATAACTTCATCTTTACTGATATAATTTGAAAGGGTTTTTTTTGCAGCTTCGGCCATTGTTTGTCGTTGCCAATCCCAAAGAGGGTCATATTTGTTTCCTTTTTCATCAAATAAAGTGCCATATTCCATACTGTGTCGCTCTTCTTTGATTGGTGTTAGTGTAGCAAGGTCCCATTCTGTAGTGCGGTCTCCTCTATTGTGACTAGATTCTTTTGTTAATAAATTTTTGCCATTTTTAGTAAAGGCAACGCAATAAGGATTGGCGTTATGGAGTATGGCTTTTAATTGCCATTGGGGAGCTTTCCAACAAGGTTTGGATTCAGCTGCGGTTAGATTATTAGTGACGAGGATTGTTAGTGACAGTATTAATGTTTTGATTACGATTTTTTTCATAAAACTCCTTATTCTGTGTATTCGTTTAGATTTTTTCTTTTTTCGAGTTGCTCACTTTGAGGAATATATTCCCATAGCGTAAGTTTTTTTGACCTAGTATCTGTATATATGGATAGAATTACAAGCTGTTTGCCATTGGAAGCGAATGTCGCTTTTATAATCTGCTCATTCTCATCTACAAAGGCTGAAAGGTTTTTTTGTACATTTTTTATGTGAGAAACTTTATTTCCTTTTTCATCGAATATAATGCACTGTCGGGTATTTTTTTTTTGTATTTTTTTGGTTGGTGTAAATGTGGCAAGATCCCATTCTGTTGGAAGGTTGTCAAGATTGTCCCAATGAGATTTTGCTTGATTATACTCTTTTGTTATTAACTTTTTACCATCTTGGCTGCATAAAATATTATAAACATCGGTATTACAAAGTTTGGCTTTTAGGCGCCATTGCGATTTTTGCTCAGCGGCTGTTACATTATCAGTGATGAGAATAGTCAGTGCTAGTGCTACTGTTTTGATTGCGATGTTTTTCATGGAGATTTCTTTTATTTATTAAGATGTAGACAAGTTTTTAGATGCTCGCCTATATTACCTGAGCTCCATTTTTCAGCAAGATTTTTGTGTTTGATCGACACCATCTTTTTCTTCTTGAGCAAACTCCATTGCTGATGAATAGCATGTTCGCCGCCTCCAGGCTGGTGCAAAAAGCGCATTATTTCTGCAAAAAAATGGGAGCTGGGAGTAAAGGGTACGTTCGCTATGCAGAGCCAGCGGACAAGAATGCGTTGCTGTATGACTGGGTCGAGTGCGCAGAGCGCAGGTAAGTTGAGCCAAAGAGGTTCGTCCCTCGATACATTTTTTTTCATTGCATTCAAAAAAACACTCGGGATGCCCGGATCTAAATTGTTTTCTTTTGTTACTAACTTTTCAAATGTCTCTTGCGTCAGCATGTCTAAAAATTTTTCTGTTTCATGGAGTCTTTCTAGTGCGTGACTAAAGTTCGCATCAAAACGTGCATCAGTTTTTTGCAGCGCGGGCAAAACTTGGTTGCGGATTCGGTTGCGCAAATAATCATCGGACTCGTTGGTGTAGTCCAAGAGGTAGGGAATATTGTTGGTAGTCAAATAGGCCAAAATATCCGCTTTGTAGGTTTGCAAAAGAGGCCGAATGTATTCATCATTTTTTGGCTTCATGGCAGTCAGACCGGTAAGGCTGGCGCCACGAATAAGACGAATGAAAAAGGTTTCCTGTTGATCATTGGCGTGGTGGCCAACGGCAATCAGGTTTGCTTGGTAGTCAGTTCTTACTTGTTCCAGAAAATGCCGCCTTGCCTTGCGCGCCAACTCCTCTCGCGAGCCATTAAATTTCAAATCTAAGCCAAGATCAGAAATTTTTCGATTTACGAGTTGCACCCCAAGTTGGACCGTGGCTTGCTGGCAAAATTTGACGTCTTTGCCGGATTCGGGTCGCCATTCATGGTCAAGGTGGGCGGCAGTCAAGGTAATAATCCCTTTGTGGTGCAGCGGAGCGAGCAGATGGAGCAGAAATATTGAATCGGGCCCGCCAGAAAGGCCTAAAATAATCTTGGAGTCCTGGGGGATCAGATTGTTCTGCTGAATAAAGGAATTAATTTTTTTGATGAACGGTTGCATATTCTAACGAATTTTTGAGTGTAAAAAAGGGATTGAATCATACATTGATCCAATCCCTTTTTTATTTTTACGATTTACTGAACTTATGCAGATTTGCCTGCAGCTTGTGTGGCATTTTTAGCCGGATTTTTGTTTTCTTTGTTGTCTTGCTTTTTATCTTCTTTGAGTTTGGCTAAAACTTTTTTGGCATGCGTTTCTTCATTGCCTACTTTTGCAAGCGTATATTCACCAAAATAGGTAAGTCTTCCATCAGAAGAGTATCGTCGCAGATGCTTGAGCAAAACATTATTTGCTTTTGTATCAGCGATTTCATTGTTCATAGCATAAGCTGGAGCAATGATTACGAGTGCGAATAATGAAAGCATCAGTTTTTTTTGCATATAAAAATTCCTTATACGTCCAAATGTTTCACAAAATGACCAAACTCTTCAATATAGTCTTTTCTGCCGCCGACATCATCGCCCATGAGGGTATTGAACCATTCATCAGCCTTGAGTGCATCTTCAATGGTAACCTTGAGCAAGGTACGCGATGAACTGTCCATCGACGTTTCCCACAGTTGCTCAGGGTTCATTTCACCAAGACCCTTATAGCGTTGAATATTCAAGTACGGTTTGCTGATTTGTTCAATCGCATTGATCAACGGAATAACGCCTTGCGCTTGCAGGTTGCGTTCTTTGCCGATGATTTGCAGTAACCATGGATTGTTCTTGACCGGATCAAGTGGCGCAAGTAGTGGGATCAATTCCTTTGTCTCATCAGAACTAAAAAATGCTAACGGCACCTTCCAACTTTTATTGAGAATGCTAAATACGACCCATGATTTGCGTTCACGTTGTTCTTGAGCCTGTTCTTCGCCTTGGCTGTTGTGTTCAATGGTAACCGTATAGTTGTTCAATGAGCTATGGAGCACTTCGAGCAGTTTAGTGGTGCCATCTTCTTCTTGCCATCCAGAAGAATAGAGTGCATCAATTATTTGGTGGCACTGGTCATGCGCAACTCTGAAGGTGTGGCATAACTTATTCAAAAGCGTGTCGTACGCAGAAAGGTTATCAAGGAGTGTTTGCCATGCTTGCGGTTCTAGCTCTTTACCATTAATAGAAAGTGCTGAATGCTCTCGCGCCCAGTCAAACAAGAACACTTTGAGCGCCTTGTCGTCTTTGAGGTATTGTTCCTTTTTGCCAATCTTTGCTTTGTAAAGTGGTGGTTGAGCTATATACAAAAAACCACTTTCAATAAGCGGCTTCATGTGCCGGAAAAAGAAGGTAAGGAGTAAAGTTCTAATATGCGCACCATCAACGTCAGCATCGGTCATTAAAATGATTTTATGGTAACGTGCACGGGCAACGCTGAATTCTTCTTCGCCAATACCGCAACCGATAGCTGCAATAAGAGCTTTGATTTCTTCATTGGAAAGAACTTTGTCGAGTCGAGCTTTTTCAACGTTTAAGATTTTACCTTTGAGCGGCAAAATAGCCTGGTTGTTTCTGTCGCGTCCTTGTTTTGCGGAACCGCCTGCAGAGTCACCCTCAACGATAAATAGTTCTGTTTCGATTGGGTTTTCATTCGTACAATCAGCAAGTTTTCCGGGAAGCAGAGCAGATTCAAGTGCTGTTTTTCTGCGGGTTAAATCGCGTGCTTTGCGTGCCGCATCGCGAGCATGCTTAGCCATTTCAGCTTTTTGTAATATCTTCTTTGCGATTGATGGATGTTCTTCAAAGTAGGTGTTAAAAAACGCAGAAGTCCAAGAATCGACAATTCCTTTAACATCACTGTTACCCAGTTTGCCTTTTGTTTGGCCTTCAAACTGCGGTTCAGGAACTTTTATGTTAATAACACAAACAAGTCCTTCGCGCACGTCTTCGCTAGAAAAACTTTCACCGTTTTTGAGCATGCCAAGTTCGGTAGCTTTTTTATTGCATATTTTTGTGAGTGCGGATTTGAATCCGGCAACATGAGTACCACCGTCAATGGTGTTAATGTTGTTAACGAATGAAAATAGTTGCTCACCATAACCATCATTGTACTGCATAGCTATTTCAAGAATGTAGTTGTCGTCACTTTCTTCAAAGTGCAGCACTTCAGGAAATATTGGATTCTTTTTGGCATTGATGTGTTCCACAAAGGAGACGATACCGCCTTCAAAATAAAACTCATTGTGTCGGTCTGTTGCCTTTTCCGTTATAGAGATGCGCAATTTTTTGTTTAAAAATGCAAGTTCGCGCAAACGGGCTGCAAGGGTGTCATAACTGAAAGTTGTAGTTTCTTGGAAAATTTCAGGGTCTGGGGTAAACCGAACGAGGGTTCCATGTTTGGTTGTTTTTCCCGTTACTTTTAGGCGCCCTAATGGTTTGCCTTTTTCAAAAGATTCTTCATGAATTTCACCATCTTTGAAAATGGTTAAATCTAAGCGAGAAGAAAGTGCGTTTACTACAGAAATACCAACACCATGGAGTCCGCCAGAATATTTGTAAGAATCTTTGTCGAACTTACCACCGGCATGCAACTTGGTCAGTACAACTTCCGCGGCAGAAATTCCTTCAGACGGGTGAATGTCGGTTGGTATTCCGCGTCCGTTGTCTTCAACGGAGCATGAACCATCTTCATGAAGGATGACTTTGATATCATCGCAGTGTCCGCCAAGCGCTTCATCAACTGAGTTGTCTACAACTTCGTAGACAAGATGATGGAGACCCTGAGGTCCTGTTGATCCGATATACATCGCGGGTCGTTTGCGTACCGCTTCAAGACCTTCCATCACACGGATGGACTGTGCTTTGTACTCGCCTTTTTTTGAAGAAGAATTTGTAGTCATATCGGTTCTCCTGCCAGAATGGTAATTTAATTTTAAGTGTATTGGGAAGTTTAAAAAAGCACTATACACTGAGCACTAAGTGTACGGTATAAATCTAATTTTTTCTATTTTTGAATGACGGTAACCTAGAGTCGTTATCTGGTGGGCATATTTCCTATGAAGAACATTATGCAAGTAAGTCCATTTGGACAAGAGCAAGACAAAATTTATATGGTGCAGGCCCTTGAATGTGCGGGTCAGGCTTTTGCGCAAGATGAAGTGCCCATTGGCGCAATCATAGTGGATCCGCAGGGTGTTGTTGTTGCACGCGCATATAATCAAGTTGAAGGTCAGCATACACAGCGAGCACATGCTGAGATGTTGGCAGTGGAAGAGGCGGGCAAAAAACTTGGCGATTGGCGTCTTGATGGGTATTGGCTTTACGTCACGTTAGAACCGTGTAGTATGTGTATGCACTTTATGATGTTGAGCCGCTTGGGTGGCATCGTTTATGGTGCTGATTCTCCGCTTTTCGGGTACAGGCTTGACAATAGCGCATCTCTTCGGGTATACAAGAGAGACATTGTTGAAATAGTTGGTGGGGTATGTGCCCAAGAATCAGCAGATTTATTGAAGCAATTTTTCAGAAAGAGAAGGATAGATGGTGGATGAAGTAAAAGGCACTAAAAAGGCTGTATATGATTCGGATGCGGTTAAAAAAGAACTTACCGACCGTAAATTTGAGCTTGAACAGGAACTGGCTCTTTTGTATCAAGAAAAGTTTTCTGATGATCAAGTTCAGGATGCGGCAGATTTAGCGTTATCGTCAACCATGGAAAGCCTCAAAAGCTCCTTCCAAGACGCCAAACTTGATGAGTACAGGCGCGTTATTCGTGCCTTGGAGATGCTTGAAGATGGTACTTATGGTATCTGTGGTGACTGCGGCCTTGAAATTTCACCGAGGCGGCTTAAAATGTTCCCTAACGCGGCTCGCTGTTTAGCCTGCCAGGAGATCCATGAAGAGGGCGGTGTCCCTCACCACCAGGGATAGAGTTTGAGATGGCCTGATTGCCATCATAGAATCTTTTTTTCGGGTATGATATAGTTTGATTCATTCGCCGATGTAGCTCAGTTGGTAGAGCAACTGATTCGTAATCAGTAGGTCGTCGGTTCAACTCCGATCATCGGCTTAACAAACTTCATTCTATAGGCCATATTTCTTTGGTATAGTCAAACGTTTTTATTTTCTTTCTTTATATTTTTTGCGCCTGTGCGGCGCAGCAGTCAGGGGCGCTCTATCGCCCGCACCCCCGACACCCCCAGCGACCAAGGAGATGCTCCTTGGAACCTAACCAAGAGCGCTTCATCAGCTTACGTCTGCTGCGGCTTCATCTCTCGTCTCAAAAAAAACCGCATGCCTCGGCAAGAGCCTGCGGGCCGCTCTTTTTTTGATCTCGCGCGCCTACGCAGATACACACTCGCCCTTGGCTCGGTGTACCCTGAAGCTTCAATTGTACTTATATTTTTATTGCTTTTATCGGTGCAAGATGTGTATAAAAAGGCGGTAGGAGAATAATCTTAATGTTCTCGTCCCAGACACGTTTTTAGCCTCGCGGGAAACCGAAACGTTTTGAAAAAACGGTGAGTGTTTCTTCGCCATGCCGCCACGACCGCAGAAAATTTAGGCGGGTGGATCCTTATCCGGCAAGCCTAAAAATTTTCAAGTGTCGCTGGATGAAGGCAGGACGAACGTAGCCTTCGAGGCGTACAGGAAGATATATAAGATGGAAAATCTTATATGTGTTGGGTGCAGGGCTTTGCACAGGCAAAGTCCTGCCGCATGGCCCGCGTAGGGCCAAAATAAAAAAAGGTAAAGGCATAAAGGCAATGGAAAAAAAGCGATGGGCTCGCTAGCCTTCTTTACTTTTTCCTGTGTGCGTGTAATATAAATTAGTCGTCAAGAGCGTGTAAATTCCCTGATATTTTAAAGGTTTTCAGATAGATGGAAAAAGAAAAAGTTATCAAAAAGACGGTTAAAAAAGCTCCTAAGGCTAAAACCACGGTAAGCAATGTACCAGTAGCCCATGGTGTTGGACGCCGTAAAAAGGCAATTGCTCGTGTTTGGCTTAGAAAAGGGGCTGGCGCTGTCTTGATCAATGGTAGAGAAGTTGACGAGTATTTTAATACCGTAGCTACCCGTACCGATGTAGCAATCCCTTTTAACGTTGTTCCTGCTGCTAAGGCCCAATACGATGTACATGTGAATGTGAGTGGTGGCGGTCAATGCGCTCAAGCCGGTGCAGTAAGATTAGGTATCGCGCGCGCACTCGTTGATTCAGAACAAGGGCTCAGAGCAACCTTTAAGACTTATAAGCTTTTAACCGTTGATTCTCGTCAAAAAGAACGTAAAAAATACGGACAAAAAGCTGCTCGTCGTAAGTTCCAATTTGTGAAACGTTAATCGTTATAGAGCAAATCGCTGTGCTTTACTCCTCAATACGTTTGAAAGGGGAAAAGAGTGTGTAGTGTAGTTGGATACATAGGCAAAAATTACAGTCGTAGTTTTGTGCTACAGGGACTTGCGCGGCTAGAATACCGGGGCTATGACTCGGCTGGGTTTGCGTGTCTTACGCCGGACAATCATCAGCTTGTGTATGCTAAGGCTGCTGGTCGGCTCGACAATCTAGTCAAAAAGGTTGAACTAAGCCCTATTGATGGGTTTGTGAGCATTGGTCATACGCGTTGGTCAACTCATGGCTTAACATCGGAAAGTAATGCGCATCCACAGTTTGATTGCAAGAAGCAGCTTTCAATTGTCCATAACGGTATCATAGAAAATCATCATGACCTGCGTGTCTCTCTTGAGCAAGCAGGTCATGTTTTTACTTCAGAGACAGACACTGAAGTAATTGCTCATCTTTTTGAATCAGTAATAACTTCTCATCCTACCTACAAAGCTGCCATTGTTGATTTGGTTGGTCGGTTGGAAGGGGCTTTTGCATTTATTGGTATTGCTGAACAGTATCCAGACAATATGGTTCTGGTTCGCAAACGATCACCTTTGTGCATAGGTATCGGCGAGGGGGAAATGTTTGTCGCTTCTGATTTGCTCGCATTTGCGGGTAAAACAAAAAAGGTGGTATTTCTGCCTGACGAAAGCTTTGCCATCTTAACCAAAGATATGATTGAGCTGTACGATTTTTCTGGCAAGGTTTTGCCAGTCTTGATTCAAGAACTTGAAGTGGATTGGGTTGACCAGGAAAAAAAGGGCTATGAACACTTTATGCTCAAAGAAATTTATGAGCAAAAGAGTGCTATCTACGCCACAGTAAAGCATTTAAACTTCCTATCGGTGACCATCTGGGATCATCTTGGTATAACTGCAGAACAAGCAAAAAATCTGAATGTTATTAATTTTATTGGATCAGGAACTTCTTGGCATGCTGCGCGCATCGCCGAATTTTTTTTCCAGGAAATTTGTGGTATTCGGACCCGCGTGCATCTTGCATCGGAATTCCGTTGTACCAAATTCTTTCCCGACAATAATGCCCTCTATATTTTTATTTCCCAATCGGGTGAAACAGCTGATACGCTGGAAGCTATGCGTTTAATTAAGTCTCATGGGCTTACTACCATTGGCTTGACCAATGTCGCTTCTAGCACGTTGGTACGGGAAGCTGATAGTTATTTATTGACCCAAGCTGGACATGAAATTGCAGTGGCTTCTACCAAGGCGTTTTCAACACAGTTGACTGCGCTCTATTGGTTTGCAAACCGACTCGCGTTGGAGCGCGGCACTCTTAATGAATTACAGGTGCTTAAAGCACAAGAAGATTTGCTGATGGCGGCAGAAATTCTTGAAAATGCCATTGAAGAGTATAAAGTTCCGATCAAGACGACGTTAGCCAAGCGGTATGCCACGTACAAAAAAAGCATTTTTTTGGGTCGACATGTTAGTTATCCATTCGCTATGGAAGCAGCATTAAAACTTAAAGAAATTTCTTACATTTTTGCCCAATGTTACCCGGCTGGTGAGCTTAAACATGGCCCGCTTGCATTGGTTGACAGTGAAACACCAATTTTTATATTTTCTCATCAAGATCCTATTATTTACCAAAAATTGCTTTCTAATGCTCAAGAGGCTAAGGCCCGGGGCGGACACATTGTTGTCTTTGCATTTAGAAGCCAAGTTGAATTGATTGGCCTTGCTGATTGCGCTTTTGTATTACCCTGCATTAATCCTCTGCTTGGTCCACTGAGCATGACTGGTTTGGTACAATTCTTTGTTTATGAAATCGCTAAAGAACTTGGCTGTCCGATCGACAAACCGCGGAATCTAGCGAAGTCTGTTACTGTGGAATAAATGCTCAAGTGAGTCTTTGTAAAAATAGAAAAACCCCCAAGAGCAGAAATGCTTTTAGGGGTTTTTGTTTAAATGTATAGCGCTATTTGCTAATCTCTGCACGTTTTTTATTCGGCTTGTCCCTCGTTACATTTTTTTTCATTATATTCAAAAAAACACTCCCTCAGTCGCTCTTGTTGAGCTATCCAGCCTACGCATAAAGCTATGGTGGACACGGTGGCGGGCACGGCGGGATGCATCAATTGAGATTTATTCGCGCTATAGCTAGTTGCCCTTGCTTCTGCACAAAAAATAATAAGTTCGGGCACCCTGAGGGCCCTTCAACTGCGTTCAGGATGACCGAGCGAAGCAGCCTGCCCGCCATAGCCTTGGCGAAGGCTGGGAACTCGAAGGGCCACATTATTAAAAAAATAAGATCGGAATACCCTTCAAGTACCCAGCCTTCGCCCCGGATTTACTCCCGAGTTGCGAAGTGTATCGATGAGCTACGGCGGGCAGGCGCCCACTTTTCCGCTCATCCTGAATGTAGCGTAGTGAAATTGAAGGACAGGTGCCCGGAGATATTTACATTGTGCAGGTTTTAATGCGTCTTGCTATAGAAAGAAAAGAAATAAAGTTTTTTTGATGTAGCGAGGGGAAATGCAAAACGTCCCGGACAACATTGCTGTTATCCGGGACGTTCTTATTTCTTATTCAGACTCTGTCTCACGACTTTGTCCAAGAAAGATCTAGTGCGAAGTTCCGACAGGAGCTTCGTTAAAATTAGTAGCGAGGGAAGCGTGAACCGCCGCCATTGCTAGAACCACCATTGCTACCGCCGTTGCTAGGACGACGTGGGCCACCAAAACGTGATCCGCCGCCATTGCCAGCGCCGCCGTTAGCTTCACGTGGACGAGCTTCGTTAATTCTGAGGTCACGGCCGTCAAAGTTTGTGCCGTTCAATGCGTCGATTGCTGCTTTAGCTTCGTCATCGTTTGGCATTTCTACGAATGCAAAACCACGAGGCTCATTGGTGAAACGATCTTTAACGATCTTAACTGATGCAACTTGACCGTATTGTGAGAACAATTCTTCGATACCTTGTTCTGTGCTTCTGTGAGCGATATTTCCAACATAAATGTTCATATGTATGTACCTATAAAAAAAAGATTAATAATTAACGTCGAATTTTTGAGCGTTGCATTTCGCTTCGCTTGAGCGTAACAACCCGTTCCGCTTATTTTTGCGCCGAGCGCCGATCTTTTATACTATTCCGCTATGCAACCCTTCTACTAGAAAATTAATGTGCCCTCGTCGGTATGTTGACCTTGTTGCTGAGGGTCAGACCTTGCTATTTTCACCAGTTTGCTCTTTTGAAGAGTTACTGGGATTAATGGCATTCTTACCTATTTCAATAGTATAACAGCCTTTAGAGTGGTAGGCAACCCTGCATCATTATTATCCTTTAGATAGGCGGTTTTCCCGCTGCGCGACCCGCTTTGGATCAATGTTTATGGTTCATAGTTTTGCCATTAATGCGCGTGCGAAGGCTTAAAGTAGAAGGCCGTCAGGACAATTATGGCCTAAATAAGCATACAGAGCTTCTTTAAATAGGCCTTTTGACAACCGGCTTAGCCATGATATAATTTCAATTAGATCAGTATTGTTATTTTTAACAAGCGGGGGTTGCTATGAATAAAATTTTAAAAAGGGCGTTAATCGCCATGATGTTAACCATCGGTAACCATGCGAGTGCGATGGACCTTTCACCGATAACAAAGCTTTCTGGCAGCGTAGTACAAAGCTTCGGGCGTATGCCTTTGTGGCACAAGATTGCTGCTACCGTCGCCGTATGTGGTATTACGCGTGGAATAATGGGGTTGTACGCGTTCTGGAATGAGCAACGTCCTGATGATTCTAGGTTTGACAAAGAGGATTCAGAGGTTAATCGTGAGTCTTTTGCCCATGGAGAAGTGAGCCGGCTCTGTGTTCAGATGATGGAGGAGAGCAAAGAAGTAGATCCATTTTTTTTAGTGGATCGAGCTACTCAGCAGGGATATTTGGCGCCGTCTGATAGTGATGGTGATAGAAGTGATACGGTGACTGAAATACCTGCATCGCCAACCAGTAGAGTTCGTAGAGAAGAAGGCTTAGCCAATCATAAGGCTCTGTGGGCAGATGTGGTTGCACAGATTAATGGCAGCAAAGATTTAAAGCCGGAGTTTGAAATTAGAAATAACTAAAATCGCCACCCTTTTGACAGGGAGAAAATATAATTTAAAATGGATAGTAATAATGAGGGTTTATTAATTAAAGGGGTCTTTATGAAAAATATATTCAAGATCACGCTAGCACTGGTGCTTTTAGCGTCGTTTACCCATCAAATAATGCCTGCACAAATGAAGGGGCCCAAAAAGTCCAATAAGGCACAGATCAAGCAAAAACAAACAGCAGCGGCCAAAAAACGAGCATCTGCGGTCAAAAAACAAGCAGCTACCGCTAAAAAACGGGCGGATTCGCTTAAAAAACAGGCTGAGCAGAAAAAGAAGGCTGCGCAGGCAGCTCAGCAGCTGAGGGCTCGCAATGAAGCTAATATGCGCAAAGCAATTGAGGCATCTAAGGATTTAGCGCGGGATCAGGCAACTATGCGCAAAGCAATGGCCGATTCTTTAGCTGATGATGCCAGACTTAAGGAAAAGAATAGGCAGGCTCAATTGAGTGCTCAAGATTTGCACAAAGAGCAAGCACAAGCTAAAGCAACGCAACAAGCAACAGAATATGCTCGGCTTCAAGCCCTGAATGCGGAAAAAATCGTAAAAGAACATGAACGGACACAAAATGAAGTCAATGTGCAAAGTGCCATTTTGTCATCTTTAGCTGAAAGCGCAAAGGTATTTCCAGTAAAAACTTTTGAACAGCTTATTGCGGAGTGCCAGCCAGGAATTGCGCAAGCTGGTATAATCAAAAAAGTAGTATTTAGAAGAGCAGACTCGCAGCAAGGGGCTGAATGCGGTTATCATGCGGTGCTTAATAGTGCCATTATGAGAGCTGAATTGTTGGGGCAACCAAGGCCTATCTTTGATCTGCAGGTGCTCAGAAATGAGATAGCTCAACGGCGCACAGGAGTAGAGGTGGGCATGCTCAATGATGCAGAGGTTGAACATATAGCTGAATATATAAGATTGGATCAAGACAATTATACCATTATTCCTGATGTGCTGTCTCTTCCAGCGCATCTTGAACTTATTCCTGCTGACCATGAACTTGCGCGGATAAGAGCCAGTATTAGCAGGGGTATACCGCATGCTTTTATGCTTGGTACTATGGATCCTGTACAGGACTACATACCAGGGCAAGAGTTGCGAGGTGGCCATTGGATATGCGTTGTGGTGACGCATGATAGCTATTATGTGTTGGATTCAGTTAATGGACCGCATCAATATATGATAAATATGATCAGGGTACTCGATGAAACGCTCGGCATGAGACAATAATAAAAATCGATAACTAATAGGTAAGGGATAACCATGATAAGAAATAAATTAATAGTGTTGTTGGCTTTTGCGTTGATTGTTTCGGTTCTCGACCAGACGGGACGGGTAACGGCCAAGATGGCTCCTATAAGCAAGTCTGTGCCAACCTACCATGAACTTAAAAGTGATGTTTGCCAAAGAAAGGCAAAACAAGAGCGCATATCTAAGCGGGTTATTTTTGAACAATCACGCAGACAGCAAGGCTCAGATTGTGGTTATTATGCTACGTATAACGGAGCTCTTATGCTTGCTCGGCTTGCACACAAAGCAGAACCAGAATTTTTATTGCCGACATGGAAAAATATGATTACCACATTGCGCAAAAAAGCGAATGCAAGTTTGCTTGATGATGCGGAAGTTAAATGCATCGCAGAATTAATTTATGCAACGCCTACTGATTATACAATTATTCCTGATGTTCTGTTCCTTGCGCAACACGCTGCGCTCAGACCATCAAGTGAGGAGCTCAATCGTCTACGCATAAAGATTAATCGCACCAATGGGGCGCATGCCTTTATTCTTGGCACCATGAATCCGACAAAGCCAGGAACAGGTGGGCATTGGGTATCGGTCGTTGCGGCTCAAAATGCTTATTACATTCTGGATTCAGGCAATAAGCAGAGTGCAAGCATGATAGATATGGTTAAGGTGTTAGACCAGACGCTTAAGTTGGGATAACAAATCTACATTAACATTACAACAAGGTTATAACATTAAAAGGGGAATGCTCGCGCATTCCCCTTTTTTTTCCTGGGTGGCAAGGAAGGACCGCCCAGAAAAAAAGTTAGAACATGAAAGGTTAAATTTTTACTTCAACTAAATTGAGCTCATCATTGGTCACATAAATACCTTGGATGAATTTGACTGCTTTGGTTCGGCTACTCACCAAAGTTGGGCAATGTTGCTTGGCCGCATCAAAGATGTTAATTAATGTGATTGTTTCTCTAAATTGGTTGTCTTTTGCCAGATTTTCTTTTGCTCGCTCTGCCCATGTTTTTTCCTTAGAGTCCTTCTTAACTTCTTTTGGCGTTGCATCTTTTGTCTTTGTGTGCGCAGACAACGATGGATTTATGTAATTTTCCAAGGCTTTTTCACTGCCGTAGTTTTTATTAAACCAAAGCATCTGTTCGGTAGGTGGCAGACGTCGCTCTACAACAAAATCGGGTTGTATGCCTACTCCTTGAACGAGCGTGTCAAAAGGCAAAAAATAAAGTGCGATGGTAAGCTTCATAGCGCAGTTATTGCCGACGGGAATCACTTCCTGTACTGAGCCTTTACCGAACGTAGTATTACCTACAACAAATACCATGAGTTTGTCTTGTTGTTTGTTGCCTGCTTTTTTTGCCAAATCGTCTGAATGGAGCTTCAAGCATCCGCACAAAATTTCTGCTGCTGATGCGGTGTAATTATTGATCAGAATAAATATTGGCATGGTGGTTGTATGGACCGGCTCTGTTTTGGTGATATGTTGCTCGGTTATTTTATTATACTTGTCCTTGGTAACCACCACTTGGCTGCCTTTGTTGACAAACATGCTAGCTATTTCTACCGCTGCGCTGAGCAGGCCTCCTGAGTTGTTACGCAAATCAAGAATGAGTGCCTTATATTTCTTTTCCTGTGCTTTTTTAAGCAGCGTCGCCATCTGTTTTATTGAATTTTCTGTGAACATATTAAGAGAAAGGTAATAAATATTTTGGTCTGGCAGGTAAAAACAGAGTGAATTTTGTTCTTTAATAACGTCCCGTTTAATATCAAGGGATATCATGTCCGGGTGATTTTCCCGTAGGATTTTGACGTGGACAAGGGTATTGCGCTCCCCTTTTAATTTGGAGGTGGCCATATCGGTTGACATGCCTTCTAAGGATTCACCATCGATTTCCACAATTTTGTCGAGTGGTTTTACGCCAGCTTTGTCGGCAGGTCCTTCAGGAATGGTGTCGATAACCAAGAGGAATTTGTCTTTTACGGTACGGGTATTGTCGATAACAATGCCGATACCAAAAAATTCGCCGCTTGTTTGGTCGAGCATATTCTTATACGTCTTTGGATCTAAAAATGCTGAGTGGGCATCGCTACAGCTTAAAAAGCTGTCAATCGCTTTGATCATACATTTTTCTGGATCGCAAATTTTGTAATGCTTTTGGTTGGTGGTTTGTAGAACTTGCGCAAAAGTGCGGGACCATTCAAAGACTGTTTCATCAAAATTAACTTCTATCGGTTTCTCATCTTTTGGGTCTTTTGCTTCGATCGCAGGGCATAGAATCGATAGGGCGAAGAGAAGGGTAATAAGGTGGGGGAATTTTTTATAAGACTTAAGGAGTGTAGTGCGCTTCATATCATAATCCTTTTTTTAAACTCTATGGTTGCATTACTCTTTGGGTATATTCTAAACATATAATATGAGAGTGCAATGCGCACATGCGGAATGTGCGAACATAAAGTCTGAATCGAGTTTCTAAAAAAAAGGATGGAAAGTATGATAACCAAAAAGCATAAACGATTAGTATTCCCGCTTTTATTTGCAGTTGAGGTGGTTGTGTGCCTTGGATTTTATTGTTTTGGTGCACATGGTGTACAGGGCTTACTTGCTTTGCGTAAGGTGACGGATCAATCCAAGCAGGAGCTGGCGCTATTGGAGGCTGAAGTGGCAGGGTTGGAGGCCGAATTACATGCCTTTAATACTCATTCTTTTTATAAGGAAAAAATTGCGCGTGAGCAGTTGCAGATGGCGCGCGCTGATGAAAAGGTGTATTATCTTTGATTAATCTTGTGGTATATAAACCCAATTCGAAGGAGCATTATCAGTGGACATACAATCATTAAAGGCAAATGTGTTATTGCCATTACCCTATTCGTTTGATGTTTTAGAGCCCTACATAGACGCGCAAACTATGCAAATCCATTATGAAATGCATCATGCCGGGTATGTAAATAATTTGGTCAAAACGCTCGCTCTTTATCCTGGATGGGAAGACAAACCGGTGATAGAAGTTCTGAGTGATTTGAACAGTTTCCCTGAATCGGTCAGGACCGCGATCAAAAATTTTGGCGGCGGCCATTTGAACCACACCATGTTTTGGTCGATGATGAAAAAGGGTGGTGGTGGCGAGCCAGTCGGTTCAGTTGCCACAGCATTAAAGCAGCAATTTTCCACATTTGGTGCGTTCCAGGAACAATTTAATACCACCGCAAAGTCAGTCTTTGGCAGTGGCTGGGCATGGCTTTGTGTGGACAAAGAGGGCAAGCTTGTTGTCATTTCTACGCCAAACCAAGATGCGCCCCTGTTACAGGGCTTACAGCCAGTTTTGGGCCTCGACGTCTGGGAGCATGCTTATTACTTGAAGTACCAAAGCAAGCGTCCATCTTACATCGACGCATGGTGGCATGTGATCAATTGGGAGACTGTGGAAGAAAATTATAAGCAGATTGTTGGCTGACGCTTCTAGTTTTTTTAGTATAAAAAGAACAAGCGCATAGGGAATATTTTTCCTTATGCGCTTGCTTGTTTGACCATGATATCTAATTTATTGTGCTGCCGCTTGGACGGATGCTAGTGCCGCTTTTGCCGCATTTGCCATCGCTGGCACTCCTTGTACCATTTGCAATGCAGCTTGTAGAGCTGATGGTAGCGTTATTATAGCAAAAAGGTTTGCTGAACCATATGAAGTATATCCTGTAGAAGATTGTATTTGTTGTTGGAACACGTTTGGATTATTTGTTATATATTGTGCTATCTCTGGCAGTTCAGTTGCAACAATATTTCCGGCCACTGGCATTTGTTTACTAAATATAAATACATACAATGGATTCGATCCACAAGGAACGGTCGAAAACCCGGCCCAGCCTGCATAAACTAATGATGGCTGCATATCTTGTGCTTTAGTTATTATCAAATTACCTAATTGTTGTATGCAACCCAACATTGTCGTTGTTGCGGTGGGTGCTGGTGTTAGTGCCGATGTCGTTGTGCTTGCACCTACCGCGGCTTGTGCCACATTAGCAGGATTTAAACTGTTATAAATGTCAGGGGCGCTTGTCTTGAGGCGTCCATCAGTAGTTGCCCTATCATAAGCGGTTTGACCAGCATTATTCGTGCGTGTAATAGAAGCCCCAGCTGCTAAAAGAGCATTAATAATGCCATGATGGTTCCAGGCAGCTGCATTCATAAGAGGAGTATTGCCCATGTTTAATGGTGAAACACCTGCTATGTCTACAGGGCTGTCAAAATTAAGTGAAGTAATTGTCGGATAATAAGGGGTTGCTCCTGGTTCTGCGGCTATCGCGTTATTGATGGCTGTTATTTGGGTTGCCAATGGCGCTGCGGGTGCTTGTGCCTGCAGTTGCGCTTGTGTTAGCGCTCCCGCTGTTGTTAGGGCATTAATTACTGATTGTACTCCGCTACGTTGTGCATAACCAAGGGTAGTACCTCCCGATGCATTAACATACGCTGTTAATTTTGCCGGGTTATTATTTTGAACTGACTGTAAAAGAGCAAGAGCAACATTTGTATACGCAGGGCTGGTAACAAAAATCCTTGAAAGAGCAAAATCAAGTAGGCTTATCTGAGCTGCAGACCAGCTTGTATCGAAAAAGCTTTGTATTGCAGTAACATCAATCCCGGGTGTGGCCAAAAGATTATTAATGGCCGTCATGTCTGGCGTGCCACTTGGAGGTGAAACAATCGCAGTTTGAAGCGCTGCTAGTGCCTGTGCTGGTGTTAGTGCCACTTTCGCTTCTGCTTGTCCCTTTGCTGTCGCTTCCTCCATTCCCATTTTCGGCGTCTCTTCTTGTGCCACTTTGTCTTCTTCTTCTTTTGCCAGCTCTGCTCGTTTTAATCCAGGAGTAGAATTCAATAAAGTTTGTATCGGTTGTGGCTGGTCAGCAGCAATGGCAATATCATAGGCGGTTGCCAAATCATAAGGTGACCGTGTTAAAGCAATATTTGCGCCTGCTTTGACCAGAGTTTCTACCAAATCATCAGGTCCAATCTGACTCCCATAACTGTCGTATTGTGCAACATGGCCTAGATAAGTGGCAACCATAAGGGGTGAGTCATTATAGTTGTCTACTTCCGAGACAGGGAACCAATCAGTACTAGTAAGGGGTAAAGTGCCGTAAGGATTTGCTCCATAATATCGAGGATCTGAATTGTGCCATTGTATAAGGCCATTAATTGTGGCCAATGTTGCTTGGTCTACTCCTACTGATGGCGTTCCCACAACAGGTGCTACACCAGTCATTTGCGCACCTGAGATATCCAGGAGCGCTTGTATATCGTCATGATCCATAGCAGAAAGAAATACGTTAACGCCGGATGTTGCACCAGGTATTTGAGTTGTGCATGACCCAAGGCATGCTTGGTCAGTTACCGCGCAGGTGCTGCAATCTACCGCGGGTATTGCTGTTGCATCTGCTATTGCTGCATCCATTGTTTGTGTCATTATTGCTACTAGATTATTTGCTGCTGTCAGCATGAAGGTTATTCCTAAGATCATTATCGCTTTATTCATTTTCATGGTATTTCTCCTTTTTTATTGTGGTTTTATTTACTCAGTAACGTACGTATTGCTGGATATTTTTTTGGGGTCAAACTCAGCGCGGTTTGGCCATTTGGTTTGTTGTTTCTGGTCAATTTGGTATTTGCGCCTTTGCTGATAAGTAGGTTCACAATGTCAGTGTAACCACGGGATGCTGCCGTCATAAGCGGAGTAAACCCTACTTTGTCCATAGCATTAACATTCGCTTTCATGTTCAAAAGGGTGGTAATTTTAGTGACATCACCCTTTGAAGTAGCAATTGCGATATTAAGAGGGATATTGCCATGCTGGTCTTGTGTATTGATAGTTGCTGTAGTAATTGTTATAGGCGGAGCCGTTACTGGTGCAGGAGGTGGCGTTGTTAAAACTGTTGTTTTGTTTGAAATAGCTGCTTTTTTTTGTGCAGCAGTTCCCGGTTTTGCCTTTGCCGTGGTTTTACTTGGCTTTTGCTCTTTTGATTTTGCCGTGGTTTTGGGCTTGGCTTTTGTTGTCGTCTTCTTTTTTGCCGCTAGACAATCAGATGCCATTCCGGCCACCAGGGCAGAAATTCCCATCAGAATTACCATTTTGTTCATCTTCATTACGTGTCTCCCTTTTGGCCACCTTGGGCCAGTTATTATTATGGCCGACCACCCTTCCTACTTCGGAGGGATTGCGACCATCTATTTATTACTAACTTCAGCGTAATCAAATTAGTTTCAATTTGTCAACAATGTGGCAAGATTAGCAGTAATTGTGCGATTGGGATGGGTCGCTTGAGAATTAAAAATGGAAATATTGAGGTGGTTTTTATTGCGGGATTGTAATGATGGAAGGGTAGGGAGCGACAGAAAAAGAGGGCGCATGAGACTATATATGTCAAACATCGCCTCTTTTTTATCCTTGTTCTCAGGGATTTACTTCTTTTAAAAGACTATGGATGGCTCTTGGCCGAGCAATAAGGAGGATTGAACGTCATTAACTGGGAAACGGTAGAAGAGAATTATAAACAGATTATTGGCTAGATGCTTGGCCTGTCAGCCCTTCGAAGCCGTTAGGCGTAGTAGGGTCCGCCCTTCGACCTGTCCGCCATAGCTTTAGCATCGGAGGAAGCCGTTAGGCGTAGTAGGGTCCGCCATAGCTCTGCGACGGCTGGAAGCTTTATGCGTAGGAGGATGGCATGTGGTTGATTGGCGCCAAGTAGAGGAAAATTATCGCCAAGTAATTCGCTAGATGCTTGGCCTGTCCGCCGAAGCTTTATGCAGCCTGCCCGCCACTGTGTCCGCCGTAGCTTTATGCGAAGGCTGGATAGCTCTGCGACGGCTGGGTAGGAGGATGGAATGTGATCAATTGGGAGACAGTGGAAGAAAATTATCGTCAGGTGATTCGCTAGATGCTGCTAGTTTTTTAGTATAAAAAGAACAAGCGCATAGGGAATTTATGCGCTTGCTTGCTTTACCATGATGTCTAATTTATTGTGCTGCTGGTGTTAGTGATTGTAAATAAGTAGTACATCATTATGGTCATAATATTGCGCTGGCCTAATGACTAAAAGCTGCTAATGCTGCTGTGACTGGCCCTGCAAATCCCGGAAAACCGGCTACTGCTTGTAGTGCCTGTTGCACGGCTGATGGTGTTGTTACTATTCCTTGCAGTGATTGTCCAAAACCAATTGTACTAAATCCAACACTTGGTAATGGCTGTAGCATCGACGCTGCATTGGTAGGGTTTACCATCCATTGCCCCATTTGTTGTACTGCCGATGACACCTCTGCGGCCGTTGCTGTTGATGAACTGAGCAGTATTCCATACAATGCATTCGATTCACAAGAAGGTGTATATGAAGTCCAGCCTGAAGAAAGTAATTGTTGCGTCATAGTTGTTGCATTAGCTGTTATACCATTACCTATTTGTTGTATGCAGCCCGGTAGTGTCGTTGCTGTTGCTGTGCTTGTCGATGGTGTTGATGCTTGTTCAGGTGTCGCTGTCGTTGTTGCTGCTAATTTTTCGGCTTGTGCCACATTAGCAGGATTTAAACTGTTATAAATGGCAGGGGCAGTTGCCTTGAGGCGTCCATCAGCAGTTGCCCTATCATAAGCGGTTTGACCAGCATTATTCGTGCGTGTAATAGAAGCCCCAGCTGCTAAAAGAGCATTAATAATGCCATGATGGTTCCAGGCAGCTGCATTCATAAGAGGAGTATTGCCCATG
>Ga0206948_1028_pt1 | contig 43491 bp, 41 predicted proteins | sample Alteio_BWOrgHeat_FD_153236 | JGI IMG/M metagenome (GOLD analysis project Ga0206948, IMG submission 153236) | Enriched cells from forest soil in Barre Woods Harvard Forest LTER site, Petersham, Massachusetts, United States -... | ecosystem: Environmental > Terrestrial > Soil > Temperate forest > O... | reverse complement strand
AAGGACTTTAGGTCATTTAAGTTATCCGGCACTTCGCCGGCAAATTTCTCAAGCAATGCTTTGGACATGGCGATAATATTCTTGGCTTTATTATTATATAGGCCAATAGTCTTGATATACTGCTTAAGTTGATCCTCGCCGAGCGCAACCATTGCAACAGGAGTATCAGCGGCTTCAAAAAGCGTGGGTGTAACCCGGTTGACTCCTTTGTCAGTAGACTGGGCTGACAATACCACAGCGATTAGCAAAGTGTAGGGTGAATAATAATCAAGCTCAATGCGGGGGTGGGGTTTATTCTCAAAAAATCTCTGGAATATAAGATCTATGTTTTCTTTTTTCATGCCATAACCCAATAATGATGGTATACTTAAGTACAACATTATATAGAATAACAGATAACTTTATACCCTAAATATGTCGAAACAGAAAGCTATGATCAGTATCTCAGTTATTGTGCCTTTGTATAATGAAGCTGACGGTATCAGTAACTTTATTAATGGCCTGATTTCAGTGCTGAGCAAAATTACCCCGGAGTTTGAAATAATATGTATTGATGATGGTAGCACGGATAAAACCCGTGCAGAGCTAAAAAGCGCAAGGAAACTCGATGCTCGAATTAAATTGCTGGCATTCTCACGCAACTTTGGCAAGGAAGCCGCTTTAACCGCCGGGTTGGATCTGGCTAGCAAAGATGTGGTTATTCCTATCGATGCTGACTTCCAGGATCCCCCTCAGCTAATTCCCGCAATGATTGCTAAATGGCAGGAAGGGTTTGATGTTGTGCTGGCACATCGAAGAACCCGTAATGATAGTGTCATGAAAAATCTTTTTAGCAGCCTGTATCACAAGCTGCTCTTCTGGATAAGCAACCGAACAATCCCCGCAGATGTTGGGGATTTTCGGCTTATGGATAAAAAAGTAGTGGAGGCAATAAGGCAGATGCCAGAAAAAACCCGCTATATGAAAGGGATTTTTGCCTGGGTTGGTTTTCGCAAAGCTGTCATTGAGTACGACAGACCAAATCGCAAAAGTGGCGTGAGCAAGCTTAAATACTACCATCTTTTTAAATTAGGGTTGGACGGCATTTTTTCCTTCAGTACTAAGCCTTTAAAAATTTGGCTTTATATAGGTGCAGTGTTCTCATTATTTGCTTTCTTTTATGCAATACTTTTGGTATTAAGGACAATGGTTTTTGGTGTCAGTGTGCCTGGATACGCATCTATCATGGTGAGTATCCTTTTTATTGGCGGAATCCAATTAGTGAGTTTAGGTATTATAGGTGAATATATAGCGCGTATTTATAAAGAAACAAAAAATCGACCAATTTATATTGTGAGTGAACAACATGGATTTAAAGAAGAAAAGGTCTCCTCATCCACCAAAAGGCAAAGCAGATACGCCTAGGTTTTTATTGAACCCCAACAAGGGAAATATTATCGGAATCACCGGTAGCATCGCTTCCGGAAAAACTTTTGTACTCGAGTGCTTTAAGAAGCTCGGCTTTGCGGTTTTTAATGCTGATGAGGCGGTACATCAGCTTCTGACCCGTGAGGGCAAGGCCTTTGATTTGGTAGCAAAGCTATGTCCTGAATCTGTAACTGAACAGGGGATTGACCGCCAGATACTTGGGGCAAATGTGTTTAGCATACCTGAAAAACTCAAACAGCTGGAAGCAATACTCCACCCATTGGTTCGAGATGCTCAGGTGCAATTTATGGTTAATATTAAGAAAACCTCGGGTAAGTCTATGGTTTTTGAAGTTCCTTTGCTTTTTGAGAATAATCGGGAGAAATTCTATGACCATGTGGTAGTCACAATCGCGCCAAAGCCCATCCAAAAAGAACGTGCGCTTTTGAGAAAAAATATGACGGAAGAAAAATTTGATGCTATCATAAGTAAGCAATTATCTGATGCGATAAAAATAAAAAAAGCAGATTTTGTTATTAAAACTGGGAGAACCCCGGAAGATACTTTTAAACAGGTTAGGTCATTAGTTTATCATGCTGGAAACCAGAGAAATCGTCCTCGACACAGAGACGACAGGGCTTACAAGAAACGACCGGCTAATTGAAATCGGTTGTGTGGAGTTGATTAACCGGGTAAAAACCGGCAAGGTTTTTCATCAGTATATCAACCCGATGGTGGCGATTTCTGAAGGCGCGAGAAGGGTTCATGGCATTACTGATGCAATGGTCTCTGATAAACCCACCTTTCCTGAGATTGTGCCCAGCTTTCTTGAGTTTCTCGCTGATAGCGTCATCATAATTCACAATGCCGAATTTGACCTGGGATTTATAAATCATGAATTGTCGTTGCTGGGTCATACCCCTATAAAATTTGAGCGTGTTATTGATACTCTGAAAGTCGCGCGAAAAAAATACCCTGGATCGCCGGCTTCGCTGGATGCGCTCTGCAAGCGATTTAATATCAGCCTGGAAGAACGCAATAACCATGGGGCTTTGCTCGATGCTCATCTGCTCTTTCATGTGTACATTAACTTAACTGGTGGAACGCAGTCAAATCTGGAGTTTGATAATTCAAACTCGGCTTCAGCTCAGCAACCTTCCCCTAAAAAACGATCAAGACCAGCGAGAGAGTTTAAAGTTTCAGCGGAAGAATTAGCTGCGCATGAGAAATTTTTGAGCAAAATTAAGGCACCACTTTGGGGGACAAAATAATACTTTTAGAAGCGAGTTAAATGGAAAAATTACAACATAAGCCGGAAAGAGTTGCGCTTCTCCTCATAACCACCAATATTTTTCTTTTGTTAAATAGTGATATCCACTTACCTGCGCTGCCTTTTTTGCAGAAAGACCTGGGGACTACAGAATTCAAAGCTCAGTTGGTGCTAATAATCTTTATGGTGGGCGCCGTTTTCTCCCGATTGGTCTGGGGGCCAGTAAGTGATAAGTTTGGTCGGCGTAAAATCCTGCTGGTTACCATTGGGTTTCAGGCGATAACGCAACTAGGCCTCTCACTTGCCCCCACTATTGACTGGCTGCTTTTTTGGAGAGCCGTGCAATCATTTGGTGCGGGGGTGATAACAGTCTTGGGTACTGCGGTGATCACTGACCTTTTTCGCGGAGACCGCAGGGCGCGATTTCTAGGGCTCAATGAAATGACCTTCCCTATTGCCTTTGTGATAGCTCCGGTTATAGGCGCTTATCTTTTTGATATCACGCAAACCTGGCGCACAGCCTTTGTTTTTATTTTCTTCATTCAGGTTGCTTGCTGGACAACATTTTATTTATTTCTCCCTGAAACCCATAAACCTGATCATGGGGTGATGCTTAAGGACTCATTCAAACTCTACTTTCGAGTAATTAAGGATCGTCAGTTTATGCTCTACAACCTGATAAGCGGTATAATGATAGGAAGTGGCATGATGTTTTTTACCATTTCTCCGTTTATATATATGGTTAATCTTGGCGTGAGCATTAACGACTATGCGTTCTTTCAATTCGCACCAATGCTGGTTAGCATCTTTGCTGCCCTAATTTATAGGTATATTGTCGAGCATTTCGGCTCTGAAGTACTTTCAAAAATTAGTATCAAACTCCTGTATATTCTTATCCCGATATATCTAATCATGGGGTTTAACTTAGTCGATATCACCCCATATACTGTGCTTTGCACAATTTGCGTTCAGTCAGCCATCGTTCCTTTTTTTGTACCTGGCATTATTTCTAAAACTACTGAACTATATCCTAACTTAAGGGGAATGGCTTCCTCAGCTTCAGCAAGTGTGCGCTCATTCTGTGCAGCCGGAGCCATGTTTTTTGGCAGCTATTATATCGGCAGTGATGTCGCGGCTTTATTTAAAACCATGTGTGGGTTTATCCTGCTAGTGCTGTTCTTTTTCTGGATTGTCACTGCTAAAAAGATCAAACCAATAAAGTAATCAATACTTGTATTGCATTGGCGTACTGCTACAATAATTAGTATAACTATCAATAGAATAGGTTTGCTGTGAACCATAAAAATATAAAATATTCCGGGTTTAGTCTCTATGAGATGGCTATAGTAGTTGTTATTATGTCAATCCTGATCGGTAGCGTTTATGCGCTGGTTCCCGTACAAACCGATTTGCAGAATATCGACTTGACCAAAACCAAGCTTGACCGGATTCAGGGCGCCATTGACGCCTATGTGAATCAACATGGTTTTTTACCTTGTCCTGCTGTCAGAAATGCTGCAGTAGCAAGTACGACTTTTGGCATATCTACCGATTGTACCCTGGCAGCTCCACCTGCCGGCACTACAGAATCTGGAGCTGGTGATGACACGATTCGGCATGGGGTCGTCCCTACCCGAACGCTTAATTTGCCCGATGAGCTTATGTTCGATGCCTGGAATAATAGATTTTCCTATACAGTTATAAAAAAATTTGCAACTACACTTTCTGATTTTACCACTTCAGCTCCCACAAACGCTGCTATTATTATGGAGGATGTAAACAGTAATCAGATTAATAATGCCCCTATTGCATATGTGCTTATTTCTCATGGCAAACATTGGGATGGAGCTGTGAATTATAATGGGGTAACTACAACTTGTACTGCAGGCACTCCTGAAGCTCAGAATTGTTCGGATACCAATACCTATAAAGATGGGGTTTTTAACAGTAATGCCACCAACTATTTTGATGATTATGTAAGGTGGAAAACCAAAAGCCAGCAGATCCATGATAGCTCATATACGTCAGGGGCTTTGACAAGCAGCGTTTTCTCAAAGTTTGCTTTGATTGCAGACCAGGAAGCTCCAGGGGTATCAGGCCAGACGCCTATCGCCGTTGGCGCCTGGAATACCAGAAATCTAAATACAGTTGTGTTTAGCACTACTCCTGCGCCATTTACCACTTTAAATGTAGCCAATACCATAACAATGCCTGCGGGTAATTACTACATTAGAGCCACAGCTCCTGCACAGGGAGTTACAGCGCACAGGCTTAGAATCTTTAATGTCACTGCCGGCACAACTATAACTGAAGGTATGTCGGTTACCGGGGATGTTAATGGGACTACCACTGCTAAGACAACCGCAGTGAGCGTGGCCACGGTAATCGCCTATGTGAGTTTCTCGGTGCCTACCGATATCAGAATTGATCACTTTGTTAACAATTTTAACACTACAATCAATGGAGGGGCGCAAACGGGATTTGAATTTGGTTACCCTGTTTCTACCACTGCTAATGAAACCTACACTATGGTTGAGATTTTTGGACAATAATTGAGTATGCGTAGGAAGCTAAAAAGACTCCTTGGATTTGCAGCAGCAGAGGTATCTCTACTGCTAATAGTAGCTTCGATATTAGTTGGCGGAGCCCTAACATTATTGCCAGTGGGTAAAGGCAGCAGTGATCTGGCAGTGGTGCAAAATGATTTTACCAAAATTAAAACTGCGATTACTGCCTATTACCTAAAATACGGACACCTCCCATGTCCGGCGAGCAGAAACGATGCGCCCAATTCAGCAAACTTCGGTAAATCTACTGATTGTACCTCGGCCACTGCACCTACTGGCACCGTAGAATTTGGCTCTGGGGTCAATATTGTCAGAATTGGCGTAGTACCGGTGCGGTCACTTAATTTATCCGACACTTTTATGTTTGATCCCTGGAATAGCCGCTTTACCTATGCAGTTATCAAATCGCTGGCGCAAACCAGCACGATCTTTGCCAACTATAGTACTGCTGCCACCCAGGTTATTACTATTCAGGATAAAACGGGTGCTACCATAAATCCCAATAATTCTGCGACCATTCCCAACTATGTAGACTATGTTATAGTGTCGCATGGCAGAGATGCCAATGGTGCATATAGCTATAAAGGGGCATTATCCAGTACCTGCAAGACCAGCCTTCTTCAGGGGAAAAATTGCGATGATGACAACGTTTTTGTGCAATCCGCGCACAGCTATACCAGCAACAACTTATTTTACGATGACTACATTGCCTGGGTCAAAAACACAGACCTTCTTAATAATGCTGGCTTGAGCGCCAGACCCGGGGCTTGTACTTCAGGCTTCCTCCCGACAAATTTGCCATCTTTGGCGCTCTGGCTCGATGCTAACGATCTGACCACCATTACTAAAGATGGTTCTAATAACGTAACTAAATGGGTGGATAAATCTGGCAATGCCTATTCATTTGCTAATGCGGGCGCTACTAAGCCGGTATATTCGGCAAGTGGGTTCAATTCTAAGCCGACCATGCAGATTATAGGTACGTTTGGTTTTAGAGTTGCTAGTATGTCTACCTCAGCTAGCAATCTGAGCATATTTTTTGCAGCACAGCAGACTAATGCCGCGAATGCGAATTACCTGCTTGATGTTAATGGCACCGCTACCAGAATGACCTTAAATCTCAACAATAATGGTGCAACATACTGGTACAAACAAGGTATCTATTCATCTACCCTAAGCAGTTCTTATACATCCAATACCTACAGCTCATGGATATTCTCTAATGGTGCAACTACTCCTGCTCGGCTTTATATCAACGGAGTACAGGTCGCAACTGATACTACGTTTTTACCTCAGGATCTGAAAGGCAACCTGTCTATTGGGCAGAAATATACCGGTGGTGCTACCACTGATTTCTCAGGAAGAATTTCCGAAGTGATTATTTACACCCGGGCGGTTACTGATTCAGAACGTCAGGCTGTAGAGCAATATTTGAAATTAAAGTGGGGCTTATGAAGTTACTTAAGTTCAGCCCTGGGTATACTTATTTGGAAATGGCATTGAGTCTGTTTGTACTCTCCATTATGTTCTCGGCATTTATGACAATCTATGTCACTTTCTCAAGCCAAAACCAGGTTGCTGAAACGCGAACTGCTCTGCATACTATTCAGACGGCACTTGATCAGTTCCTTCTCAATAAGGGCTACTTACCCTGTCCGGCAAGCCAGTCTGCCGCCTGGGGTTCCAGCAGCTTTGGTGCTGCCAGTAATTGCGCAGCGAGTGCCCCGGCAGGTACGGTTGATTATGGCGCAGGAAGCACGGCAATACGCATTGGAACTATTCCCTTTAAAGCCTTAAACCTTTCCCAGGAAATCACGATAGATAGCTGGAATAATCGCATTGCATATGTGGTGGTAAAGTCACTGGCTACAGATGCCAGTACTTTTATCAGCACGAACCCCAGTGGGGCGATTAGCGTTGTGGATACCAATGGTAACACCATCGTTTCATCAGGCGGAACAGCCTATGTTTTGATCAGCTATGGTCCTTATGGTAAGGGTGCTTATAATGCTGCCGGGCACCAGGCTGTTGCCTGTGGAACTAACAAGGGAACTGAAAATTGCAACAATGATAATGTATTTAATATTGCCCCATATAATGATGGCCAATCTAGCAATCAGTTTGATGATTTTCTTGCCTGGAAAACCCGAGCCCAGCTGATTAAGGACAACCAACTTGCAATTGCGCCATAGCTATGAAAAAAATGAAAACACTATTGGGTTACACACTTCTGGAAATGGCAATTGCCCTTGCGATAATAGGCTTTGCTACTGGCGCTCTTTACACAACGCTTACCGCAAGTTATGCAATCCAAACTTTGAGTGGCACTAACAGTGAGCTTGATAAAATTCAATCTGCACTGGATACCTTTGTCGCTAAAAATGGCTATGTGCCATGCCCTGCTACTCGAACTGCCGCCGTCGCATCTGCCACTTATGGAGTAGCGACTGACTGCACGGCATCAGCTCCGGCAGGAACCGTTGATGTTGGCAGTGGATCAGCGCAAATCCGCATCGGCGTTGTGCCTACCCGCACACTTGATCTTAATGATAGCGATATGCTTGATGGCTGGAATAACAGAATCACTTATGTCGTTATTAAACAGCTCGCACAAAATGGTACGAACTTTACCAGCTATTCGAATACTACAGCTGATTCTATTATAATTAACGATAGCAATGGCAACCGTATCAATGCGCCACTTGCCGATGACAACCATGTTGTGTATCTTTTGATAAGCCACGGAAGAAGCGGGCATGGCGCTTATAATTCCAACGGTGCTAGTTTCATTGCCTGTGGTAGCTTTGTCGATTCCGAAAACTGCAATAACAATAATATTTTTATTGATACCAATTATAATCCCAATACTGCTCATTTATTTGATAATATTATTCGCTGGAAAAGCCGCGGCCAGCAAGCATTAGATGGTAAAGTTTTGCCAGGCGTAACGGCCGCAACAGCTTGTGTTATACCATTTAACCCTGATGCTTTTTTACCCACCTCTATAACCGGCTTGAGATTGTGGCTGGATGCCAATGACTTAAATACCATGTATAATGATTCCACTTGTACAACTCTTAATAACAGCCACCCTAATGGACAAATCTCATGCTGGAAGGATAAATCCGGCAATGGATTTAATGCAATTCAGACCGATAATCCTTCAGATCAACCTAAGTGGACCAGTGGAGCTTTGTGGTTTAAAAATAATTATTTTCTCAAAGTACCTGGTCTGCCTAGTGGTTCAATTTTTCCCTCACTTACGCTCATCAACGCCATGGATGTTTTTATAGTGATGCAGAGCACCACAAAGGTTGGATATGTTATATCATACCCCACAGTAGGCACAATTACGGCGAGAATTCCTTGGTCAGACAGTAACGTATACTGGCAGTTCAACGGGGCGCATACAGGTGACCATGCAGCTTGGGGGGCGGCTACAAATAATTTTTACATTTGGAACCTTATGTCTAATTATGTCTTAGGTGCTAGTTTAAATAAAGTTTGGCAAGGAGATACTAACCTGATAAATACCACTACAACCGGCCCCGCAGTGCTTGCTGGAACAGCTGATTTTATAATAGGCTGCCAAGACAAATTAGCTAATAACTGTATGAATGGTTATATCTCTGAAATTATTGTCTATGGGCAAATGCTTACTGATGATCAGCGCGCACAGGTAAATACCTATTTAAAGAAAAAATGGGGGCTTTGATTTTGCTAGTGCCTTTTACTTAGCAAAGTGCTAATATTTAGTAAAAATGAGTGAGCCTTATGCTATTAAGCAAATACTTCTTACCTGTTCTCAAGGAAGACCCTAAAGAGGCGACCATTGTTTCTCACAAGCTAATGCTGCGGGCAGGGATGATTCGCCAGTTGAGTGCTGGTATATATACCTGGTTGCCGCTGGGTCTTAGGGTGTTAAACAAAATCGCCGATATTATTCGCGCTGAGATGAACAACATTGGGGCCATTGAAATTCTAATGCCGTGCATTCAGCCGATTGAGCTTTGGGTGAAGTCCGGTCGCTATGGTTCCGGAGATGATCTCAGCACGGAGATGCTTAAAATTGAAGACCGACATGGTAATCATTTGACTTTTGCTCCTACTGCAGAAGAGGTAATAGCCGAAGTATTTAATAATAGCGTGCAGTCATATCGGGAATTACCAAAGAGCCTTTATCAAATCCAGTGGAAATTTCGCGATGAAATCCGGCCAAGATTTGGGGTTATGAGGGCTCGCGAATTTTTTATGAAAGATGCCTATTCCTTCCATATGGATAAAGAAAGCGCACTTGTTACCTACAAAGACATGCTTGTTGCGTATACCCGGGCATATGCGCGGATGGGGTTGGTGGCAATACCTGTCAAGGCGGATACCGGCTCTATGGGTGGAGACTATAGCCATGAGTTCCATGTCCTGGCCGATACCGGAGAAAGCCAGATTTTTTATGAGGAAGGTGCTTTGGAATACCTGGCTACCGGAGATATTACTCTTGAAGGATTCGCTAAGTTTTATGCAAATGAAGAATCTAAACATGACCCGGCAAATTGTCCGATTACCTCTGACAAACTTAATGCAAGACGAGGTATTGAAGTTGGTCATATTTTCTATTTAGGTGATAAGTACAGCAAATCCATGGGTGTCAACATTCAGGGTAAAGATGGAAAGTTTAAGCATCCTGATATGGGCTGCTATGGGATCGGTGTATCGCGGCTGATTGCTGCTATCATTGAAGCTAATCACGATGATAAAGGCATAATCTGGCCAGAGAATGTTGCGCCCTTTAAGGTTGGCATCATCAATCTTAAGCCCGGCGATGAGGCTTGTGATAATATGTCGCAGGATCTATATGATGCTCTCCTTGCTCATGGCATTGATGTTCTTAGTGATGACACCGAGGAAAGTGCAGGTAATAAGTTTGCCCGTATGGATTTAATTGGGTTACCCTGGATAGTAGTTATCGGGCCTAGAAGCGCCAAAGAGGGAATGGCTGAGCTTAAACATCGGAAAACTCATGAGAAACATGAGCTTTCTCTGGAAGCTATTAAACAAATGCTGTTCCTAAAGGCATGAAAGTTCTAGGGATTGAAACTAGTTGTGATGAAACTGCCGTTGCTATCGTTGATAGTGAGGGTAATATTCTCGCGAATGCGGTGCGCTCACAAATCATGAACCATAACAATTATGGTGGGGTGGTTCCTGAGATTGCTGCCCGCAGCCATATCGACTGCCTGGATCTTATGATCTCTGATACTTTTAAGCAGGCGCAGTGTACGCTGGATGACATGAGTGCTATTGCGGTCACTGCTGGCCCCGGGCTAATAGGTGGGGTTATTGTCGGGGTTATGCTCGCAAAAGGTCTGGCGTCTGCGGCTCAAAAGCCCATCATTGCCGTCAATCACCTGGAAGGACATGCGCTGACTGCACGCTTAACCAGCAAGGTGGCCTTCCCATTTTTATTATTGCTGGTGTCTGGCGGGCATTGCCAATTGCTGGCTGTGCGCGGAGTCGGCCAGTATGATCTGCTGGGCAGCACTATTGATGATGCGGTAGGTGAAGCTTTTGACAAGGTCGCTAAAATGCTGGGATTAAACTACCCCGGAGGGCCTGAAGTTGAGAAGCGGGCAGGGGCTGGCAATCCTAAAGCATTTGATTTGCCACTTCCTCTTTATAATAGCGCTGATCTTAATTTTTCATTTTCCGGGTTGAAAACTGCGGTAAAACGCATCGTAGATAAAAATGCTCTAAGCGAACAGTTTATTGCCGATATCTGCGCCTCTTTTCAAACGACAATAGCGGCAATTTTGGCTCATAAACTTGAGAAAGCCTTGAAGATATTTAGCACCAAATACCCGCAGGCTAATACGGTTGTTATTGCCGGAGGGGTTGCGGCCAATCAATTTTTACGCGGTCGGCTGAGCAGCATTATCAACCAATATGGATATACGCTGGTCGCGCCACCTTTAGCGCTTTGCACTGATAATGGCGCTATGATTGCCTGGGCGGGACTGGAGCGGTTAAAGTTAGGCATGGTCTCAGACATTGGCTTTGAGCCACGCTCGCGCTGGCCACTTGTGGAGCTTGCCCATGGATAAGCCGATTAACAAAGTCCGAAACAAGCGGCAGAACTTTAGAACTGCCCGTGGGAGAACCGTTTCCTCTACTAAGTGGCTTAAAAGGCATATCAACGACCCATATGTTAATCTGGCGAAAGAAAGAAATTACCGGTCACGCTCGGCTTTTAAGCTTATGCAGATCGATGAGAAATTTAAAATCCTGCGTAAAGCTTCCAGTATTATTGATATAGGCTGTGCTCCTGGTGGCTGGTTACAGGTGGCGCGGCAATTGTGCAAGCCTGACGCCCAGATTATTGGAGTTGACCTGCAGGAGGTGCAGCCTTTGCCTGGCGTGACGCTTATTAAGGGAGACTTTTATGATGATGAAACCACCCAACAGATTTCAGATTTGCTCAAAGGTAAAGCGGATGTAATTGTAAGCGATATGGCTGCAGCATCTTGCGGTAATCATGAGGCGGACCACCTGCGCAATATGGCGCTTGCTGAAGCTGCTTTTGATTTTGCCATACCTAATTTAAAGCCAGGGGGGTGCTTTGTTGCCAAGGTGCTGCGCGGGGGTCAGGAAGCAGAGTTTTTAAAAACGCTACGCACTTACTTTGCGCTGGTTAAGTCTTTTAAGCCGGCAGCGAGTTATGAAGATTCTTCCGAATTTTACTTTGTCTGCACTGGCTTTAAACCAAAACTTTAATTATACTGGTTTGCAATAAGAATATCTCATTGTAAAAGTGTATGTCGCAGAAGAAAAATATTGTATTTGGTCTTTCCGGAATTGAGGTATTGCCTGAGGAGCGTGCCTTTTTTCAAAGGCAGCAGCCTCTGGGCTTTATATTATTTTCCCGGAATATTGGAAACCCCAGCCAGGTACGTGACTTAATTCAGGATCTAAGATCTACAGTAGCTCATGATGCCATTCCCATTCTGATCGACCAGGAAGGTGGCCGGGTGCGAAGACTCAAGCCACCTCATTATCGTGAGGCAGAAGCTGCCGGAAAATACGCTGCGCTGAGCGAGAAGAATATAACCGATGCAAAAACAGCGGTTTTCTTAAATCATTTTTTGATGGGGAGAGAGTTAAGTGAACTGGGGATTAATGTTAACTGTGCCCCTGTGGTGGATCTTTTATTTGAGGGTGCGCACAGCATTATCGGCGACCGCAGCTTTGGCAAAGACCCTCATATAGTTTCTCTATTGGGGCAATATGCTATGGCTGGCCTCATGGCGGCTGGCGTGCTTCCTATCCTAAAACATATACCTGGGCATGGCAGGGCTACTGCTGACAGCCATCAAGATTTGCCTGTAATCTCCACCGCGCTTTTAGAGCTTGAGCAAACCGATTTTATCCCGTTTAAGAAGCTGGCTTATTCACCACTGGCAATGACTGCCCATGTGATCGTACATGACCTTGACCCAGTGCATCCAGTAACCGTTTCCCAAAAGGCCATCGACTATATTCGTGAAGGTATTGGTTATGAGAATATAATCATCACAGATGATCTTTCCATGAAAGCGCTGAGCGGTACGCTGGGGCAGCGGGCGGAAATGTCACAAGCAGCAGGTTGCGATGTGCTTTTGCACTGCAATGGCAAGCTGGGTGAGATGGAAGAGATTGCTCAGCATGCACAACTTATAAAACCTGATGTTTATGAGAGACTTGCAAATTGGCTAAACAAATGTTATTCACCAGAGGATTTAGACGCAACTCTTGATCGGTATGTCAATATGGATAGTCAGGATTTGGAGTTGCAGTTAGCTGAGCTTTTAACCACTTAATTATTATCTCAAATGGAATTTTTAACTCAATATTACTTTACCTTAAAGGCGTTGCATTTAATTGCGGTTATCTGCTGGATGGCAGGGATGTTTTACTTGCCCAGGCTGTTTGTTTACCATTGTTCTGCCAAGCCGGGGTCGGAAATGTATGCGACCTTTACTATAATGGAATACCGGCTGCTAAAATATATAATGAACCCTTCTATCATTGCGGTTTTTGCCCTCGGCATTTTATTGATCTTCATAAATGGATTTTCGACATTGGGCGGTTGGTTCCATCTTAAACTGGTTTTGGTGCTTGCGCTTGCCGGCATGCATGGGCTGCTCTCGGTGCAGCAGAAGAATTTTGCTAATAATCGGAATAATAAGTCCGCTACTTACTTCCGCGTTATCAATGAAATCCCACCGGTATTGATGGCGATAATCGTCATACTTGCGGTTGTAAAACCCTTTTAGTTAACCAAGTCTATTTTTTAATTGATGCAGCAATCATACCAATTCCCAGATTAAACAAATGGGGATTGGTTATTTTTCTTTAAATGCTCGGTAGAAGCTATCCATAATCGGGCTGACCAGATATTGCAGGAAGGTTCGGGTTCCTTTTACCAAGAATACTGATGCTGGCATGCCAGGATAGAGCTTGATGTCAGCTGTCAGTTGGTCTAATTCCTTTTCATCAATCTGCACTCGCACAATGTAGACTTGTTGCGGTCCGCCCTGAGCCTGCTGATCCAAAACTTTATCGGCAGCTACATAAATAACCTTGCCATCCATTCTCGGCACCAGGCGAGCTTTATAAGCACCAAGCTGCACTTTTGCCAGCATACCAAGATGTACACTATCGATATCATTAGGATTCACTTTAACTTCAATTATAAGCTTATCATTTTGGGGCACTAGCTCCATGATAATTCCGCCCTGCGGCACTGTGCCACCTACAGTATGGATCTTTAATTCTGTAACTACTCCATCCTCAGGAGCAGTAATGCTTGTCCTATCATAAACATCTTGGGCTGCGTTATACCTTTCTGTGAGATCAAGCAAAGCTGCATGATTCTTCTTAATTTCTTCACCCAGGTTATTTTGATAGTCGTTTTGCACACTCAGTATTTTTACTTTCGCTTCAGCTATACTTTGTTTGGCAGAGGCGATGGAAGACATTGCCTGTCCCACCCGTCCTGATAAATCAGCGGTCGCACTGCGCAGTTGGAGTAACTTAGGTTTGGTAGACAGCCCTTTATTGAAAAGCTCTAGGGTAGTTTGCTCTTCTTCTTCGGTATTCTTAAGTTGCTTTTTATAGGCATCTAGCTGGAATTCCAATCCTTTGATTGATTCGGTGGTCTGGTTAATCTGCTCATTCAGGATGTCAATGTTACCTTTCACCGCCATGCGCCGTGTGAGGAATAAATGTTCCTGCGTTTTCATGATTTGCTGAACCTCATCTGAACTGGCATTGATTCCTTTGAAATCCCAGTTGATTTTGTCTGAATCAAGCTGCTCCGCTTTAAGTCTGGCATTTTCTGCCATGGCGAAAGCGAGTTGGCTTGCATTCATTTTAAGGCCGGCAAGTGCTTGGGTATCGTCCAGCTTCACTAAAAGTTCGCCTTTTTTAACTTCCTGGCCATCACTCACATAGATAGCATCTACGATGCCGCCTTCGTGATGCTGAATAGTTTTATGGCTGCTTGCAACTATAATATATCCATTTGCGGCGGCGGCGCTATCGAGTGGAGCAAGACCACCCCAGACAACAAAGAAACCAACAGCAACGGCAATAACTGCAAAAGCAAATTTTAGGGGCTTTTGCAGGTTGACCCGCAAATCTTCGTCAGCTTCTGTATTATACCCAGCTTCTTCAGCTGATTTGGTAAACATATAAAGCTTGGTTTCCTGGTAGAACTTGGAATCCTTAATCCTTTGAATAGCTGCGTGCAATCGATCTTTTAATGATTGATTAGGTTCCGGTAAACTCTTTTGCGTTTCATTATCCATTTTGTTTCCTTATTTGTTCAAAAGGTACAGTTTTGGCTGCTTGGTTCATTTTTTCTAAAACCTCATCGCGGTTTCCGAATATCGCAACCATACCGTCTCTCATAGCTAAAATCTTATCTGCGGCACTCAGCAGTGAAGTCCGATGGGAGATCACAATTGTGGTAATCCCTTTTTCCTTTGCTCTGGCAATCGCGCCGGCAAGCGCAATTTCACCAAAGCTATCCAGATTGGAATTCGGTTCATCAAGTACTAAAAGTTTTGGGTCATTATAAAATGCACGCGCTAAACCAATTCTTTGTCTTTGACCGCCTGAAAGCAATGATCCATCAGACCCAAGGTCAGTATCATATCCCTTAGGCAATAATAAGATCATGTCGTGTACACCTGAAAGCTGTGCAGCTTCAACTACTTTCAAAGGATCGGCATTCTTGTCCATCCGAGCGATATTCTCTTTGATAGTACCGCTAAAAAGTTCGATGTCCTGCGGCAAATAGCCGATGTGTTGACCAAGTTCAGTTCTATTCCAATCCTGGAGATTTGAGTTGTCGATACGCACTGAGCCAACCTGCGGCGCTAACCCGCCTACAATTAGCTTGGCCAGCGTGGTTTTCCCCGAGGCGCTCGGGCCGATCACCACCAGTATCTCACCGGGCTGGATTTCAAAATTCACACCTTTAATAACATGGCGCTGCATTCCTGGAGGAGCGTAAAATATATTCTCTACGGTTATTCTTCCTTCGGGGGTAGGTAGGGTCATGCGATCTTCTGAGATGTTGAACCGTTCTAAAGACTGCTCAAGGCGTTCAAAAGCTTTGCGGAAATTCAGAAAGCCTTTGTATGAAGTTATAGCCTGTTCAAAAGGGGCAAGCGCCCGTCCAGATAGTGATGAACTGGCAATGATCGCACCAGTGGACATCTGGCCTTGCAGTACAAAATATGCCCCGAGTCCTGTGGTAAGAATTTGTAACATCAGCCTGACAAACTTGGTAATTTCAGTAAGCACAGCCTGGCGGTTATTGACCAGATTTTGATTGCCCTGCACCTTTTCGTTAGTCTCCTGCCAGTTCTTTATTATGTTCGGCAAAAGCCCCATAACTTCTATAACTTCTGCATTGCGTGCCGCTTGCTCCACCTGCCTGGTGCTGGAAATGAAGTGCTCATTTGAAGCATCATGCAGAGGTTTAGTGATTTTCTCAGATATCAAAGCCATTAAAAGCAAGAATATTCCGCCAAAAATCGTTAGCATCCCCATCCAGAAGTGGATCAAAAAGAGAACGATAACGAAGATAAATGCCCAGGGAATGTCCAGCATGGAAACCAGAGCCGGGCTGGTAATAAAGGTTTTAATGGTTTGCAGATCTCTGATCTGTTGGCTTCCACCACCGCCTTTGGCCAATAAGGAGGCTTTAATAGAGTTAGTGAATATTTTTGCTGATAGTTGCTTTTCAAACCAGTTACCCATTTGAGTTAAAGCAAACCCTCGACCCAGTTGTAACAGACCAAGGATTGCAAGGGCGAACAGAATGACTAAAGTTAACATAAACAAGGTAGTTGTATTACCGCTGGAAATAACTCGATCAAGCACTTGCATTGAGTAAATTGGGGTCGCCAACATCAAGAGATTTATTATGCACCCAAAAACCAAAGCATACTTAAGCATGATTCGGCAGGTAACTATGGCTTCTTTGAGTGGGCTTAGCTTTTGTTGGGATCCTGGTACTTGTCTCATAGGTTGCTTCATATATCTATATAATAATAGTATTACAGACTTTATACTTCATGGTAAGCTCAAAATGGTTAAAAATTCGTTAACAGAAATATTTATTTTTATTGCTAGTAACAACTTATCAATATATGAGAGCCACTAATTGCCTTAGATAGTGCAACTTTCTCGAATTGCAACGTAACCAAGTATCTTTTTTAATTGATACTAGGAGCGCGCAGCCAAGCCGAAGCTCGCAGAGCGAAGGCTGGACGACGTAGCAATAAATAAGGGACTTGGTTTAGGCACATGAAATATTATTATTTGAGTGGATAGTATTTAAAAAATCTATTAATATAACAACATCAATGCCGTTTATCAAACCACTCGACGAGGAGTATATATTATGCCCCATCCGGAAATCGAAGTCATTCTTGCAAAGCCGCGAGGATTTTGTGCTGGAGTGGAGAGGGCGATTGAAATTGTAGAGCGCGCGCTTAAAAAATACGGCGCTCCAGTTTATGTGCGTCATGAAATAGTTCATAATAAATATGTGGTTGAGGATCTGCAGTCTAAGGGAGCGATATTTGTCGATGAAGTGAGTGATATACCTAATGGGGCAATCACAGTATTTTCTGCACATGGGGTGTCGGAAAAAGTAGAAGATGAAGCCAAAGGCAGAAATCTTCCAGTTATCGATGCTACATGTCCGCTCGTAAAAAAGGTTCACAGAGAAGCGCAGCGCCATGAAGAAGGAGGTGCGCAAATTGTTCTGATAGGCCACGCAGGCCATCCCGAGGTAGAAGGCACTAGCGGACGCGTGAAGAATGAAGTAATTCTTGTGCAGTCAGTTGAGGATGTTGAGCAAATGGAAGTTGCTGATCCTACTAAGCTATCATATGTTACTCAGACCACTTTAAGTGTAGATGATACGCGCTCAATCATTCTCGCTCTCAAAAAGAAATTCCCTTTGATTGAGGGGCCGGATTTGAGAGATATATGCTATGCCACCCAGAATAGACAAGATGCAGTACGAAAATTGTCACAAGAAGTAGATTTGATTTTGGTCATAGGCTCGGCTAATAGCTCAAATTCAAATCGGCTTAGGGATTTAGGTGAAGAAATGGGTAAACCTTCCTACCTGATTAATGGAGCGCAGGATATTAAACCGGAGTGGTTGTCCAATATTAAAAAATTAGGAATTACCGCAGGGGCTTCAGCACCGGAAATCCTCCTCGAAAATGTGATCGCAAGGCTTCATGAGCTTGCGAAAATTGCTATCAGAACCATGGAAGGCGTCAATGAAAACGTGAGGTTTAAAATACCTGCAGAATTGGAAGAAGCGGCTTGATGTTGGAAGTATATCATTATCCCCTATGTCCTTTCTCTCGAAAACTTCGCATTGTTTTGAAGGAGAAATTTATAGGCTTTGAGCTTTTCTACGAGCCTTACTGGGAAAGGCGCAAGGAATTTTTGCGCATGAATCCATCAGGAAACACGCCGGTTATACTAAAGGATGGCAAGCTGATCATCGCCGGCAATCAGCCGTTGTTTGAATATATTGAAGAGATTTATGGCGATAACAGTCTTTTAGGAAACACTCCCGAGGAAAGGCTTGTGATCCGCCGTATAGTTGAGTGGTTTGATGTGAAGTTCTATAATGAAGTGACCAACTACATTCTCAATGAAAAAATTATAAAAACCGTTTCTAAATCAGGCGCTCCGAATTCGCAAGCCATCCAGGCCGCTAAAAAGAATATACTTTACCATCTTGATTATATCAGCTTTTTACGCGGGGATAACCGGTATATTGCTGGGGATAAGCCGACTCTTGCTGATTTTACGGCGGCAGCTCAACTTTCCGTGCTGGATTTCGTTGGGGATGTTCCTTGGCATCATAATCAAAACACCAAAGATTGGTATGCACTAGTTAAATCCCGCCCAAGCTTTAAGCCCTTGTTGCTTGATAAAATTCCTAATTTCCATCCGCCGGCAAACTATGCAAATCCAGATTTTTAGTAAATACGAAGTTTTGCCTGGCGAATGTAAAAATTTTATTCTAGATTCAGCTAATATGTGGTATACAGCATATAAGAGATTAGATTAGATTTGATGCAGAACAACAGAAAATTTTGGTATGAGATTCTGGAAAAAGTACTAAAAGGTGCGGCCTTTTGGTGCTCAATTGCCTGTGCAGGCATTATACTTGCCGGCTTATTTATTCTTCCGGTCTTTATTTATTTTAGTAAAGATCTGCCCGATTATCATCAGTTGGTTGAGTATGATCCACCTACAATCTCAAGGCTTTATACTGCCGATGGAAACTTGATGTCTGAGTTGGCGATTGAGCATCGGATCTATAAAACGATTGATGAAATACCTGCGCTGGTTAAAAGTGCCTTTATTGCTGCCGAAGATCATAATTACTACAACCACCCAGGAATTGACGTATTTAGTATTATAAGAGCGGCACTTCAGAATATTGCCAATTTGGGTTCTGATCGAAACCCTGTCGGGGGCTCAACTATAACTCAGCAAGTCGTAAAGAACTTCTTGCTTAATAATGAGCGGTCAATATCGAGAAAAATTAAGGAAGCTATTTTAGCGTATCGGATTAACCATGTTTACTCTAAGGATAGGATACTTGAACTATATCTCAATCAAATATATTTGGGTAATGGGGCTTATGGTGTTGCCCAGGCTGCCTTAAGCTATTTTAATAAAGATATGAAAGATCTGACTATTGATGAGGCGGCGCTTTTAGCAGCGATGCCTAAAGCTCCTTCTATGCTTGATCCAACCCGCCATCCGGAACGCGCTAAAGCACGCAGAGATTGGGTGATCGACCGCATGCAAGAAGAGAAATTTATTACCAGAGATCAGGCACAGAAATCAGTGATCAGACCTATAAGGTTAAACCCGCGCTTTGACCAGGCTATTCAGGATAATGGCTACTATAATGAGAGCGTGCGACTTGAGCTTATTGACAAATATGGGTTTGACCATGTTTACCAGGATGGCTTTACCGTGCATACCAATCTCAACGCCGACTTGCAGAAGATGGCTGATAAAGCCTTGCGGCAAGGTTTGATAGATTATGACAGGCGTCACGGTTGGCATGGTGTGGTTGCGCATATAAATTTTAAAGATGATGAGTGGAAACAGCTGATCAAAGATTATGAAAAGCCTGGAGGAGCAGGCGTTTGGCAGCCTGCCATCGTTTTGGGATCAGCTAAAGATGGAGTTAATATCGGTCTGCCAGATGAAAGCAAAGCCGTGATCACTTCAGCAAAAATGCAATGGGCGCGTAAACCTGCGTTGAAAGCTGGGGATATCGTGCTTGTGGATTATGATGCTGACTCTAAGTCATATAGTTTAGAGCAAATCCCTTCAGTTAATGGGGCGTTAGTGGTTATGCAACCCAAAACCGGTAAAGTTCTGGCATTGGCAGGAGGCTACAGCTTCAAGGATAGTAAATATAACCGGGCCATTCAGGCGTTGCGCCAGCCAGGTTCAGCCTTTAAGCCTATTGTCTACCTAACCGCATTGGAAAATGGATTTGCCCCTAATTCAATTGTAAGAGATGAACCGATTTCTCTTTCACAAGGGCCGGGTATGCCACTGTGGTCTCCAAGAAACTATGAGGGTAAATACTTAGGGCCGATCACTATGCGGAAAGCTTTAGAGAAGTCGCGTAACCTGGCGACAGTACATATAGTTGCTGCGCTTGGGGTGCGTCAGGTGGCCGAAACGGCGACTAGACTTCATGTCTATAAAGATCCACCTCTAATGTATTCTATGGCTCTTGGTGCTTATGAAACCACCTTACTTGATTTGACTGCGGCATATACAACCTTTGCTAGCAACGGAATGGAAATCAAACCTCAGCTCATTGACAGGGTATTTGATCGGAAAGGGAAACTTGTTTACTTTACAGATCAGACAAAATGCGATAACTGCTTGTCAGCCGATGAGCAGGCAGCAGATCCTGAGTTACCAAAAGTTAGCTTCAAAGCTAACTATCTAGTAGAGCCTGATACTAATTTCCAAATGGTTTCCATGCTTGAAGGAGTTGTGCAGCGAGGAACTGCTGCTCGAGCTAAACAATTGGGCAAGCACCTGGCCGGTAAGACCGGGACTTCAAACGAAAGCAAGGATACCTGGTTTATTGGTTTCTCTCCTGATCTGGTTGTTGGGGTATTCGTTGGCTTTGATTCACCAAAAACTTTGGGCGCTAGAGAGCAGGGGGCTTCAGTTGCATTGCCTCTGTTTATCGGTTTTATGAAGCAGGCACTTGAGAATTTCCCAGATAAGCCTTTTCCTATTCCAGATGGATTGCAGGTTATTGGTATCGACCCTGAAACTGGCGGCCGGGCAGGAACCTTCTCGCGCAACACCATCTATGAAGTGCTGAAACCTGGGCAGACCCGTTCTTTAGAAACGAGAGAAAACACTCCTTCAGAGCTTCCTCCAGGCGAAGAAGCTACGATTATCACAGAGCCTGCTGAAGTTCATGTGGAAACCGAAAGCCTGTATTAAGTTAATTGCATATTTTGAATTCTTCAGGTATAAGAGCAAATGGAATTTCTTGACTAAAGCATAGTTTAAGCATTTATGCGAGTCTTTAGTTAAGTTTTTGTATTTTACAGAAGTAAAAATTATTTTATCAGGTGGTTATATGAGAATGTTATCAGATACTGTCTCGGAGCTGCACGGGCGTGCGCAGAGATTTGCTAAATATTTTACCTACGATGTCGTTGATTCACTTAATCCCGGCCAGGACAATCAAACCGCGAAAACCTTGGCGTACTATTTTATGTTTGCTGCTACTTGCTCTGCCATTCACGAAGCTGGGAAAGCAGTGTTTCCTGGTTATACCTGGTCGAAGAGAGCGGTAGTTGGAACTCTTGGTGGGCTATTGCAAGGAGACCCTTCTTGTCCAGCGCAGCAAGCTATTGAAAAGTATCCTTGGGTTGCTTTTCTGACCGGGGCTTTGAATGGAATTTTCTGTTGCTGGGCACATCCATATCCCAGTAACGCTATTGGGTGGGTCACTGGCAGTAATAATTTAGGAGTATTCATAACTTCTGTGGCAATTATGCCTGCGGTATGTAAGTTTGTGATGTGCCCGATAGAAAACGCAATAAAGTGCGCAGCTGACCAATTTATGTCACCTGTAGAAGGGGTGAGATCACCAACTAGCGTATGCTGTAGAAATTAAATGGGTTTGTAGGTGTGCAAACAGGCCTCGATGCGCCAACCATTAGGATCTATAATAAAGGCGCCGAAGTAGCCTTCATGATACTCAGTTCTGGGGCCTGGAGCACCATTATCTCTGCCGCCTAATTCAAGGCACTTATGGTACCAGGCTAAAACAGCCTCAACTGAGGGTGCTACAAAGGCGACATGAACACCCTTGGCATTGCCAACTTGTTCCCCGTCTTTGCCTCCTGCGCTAATCCAAAAAGAAGGCCTTATACCATTTCCGTATCCTGCGGCATAGACATTATATTCCGGGTAATCGAGTGTAACTGCTCTTTCATACCCCAACATTCCAAGGGTTTCATCATAAAACCTTAGGCTTTGCTTATAGTCTTTTACCGCAAAAGAAGTATGGTCCAGCATGTTTCCCTCTTAAATATTGTTAGGTATGCAATCCTATCAAACCACCTTTCTAATTTCCAATACATCTTTGATATTTTTTCCATCCCATACATAGCGCAAGTGTCTTTCCTGTCGGCAATGCGAAATTAATTTCGGTTTAAAGATGGCGAAGCAACTCCCCTCCTGGCTCCTTACGCTTGCATAATAAATCCCGTTACTGCCACTGCCCTTAAGCTTGCGTGCAAAAGCCTGTGACGCACTGTAAATATCGCTACTATAAAGCTTCTTATGATTTTTTTTATTTACATGTATATCATGCAATTTGCCATTCAGCTCTGCTACCAACACCCTCATTTGAGTTTCTGTTGCGGGAGTGTTAGTATAAGAAAGAAACCGTCTATGATGATATTTGGTTTCGGCAATGGCGCAATCTAGTGAATCGCCGGCGTAATAAACTCCATAACTGCCGTCTGAAAATCTGCTACCTTCCGGATTTAAATAGGCGAACGCCGCCATTACATAACCTGCGCCTGCGCCATATACGCGGTCTTCATCTGGTACTAGTGAAAGTATCCTTCGTTCATCGCGCAGTCTTGCATTAGTCATTGACTCGAGCTCATGTAATGCATCCCATTCCGAACTGTCTGCTACTCGTTCAAAGAGGTCAATTGGTGGAAATCTCGAGGGAATGATTCTCCAGATTTTTTCTTTTTTAAATAGCCTGAATGGTGCGCTCATGTTATGCCCAGCCACCGCGCTGTGCATCCAAATATTGTCTGACAATCAATAAATCAGAAACATTTCCCAATAACATTCTATCCAGCGCGCTGATCCCATTAAAGATAGTTGCATGGTTAGGTTTTTTGATCCAGGTATCTGCTAAACTGTTATCTGGAAAGAGGATTTGCAAAGCTTTGAAGATTCCTAATATATACGATATCCGTTCTAAAACATCGCGGCTTAGTTTGCCATCTTTCTTCTCTTTCCAGTCATAAAAGGTTCTTTCTGCCGGACTCCCCAATAAGGTAATCTGCTCAGAGTTGTTTAAATGCCAAAGCGCGCAAATTCTGAAAAATGCTTTTAACGCAACTGCTGTATTTGTGGCTTTAGAACGCTTATGTATGCTGCTTTTCTTCATAGTCACTGCCTATTTTCCCACTAATTATAGTGTACTGCAAATATGCAGCATTGTCAAGAATTGCTGCAGCTATGCAGAGGGAGTAATATGTTTGTCCTTGCGCTTTTAGAGTTTTGTTGCAATCCTGATAATCAGATTTAGCAATGGAGAGTTTTAGATGGATCAGATGTTAACAAGTTACTACTCAGTATGGATGTGGATAGCAGTAGGGGTAACTCTAATGTTTTTGGAAATGATTATGGGGTTCCCAATAGTGTTGTTTATCGCAGGTCTTGCTGCACTTACAACTGCTCTTGCCATTTACATCTGGGTGAACATAAATGATATGTTCACGTATCAAATCATTGTATTCTTGGCAGCTGTGCCGGCATGGATGGGTATTTTATGGCATCCTCTAAAACGGGCTTTGCAAAAGCACAAGAACACTAACAATTATTCAAATATAATAGGTCAAACTGCCACTGTATATGAAAATGATCTTATGCCAGGCAAGATGGGGCAAATTTGGTGGTCAGGCACGATTGTGAAAGCGCTGCTCGATAGCACTGACCCTGCAGAAAAGATTCCCTCAGGTGGAGAAGTCTATATAGTTGAAGTTAAAGAAAATATCTTTATTGTTAAATCAAAGAAGTAATTTTAGGAACCGAAAAATATGGATGCAGTTTTATTTATCCCAGTTGTAGTAATCGCCATGTTAGTAATAATGGGGATAAAGATCGTTCCCCAACAGCAAGTATGGGTTACCGAGCGCTTAGGCAAATACGCCAATTCACTGGCTGCAGGCATGCATATCATTATTCCTTTCATGGAGAGAGTTGCTTATAAGCATACCCTCAAAGAACGAGCTATTGATGTTCAGGAGCAGGCGGCTATAACAAAAGATAATGTAACCTTGCACATCGATGGAGTATTATATGTCAGGATTATTAATCCTGTTGACGCTTCTTATGGTGTTGAAAATCCTTATTATGCCGTGACTCAACTTGCTCAAACTTCCATGCGTTCAGCCATCGGGAAGATTCCTCTAGACAAAACCTTTGAAGAGCGTGAAACGCTTAACGCACAGATAGTTCATACGATAAATGAGGCAGCTGCTACCTGGGGTATCCAGTGCATGCGTTATGAAATCAGAGACATAAAACCGCCGGCAACTGTTCTGAAAGCAATGGAACTGCAAATGGCAGCAGAAAGACAAAAACGTGCCTCGATTTTAGAGTCAGAGGGTAAGCAGCAGGCTATGATAAACATTGCTGAGGCTGAAAAACGTCAGGTTATCCTTACCTCAGAAGGAGCGATGACAGATCAGATCAATCGCGCTAAAGGGCAAGGGGAAGCGATTCGTACAGTTGCTGAAGCAACTGCTCAGGGAATTAATTTTATCTCCGCAAGCATTACTCAAAATGGTGGCAAGGACGCTGTTGCGCTTCGCATCGCGGAAAAATATGTTGAAGCCTTTAAGGAAATAGCACGCAAGAATAATACTTTGATTATCCCTGCTAATGCGAATGATGCAGGAAGCATGGTCGCACAGGCACTAACCATTTTTGATAATATTAAAAAACATAATATAGAAAGCTAGGTATGGCAAAAGAAAAAACTTCAACTACAAAGGGAATTTCCCAAAAGATCTATAAGGCGAAAGACTTTATAGTCGGTCTAAATTATAAAGAGCTATACGATAAATGCAGGTTGCATGCGCAGGCTTTTTATAAAGATGTGAGATTTAAGCTCAATGATTTAAATAATACAAATTATGAGTTGGCTGTTTATCACTATAATCAAGGCAATTTGTCGGATGCCAGATTCAGGTTTTGGTTTTACTCCGTCTTTTGGCATGACCGGCCAGAGGTTAATTACTTTAGTGGCAGACTCTATTTTGAAGGTGGAGATTTTGTGAAAGCCACATCAGCAATTGAAAAGTACATAGCTTCGGGTAATACAACTTATATACAAGAGGCTAATTATTCGCTAAAAGCGGCTAAGGGGGAAGTAGCAGATATTCATGAGGTTCCACTCACAATCATAAAACACAACTACGACACACTTGCGAAAAAGTATAATGATATTTACCTAAAAGAGCCGCAATTGTCACCGCAATACAAGCTCTGCAATGCGCTTAATGCTCATCTCAACGAGGTTGGTAAACCTTTTGGAAATCGGTTGCTTGACTTAGGATGCGGCACGGGAATAATTGGCAAAACTCTAAAGGAATTTAAAGTTGCTGGCCATGTTACCGGTGTGGAGCTTTCCCCTAAAATGTCAGAGATTGCTGTGACTTTAAAAAACGATAATATGCCAACGTACAACCAAGTTCTCAATATTAGCATTGAAGACTTTTTCTCCTCGAGTGCCGGTAAGAATTTTGACTTGGTGGTGGGAAGCGATACGCTATCGAATTTCTACGACTCTGGGAAGTTTTTAGAACAAACCACAAATGTTTGCGCAGCCAACGCCGTTCTTGGATTGCTTTTTAAAACTAATGAGGGAACTGAAAACTGTACTTTCAAAGCGTTAACCGAAGAGTTTTTGCATTCTCCCACTGTAATCAACGATCATCTAAAGCAGCTCGGATGGAAGATAATCAGCGAAGAGAATATTGAGTTCTTCGACTTGAGCAAAGGTAAGTGTATTATTTGTTCGCGTTGATAGCTATTTTTTTGTAACTAATTATTATATTTCAGTATATTAATATAGTTATGGTCCCATATATTTTTTGATTCATTACGCTTATGCACTGTACAAAACTCATTTTAACTATAGCTTTCGTCTTAAGCTTGCCACAAATAACTCAGGCGGACATCGCGCCACTAACTGGACTTGCTCTGGAAGGCGAAAATGCTCCGCTACATCCTGCCCCAAAAGAAGTTGCAAAACCTGCTCAGAGTTCTGCCCCAACTGCTGACTATGACATTAGCAATTTGGATGCGACTGCTGATCAAGCTGAACAGGAAGTCAACGATCCTATCGAGCCATTTAACCGTGCTGTATATAGTTTTAATAGAGGGCTGGATCATCTAATCATTAGGCCTGTAGCAATTATTTATCGCGACCTAACGCCAAATTGGGGCAAAGATCGTGTGCATAGTGCTGTTCATAATATGGGTGAACCAGTGACTGCTGCTAATGCCATCTTACAGCTGGATGAAAATCTTGTTTCTGACACGTTAGGGCGGTTTATTACTAATACTATACTGGGATTCGGTGGGCTAATAGATGTTGCAGCTGAAGCCAATCCAGAGCTTAGCCCTAAAAAGACTGACTTTGGGTTGACGTTAAAAAAGTATGGCGTGGGAACCGGCCCTTATTTAATGCTTCCTATACTCGGGCCCTCCTCTTGTAGAGATGCGCCGGGGCTGGCCGTAGATTATTTCCTCGACCCATTTAATAGCACAGAGCTATTTAGCAATGATTTTATAATTGCACGAACTGGGGTTATTGGGCTTGACAAGCGATATAATTATTTAGAGTTAACAGATCATGTTGAAAAAACTTCTTTAGACGAGTATTCTACATATAGAAGTATATATTTTCAAAAAAGATAGTAGGTAGATAAATGACCATGCAACTTAAGAACATAATAGCAATTATAGTATTTAGCTTATTGCCACTAGCCGCATATAGTGAAGAAGCTGCGCACACTACGGCAACTCCTGAGTCATTTGTCCAGAATACATCCTCGCGAGTTATAGCCCTGCTCAAATCGCGTACTTCAGATGAGTCTAAACAAAAGCAGTTAACCCAAATGTTTCTTCAGGTTATGGATTCGGACTGGATAGGAAAGTTTGTCCTTGGCAAACACTGGCAGACTCTAAGCGATGACCAAAAAAGAACCTATCTAAAAAACTATAGGAAATATCTGATTGATTCTTATGTACCTAAATTCAGGCAATATAACGATCAGGCAATCCACGTCAAAGGTATTAAGGATCTTGGGCATGGACAATTCCTCGTTATCACTGATATCGTATCGTCTTCTTCACAGGCAAACACCAAAGTTGAGTATAGAATTCAAGCTGCCGGTGATGGCTATAAAATCCATGATATAGTTGCTGAAGGGGTGAGTTTGTTGACTACGCAACGTTCTGAGTTTAGCTCTATTATGAGCAATGAAGGCTTTGATGCGCTTAACGACCGGCTTCTTTCTAAGGATAATGATAATAATTAGCCAAAAATATGCCCGAGTAGGGCTTTACATCCGCTCATTTTAAGGGTATTTTTATATCATTAGCATGCAGGGTATATAATGGTAAAAGCGCTTAAATTCTGGTTTCGTACATTTGTTCTATATGAGATTGGCATAGGCCTGTACCGTTCCTTTTTGTATATGTTCAAAAGGAAAGTCACGCTGAATTACCCTTATGAAAAAGGGGCGTTGAGTCCTCGCTTCCGTGGCGAGCATGCTTTGCGCCGTTATGCAAATGGAGAAGAACGCTGCATTGCCTGCAAACTATGTGAAGCTATATGTCCGGCTTTGGCTATTACCATTGAGGCTGAAGAACGAGACGACGGAAGCAGGCGCACTACCCGGTATGATATCGACATGACTAAGTGCATCTATTGCGGACTTTGCCAGGAAGCATGCCCGGTTGATGCCATTGTTGAAGGGCCAAATTTTGAATATGCTACTGAAACCCATGAAGAACTTCTTTATGATAAAGAGAGATTGCTGGCCAATGGCGACCGAATGGAAAGAGCAATCGCTCAGAATATTAAAGCCGATGCTGAGTACCGCTAATCTCTGTTGTCTACTCAGAGCATTTCAAGAATTGGGTAGGAATGCAAGTGGTGAGCATGAGGCGCGTATTCTTCATACGTAACGAAATGCGAAACCCGAAGTATGACGCCGCCAATGCTTGAAAGGCGAAGAGTATAATTAATTAGGTACCATTTAAAGCAAAATTTCGCTATAATATATACTCAATAGAAATGAATTTTATGCAAGTTCTTGAAAAAATTGCGCCGATAGCTTCGCTGAAATGCAAAGTAGTTGTGGCGATGTCTGGTGGGGTTGATAGCTCCACAGTTGCTGCTGTGCTTGCTCATCAGGGGCATGAAGTAATCGGAGTCACTTTGCAGCTATACGATCATGGTGTGGCCTTAGGCAAAAAGGGCGCCTGTTGTGCGGGGCAGGATATATATGATGCTCAAATGGCAGCGGAAAAGATCGGTATACCGCACTATGTACTCAACTATGAAAGTATTTTTAAGCAGTCGGTTATGGATGATTTTGCTGATAGTTACCTGCGTGGGGAAACGCCAATACCTTGTGTGCGCTGTAACCAGCGGGTTAAATTTCGCGATCTGTTTAAAATGGCTCAGGATTTGGGTGCGGATTGTTTGGCGACCGGCCATTATGTCCAGAGGCTTGAAGTGGATGGGCGAGCTGAACTCCATTCAGGCGCAGACCCTGTAAAAGACCAGAGCTACTTTCTTTTTACCACCACTCAGGAACAGCTCAATTACCTTCGCTTTCCATTGGGAAGCCTGAATAAAGAAATGACCCGGTCACTGGCGCATCATTTTGGATTGGAGATTGCAGAAAAGCCTGATAGTCAGGATATCTGCTTTGTTCCCAATGGTTCCTATAGCGCTATTATTGAAAAGCTTCGTCCTGGAGCTTTGGATGCTGGCGATATCGTCACTGCTGATGGTACGGTTTTAGGTAAACATAATGGTATAATAAATTACACGGTAGGGCAAAGGCGGGGGCTAGGTATAGCCAGCCCTGAACCCCTATATGTAATTAAACTCAACCCTGAGAAAAATCAGGTTATAGTCGGCCATAAGCATGAGTTGGGTGCAAGCGAACTGATCCTAAAAGAACTCAACTGGTTAGGAAATAAAACGATTCCGGATGATGGCTATAACTGCCAAGTAAAGTTGCGCTCCACGCAGAAACTTTTACCGGCTACTGTATGGCCGATGAAAGATGGTAGAGCCAGAGTTGAACTAGAAGAGCAATCGCAAGCAATAACCCCGGGACAGGCCTGTGTAATCTACACTGGAAGCCGTGTTTTAGGGGGTGGCTGGATTGAACGAAATTAATATTATTTATCTTGTGTTTTTGTATAAATATTACAATCATCAATGCTACTAAAACTAGTGTGAGGATATGTAAATGATTGATGGCATTATTATTTCAGGATACTTGCTGCTGACGCTAATTATTGGCATATGGGCGGCTCGCAATGTCACTTCGCCGGATGAATATAAAACCGGTGGCAGGCAGTACTCATCATGGGTAGTATTTGCCACACTTTCCGCATCTTTCATCGGTGGAGGTTTTACCATAGGTCTTGCAGAAAAATCATATCTTTTTGGCATCGCTTACCCACTGGCTATGTTGGGCTTTAGCCTAAAGGAAGTGCTCGTGGCAAAGTTTATTGCCCCGCGCATGAGAGCATTTAAAGATGCGATGACTGTTGGTGATATCATGGTGAAGGCTTATGGAAGTAAGGCTCGATTCATCTCCGGTGTAGCCTCTGTGCTCGTATGTAGCGGGATTATTGGAGCTCAAATCCTGGCCTGCGGCAATATCCTTTATACTTTACTTGGAACTCCTATAATTTATGGCAGCCTGATTACTGCTGGTATTGTGGTAATCTATGCGACCTATGGCGGCATGAAATCAGTAGTTGCAGTCGATATTCTGCATTTTAGCATTCTTATCATCATGTTACCTCTCGTGCTTGTATTCGCGCTCAGCGATATCGGTGGCTTTTCTGCGCTCGTAAGCGGTGTGCCTGAATCGCATTTATCACCTATTGAATCTATAGGCTGGATTTCTGTTGCTGTGCTATTCTTGAGCTTTTTCCTGGGAGAAACCCTTATCCCGCCGTATGTGCAACGCCTGCTGATCGGTAAAACTACCGCAGATACCAAACAGGGAACGCTGCTTAGTGGCTTGCTGTCAGTTCCATTCTTCTTAATGATTGGCTGCATTGGCATGTGCGCTTATGTTTTAAATTCAGACCTGCAACCTAACCTTGCTTTGCCCCATGTGATTAATACAGTTATGCCTGTAGGTCTTAAGGGGTTGGCAATAGCTGGGCTGCTTGCGGTGGTGATGTCTTCAGCTGATTCTTTCTTAAATAGCACAGCAATAGCTATGACAAATGATGTGCTAGCACCCTTAGGTTTTAAAGCTAAAAATCCCAAGGATGAGCTGTTGTTTTCCCGGGCGATTACTTTTGCCATTGGGTTGCTCGCGATCGTATTTGCACTCAACACAACCAGTGTGCTTGATCTGCTGCTTTATTCCTACCAGTTCTGGACGCCATTTATACTGGTGCCATTGCTTGCTGCGATTTTCCAGGTGCGCTCATCTGACAGAACCTTTTTGGTTTCAGCGTTGGTTGGGATATCGTCGGTGGTTTGGTGGAATTTAACCTTCCCACAATCAAGAATCGACGGGGCATTGGAAAGCGTTATCTTTGGCATTTCTATGAATAGCCTAACTTTCTGGCTCTGCCATAAGTACCTTTTCGCCAAAACAGTTCCTCTTGCACAGGAGTCAAGAGTTTAGGAATTGCCTGACTACTTCAGTAAATCGGGGTTAGTAGTAAAGGTACCTACTGCTTCGCCTTCTGCTATAATATGATCTTCTATTGCATTTATAATTTTGGGTGCTGTAGCCTCGCCACTTATTTTTATACTTGGGACATCCAAGGCAAAAACCTTGAAGTGGTAATGGTGAATAAGCTCATCATTCCAGGGAGGGCAAGGGCCATGGTAGCTGCTATCCTGCCCTTCAGCAATACTGGTTTTATCTTTTGGGATATCTAATATCTGCCAGTGATAGTAATTTGTGCGCCTCATTCCACGAGGAATAACTGCTCCTTCCTTGTTGGCTTTGGAGAAATCGGTGGGTATATCGGGGTCGACTACAATAAGTGCAAAGGATTTTGTATTTGCTGGAGCGCCTGACCAGGAAACTTCTGGGTTAATATTTGCTCCTTTGGCATGATGTGCGCCTGCAGTATGAATGCACGCGGCATACTTATCATCAAGCTTTCCATTAGGCTTAATGCCATCAACTTTTACATCCAGTAATGCAGCTGACTGAGCGCTATTAATATCTGCCAACATGCAGATGGCTGTTAACATGAGCGGTAATTTTTTCATAGACCTACCAGTTTATAATGCTTATAAGGCATAATCATTCTGAGTATTTTTCAAAATAAAAGCTATAATAAAATTTTCAGGTTCTATATTATAGATTAAAATAAATCATAGGAAAATTACATGGCAGATTTTATAACCAGGGTAGGGATTGGTTTTGATGTTCATCGTTTCGACACCATGGCGCATGAGGATAATTTTGTCATTCTGGGTGGAGTCAAAGTACCCTATGTCTATAAGCTGATAGCGCACTCTGATGGTGATGTTTTGCTGCACGCATTGACTGATGCGCTTCTAGGGTCAATGGCGCTCGGTGATATCGGTGATCACTTCCCACCCACGGATCAAAAGTGGAGGAACGCTAACTCGAAGGTATTCTTAAAGCATGCAATGGATTTAGTAGCAAATAAAGGCGGTAGTATTGTTAATATAGATGTTGTGGTTATAACTGAAAAACCAAAGCTGATGTTCTATAAACAAAAGATCAAAGAATCGATTGCTGAAATGCTTGCATTAAATGATGAACTGGTTAGTGTTAAAGCAACGACTACTGAAAAGCTTGGATTTACTGGTAGGCAGGAAGGAATAGCTGTTCAGGCAATATGTGCAGTTAAGGTGGAATTGAATTGATATGAGTTTTAGACAGTTTGATTTAAGCGCTCTTGTAAATGCGAAAGTTAGACGCATTAGGCCGCCGATGCTTAAACTCTACACTATAATTGCCACCTGGTTCTATGTTGGACTCATAGGTATCGCCCCTGGTACATTTGGTTCGCTCGCTACCTATCCCATATATTATGTACTCATTAAATACACCTGTCCGGATTATGCCTGCATGGAGAAGTATTTTATTATCATTACTGCGGTGATTACTGTCATTGGCTGGTGGGCAATCAACGCTTATCAAAAGCATACTAACACCTTTGACCACTCCTCTGTCGTTGTTGATGAAGTGATTGGGATGTTGGTTGCGTTTGCACTGAGCTTTAAATTCGCGTATAAGTTTTGTGTCTCTTATGCAACCTATGTAGGGCTATCGGCTCTTACCGCCACGTTTTTGCTGATCTTTGTAATCTTTAGATATTTTGATATTCGCAAAACTTTTCCGATCAATCTTATAGATGAGCATTTGCCCAACCCCCTCGGGGTTATCCTTGATGACGTGCTGGCTGGAGTTTATACCGCAGGAATCGTTTATCTCTTATATAGGATATTTGTGTAGTGCAAACGCTGGCCAAAAAACTCTTAGATTTAGCAAAACGAAAATCTATCCGAGTGGTAACCGCTGAGTCGTGTACAGGCGGTATGGTGGCAGCTTCAATCACATCGGTTTCCGGCAGCTCTGAGGTTTTCGACCGGGGATTTATAACTTATTCTGCGGAAGCAAAAATTGATATGTTGGGGATTGATGCCGAACTCGTGCGCAAGTTTAATGCTATCAGCAGCGAAGTTGCAGAGGCTATGGCCGAAGGTGCAATTAAAAATTCGCAGGCTCAGCTAAGCTTGGCGGTCACTGGGATTGCAGGGCCCAAGGGTGGCACAAAAGCAACGCCCGTAGGGCTGGTTTATATCGCCAGCCACTATGAAGGCAGCACTGTTTGCGAAGAACATCATTTCACCGGTGACCGGCAGGCAATCAGGGAGCAGGCTGTGCAGCAGGCATTAAAACTCATGATCTCCATGATTAGTTAATACTCTAACTTTGTTTGCACTGCCCTCCCTCGCTTATTTTAATATTTCTTGCCATATCCTTAAACTTATCCGGATTTTGCAAATCATCAAATGAAATCTCCAGACCATTTGCACCTCTTTGAGGTGTGGTTAGTTGTGCCGAAGATGAAAGTCCAGCTGTGCTTATGCTGGAACTAGTTGTAGTAGATAATGGTGGTGGTGGAGTTGCTGGTTGACTTACCGGGAGCTCAGAACTCAGTTTTAAATCGTTCGGCCTACTATTGGGGAATTCCCGTGACAATGGTGATATAGGAAGTGATGATGATTCAACATTTGCTGGAACATCATCCAACATCATTGGTTCATGAGCTGAGCTAGCTGATCCATTCAAAATTGGCAATGGTTCAGTTCTATTAAAGCTTTCGCCTGAATCTTGCTCTTTTTCAGGTTCTTCACCCTCATCTATATCACTTAATGCTGGTCCTTCTTCTAATTCTTCACCCTTTCCTATTTCTGTAGCTGTTAGCTCTTCTTCTAACTCTTCACCCTCATTTCCTTCTAATTCATTCTCGTCTCCTTCGTCTCCTTCATCGGGTGTGAAACCTTTTTCTGATTCTTCACCCTCGTCTCCTTCATCTGATCCAAGCTCTTCTAGTTCACTTGGTTCTGGACTAATGTCTTTCAAAAGTGAGATCGAACCATGTTTTGAGCCAATAAGTGTTAATGTTGGAGTAACTTCTTCTGTACTTGCTTGTGTTGCTTCTGCAAGTGGCGATTGAGTAGTAGTGTTCTGATTAATAGGAATTCCATTATCCAATATGGTTTCTGGAATATCGTTTTCATAGAACCCCTCTTCCACCTGCCGGCTTCGTGCTTTTCTATTTCTAGCTGCACGAGTAACTTTTTCTGCACTTGCTTGGGTTGCTTCAGCAGATGGCGACCGAGTAATAGTGGTTTGATTTATAGAAACTCCATTATTCCTTATGGTTTCTGGAGCATCGTCTTCATAGAACCCTTCTTCCACCTGTCGGCTTTGTGCTTTTCTATCCCTAGCTGCACTAATTAAACCACTTTTAAACTTTTCTTTACGTTTATGAAGCTTGTGTTTACTCCAAGTTGCGGGCAATGGGTTTTTGTCCTGTTGAGGAGTTTTCGATTCTGGTTGATTGTTTTGACTTTCATATAACACCTCTCCTTTACGTCTTGCGTCTTCAAGCTTTATAAATTCAGGATCATATTCTTTCCCACCAACTTCTCTAGCTTTTGCAGGCCTAACTACTGGCGGTGCGATATGAGGAGCCGGAGGAATACTCACATTTGCTTGGACATTTTCAGGATTTATAGTCGCGTAAGTCTCTGAAGCTTTTTGACGGCCATTCAATATCTCAAATATTTCCTTAGCGCGCGAGTCACTCATTGTAGTTTCGGGATGTTCCCACCCTCTCCTAAAAGTACCATCTGGATTTCTAAGATCCTCATAGTTATCCTCTTCAGATTCTTCACTCTCATAATTTTCACTTGGGCTAACATGAGGAATTTCTCCTCCCACTACCTTTGAAGGTATTCCAATACGACTGAGCACTTGCCCAAACTCTATCAGGCCCTTAAATCCTATCGGCAAATTACTTTCGGGTTCATGAGCTTCATCCCCTCTGCCTCTCTCATCGCCCTCATCTTCTTCACGTTGATCTTCACTAGCAATGTTTTCTTGGGCTGCTTCCTGGCCATCACCTTCTCTCTGGGCTAGCACTTGTTCTGTTTCGGTACCTTCACCTTCATCTCTTTCATTGCCCGAATCACCCTCATCTTCTTCATGTGCAAGATTATTCGCATTTGCTGGTGCATTCCACCCGTTCAGTGCTTCACGTTCTAACTTTGCATTCTCTGTCGCCTGCGATCTTATCATTTCTTCCCACTCTTCCTCTGCTATTTGTTTTTGCTCTTTAAGCCAGGCTTCTACTTCTGCTGGCGATGGAATTTCTGTTTCTTCGTTTCCCACTGCGCCCGGCTTCTCCGGTTTGTCTCCCTCGTCTCTCTCATCTCCCTCATCTCCTTCACCTAAGGCCTGCTCTGCATTTAAGTTGCCTGGATATGGATCATTTACATTTTCATCATGAGATGCTCGTTCTGGGTCGTCTCCTTCATTAGCATCAGTATCAGCATCATATGCAGTTCGCGCTTCTATCTGATTATCACCCTCATCGCCTTCATCTCCGTTATCTGTAACTTGTTCTTCTTGTTCATCATCTGTATTTTGTAGTGTTTCTAATACCTCAGCTTCTGCAACAGCTTGCTTTCCAGACATAAATAATACCTATAGATAAATGTTGTCCAGACATTATATTTAGACCTAACTTATTATCCAGCAAATTATTTAAAAATTATATTACCTATGAGTCTCTACGGATTTTCCTCTTGTTACATCTGATAGTGATCGTGCAGGTGGCAGAGCTGAAGCAGGAATATTAAGTTGAGCATGATTATTATGCCCTAATGCTAAAGGAGATAAGGATGTGAGCGGCGAAACCGATACATCGGTTGAAGTTGAGCGCGCCATAGGTGCTACAACAAAATTTGACCTCCTAGTGCATGGCGGCAGATGATGCTGTCTTGTAGGTGGTTTTGGCGGCTGTTTACGCGCTGCATCGGGACCCTCATCGCTTGTGCTTGGGTCCTTTTGATCGGTGTCGCTCTTAGTGCACTGTTCCATAATTTCTTTAATTAGTTTTTCTGTTTCTTCATCATACACACTTTTCTCTGGATTTGACTTAATCCCAAAAACTCTAGGTGCCTGTCTATGCTCGTGCTTTCTAGCTTGCGAACCTTTAGCAGTAGGCAAAGCAGTCACAGAATTTGGTGCCGGAGGCGGAGGTGGTGGAGCTCTATGACTTTTAGAGTTTATTGAAAAGTTTTCACTAAATTCTGTAAGCACATGTACAGTGGCAGGTGCACTTGGGGACGCACTAGGCATTCTAGAGGGTGGCGGAGAAGATAGTTCTGCTTCTGAATCTTCTTCACTAAGGGGTGCTGATGGACTAGATGGTGAGGCCTCTCTTGGTTGTCCCGACAAATCCTCTGTAGGTCGCTTTACTGTACCTCTTCTTCCAGTCCTGTTATTTTTGCCTTCGTTTTTATCGCCTTGAAATTCATCGTCAGAACTAAGCATAGGATCCTCGAATACAATGATCTAAATATAATATATGGGTGCTTAACTATACTATCTAGAAAAATCTTTCAAGATATTATTGCACGTAAAGCCACACCTTTCATGGATAGGCTGGCTAACCTAGAGATCTATCCCCAGATGGCTGCTGAGTAACAGAGCTAGCTTTTTGCGGTGATATCGATCCTGTAATATGCACAACTGTTTCCACAGAAGGATCACTAAAGGAAAAATGTGATGAAGATGCAAGTGCGGTATTTGGCAAAGGTGGTCTTGTGGCACTTAGTAGAAGAGCTGTTGGACTTTGTGGTGGTTGTAAGCTGGTTCTATCGGTCGCGACAAGTTGTGGTGGCAGTGCAGGCCTGCGTTTAGCCGGTTGTGGCGTCTTTTTTGGGAGCTCCATATTTAAGTCGCTTGCAAGTGGAACTACAACTGTATCAGGTGACGATTGTGGTAAGCGGCGTGCGGCTGATCGTGGTGATGCGAGAAACGGTTGAGGTGCCCTTTGCTCAGGTAGTAATTCATTACCCGAAGTGTCGGGGTCTGGTAACATCCTAATAGTGTCAGATCCTTCAGTTTGTGTCGGCTGCGTTGACAGGTGTTTACGCCCCGGTGACCTTGGCACTTTTGGTAGCTCAGAACCTGTTGCCACCTGATCTGTACGAATACCTAAAGTTGGTTTTTTATTATTTTCATCGCCACGCATGAAGCCCTCATAATAATTTTGTTAAGCATTATGCTTAGAATTATCTTACTCTCTAGAAGAATTTTGTTAAGTTTTTAATGCAGCCTCTACTGCATCATGATCACTATAATAAATTTTCTTTGTACCGATTATCTGATAGGTTTCATGACCTTTGCCGGCAATTAGCAAAGCATCGCCTTTTTTTAATAATCCAACACCGTATTCTATTGCTTTGGTGCGATCATCAAATTCCTTGGCATTTGGGCAGTGCGCCATAATTTCCATGCGAATCTTTGCCGGATCCTCAGTGCGTGGGTTGTCATCGGTTACGATAGCAAAGTCCGCAAATTTTGTGGCAACGTCCCCCATCAGAGTTCTTCTGGCAACATCGCGGTCGCCACCTGCTCCAAAAATAACATAGAGCTTGCCTTTATACATATGTCGCAAAGAAAGCAGGGTTTTTTCGAGAGCATCAGGGCTGTGTGCATAATCAATATAAATATCACCACCATTGTGGCGAGCAACTTTTTCTAGGCGACCAGTCGCAGCTTTGAGCGAAGAGATATAAACAATAGCTTCTTCAACAGGAATGCCAACTCCTACAGCCAAACCAATAGCACATAGGACATTGCTGTATTGAAACTCGCCGGCCAGGTTGAATACTTCCTCATATTTTTTACCAAAGGCTTCTAGTGTGATGTTCTTGCCAGCGTCAAGCAGTTTTAGGTGTTTTGCATTTTTACCATAGCTGATAATATTGACGTGCCGGCGTTTGCAAATCGCCTCTAATATTGCGAACTCTGGAACATCGGCGTTAAGAACGGCAGTCCCTGAACTTGGCAGGATCTCCGTAAATAACCGTGTCTTAGCGTTAAAGTAATCATGCATATTGTTGTGGTAATCCAGATGATCGCGGGTGAGATTGGTGAAGCCTGCCGCTTTAATCTCTACACTGTCCAAGCGATGTTGACTTAAACCATGGCTTGATGCTTCAATTCCCAAATGGGTTATGCCTCGGCTGTAAAGTAAAGCGAGGTGAGCATGAAGAATCATGGGGTCAGGAGAAGTCATGGCATCATCATTGTCGTTGCTGATGCCATCTGCAATAATCCCTAATGTACCCATGCTTGCGCTGCTGTAGCCGGCAAGCTTGCAGATTTGCCGAAAGAAATTCACAGTTGAGGTTTTGCCATTGGTGCCGGTTACAGCAACAATATTTTCCGGCTGTGCACCGTAATAGCGAGCGGCGATTTCAGAGAGCGCCTTGCGTGGGTTTTTTACCTTAACTATCTTATCATTAGCGAATGCAGCATCGTCAAATTCATGGGAAACCAAAACCAGTGCAGCGCCAGAGTCTAGTGCGATCTTTACATATTCTTCGCCATTAAACTTCGTTCCTTTGAGAGCGACAAAAAGGTAGCCAGGCTTTACCTCGCGTGAGTCTGTAGTAATGCCAGCAAACGTGGTTAGATCTAGTTTCATTATTTATCGTCTCCTGTTTTTAGTGCGGCAATAAATGCGGATTGTGGGATCTCTACCCGGCCAAATTGGCGCATACGTTTTTTCCCTGCCTTTTGTTTATCAAGCAATTTGCGCTTACGGCTAACGTCACCACCATAGCACTTTGCAGTTACATCCTTGCGTAGAGCACTAATGGTTTCGCGCGCAATAATTTTGCCGCCGATTGCTGCTTGTATAGGAATAGCAAACATATGTTTAGGAATCAAATCTTTTAATCTTTGGCAGATTTCGCGGCCGCGTGACTCGGCACGAGATCTATGCACGATCATGGCGAGGGCATCGACCGGCTCCATATTGACCATAATGCTTACTTTAGCCAAGTCACTCCGACGATATTCGTCGATCTGCCAGTCAAAACTCGCGTAGCCTTTAGAACATGATTTAAGCCGGTCATAAAAATCATAGACGATTTCATTGAGGGGCAGTCGGTATAAAACCATAACCCGATTGCCTACGTAGTTGATGTCGATTTGCTCCCCACGCCTTTCAATGCATAAATTTAAAACCGAACCCAAGAATTCATCTGGGACAAAAATAGTTGCTTTAATCCAGGGCTCTTCCATGTATTCTATTTGAGTCGGATCTGGAAGATCGGCTGGGTTATGCAATTCCAGCATCTCGTTATTTCGTTTAAAAATGCGGTAGATTACGCTAGGCGCAGTTGTGATCAGGTCGAGATTGAATTCACGTTCGAGCCGTTCCTGTATAATTTCTAAATGCAGCAAACCTAAGAATCCACAACGGAAACCAAACCCCAGCGCGTTTGAGCTTTCCGCTTCAAACTCAAAACTCGCATCATTCAATCTCAGTTTAGCTAAGCTCTCTTTAAGAATAGGAAAGTCACTTGCGTCCGTAGGGAAGAGGCCGCAGAACACAACTGGTTTAGAGCTTTTAAAGCCTGACAGAGCTTTATCACATGGATTTCTATCATCAGTGATGGTATCACCAACATTGCAATCGGCTACCTGCTTTATATTGGCAATCATAAAGCCAACTTCACCGGCACGCAACTCGCTTATATACTCCTTCTTGGGTGAAAAAATTCCCACGCCTTCTACGTTGTATACAGTCTTATTGGCCATCATGTTAATCTTCATGCCTTTTTTAATGCACCCGTCAACTATTCGCAAAAGTATTACTACCCCTAGGTAAGGGTCATACCAGCTATCTACTAGCAGAGCTTTGAGTGGTTTATCAACATCGCCGCTAGGGGCGGGCAAGCCGTGAACAATAGTCTCCAGCAGGTCATCAATTCCCAGTCCGGACTTTGCAGAAATTGATAGGGCTTTGCTTGTGTCTAAACCGATCACATCCTGTATCTGTTGCTTAACTCTCTCAGGTTCTGCTGCGGGTAAGTCTACTTTGTTTAATACTGGAATAATCTCATGGTTATGCTCGATTGCTTGATAAACATTGGCTAAGGTTTGAGCTTCCACTCCCTGGCTGGCATCGACAACTAAGATTGAGCCCTCGCAGGCTGCAAGAGATCTGCTTACTTCATATGCAAAGTCAACGTGTCCTGGAGTATCAATGAGATTGAGAGTGTAGACTTTCCCATCCTTAGCACGATAATTTAGGCGAACCGTTTGAGCTTTAATGGTGATGCCGCGTTCCTTCTCGATGTCCATAGAATCGAGAACTTGTGAGGTCATTTCACGTTTTTCTAAGCCGCCGCAGGTTTCTATAAGCCGGTCAGCCAGTGTGGATTTGCCATGATCAATATGGGCAATGATTGAGAAGTTTCTAATAAGCGACAGATAATTTGACATGGTGTATTCAATATGCATTTGTAAGCCTAACATACAGGCAATCTAACTAAATCACAATTGAATTGAGTAATATAAAGATAATGGTGATTTTATAAAATACCTATTGCAAGTTTAGAAAGTAACATGGTAAAAAAAGGAGTGTCCCTAATTTAGTGTGTTCCATGGAAAAAAAACTTCTTACGTCTGTTTCGCTAGTCTCACTTTTATTTGCAGTAGCATGTGGTTCTTTTAAGCCTGATCATCCGCAGGTATATCAATCTTTTAAAGATAGACGTGTTCCCAAAGAAAACGTGATGGCAGAAAGTGGTGCTTTAGGTAAGGATCAAGCAAAGAATGATTCTAATTTCAGACCATACAGTGGGAAGAGCACAGTAGCAAGTACTGCTGGTAGCAGGGCTGCTATGCAGGATAATACTGATTTGCTAGCTACGAGAGCGCCGGCTGCAAATAGCCGCGCTATGGCCAGTGCAGACCAGCCGGCTCCTAAGTCTGATAGTAGTGCGAACAATTCAGATTCTATAATGGACAAATTTTTAAAATGGTTGAATGCCAGTGCTGAGCCTACTGTGGAAGTAGCATCTCTTGGAAAGCGGATGCCTACTGATAATATGCAATCGATGGCCTATAATGTGGTTCTTGATGGACAGGGTAGTGCAAATTCATACTCTTATTATGAAATGGCTCATGAAGTTTCGGCTTCGTCTGGAGAATTTGGCCAAATTCAGAATCCTGATAGTTATGTTGAATTAGCACAGAGTGCCGGAACGCCACAACCTCCTGCATTTGCGGACCCAACTCCTCCTGCAGCGCCAGCGCCAGTTCAGCCGACTCCTGCTCAACCTGCAGTCAAGGCTCCAGTTCAACCAGCTCCTGCTCCAGCCCACCCTATGGTTGCAGTGCCAAAAGAGCCAACTTTAGATGAAATGAAAACTCATTCTGCTGAGCAGCCCCAGCCTGATTTGAAGAATATTCCTCAACCTCCAAAGGAATTCACTAAGCAGCCAGATGCTGCAGCTAAGGATTCTGCTAATGTTAAGCCAGAAAGCACAAAGAAGAAGAAAACGGTTAAGCGTAAGAAGGCAAAAGCAGTAAAAGCGCAACGCTATTATTCTCAGGATCCAGGTCAGTATGGACAACCAAACCAAGAGGGCATTAGAGATAGAACCTCTAGCTTGCAATATGTTGATGGCAAGCCAGTGGTGACCGGATACTTGGTTGGGTGTGATGCTTTAGATAGATAGTTGAATTTAACGCTGTTATCATTTAATTAATGAAGGCTCCGATACTCCAGCTGGTCTCTGATGATAGCTTTAAAATTTTATCAACTACTTGTAGTTTGTCAGTTGCCAGGTCTTCTCTATGTTGTTTTATTTTTTGTAGCAACTTATTATAAAATCCATGATTCTGTGCTATGTCAATTATACATTGAGCATATTGCTCATGCTTGCATATTATAGCCAGTTCTAACTGAGTATTGCCCAGTGCTGAAGTCGAGAATAAAAAATCTTTTAGCTTAGCCTTATCGTTTTGTAAAACTATGAGATTACCTATAGCAATGTGCTGAGGAGCAAGATGCATGTATTGATTTAAATCATCGCGTGCAGCAATTCTTTTTAGACAAGTTTCGTTCATCTGCACTAATTCATCTATAGAAAAACCTGAGACATCATCGCTACATACTCTACCAACTAGCCTGATTTTGTTAGGGCTTACTTCAAGAAGACTTTCTTGCAATGGTTTCAATGAAGCTATCATGGAAGAGGGAGTTTCACACATAGCTTTTAATTGTTCATAACTAAAGCCACGTATATCAGAAAACTTAAATCCCCTCTTATATAAATTAATGGCTGGTGATGAAGTGTAGGTGAACTGTTCCTCGGAAGTTTTCCATTTTTTTGCTTCATCTAAACTGGCCCAGCCTTCGTGAACCGCCCATAGAATTCGTGAGTCAGATTTTGGTAACACTAGATGAAATTCTTCATCATCTAAGCTCTCAAGGTTTTCTAAAGTAATCCCGAAGCGTTGATTTGCCTTTCTACATTCTGGAGATCCATATTTTGTAATATAGTCAGGAGTTCTACCCTTGATTTCATCTAAAGAGAAGCCAAAGCAAGTTGCAAGGGTCTGTGCTTCATATGAACCATATAGTTTGATTTCGTCAGGTGTTAAGTCTTTTAGATCTTCAAAGCTGAGTTTAAAATAGCTAAATAACCAATCTGCTTGTTCAGAAGCATAAAACTCAATTTCCTCTGGTGTGAGTTGCTTGAGATCATCATAACTAATCTTATAGTTTTTAAATAGCCTATCTGCTTGTTCAGAACCATACAATTTTATTTCTTCCTCAGATAGCTCCTCAAAGTCGCTTAGACCTAAATCATAATTTTTTATAAGAGTTTTGGCTGCATGAGAGGTATAAAGGGTAATTTTCTTTTCCCCCAAACTCACTAATTTTCTTAATGTAATATTATATCTTTTGACTAAATCAAAAGCATTGATAGAACCGTATAAGCGTATGTCTGATTCATCAAAATCCTTTATATTATGGAAACATGCACCAAATGAATAAATCCTCTTAGCCTCTGTACATGAAAAGAGCTTTAATGCCTCTTCATCCAAATGCAAAATTTCGGAGAGAGTTGCTTTGCCCAATTCATATATTGCTTGAACATCAGACGATGTATACAGTTCTAACTCGGTTTGATTTAGTAGTTTCAATTGTGAGTAGGTTGCCCAACCATTCTTGACTAATTTTACGACAGTTGGACTAAGCCATTCCTGTATTAATTCATGTTGAATATTAGACAAATCCAACAGGCCTTTGTGAAGGCATTCCTCAAGCCATTCTAAGCTTTCGCCATAGCCATAATGTTTATGGAAGTCTTGATGATTTAAACTCTGAGGAGAGCAGGACGCGAAGGAGGCAAATCACTAAATATAGTAAAAACTATCATAGCTATGCCACTAAGTTATCCGATTGCATTAAGGCAGATCAGCCTACTCTATCAATGTCTGTGTTGTTTTACAAATTTTC
>Ga0206948_1027_pt1 | contig 43770 bp, 40 predicted proteins | sample Alteio_BWOrgHeat_FD_153236 | JGI IMG/M metagenome (GOLD analysis project Ga0206948, IMG submission 153236) | Enriched cells from forest soil in Barre Woods Harvard Forest LTER site, Petersham, Massachusetts, United States -... | ecosystem: Environmental > Terrestrial > Soil > Temperate forest > O... | reverse complement strand
GGTATTGCCATTGGTGGTGAGAGTGCCGCCGGTGAGAGTGAGGCGGACGCGGGATTCAAATTTCAGACCGCCGGTTTCGACCTGGCCGGTGAGGGCGAGGGTATCGGCAGACAGCGTGACGGTTTGAGAATCTTTTTGCGGGCTGTCCATGGTGAGCGTGAAGTTGATCTTGCCCGGTTGATCGGCGGTGACGCGCCAGACGATGGCTTGATCGGGATGGCTGGCGAAGATTTCGCGTTTGAATTTCACGCCGCCAGCGGAATAGCTGACGGTGGCGAGGGCGGTGTCGAGATCGAGATCGCGGCGGTAACCGGTGACGTCGCCGGTGGACGTGAACTGGAGGTGCAGGTTGCCGAAGGGTTGATAGGGTTTTTGGCGGACGGGGTCGCTGAGGAAGGTGTCGTGCGCGAGTTTGACGGCGTCGGCGGTTTTGCCAGCGGCGAGCAACTGGCGGATGGGGGCGAGGGAATTGCTGGCGCCGACGCGGACGTAATCGTGAGGTTTGCCAGCCCAGAGGGTGTCTTCGTTGAACTGGATGCGTTCATCGGTGACGCCACCGAAGATCATGGCGCCGAGGCGGCCGTTGCCGATGGGGATGGCGTCGGTCCATTTGGCGGCGGGTTGCGCGTACCAGAGGACATTGGTCTCAGCGCGGACGGTGAAGGGATGGCCGACGGCGCAAAGTAGAAGGGCGATCAAAAACAGGCGTGGCATGATGCGAAAAGCATCGCCGAGACGGTGCGGAGGGCCAAGTTTTTAACGGTCAATAAATGCCAATTAGTTTGAGGAAAATGACACGTGGCGGTAGCCACTGCGTGGGTGCTACGTGAGGGGAAAAACACCAAAAGGATCGTTGAATCGTGAATGGTTGCATCGTTATATCAGGGGAATGACGGCAGGAGATCGTGGATAATTTATTGACGGATATGGTTGTTTTGAGAGGGCTTAAAGGACAAAAAGGACCTGAAGAATCCAACTGATTGACATCGCGAAGGGAAGGAACCGGGAATTTTTTGGCTTTATTCGAGGCGGAAATTGGTGAACATTTTCGGCTTTCGTTGTGTCACAATCGTTGACTGGAAAATGCGGTTAACTTTGAAAATCTGGATGCTGGTGGCCGGCCTCACGCTGTTTTTGAGCAGCGTGGCGGGGGCAGTTTCTTTTACGGCGACGCTGGACCGGGATTCGATGACGGTGGGCGAACAGGCAACGCTCTCGCTGACATTTGAAGGTGGTCAGCCGCAACAGGTACCGGCACCGGATGTGCCGGGGTTGAGTTTCTCCCCGTCGGGCACATCCCAAGGCATGAGCCTGGTCAACGGCTCGGTCACGACGACGTTGTCGGTGAATTTCACAGTCTCGGCGCAGAGGCCGGGCGACTATACCATCCCACCGATGCAGGCGGTCGTGGCCGGCCAGCAGCTTACAACGGACCCGATCAAATTGACGGTGAGCAAGGTGAGTGCGCCGACGACCACCGACGAACAATCGGGCAATGAGATCGCCTTCATGAAACTGGCGTTGCCGAAAGGGAAGCTTTATCTGGGCCAGCCGCTGGTGGGACAACTTCAACTTTTTCTGCGGGATGACGTGCAACAATGGGCAAATTTCCAGCTCAACGGCATGCCGATCGATGGTTTCAGTTCCGGCAAGCTCTCGGATGCGCCCAACCAACGGCGGCAAGTGCAGATAGGGAATCGCCGATACACATTCATTCCGATAGCACTACCTTTGACGACGACCAAGACGGGGCATTTGAGCATCGGACCGGTCACGGCCAGCATGGTGGTGGTGCTGCCTTCGCAGGATCAAAACCAGGATCCGTTCTTCCGCCAATTCTTCAACCAGGGGCAACAGAAACAGATGACACTGGCGACCGAACTGGCGACGGCGGAGTGCTCGCCGTTGCCGGAGGATAACAAGCCGGCGAGCTTCACGGGGGCGATCGGGGATTTTACGATGACGGCGACGGCCGGGCCGACGAATCTCACAGTGGGCGATCCGGTGACGGTGCGGGTGCAGATCGCGGGTTCGGGAAACCTGGATTCGCTGAAGCTGCCAACGCAGGACGGGTGGGATCATTTCAAGACGTATCCGCCGACGAGCAAGCTGGAGGCGAGCGACCAGTATGGTTTTCAAGGCACGAAGACGTTTGAACAAATCGTCTCGCCGGAAAACGCGGATGTGAAAGAACTGCCGCCGATCGCGTTCAGCTATTTCAATCCTTCGGACGGGCAATATCACACGTTGAGCCATGTGGCGGTGGCGTTGATGGTGCAATCGGCGGGCGCCACGCCGATGCCGACAATGGCCGCGCCGAAAAGCGCGACGCCGGAAAATCAAGCGCCACAGGACATCCTGCCGATCAAAGAAAACCCGGGCACGGTGACGGCCACGAGCCAGCCGCTGGTGTCGCAACCCGCTTTTCTGGCAGTGCAGAGTTTGCCGATCATCGTTTTTTGCGCGGCCTTTGTGATGCGCAAGCGGGCGGAGAATCTGGCGAACAATCCACGTTTGCGCCGGCAGCGGGCGGTGGCGCAACTGGTGGCGAGCGGTTTAACGGACTTAAAAAAGTTCGCATCGGAAAACAAACCGGATGAATTTTTTGCGTTGTTGTTCCGGCTGTTGCAAGAGCAACTGGGCGAGCGGCTGGATTGCCCAGCCAGCGCCATCACGGGCGTGGCGATGATGGATGACCAGTTGAAACGCCTGGGAGCGAGCCCGGCGACCTTGCAGGAATTGCACGAATTATTCCAGCTTTGCGACCAGGCGCGTTATGCGCCGGTGCGCGGCGTGAGCGAACTCAATTCGCTGGCCGGACGTTTTGAAAAAACCGTGAAGGAACTTCAAGGATTGAAAGCATGAGAGTGATCCTTTTAAGCCTGTTGATGATGTTCGGTGTGACGCTCGGCGCCATGCAGTTGCAGGCAGCGGATGTGACGCCGGATTTTTCGGCGGCGAACAAGTTGTACGCGGAGGGGAAATTTCCCGCAGCAGCAGCAGCGTACGAAAAGATTTTGGCGACGGGGGCACAATCGGCTCCGTTACTGTTCAATTGCGCGAATGCGGAATATAAAGCGGGCAATCTGGGCGCGGCGATCGCGAGTTATCGCCGGGCAGCGTTGCTCTCGCCGCAGGACGCGGAGATCCGGGCGAATCTGGCGTTCGTACGGAACCAGGTGCAAGGCACGACGGTGCGCGAAAATCCGTGGCAGGGCTGGCTGGGACAATTCTCACTGAATGCGTGGACGTGGTTCACGGTGCTGGCACTGTGGCTGACTTTTATCCTGCTGGCCGCGGGACAGTTCCGTCCGGCACTCGCGCCGAAACTGCGGGCGCTGACGCAAACGTTCGGCGCGTTGACGATCTTTTTTGGCGCATTGACGGGCGTGCAGGCGGCGCAACATTTTTCCCACACGACCGCGGTGGTGACGACGGATGGCGCGGTGGTGCGCAGCGGGCCGTTCAACGAGGCGCAGAATGTTTTCACGCTGCACGATGGCGCCGAGCTGCCGGTGATGGACCGGCACGATGACTGGGTGCAGGTGGATGCGGGAGCCGGAAAAACGGGCTGGTTGCCGGTCAAGCAGGTGTCGGTGCTTCCGGGCGCTTGAGGAAGAACTGAACAAGGAATTTGTTGAACACGACGGTTGGATAATTGTCAGATGGTGGTCCACGAGAAAAAAGGTTTTAGAAAATAACATGAGCACAGGAATCAACGCGATCAATGAAGCGGTGAAGGAAGCCGGGGCTTTCACGCAACCGCTGTTTAACGAACTCGGCAAGGTGGTCATCGGCCAGCATTACCTGACGGAACGGCTGGTCATCGGCCTGCTGGCGAACGGGCACGTATTGCTGGAAGGCGTGCCGGGACTGGCGAAGACGTTGTCAGTGAAATCGCTGGCGGCGACGATGTCGGTAAAATTTTCGCGGCTGCAATTCACGCCAGACATGCTGCCGGCTGACGTGATCGGCACACAAATTTACAACCCACAGTCCGGCGGGTTCACCACGCGCAAGGGGCCGGTCTTTGCGAACCTGGTGCTGGCGGATGAAATCAACCGCGCGCCGGCGAAGGTGCAGAGCGCGCTGCTGGAAGCGATGCAGGAAAAACAGGTGACGATCGGCGACCAGACGTACCGGTTGGACGAGCCGTTCCTGGTGCTGGCGACGCAAAACCCGATCGAACAGGAAGGCACTTATCCCCTGCCCGAGGCACAGGTGGATCGTTTCATGTTGAAACTGAAGATCGGTTATCCCTCGCGCGCAGAGGAGCGGCAGATCCTGGATACGATGGCGAAGACGACGGGTACGCCCACGGCGAACGCAGTGGTGGATACGAAGGATATCTTGAAGGCGCGGGCAATCATCAATGACATCTACGTGGATGACAAAGTGAAGGATTATATCGTGGACCTAGTGTGTGCGACGCGGGACCCGGAGCATTACAAAATTGCGGTGAAGGATTTCATCCAGCTTGGGGCATCGCCGCGCGCGACAATCGCGCTGACACTGGCAGCCAAGGCGTATGCGTTCCTGAAAGGTCGCGGGTATGTGACGCCGCAGGATGTGAAGAGCATCGGCATGGATGTGCTGCGGCATCGCGTGGCGATCACGTACGAAGCCGAAGCGGAGGAAAAGACGAGCGAGACGGTGATCCAGAAGATTTTTGATGAATTGCCGGTGCCGTGAGGAGGAAAGAAGCCAGAAGTCAGGATTCAGAATGACGACGCATATCTGCATTTTCAGATTCCGAACGACATCACCAAACATCTGAAGTATTTACCTGCATTGTGATGGAGATAAAATTCCCAACCGAGAAAGGAGCGCCATTGTAAGATGACGGCTCGCGTTGAGCGGTATAATGGCCGCAACCCCGTTGGGGTTGTGACTGGCTGTTTACGAGAAACCCAAGGTAGCTCGTGCCTCGCAACCCTGGGCTGTGGGGCACAATCCCGTTGGGATTGGAAGAAGCTCAACGCAAACGTCGCACTGATTTCAACGTCGCTGTTTAAGTTGTTCCGGTTCCCGGCTGGTGTGAAAAACGGAGAGAATAACAACGCGATCCGGCTCGATCAAAAAATGGATCACAAACGGAAAACGACTCAAAACAACTGCCCGGCGAACTTCGCCCAAAACCTCGGGGAACCATTCCGGATGGGCAGCAATCCGCTGAAAGTGTTTTTCGATGGCGAGACGAAATTTACGACCGAGCCCCGTTTGGCGGCTCTCATACCAAGCAATCGATTCGTCAAATTCCATCTCCGCAACCCGGCGGAGGACAAAGCCCCGTTTCATTTCCCGTATTTTGCGTCCAGCCTGGCTTTGACCTCTTCCAAAGAAACCACATCATCCGGATGGTCGCGGTGGTCCTGGAGACGGCGGGTGATCAATTCAGCTTCGCCGGGAGTCAGTTCGTGTGATTCCACAATCTCATCCCAGAGATTGCGGCAAAGTTCGATCTGCTCCGCAAGAGGGAGCGCACGGGCTTCTTTGAGAACCATTTCCGAACTCATGACTTTAATCTACCGCGCCGGGGCAAGTGTGCAAGCAGGTTTTTCCACCGCGCACCCACCTCATTGCATGCCATTCAAGCCATGATCCCCCGCGAAATCATCAAGAAAATCAGGCAGATCGAGCTGCGCACGAACCGGATCGTGACGGAGACGCTGGCGGGGCAATATCATTCCGTGTTCAAGGGCCAGGGGATGAATTTTGACGAGGTGCGCGAGTATCAACCGGGCGATGACGTGCGGGCGATCGACTGGAACGTGACGGCGCGGATGAACCATCCGTTCATCAAAAAATTTGTCGAGGAACGCGAACTGACGCTGATGTTGATCGTGGATGTGAGCGGGTCGGGCCGGTTTGGTTCGCGGGAGCAATCGAAGCGCGAACTGGCGGCGGAGATCGCATCGGTGCTGGCTTTTTCAGCGATCCGGAACAACGACAAGGTGGGGCTGATCCTCTTCAGCGACGAGGTGGAGAAATTCATACCGCCGCGCAAGGGCCGGAGCCATGTGCTGCGCGTGATCCGCGAAGTGCTGTTCTACGAGCCACGGCGGCGGGGCACGAACTTGAACGTGGCGCTGGAATTTTTGCTGCGGGTGCAATCGCACAAGGCGATCACGGTGGTGATCTCGGATTTCATCGGCTCACCAACAGTGAAGCGCGGGGCGAGCGGGAAGCGGGTACAATCGCAGATGATGCTGCTGGAATCGCTGGCGCAGGCTTCGTTCACGCGGTTGCGGCAGGCGAACCGGAAGCATGACCTGGTGGCGGTGCAGGTATCAGACCCGCGCGAAAAGGAACTGCCGGATCTGGGACGATTGATCTTTCAGGATGCGGAGACGGGCGAGATTGTAGAAGTGAACACGGGCGATGCGCGGAACCGCGCGGCCTTTGCGCAGCGGGCAACGAAATCGCAGGAGGACCTGGCGCGATTGTTTCGCCGGGCGGGCATTGATGCAATTCAATTGGAAACGGACCAGCCGTATGGCGCTTCGCTGGGAAGGTTTTTTGAGACGCGGGAACGGCGCCGGTTGCGCGGATAAGTTTGACGATGATCACGAACGCAACACCCACTACCGCCTCGTCCGCCGCACCGACGGGCGCTCCCGCGAGCCTGCCGGACATCCGCGACATCAAGCCGCCGCTGGAGATCCCAACGGGCTGGGAATGGATCTGGTGGGTGATCATTCCGCTGATCATCCTCGTGGCGGCGCTGCTGATCTGGCGGCATTTGCGCAACCAGAAGCTGCACATCCCGGTGCTTCCGCCGACTCCGCCGCATATCGTGGCCAAACAACGATTGCAGGAAGCGCTGTCGCTGATCGGGCAGCCGAAGCCGTTTGTGATCGCGGTATCGGATGCGGCGAGATCGTATCTGGAAACGCGATTTAATTTTCACGCGCCGGAACGGACGACGGAGGAATTTTTGCGCGAACTCAAAGCAACAGACCGGCTGTTCCCCGACCAGAAGGAGAGCCTGGGTAATTTCCTGGAGAGTTGCGACCTGGTGAAGTTCGCCAAGTATGAGCCGGGCGAGGCGGAGTTGCTGGGATTGCACGGCTCGGCGCTGCGGCTGGTGGAAGAGACGGAACCTGAGTCCAAGCCGGTGGACGGTGAGACGACGGAGGAGGCGCGATGAACCTGTATAATTACTTTGCGCATCCGTGGTTGTTGCTGCTGCTCCTGCTGCTGCCGCTGGCAGCGTGGTTGAAGGGCAATCGCGGCGTGCCGCCGGCATTTGTTTATTCCTCGGTGCAACTGGTGCGCGGGATGCAGAACGTGACGCGGGCGCGGTCCGGCGGATTTCTGGGCGCGTTGCGCTGGCTAGTGCTGGCGATCTTCATCACGGCGCTGGCGCAGCCGCACTCGATGAAAAATCATACGCAGGTGAAGGCGAGCGGCATTGATATCGTGTGCGCGCTGGACTTGTCCGGCAGCATGAACACGGGCGATTACAATGACGTGTACGGGCGGCAGATCTCGCGTTTCGACATGGCGAAGCCGGTGGTGGAAAATTTTATCGAGAAGCGGCCGGATGACCGGATCGGGCTGGTGGTGTTCGCCGCGCAGGCGTACATCGCGACGCCATTGACGCTGGATCATGACTTTTTGCTGGCGGACTTGGACCGGCTGGGGATCGGCACGATCAACTCGGACGCGACAGCAATCGGCGATGGTTTGACGACTGCGCTGAACCTGCTGCGCGAATTGAAATCGAAGAGCAAGATCGTGGTGCTGACGACGGACGGCGGAAATAATTCCGGCAAGATCGATCCGGTGACGGCGGCGCGCGCGGCGCAGGCTTTGGGCGTGAAGGTCTATACGATCGGCCTGGGCAATCGCGAACGGGTGGAGCAGATGGGATTGCCGGCGGGCTTTTTGCCGGACGAAGATACTTTGCAACAGATCGCGCAGATGACGGGCGGACAATATTATCGCGCCGACAATGCAGATAAATTCAAGGCCATCTATACGGAGATCAACAAGCTCGAAAAAACGGAAGCAGTGGTGAACAAGTACACGGAATATAAGGAGCTGTTTCCTTATTTTATTTTGGGTGGACTCACGTTGTTGCTGATAGAACTGGTTTTGGCGCAAACCGCATTTAGGAGGCTGCCATGAGCGGATTGACGATTGCTGATTTTAGATTGCTGATTGCCGAATTATTTTCGCGCCGCGGTTTTATGCGAAGCGGCCATGATGGCGGTCAATTCGTTGGCTTCTTGAAGCAGGGCGGACAGTTTTCGCGCAGACATGATTTCCGATTCCATGAGCAATTCGAGCCACAACGCCGTTTCATCGGCTTCTTCTTCGACGATTCCGATCTTGGCGATAAACTCAGCCTGACTACGGGCGCGACAACTGGCGCGGTAATTTGCCGCGACCTAGGTGCCGCTACGGACGATTTGGCGGGCGATAACGCGTCCGGCATCGTCGTTTCGAGGAATCGCCCGGGTCAGCTTGATAATCCGCAGGGCAAAGGTTTTGGTACGGGCTTTCAATTCGTTGGGGTTCATGGCGGGAAGCTACAAACCCAATCGGCAATCAGCAATCAGCAATCAGCAATCCAAAGATGATTCCCCAATATCCTCAAGTTTGCTGGTTTTTGCTGGTGGCGCCGCCGGTGTTAATCGCGTTTTTCTGGTGGGCGCTGCATTCGCGGCAGAAGGTGCTGACTAAATTCATCGAAGCGCGGTTGCTGACTTCGTTGACGGCGGGAGTTTCCACGACGCGGCGGAAGATCCGTTTTGCGATGATCATTATGGCGGTGGAATTTTTGATTTTCGCACTGGCGCGACCGTACCACAGTTTCGATCTGCAAGAGGTGGAGCAACGGGGGCTGGATATCGTGGTGGCGGTGGATACTTCCAAATCCATGCTGGCGACGGATATCGCGCCGAACCGGCTGGGGCGGGCGAAGCTGGCGGCGCTGGAATTGATGCAGAAATCCGCCGTGGACCGCCTGGGTCTGGTGGCGTTCGCGGGTGAGGCGTTTTTGGAATGTCCGTTGACGGTGGATAACGCGGTGTTCCAGCAAAGTGTGCAGCAGTTGGATGTGAATTCGATACCGCAAGGCGGCACGGCGATCGCGGCGGCGATCCGCACGGCGATGGATGCGTTCAAAGAACAAGATCATCACACGGCGCTGGTGTTGCTGACGGATGGCGAGGACAACGATGAAGGCGCGCTGGATGCGGCCAAGGAAGCGGCGAAAGCGGGCATGAAGATTTTTACCATCGGCATCGGCTCGGCGGAAGGGACGTTGGTGCAGGTGAAGGATGCGAACGGCAACACGGATTATATCCGCGACGACCAAGGCCAGGTCTTGAAATCAAAATTGAACGAGTCGCTGCTGCAACAAATCGCCACGGAGACGGGCGGGTTTTACCTGCCACTACGCGGGGTCAATACGATTGATACGCTGTACGAACGCGGATTATCGGAGCTGCCGAAAACGGAAAGCCACCAGCAGATGTCGCGGCGGTATCACGAACAATTCCAATGGCCGCTGGCGGCGGCGATCGTGTTATTGTTGAGCGAGATGTTTTTCCCGGAACGCAAGCGCGAACGGAAAGCTTCAACACCGCCGCCGGTGCCGCGCGCGGCGGCGGTTGGGGCTTTGGTTTTACTGGCGATGCTGGGTTTGGCGGGGCAAAGCATGGCTTCGCCGGGGAGTGCGATGCGGGATTATCAGGCGGGGCATTTCACCAACGCGCTGACGGAGTACGACCGGCTGGCGGACGTCACCACGAATGATCTACGGCTGGTCTTCAATGCGGGCGATGCGGCGTATCGCGCTACGAATTATGACGAGGCGGTGAGGTGTTTCACGGCGGTGACGCTGTCGCCGGATCTAAAATTGCAGCAACGGGCGTATTACAACCTGGGCAACACGAAATACCGCCAGAGCAATTCCGTGAAGGACCTGGAAGAACTGCAACACGCGTGGGAAGAGGTGGTCACGATCTATGAACACGCGGTGGACCTGGACAAGCAGGATGCGGATGCGGCGTACAACCTGGCGTTCCTGAAGAAATGCGTGGAGGAGCTCAAGGAATTCCGAGCAATCATGGAGCGGCTGAAAAACGAGGCGGATAGCGCGGTGCGCCAGAGCCAATATCATCGCGCACTGGAGATCATGCAGCCGCTGTTGAAAAACCAAGTGGGCGCGAAACAATTTGAAGACTACATCAAAAAACTGAAGGACATCGATGCGATCGTCACTCCTACTCCTGCGCCTCAGCAGCGTTAGCCTGCTACTGCTGTTCACGGGGCTGAAAGCCGCGGCGCAACTCGCGCCGGCGGAGGATTTCTTTAACAGCGGGGCGCAGTTTTACATTTCCAACAACATCCCGCAGGCAAAGGAGATGACGGAGATGGGGTTGAAGCTGTATCCGCAGGATGAAAAATTGAAGAAGCTGGAGCAGTTGCTGAATCAACAACAGCAACAGCAACAGCAGCAGCAGCAGCAACAACAACAAGATCAACAGCAAAGCCAGCAGCAGAAGTCGGACAGCCAGAAAAATCAGGAGCAAAACAAGCAGCAACAAAAATCTCAAGACCAGCAAAAGCAAGACGCTCAAAAGGAGGAACAGCAAAAAGCCGAGCAGCAAAAACAACAAGACAAGCAGAACGGAGCGGATAAAAAGCCGGACGACAAGAAGGATGCCGACAAAAACGACGAGGGCCAGGCGGACCAGGCGAAACCGATGACGCCGGACGAGGCCAAACGCCTGCTGGATGCGCAGAAGGATAATGAACAGATCCTGCCCATGAAACCGGCGGACAAGCCGCGGGATCCCCTGCGGACGGTAAAAGACTGGTGATGAGTTGATTTTGGTGCATTGAAAAAATTGAAATCTGCCGCCGTGGTCTGATACATTAAGCTGATATGGGACGCCAATGGCTTCATGCCAAACGATTGGTAGCCGGCCTGCGCAAAGGCCGTGCGACCAGCAAACTTGTTCGCGAAATCTCGGTGGCCGCCAAAATGGGCGGGGCTGATCCGGCGATGAACGCGCGGCTTTTCACCGCAGTGGAAAAGGCCAAGAAGGAAAGCGTGACGAAGGACGCGATCCAACGCGCCATCAACAAGGGCGCGGGCGTGGGTGATGAAAAGCTCATCATGGAGCATGTGGTGTTCGAGGGTTATACGCCGCACAAGGTGCCGGTGATCGTAGAAGTCTACACGGACAACGTGAACCGCACCGCGCCGGAAGTCCGGGTGCTTTTCAAAAAAGGCCAGTTGGGCACGGCGGGCAGCAATAAATTTCTGTTCGATCACGTCGGACTGGTGGAAGCTCATCATGCGGACGCGAACATCGACCGCGAGGCGGCAGCGATCGAGGCTGGCGCGAATGAATTTGAAACGCTGACGCACGAGCAGAACGATGACATCCCGGCGGAAGCGGCGGGAGCGCGGTTCATTTGCGAGCGCACGGCCATCCATACGGTGGTGAAATGGCTTTCGGCGAACGGCTGGACGGTGGTGACGAGCGAAATCGGCTATGTGCCGAAGCAATTTCCCGAACTGAACGAGGCGCAACAGGCGGAGGTCGGTGAATTTCTGCACACGCTGGATGAGCATGACGATGTGCACCGGGTCTGGGCGGCGGTGAAGTAAATCATTTTCCGGATCAAACCCGGTGAGCTTTTACTGGCACACGTTTGTCGAGCTGATCCGGACACCTTTTCTACATGCGGCCCTGGTGTGGGGCATCGTACCGTTGTACTTCGGCTTGTTGTTGAACGAACTGACTTCGGACAAAGCGAGCTTCCGCACGGCACTGCAGACAGGGTTCAGTTTTCTCTGGGCGGGCGCACAATGGTTGTGGCCGTATTTCACCATCCGTAAACCGGGCGAACCGCAACTGGCCATCGGCGCGATGCTGCCGATCAATCTGCTGGTGACTTTCCTGGTGATCGCGCTGGGTGCGGTGGCACTGATCAGCGGACTGCGCAAAAAATTTCCCAAGCGCTGGCGGTTCGTGGGCCACACGCGGTTTGCGAATTATTTCATGATCTCGATCTTCCCGATCCAGGCGCATTACCTCGCGTGGACGTGGGAACGGCTGGTGGCGATCATTTTATTTGCGGTGCCCATCTGGCTGCTGCTGCACTTTGGTTTGATGCCGGTGCGGAATCGTTAGGGCGATTCAAACGAATGCCGGCGCAGGCGGATGGACGGGTTGCAAAGCGGATTCTTCGAACTGCAAGCCAACGTCATCGGTGTAGTGAAGATGCGTGACCTGCTTGGAGACGGCTTCAAAATTGGAAAACAATAACATCGCGGAACGATCAAGCTGGAAGACGCCAGGCGCGGCGGCTTGACGGGCGCGGCGGATGCGGTCGCCGAACGAGGGGTGCGTGCTGAAGATGCCCGTGCGTGACAGGCCGGTGGAATCCTCGATGTACTGGCGGCGGGCCGAAGTAATTTTGGATTCCTGCAGGAGGAGAAAGGCGGGGAAATTATCCGGCAACATGCGTTTAACCTTCCACGCGGCCTGCATGGCGCGAAGGCTGTTGGTATTGGCTTCGGAGAGCACATTGACACGCAGGGCGGTGCGTTCAAAGGTCGAACTACCGGCAAGTTTGATCTGGTAGCTATCCGCATCGTATTCCATATGGCGCAACAAAAAGCAGCAGACGCCGTGGCCGAACAACATGAGCAGCTTGAGCAAAAGCCGTGAACTCCAGACGGCGAAGTGCGCGATGGCAGCGATGATCATGGAGCGCCAGTCATTTGTCTCCATAACCCAGGCGGCGAGCCATTGATCCCAGGCATCGCGTTCGTAGACGACGCGGGCGAACCAGCGATTGACCTGAACGATTAAATACGTGACGCGCATGCCGAAGCCCTGGGAGAAATGGCCGAATTCATGGGCGATCACGCCGGCGAGTTCGCTCATGTTCAGACCGGCTACGAGGGGCAGGCCGAGCGTCAGTTCTAGATCGTTGCCGGACAGGCTGAGCAGGCCGCGGCGAAAACTGGCGGAGGCGTTCAGATCGCAATTCAAACTGATCCGCGCCGGCATGGGAGCGCCCACGGTCTCGCAAATCCGGGCGATGAAGGCGAACAAGGTGGGTTCGACGCCCGGGTTCAGCGCCAGCGGCCGGGCGCGTTTGCGTTGCCGGGCGAACAGCGGTTTGATCATGAAAAACAACAACAGACAGCCGATGAACAGCGGCAGTGCATAGACGAACATCGTCACGAGGTACAAACGCGGGCCGCCCGGCATGGACATGACGAGGAACCGGCAATGCACCGCAAAATAAATGATGGCCCAGGCAAGCGCCCCGACCAACGCCAAGTAAATCAACGGCAGGATCAACATGGTGATGGCCACCAAGACAAGCCCAATCTGATATAAGAAAGAGATCCGCGTGGGAGTGATGCCCCCGTGAAAAGCGTTGATGATTTCCACCGCGCCGGGCCGGGAGGAATCGGCAGGCGGTGCTTCAAAAGAAAGTTGCGTGGGTTTTTGGCAGTGCGGACAGTCGACCGTGAGGCCGGCTGCATCCATGGGAAATTCGATGTGCCGGCCACAATTCTGGCAGGCGCATTTGGCATGGAGTTCGCCGCTCATTCGTCGCCGCCACCGCCACCGGAATCACCCTTGCGTTCCCACGCGCGTTTCTGGCGTTCGGGCAGGCTGCTATCCACCTTGGCGTAATAGGTGCCTTCGCCTAAAAATTTGTTCGCAGCCTGTTCCAGTTCCAATGAAGGCATGACGCCGAAACGTTCGTGGGCACCGACAAAAACGGTACTGCCTTCCGGACGCATGAAACAAAGGTACAACGGACATTTGCCGGCATGCGTAGCAGTCAGTTCCTTGATGGAATCGATCTGGTCCGGCTGAAGATGCGCCGTGTTGAGGCGCAAATGGATCTGCTTGGTATATTTTTTGGGAGCATCCGTCAGCGGCATGATCTCCTGCGGGAAGATCTTGGGCTTGTCCTCGCCGGTGTTCACTTCACCGATGACGAGAATGGCCTTGTTCACTTCGAGCAGCGACCGAAACTTGTCGTAATTTTCGTTCATCACGAGGATCTGCACAGAACCTTCCAAATCTTCCAGGGTCACGAGCGCATACGGCTTGCCGCTCTTCTTGGAAAAGCCGCTTTGCACGGCAGCGATCATGCCACCGATGCGGGTGAGCGACCGGGTGGGCAAGGCAGCGAGTTTGCTGGTGCTGGAGAGCGAATATTTTTGAAGGATGGGCGCGAGCGGCGTCAACGGATGGCCGGTGACGTAAAAACCGAGCAATTCCTTTTCGTGCGCGAGCAGCTCGTGTTGCGGCCATTCCGGGAGATTGCTGATGGTCTCGGGCATGGGGGCGGACTTTTCTTCCATGGCGCCGAAGAGCGAGCTTTGACCTTTCTGTTTGTCGGATAAAATACTCGCGGCCCGCGCGAGGGTGCGTTCGATCTGGGCGAACAAGGTGGCGCGCGTTTGCTTGAAGCAATCGCAGGCACCCGTCTTGATGAGAGCTTCCAAAGTTTTCCGGCCGAGGCTGCGGCCATCCACATGCTCGCACAATTCGGCAAGAGTTTTGAAGGTGCCCACTTCCTGGCGCGCTTTCAGGATGGCTTCGACGGCTGCTTCCCCCACCCCTTTGATGGCCGCGAGACCGAAGCGGATGGATTTACCACCAGGTGCCGGGGCAAAAAAGACACCGCTCTCGTTCACGTCCGGCTGCAACACCTCGATGCCAAAGGCCCGCGCTTCGGCGATATATTCGCTCAGCTTTTCGGTGTTGGCCATGTCGTTCGTCATCATGGCGCAGAAGAACTCGACCGGATAATTCGCCTTCAGGTACGCCGTCTGGTAGGCCACGATGGCGTAAGCGGCAGCGTGCGACTTATTAAAACCGTAACCGGCAAATTTTTCGAGCAAGTCGAAGATCTGGTTCGCCTTGGTCTTGGGGATCTGATTTTTCTCGTGGCAACCTTTGACGAAAGTCTCGCGCTGCTTCTGCATCTCCTCGACCTTCTTTTTACCCATCGCGCGGCGCAATAGATCCGCCGCGCCGAGCGTGTAACCGGCCAGCAACTGCGTGGCCTGCATGACCTGCTCCTGATAGATCAAGATGCCGTAGGTCTCCTTGGAGATGGATTCGAGCAGCGGATGTTCATATTCGATCTTCACCTCGCCATGGCGGCGTTTGATGAAATCAGGAATCAGGTCCATGGGACCGGGACGATACAAGGCGACGAGCGCAGTGATGTGTTCCACCGAACTGATCTGAAATTTTTTGCACAAGTCGCGCATGCCGCCAGATTCCAACTGGAACACACCCAAAGTTTCCGCGCGATTGAGCAGATCGTAGGTTTTTTTATCGTCCAACGGCAGGTTGTCGATGTTGATCTCTGTCCCGTGTGTGCGCTTGACCATCTCGCAGGTATTGCGGATGACGGTGAGCGTTTTTAACCCGAGAAAATCCATCTTCAACAGGCCCAGGTCACCCACGGGATTCATGGCGTATTGCGTGACCACAGCGCCGTCTTCGTCCGTCTTGAGTGGCAATAGATTTACCAGCGGCTGGTCGGCGATGACCACGCCGGCAGCGTGAACACTGGCGTTGCGGGTGAGGTCTTCGAGGATTAGAGCCGTATCAATCAGTTCACGCGTGACGTCCTCGTTCTCGTAGGCTTCCTTGAACTCCGGCGATTGTTTGAGTGCTTTTTCCAGCGTCATCTTCAAGTCCGCCGGAATCATTTTTGCGAGCCGGTCACAATCGCCATAGCTCAGCCCCATCACACGGCCCACGTCCCGCACCACGCTCTTGGCGCCCATGGTGCCAAAGGTGATGATCTGCGCGACGGAATCGTTGCCGTATTTTTTGCGGACGTATTCAATGACGTCCGCGCGGCGGTCGTCGGCGAAATCGATGTCGATATCCGGCGGGTTGACACGCTCTGGATTCAGGAACCGCTCGAACAGCAGGCCGTAGCGGATGGGATCCACGTTCGCGATCTCCAGCAGATAAGTAACGAGCGAACCGGCAGCGGAACCACGCGCCACGCAGGAAATTCCCTGACTGCGACCGTATCGGATGAAATCGCCCACGATCAGGAAGTAGGAAATAAATCCGGTCTTTTCGATGACCGTAAGTTCCAATTGCAGGCGGTCGATGACGGTCTTGATGGCGGCGGTAACGGTGGGATGATCAAACGTCAGATCCTTTTCGGTGGTGCCAACCAATGTGGGCAATCGTTGAGGCTGGTCGATGCCAGTGACGATGAAGTCCTTGCCCTCCGCCTTGGCGTGCATCGTGTACCGGGTGAAAAGCCCTTCCGCGAGCCATTTCCGCAAAAAGCCTTCCCGGGTGAAATGTTCCGGCGGATGGAAAACCGGATAATGCAACTTGTTGAAGGCGATCTCCAAATTGCATTTCTCGGCGACTTCCAGCGTGTTCTTCACCGCCTCAGGCACCTCGGCAAACCGCGCTTTCATCTCATCCTCGCTGCGCAGGAAAAATTGCTCCGGCGCATACCCGGCGCTCATGCGCTTCGGATCGCTGAGCATGGTCTGGGTGCCGATGCATACCAGACAGTCATGCGCATGCGAATGGCCCTTTTCGACGTAGTGAACATCGTTCGTGGCCACGAGCTTCAGACCGAAATCTTTCGCGAACTGGACCAACTGCCGGTTCACCTTGGCTTGTTCGGGAATGCCGTGATTTTGCAGTTCGAGGAAAAAATTCTCCGCGCCCAAAGTTTGCTTGAACCAATCCACCGCATCGCGGGCCTTGTCCACCTGGTCCTTCATCAGAAGATTCGGAATCTCACTGGCCAGGCAACCCGACATGGCGATCAGCCCTTCGCTGTGTTTGGCGAGAATTTCCTTATCGATACGCGGCTTGTAATAATACCCCTCCAGATGCGCGGAGGTGGTGAGCTTAATCAAATTTTTATAGCCCACCTCGTCCTTGGCCAGCAGTCCCAAATGGTGATAGACATCGCGCGTGCTGCTCCCCTGTTTTTTTTCCAATCGCGAACCGGGAGCCACGTACACTTCGCAACCGATGATGGGCTTGATGCCCTTGCTGCGCGCTTCCTTGTAAAAATCGATCGCCCCATGCATGGCTCCATGATCGGTGATGGCCATGGCGGGAAACTTCAGTTCATGCGCGCGTTCCATGAGTTTGTCCAAACGGCACGCGCCATCGAGCAGGGAATACTCGGTGTGCAGATGCAGGTGAACAAATTCAGCGTGCGACATGGGTATAGGTTAGCTTCGGTTGCAAGCGACTCCAAGCGACAAAGTTTTGGACAGTATCAACCACATTTCTTAATTGAATACAGGACACATCATGCATCCTGCAATTATATCATAAATTGTTAATAATAAAAATCTTACTACAATAAAATGACGTTTTAGCAGTTTGATTTATTAGCAGTAGTTATCGTTAACATACGCTGGCACTTATTATGCTTCCAAAACCTCAACCTTCGGGCAGGCTCCTATGAAAAAAAAGAAAATCTGCTTTGCAGGCTTTTCCGACAGTGAAGTCCCGGATTTGCGGGCGGCCACTGCTCCGAGTCATTCTCTTTGGGAAAGCCATTTTGTGGCCGATGCGCCTGCTGCTCTGGCGCTGCTGGCCAGCGAGAAGTTTGATGCCATCGTAGCCAATATGGCCATGCCTGGCAAAAACGGCGCGGAATTATTGCACGAAGCGCGAACGGTCAATCCGCGCACTCTGGGATTCATCGTCGGTGAGGTCACCGATCAGGCCCTGATCATCGATTGTATCGGAGGCACCCATCAATTTATTCGCCGCCCTTTCCAGGCGGCCAAACTCGTGCAGGCTTTGAAGCGCGGTTTGAAATTGGATAACTGGCTGGCTACGGATGATCTCCGCAAGTTGGTGCCGAAATTACGCCGCCTGCCCAGTTTGCCCTCCACCTATTTTAATCTCCTCAAGGAGATTGAATCCTCCAGCGCCACCACCCAAGGCATTGGTTCGGTCATCGCCCGCGATCCGGTGGCCACCGGCCGTCTGCTGCACATGAGCAATTCAGCGGCATTTTCGCTTGCCCAAAAAGTGACGGACCCCGTTCACGCGGTGACGTTGCTGGGCATTGAAACGGTCAAGTCCATGGTGATGAGCCTGCAGATCTTCAGCCAGACGGATATGGCGCGTGGCGCCGGTCTTTCGCTGGAGATACTCTGGGAACACAGTTTGCTCGTGGCAAAGTTCGCCCGTCAAATCACGCTCAAGCAAACGGGTGATGTCCGGCTCGCTGGCGATGCTTTCACCGCCGGTCTATTGCACGACGTCGGGCGCATCGTCCTGGCTTCCAATTTACCGAAAGAATATGCCGCCATCATTGAAGCTGCGCGTAAAGACTCGCTGCCGTTGCATGAGGAAGAGACCGCCAAGCTGCGGGTGAACCATGCGGAAATCGGCGCCTATCTGCTGGGCCTGTGGGGTCTGCCCGCCGAAATAGTTGAAGCCACCGGTGGTCATCATGCGCCGGGGCAGACTGTTTATGCCACTGAATTTTCCTTGCTGGCCGCCGTGCATGCCGCGAACGTCTTTGCCCATGAATCGGGCGGTCAAACAGACGGGCTTTCCCTGCCGCAACTGGACGAGGCTTATTTCAAAATGATCAATCTGGCAGATCAACTGCCTGCCTGGCGCGAATGCTGTACCGGCGAACAAGCATCTGCACCGGACAAGATATCTCTCAACGGAGCTCCGGTGACAGCGCCGGCTAACGAAGCGGCAAAATCAGAAAAGTCCGCTGCAACGACGACCACGGATGCGGCCAAGCAGGAAAGCACCGCATCTACCGCCTCTAACAAGGCCGGGAACGATGCAGCCAAGACCGCCGCTCTGAAACTTGCGCCGCCGTTGCTTCCGCCACTGGCAAAGCCGCAGCCACCCACATCCAAGTCCGCCAACTTTTTCAGTTATGGATTGGCCGTCGCCGTACCCTTGATCTTGTTTATCGGCATCGTCACCATTTTATATTTCCGCAACCAATCTATTCCCGGACCCGCTCCGGAAACCGCCGGAATGCAATCGCTGCCGGATGACACCACCATGCCGGCACCCGTTTCAACGACCGTTACGACCGGAAATGTTTCACCCATGCCAGCAACGCTGGCGGCCAGAGCTTCTTCAGCCACCAGTGCAACGGCCAAGAAAATGCCTGCCACACCCGCCGGTCCTTTTGACAATATCCGTGTGCAGGGAATTTTTTATCGGGCTGCCAGTCCGCTGGCCATCATCAATGGCCGGACCGCCAGCATCGGCGATAACATCAGCGGCATACAGATCTCAGATATCGGTGAACATTCTGTGACCCTATCGCTCAACGGCGAGCAGAAGGTGATCAAGTTCAACTGATTTAAAATCATTCGCTCCCGCAAATTCGCTTAAGAGTTTTTCACTGGTACCACACCAGTGTTCAGCCAACTGTTCCCAAACTCACTCATTGACGGCGGGCATTTCCGTTATATCCTGATTGGCTTGTTGCCGTGCAGACTCACAAAACCGGCGACACCAATTTTTCCATGCTCATAATCCGTGATCTGAAGATGACATTTGGCGGGCGAACGCTCTTTGAGAACGCTTCGTTCCAGGTGAACTACGGCGAACGCGTCGCGCTCGTTGGCCCCAATGGCGCGGGCAAAACTACGCTTTTCTCACTCATCCTCAAACAACGCGAACCCGATAACGGCACCATTGAACGCGATGAATGGACCATGGTCGGTTATTTGCCACAGGAAGGCGAAGCGCATGGTGATGAAAGCATTCTGGATGTTGCCACCGGCCGTGTGGAAGAACTGCCGCTCCTGGAAAAAAAACTTCATCAACTGGAAGCTGCGGGCGATGTCTCCTCCGCCGAATACATGGAGGCTCACGCCAAGCACGACAAGCTGAACGATCCGCAGGTCGAGACCAAGGCGAAGAAGATGCTGCGCGGCCTCGGCTATCGCGATTCAGATTTCACCCGCAAAGCCCGCGAGATGAGCGGCGGATGGATCATGCGCGCGCGCCTCGCCCGGTTGCTCGTCATGGAGCCGGACCTGCTCCTGCTCGACGAACCGACCAACCATCTGGACCTGCTCTCGCTGCTCTGGCTGCAAAATTACCTCAAAAATTATTCCGGCGCCCTGCTGCTCATTTCCCACGATCGCCAGTTCATGGATGAGATCGTGACGCAAGTGCATGAGATCTCAGAGAAAAAACTCATCGCCTATACCGGCAATTATTCCGACTATCTGAAGCAACGTGAAGAACGCTACGAGCAGCAACTCGCCGCGTACAAGGGCCAGCAAAAGGAGATCGCCGCGTTGCAGGAATTTGCTGATCGCTTCCGCGCCGTGCCTTCAAAGGCTTCGCAGGCCATGAGCAAGCTCAAGCAGATCGAACGCCTGGAATTGATCGAGAAGCCGATGGCCCCGCGCAAGCCGTTCCGTTTCCAGATCCCGCCGCCGCCGCGTGGCGGCCAGCGCGCCATTTCGCTGGAAGGCATCCACATGGCCTACGGCGAAAACAAAGTTTACAACGGCCTGGACCTCACCGTGGAACGCGGCGAGCGCACTGTGCTCGTGGGCCCCAATGGCGCAGGCAAATCAACGCTGTTAAAAATTCTCGCCGGCGTCGTGGAATTTCAAAAAGGCAAACGCGATCTCGGCCACAATGCCAAGATCGGTTATTTCAGCCAGCACCGCGCCGCCACGCTGGACCCGGAACGCACCGTGTTGGAGGAAGTCATGGCCGCTGCGCCTGCCATGCGCGAGGACGAAGCGCGCGGCGTGCTCGGTTCTTTCATGTTCCGCAAGGATGACATCTTCAAGAAAACTGCCGTGCTCAGCGGCGGCGAAAAAAGCCGGTTGAATCTCGTAAAATTCCTGGTCGACCCGCCCAATCTCCTGCTCATGGATGAGCCTACCACGCATTTGGACATCCATACCGTGGAGTCCCTCACGCTCGCGCTCGAACGTTACGAAGGCACGCTCGTATTCATTTCCCACGATGTGCATTTCATCCGTCACCTCGCTACGAAGGTATTGCATGTGAATGCCGGCGTGGTCACGCCCTACGTGGGCGGCTACGAATATTTCCTGGAAAAACCGGCGCAGCCGATGATGCCCGGGCGGCGTTGACGGCGGAGTGATAGTTTGGATTTTGGCGATTAGAATGGCAGTTTTTGGTTCAACCACTTCTGCCTTTTCTTGCATCCGCCACAGGGTTTGATGCCGGTCGTCTTCTTGATGGCCACCGCCAACACATCGCCCATTCCCTTCAAGGGCCGCTGTATTGGTGAGCTCGTCGCCTGCCCCGCCAGCTCTGCATGTAAAAAGATGCTATGCACAATCCACCACCTGTTCCTGATAGGTGCCCTTGAAACGACAGGTGCTTTCCGGATCAATGGCTGCGCACAGCAGTGAATGCAAAACCCAAGGAGTCATCAAACTCGCAGGCGTTCCATCCAGGTTGAATCCGATATACCCCGGAGGATAGGCCACGTCACCGTTGTTGTGATCCACCGGGCTCAGCCAACCGATAGTGATGCCGCCGGGTAATGACGGCGGTGTTTCATTCTGGGCCGCGCCATAATTAGCCGGCAAGGTGAGACGCGCCTCAACCTGCGGAGCCAGCGGAAAATACATCGTCTGCAAACCCGTCTCTTCATCAAACGAATCCGCCTCGCAAGTGCCATTGTCCATCACCCAACTGATCGCGCTGCCGTCCACGGTGTCACCAGGATCAGCCAAAATACTGAGCGACAAGGCACCGCACGGCAGATGCGGCTTTTGCCAGAACAGATCGGTCATGGTTTGTTGGACATAACCCTGCCAGCAAGAGCCATATTGTTCATCCATCACAAATGTGGACGGAAAACCATAGATGATGCCGTTTGCAAACGTCTCGCCATTCGGTGTGAAACACACGACCGCTGGTGTGCAGGGTTGAGACGACAGACAACGGGCATCCTGTTGAAAGGCGGCGTAACCGTAATTCGCAGCCGGTTGCGCGATCTGTGTTCCGCTGCAATCCACTTCGCCCACCAGCCGGCCTCTTTCTCCGTTGGTGCGATAGTCAAAAAGCCATTGCAAAATCGCAAAATCACCTTTGGGAAATTCGTCATCAAAATAATATTTCACTCCCGTATTGGTCACCCAGGTCGCCGTGGGATAAGCCGTGACGGTCGTAAACGAACTGTCATTCACCCGTGTCGCTGTCACGTTGGTAGCAAGCAGAGTGTAGCTGGCATCATAAATATCCACCTGCTCATGATGCGTGGCGGAAGCCAGGCCAAACTGTGGCTGGGCCTCATTGAAAGTGATTGTCATGCCTGAAACAGTGATCGCCTGGCGGCCTCGCAACGAAGCACAACCATCGAAACGCAGTTTGCCGAAGCATTGCGCATCATCACCGGATCGTGAAACCCAGTTGCTGGGCAGATCATAGACCTTTGTACCCAAGGTGATCGTGCCGCCGCTCTGGGAGATATTGAAGAATCCGCCGACACTCGCCCCGCCCCACGCCCCGCTGGTGTCGGTCAAAGTGATGGATGCGCCATCCCAATTCGTTAGCGCAAAGGTTGCTCCCGTGCCGCTTCCGGAAAGGTCGTTAAGGCAATAGACCAAGGTTTCATCGTAGGCAAATTTGTCCGGCCCGGATGGTCGGCCAAAATTTTGCGAGGGCCAGCGATCCAGGATTTCTGCATATTTATAGGCCACCAATCCACCGGCACCCGCGCGACCGCTGTAATTATTCATGCCGATCAGCGTAGGATCGTTGTACGCGATGCAAGCGCCCGGTGGCGTGCCGATGGTGAAAAAATTATTTGTCCATTGCGTACTGGTCTCCGGCAGATCGCCGCCGACCTGCGAATTATAATCCTCCAGAAACATGCCCCAGCCATACCTCCAAAAATCAAAGCCAGCATCAGGCACTTTGCAGCCATGCCAATCCTCAAACTGCCAGCAAAAAAAGTTTTCATAGCCCGCCGTCAACGGCGCACCCAAAACGGAACCATCAAATATCTGTACCAGCGTGCCGGCGGCTGTGGTTTGGTCTTCACCGGCCGGGAATTGCCAGACATATCCAGCCGGATCAAACCAATCCATTTGATCCCACGAGCTATAGGGCGGATCACCGATGGGCGATGAATAATCATCCACAGTAAAACCATCTGACGAGCTGATGAGATGGAAATTGCCGGTCTTTTCATTCCGCGAAACCAGCGGCGCCACGCTCAACAGCCCGCTCGTGCGCCATGGATAAACATGATCATTCGCCATGTCCCATTTACCGAGCAAACTCTGCAGATCAACCCAGGCCGTGGCAGCCGTGTTTTCGCCGGAATATGCCAGCTCCACGCTGATATAATCATCCGTGGTCACGTGTTCATCGCCGTCATGCACGTAATATTCCCAAGTGTAGGTCACGCTGTTATTGCCGAGCGCAAGGGTCTCATGCCAGAACCAGGTGCCGTCCGGGTTGTACATGAACCGCTCGCACGAACCGGGCTCGCCGCCTGACGGCGGGTTGATGGCCACCGACTCATATTGGTAATCACCAGACCCGCCTTGATGATACCCGTAGATGGTGCCCGCCATGCCCGAAGAGGATGTGAAATAAGTTGTGCCCGTGTCCGGAACACTGAGCTCTGAAAGGAACGTTCCAAAATATCCGAGGAAGGTATTGTAACCACCTTCAGTGACAAAATTCACAAAGTTGGTGGTGTCCAGACCACCCGTGTCCGAGTCGTCATACGAGCCTGAGATAGACACCATGCCGCTGTTGGCATCAATGGAGCACGTACAAGAACCGCCTTGGGTTTGAGACGTCGTATCACCGCCATCTGGCGTGACGGATCGCACCCCGGAGACGGTAAGCGTTTCCACCAGAAATTTTGTCTGTGGCGCCGAACTGACGTAGCCACTATGACCCCACGCGCCTAGAAAGCCCGAATGTCCATCGGCTGCCGCACCGGCATCAAAACACGGAGTGGTAAAACAATCGCCCTGCGCATCGACCCAGCCAAATGTGCCCTGCCAGATCCGTTGCGCCGCTACGTTCTTAAAACCCTGCTTTTGGCAGACGGCAAAATTGACCGTATCACCCGCCGTATGATGCCAGGTGATCGGCGCCACAGTCGGCGCGCCGGAGATGAGCACATATTGATTGATGCCACCGCCGATCCATGATGTGCAAGGCGACGTGGACGGATCACAGTTGAACGTTTCGCAATCGCCGCCCGAATCCGGAGCATAGCGTTCATAGGGCGTCACCGCCGGACCAGACCCGCCCGGCGCCGGCACCGTGGTCACATTCGTGTACCGGTTGATGCCATAATCCGCCGCCTTCGCATGGGAATAACAATTGTTGCCGAAAGAAATCCCGCATGGTTGCCGATAAGGTTTGAAGACGCCGCCATCCATAGCCTTAGTAACAGATGCTGCCGATCTGGATCACGTCCGCCCGCAATAGCTGGCGAATCACCAGTATTTTTGACGCGAGGTTGGTTTGCGTATCAATAAAACCGATTGGGAGATGGTTCGCATCGATCATCGGAAATGCCGTCCAGCCATTGGTGGTTGGATCTGACCCGCTCTTCACCACGGCGGAAGGTGCGCCAAAATCAATCTCCAGCCAGATCCAGAATTTCGGAACGTTCGACGTGCAGGTGATTTCACCCACGCCCACACCCGAAGAAACCGGAAAAGTTTCCGAATCTGGATCATCGTTCTGGCCATCCGTGCCTGTGGCATCAAACCACAATACACGTCCCGCGCGTACGCAAATCTTCAGCCAATCGCTGGAGGGATCCAGTGTGTCACGATATTGTCCGGGCAGTTGATAAATGCGAAACGGAAACATCGGTTCCCGGGCCATCAATTTTCGCAATCGGCCATTGGTAGCGGCTGTGGGAAATTGTTGCAGCGTCTGCGTCTGGTCGGCGCCGAATTTAACACGATGCCCCTGCCGGTTGATGAACCGCCAGTGCGCCCCGACTGGATCGCCGGATAAAAGTCGTTCCATAAAAAATTGTCCACCGGTTGTGGTTGCTCCCCGGCCAACAGTTTAAGCAGGCGGATAAATATCAGCATCCCAATGGCCCGTGGGTCCGCCCAGCCAGGTGACGTTGCATTTGTACATGGAGCCGTTCACACCGGCAGTTTCCAATGAATCCGCCAGTCTGAGCCAGCTCACACCGGCCGGCAGATAACTCGCCAGTGGACCGCCGGGCGTGCCGGTGACGCCACCAAGCGCCAAGGCTGGCGGCACATAACTGAATGCCTCATAACTGTATCGCCAGCCGGCCAGGTAATAGGTTTCCAGACCATTCGTCAGCTTCGCCAGCAGTTTGTTTCCCAAGTTCAACTGCGTGGAATCGGAGATGCCCTGCAACTTGTTGTAGGCATCGGCGCTCCCGGTCTGGGTTTGCGAATACAACGCCGCGTAAACCGTCTGAATTGTTTGATAGGTGATGCCGTTAAAAAAATGGCTGCGCTCGATCTTGGGATTCAATTCCTGCGGTTGCAGGTTGAAACCGCCGGTCGGTAACGCAGCCGTGGCGGCGCTGCCGCCCGCCTCCCATTGGATCACCAGCTTGCCAATGCCGCCGCGCAAATTGGTCACCTCCGACTGGTTGACCACCCAGCCCGATCGATCAATGCCCGTGCCGTTGAAATTGAAAGAACCAAATGCGCCGCGCGGCGGCTGGCTGGCATAGCACAGATTCAGCGGGCCATGCAGCGAGTCGGTCAGGCGGATGCGATCACCGGCCGAAAGTGCGCCGGAATCCGAACCGCCAAAAAGCAACGTCGTGCCGCTCCAAAGAATGTGGGACATAATTATTTTTGTGCCGGCAACAATTGGCTGTTCGCAGCCATGTCAGCGGCAATTTCGTTGTTGGTCGGCGGTCTGAGCGCCGGCTGTACTTGCTCCGAAAGCCTTAGCAACAACGCCAGCGGAATGGTCACCAGATGTTCATGATGCCGGATCTGCAACCCTTCCGCTCCCAGCATGACGAGCCGGATAAATCCTGGCGCCGGTGAATCCACCACGGATTGCAGGCAGCCATGTGGCTCGAACCATTTTTCGGCTGCTTCGCCCTGGCCATCGAGAGATTTCAAAACGGTGATATGTTTTACGCGGGTCATAATTGGTTGGTAGTTGGTCCCGTCAATGACAGGGTGCCTGTGAGTTTGTTGGATACACCCAGCAATGCCTGGGTCAGCTTGTCGGTCGCCTGTGTTTGCCTCTGTGTGGCCTCCACCAGCGGATTTGCCACCCCGCCATCCATCACCAGATTCATTTTATCAAACCCCGTAAAAGATGGTGCGTGGCCGGTAATCCTATTGCTGGAGAGCTGATTCCCGCGCCCGGTCTCATCGGCTGCTGCGGCCGGAATATGCGCCGAGATGCCTTGGATCATGGCTTTAAATTTTTCCTGCTCGGGCCCATCTGAATCGGCGGATGCATCAGTAACCGCGCCTGCAATGTCTTCGATGCCCATGCCGGAATTGTGAACGATCGAACCCGCCAGGTTGCCGGGAGCAAACGCCCCGAGCATGGATTTGGTAAGTGCCTCCTGTCGTTTATAGATCGTCTCAAAATCTTCGGCTTTATAATTCTGGGCATCCTTTTGCATCGTCTGGATCGCCAGTTCGGCGCCTTTGCCCAAAAAAGGCGCCAATGGCTCGATCATTTTGACCAGCCTCAACGCCGTGTCAGTGATAGCCTTGCCCATCGTCTCCCGAAAATGCTCTGCCAGATAGGTGACCAGCGCACCCACCAGGTTCATGGTGGCCATGGTTACGGTGCTGATTTCCAAAAATGATGATTCCAGGCTGGCCAACATGACGCGGCCAATTCCGGCCCAAAAGGAACTGTTGCCCAGTGTCCCGACAATGATCGTATCCACTTTTTCAAAAGCCCCTTTGAAAGCCTGCTCGACCACTTCCATCACTTTCCCATCCTTGAACACTTGCACAATGCCCAGTCCGATCCGGGTGAAATCAATCGAGTTGATCCATGTTTCAATTTTCTGGATCTCCGGTGCCAAACCGCTGGCCAGTCCGGCCCAAAAGCCTTCGATATGGCCCTTGATTTCTGTGAACGTATCACCGATCTGCCGGAAGGCCCGGGCATTGGTGGCAAAGAGCGCCGCCTCTTCCCGACTGTGCGCGATCGCCCGGGCAACTCCTTCAACCGAGTCCGCCATCTGCAAAATATGACCGGCCTGTTCCTGGCCAAAAATACCTTCCGCAATGCCATTTGCCTCACCCGGATTCATTTGGTGCAGCGCGGCGGTGATTTGTTGGATGGCAGCCAATGGATTTTCACCCGCCAGTTGCGCCCGGCTCAAACCCAACTGCGCAAAGATATCACTGCCGCCTGCCCCCGGATCATTCACCTGGGCAAGTGCCTCCCTGAGCTTGATCATCAGCGGGCCGGCCAGCTCCGCGCTTAAACCTGCCGCTTTCAACGCCTGCTCCAATCCGTATAGCTGCGAAACTGATTCGCCCGTCCGGGCGGATAACTCATCCAGGCCCGCTCCATGTTGGATCGCCGCAAGCATGGATTCCGCCGAGATTTTTGCCAGCTCCGAAGCATGCGCAAACTCCAGCACTTCCTGGCTCGATTTCGTGATCTCACCAAACAATTTCTCCGCCACACCCAATTCCGGGATAAATTCAGAAATTCCGGCCATAATTTTTAGTTCAGTCTTTTGCAGAAATTCCCGCTTTCAGATGTTGCAACCGGCAAAGTTCCTGGCCGATGTAACCCGCATTTACCCGTTCCACATTGCATCCGGTATTGGTCTCCGCCTGAAATGCCGCCAGCGCAAATGCGCGATCCGTTGGATAATTCATGGCTTGCTCCTCGCTCATGTTGAAATCACGCATCAGTGTGCCGAGGACATGGAGCCACCAGCCGAGGCCGTCTTCGCGTCCGCTGGTGGCGCTGTAAAAACCGGCGAACCACCGCCCTGTCCGTCCGCCGCCTTGTGCTGGATCGCTGTGATGAAACTTTTCACGTAATACGTGCTGATGAGCTGCTGCAGGTCCGCGAATTGTGCCGGATGGATTTTATCGCCAAACTCGCGCATGACCGTTTCCCGGAACTTCTCCTTCCCCTGCCTCAGCAATTCACGCAACCGGGCTGCCGGCGTGACGAAACAATAGACCGTCTCGATGACCGTCTCTTCCTCCGCCTGCACCTCCTTCGCCGCGCGGGCCACAGCTCGCTGCTGTCGCGCTGCCATGTCCGTCTCATCCTCGCGTGATAGCTCCTCGCGCATGATTCTTACCACCTCCAGCAGCGGACTGTTGATCCGTACCAGTATTGGGTGCAGCCCCATCGTGACCGGTTGCAATGTGAACCCATGCAGCGATGGCGGATCACCCGCAAAAGCTTCGCGCAACGCGCCTGGCAAAGTGGCCGCATTGGCCCGGTCTACCAATGCCAGACGCTCAGCCCGCGCCGCCACCTCCGCACCGTAGCCAGGATATCTTTCCGCTACTGGCGTCGATTCCGCTGCTGGCGATTGTTCAAGTGTATTCATGAGGGCAACAATAAACATTTAGACCGCAACTCCCGGGCGATAGGACAGGTTGAACTTGATCGTTGCTTCTTTCTTCCGCCCATACGTCACCTCCGGCGCCGCTGCCACCAGACAGGTATAAGTCACAACACCATTGGCAAAACTTGCGCCGTTTCCCGCACCGAACGGGATCGCATTCGCACTCGCGCCGTTGTAACGGACTGCCAGCCCCACATTCGCGCCCTCCACCGGCCACGACTTCGCATCATCATACGTGCAACTGACCTTCGCATTGAACCCGTCCTGCAAGATGACCTCCACGGCCGCCAGCCCGTTATTGTCCTCGATCTCAATCGGCGACCCATTCTTCGGCGTCAGGCTCAAACTGTCCACAATGGCCCCCGCTGGCGCCGCCAGGACATTGCCCGAACCCCAAACGATGGTGCTGATCCCTTTGATAATTGGTGATGGTGTTGACATATATTTTTTGAATTTGAATGATTAAGCGTGAATTTATTTACGTTCAAGTTAAGGAGACCTAAAAACATTTATTTGATTTGAATCGCAGTAAGCGTTGATCCCATGTACAAGGTATTCGTTGTAGTGGCAGTTGACGCAGCAGCAAATATGGTCACCGGCGCGTTGGTAACCAAAATTGTAGATTCGATTCGCCCGGAAACTTTCTGAGAATTTCCATTATAGGGCCTCATTTCACCAATAGGAGTGTACCCGTTCACAACTCCGCCCCAAGGATTTGAAGCATTCGGTGCGAGTGGTATACCCGTAAACGCAGAGCATTCGATTGCTTGTATCCAACCGCCGTTGACTTGAGGCCCATTAAATGTTTGCTCGCGCAAGACAACTCCTGAAGGTCCATTGGTTATCCACTCGATCAATGTTGGAAAATCGGTTGAGGCATTTCCTATGGCCGAGGCTTCTAGAATTAGTTTATACGTCCCAACTGCCGGCAGTGTGATGTATAAAGGCGAAGTACTATTATTTGTAGACACCACATTGGTAAATAATACGCTGGATAAAGCGGCGAAAGCCTTGTGCAAGCGTACAATTGAAGCACCAAATAAATTTATCGAGAAATCATTTATCAAACCGTTCTGCCGCGTGATTGGTTGCTGGCCCGGAAACCATGTCGAAAAATCACTCCAGCCATAAATTGGAATCACTGTATAATAATCATTGGTATTGAGCCCGAGCATGTCCCAAGTCACTCGTGGGCACCACCCATTCGTTGCAGCTTCACTGTTGACCATTAAAGCAACATCTCCATTGAATAACTGTTTCATCCAAACCGTGCCTTGCCCCACTCCAAAATCTGACACGAGCTTCGGTAACGCTTGCAATGGATCATTGATGACAGCATTGAACGCAGCGTTTGTTAGAGCGGGAACACAATTCATGATGTAATTCGTCTGCACACAATCAATTCCACGAACTGCTGAAATCATTCCCCAAATTGCAAAATTGGCACTTGCAGCCTGAGCCTCTCCACTCATCACGTATGCGCCTTGGTTAGCAAACAATGCCCCAGGAAAATCATGAAAGAAAAAATTGATCAATTGACGACCATTAACAGGGACATTGTAATTTTCATAGGTCACGCCATTATGAAACTTGCGAGTCATATTCCCGTAGACATTCATGTCGCTACCCATTGCTTCATATGGAAAATAAGCGGCAGGGTTGGTGAACAACACATAATAGCTCCGACCGTTCAGAGCAGCCGCCCAACCAGGATTATTAGTTTGTGAAAAATCGAAGTTGGATTTTAAGCCATATTTATCGCCCAATACAGGGTTGAATCCTGCCAGCAAAGTAGCTTTTTGTAGAGCATCTGCTGCCAATCTCTCTATTGCATAAATATCATCGGGATCGTGCTCAAAATCATTATGTACAATCACATGCAAGCCCCACCATTCCAATTGGGTGATGTCCTGAGCAATGTGTTCCGCCGTGGAAATTTCCACGACTTTATAGTTGTTATTCGTGTAGATGAAACCTGAACCTACACCATTGGTATATGGCAAAATAGTTGAAAGACTACCGGAAAAAGCACAACACAAACCAGATGCGCCGGAAGGTACAAACTGGTTAACAGCATAGATACCAGCACCAAAAGCGATACCGTTAGATGCAAGAACATTTACCATCCATGGGAAACCATGAGGAAAAAGCGCTGAATCCGTTGTTAACGAGCCGGCATTAGTCATTTGATAGGCCGGATTAAAATTCCGACGACCATCCCAGCCAATATCAGAGAAGAACTCAACCTGCGTACCCGTATTTGTAATTGCAGTCAAAATACTCTCGCCATTACCGAGAATATTTGTATTAAGAATGAATGAGAGCGTTGCCAACATTGTAGTTTCATTATCCGTAGCTACGCCACTAGCGACTTGGGGGTAAGGGCTAAAAACGAAACGAACGGCTGGCAGCTTATAGTTTCCCCAACAATCACCACTTGGATTTTGTTGATTTACAAAAGCACCACTCATAAAAAATGCATTGTTGGTGCCTAAAGCTGTCGCGACTGTCGAACCCGTCAAATTTGTCAAGCCTGCGCCATTGCCGATCAAAACTCCGTGAAAATTTCCATTGTTTGTGACACCTCCGTTCGCCAGCACAATTTGAATTACCTGGTTCGTCGCGTTTTGGTCAAGATTCGTGGCCGTAGCAGATACCCCCACCCTCGCGTACCTCGCATCCGCCGCCGCCGTCCACGCTATCAACAACGGACTATTCGTCGGCACGCTCAGCAGATTTTCCGCACGCAATGTCGCATTGGTCAGCGGCACCGTGAATGCAAATGGCGCGGCGTTGTTCGTCTGCGGCTGTACCTGCCAGTTGCCCGCGATGGCATTCGAGATTGTGAACACACCGTTCGCATCCGTGAAAAAACTGTTCTTCGTGATCACCGCCACGCTGCCGGCCTGCGCGCTCGGTATGGAAAAGCACGTCGCCACGCATCGCGCATTCGTCACCGCCTGCCCCTGGTAATCCGTGATCGTCACAATCACATCCGCCGCCCGCATCGGCTCAAGCATTGTCATCGTCGAAACGCCCAGCCCTGCGGCCAATTTATAGATAGTTGATTTAAGTTTCATGCTGTCAGGTTTAATGGATTCGTTGGATCTGCCACCGCTACCGCCGCCAGCAACGTCCCCACGCTGAACTCCAGGCGCAGCGCATCTGTGGCCATCACCCCGTTGATGGCCAGTGGCTCCATGCTGATGAAATTCGGCGTCACCTCCGTGCTGGCGGCGGAAAATTGCAGGTTGCGGATGATCTGACGCGCCTCATCCGCCAGGAGAAACAACGGCTTGCTGCCCGCCGTGCCGCCGTTCACCAGGTTCGCGCCCGGCTCGATTTTAAGCCCCTTCGCTCGCGCGATCGTCACCCAGAAAAATCGGTCCACCATCCCCGCCTCCTCATGCACTCCCCGTTTCGCCTCGCGATGAAACATCACCACCACACGCGGCGCCGCAGGCGCCTCCTGCAATAAAGTGATCAGGTCATTCAAGTCACCCGCAATTTTCACCGGCGCATTGTTGCCCTTCGCCCAGGCTGCCAGGCTATCCCGCGTGAATAGAAGTTGATGTCCGATGTTCATCCCGTTGCCTGGTTAAGTGGATTGTGTATTCAGCGAAAGGCACTCGGTGATCGCCGCCCCCGGCGCGAAAGCCTTGTCCACCGCCGCGTCAAAAGGCTGCAAGCGATTGCCCACTGCCTGCAAATGTTCACGCCACCACGCGGCCGATTTCGCATACGGATTTTTATCGTCCGTCACACTGCGCCGCTGATAGATGGCCTCGCACACGAATGCAAAAGCCGCTGCAGCCACCTTCGCCGGAGCCGGATCCTCAAAAGGCGTCGCAAACAATCCCGCCAGATACCCGTTGATCTCCTGGCTCGCCGCCGCGACCACATTGTCAAACGCGCCTGCGTCTTCCACTCCATCACCGTCGTCATCCAGCGCATCTGTCAGCACCGTGCTCGGGATTTTCGCCGCGATCAAAACTCGTGTCGTGTAAGCCATAAATAATTATTTGGTGTTCGATGTGAGATTCGCCTCCGTCTCTTGGAACGGATTTCCGCCCTGCAACGCCAGCGGCCAAACCGCCCGGCCCGCGTGTTTCAAGATCACCCGTGAGTCCGCATAAACTTTGCCGCCCATGTCCAGCCACGTTTGGCAAAACATCCAGTCCTCTGTCAAAAAACGTATCCGCGTATCATCCGTTGCGCGCACGCCCTGCCGAAAAAATGCGTATTCTGTGCGATGAACCGGCCCACCCGCTCTTGGCGTCGGCGCGTCCGCTTGATAAGTGATTTCCGCCCCATGCTTTTCGATCATCCTTTCCAGCACTTCACGCGCGATGCACAAAAATCCCGTGCCGAGATATCGCACCTCCAGCAACCCATCCTCACGCTCCACCGAAGTCCGCCCCAGCAATCCGTTCCCGCACCACTCCACATTCGCCGTCTCACGCTTGAGCGGATACATCCCGCCCACCACCAGCTCATCGTGGCTGATGATCCGCGCCACATCCGCCGGCGAAAACCCGATGTCCGAATCGATCGTCAGCATGTGTGTGCAATCGCTCTCCAAAAAATTCGCCGCCAGCACATTGCGCGAACGCTCCACGCTCGGATCATGATTCCATCCCACCGCGATGCGACACGGCGGATTCACCAGCAACGCGCACAGACTTTGCACAAAGAGCGAATCCTGGCTCGAATAATGCCCCGTCAACGCCAGGTAAATCTTGCGGCTTTGGCTCACATCTCCACACACACCCACAGGCACCTCTTTGGCCGACTGCAAAGTCCGCCGCCCATCACCCGGCCGCGCAAATTTCAAACACCCGCCATCCGCCGCCTTCGCCTTGCCTTCGCACAGCTCAAATCCCTTCCCTGCCATGATCTCCCGGATTTTTTCCGCATCTCCCGCGCGATGATATTCGCACACCAGCGCCTTCGTTCCGCTGAGATTGAGCACCGTCACGATTTCCACCTCGCACCCTTCCGTGTCGATCTTCACGAACTCACACGACTCGATGAACCGTGCATCCGCGCAATTCACCATCAGCCGGTTCGCCGTCTGCCGGCCCAGCGAATGAAAACTGTGCGTCACATCCCGGTCACCCAGCCAGATCTCCGCCGGCCCCGCAAAATCCCGCACCGCCGCCAGGTGAAATTCAAATCGGTCATACCCGCTCATCAATGCCAGGCACCGGTCCGCATTCTCCGGCACCGGTTCATAGGCGATCACTTTCGCCCCCGGCCACCGCAGCGATGCCGAAAAACTGAAGACTCCTACATTCGCTCCGATGTCCAGCACCGTGGCCGGGACAAACTGGAGCGGCATATCGTATTCGGCGACTTCCTCAAGCCGCCAGGCATCGAGCCTGGGCTGCGTGGCAGTATTCATGACAGATTAAATTGGCGTTTTATTCGGATGGAACGGGCGGTGTAGAGCGGAGTCACCGCCCGTTCCGGATAAGATCCGCGTCCGCACGGGCACATTGCGTCAGCCTACGAAGTCGTAGGTCACCAGGGCGTTATTGCCGTTGCCCCCGTTCGCGGGAATGTTTTGGTTGAAGCGCACATAGCGCCGCACCGTCGGCGGCAATGGCACCTTCACCTTGGTCTGCGCCGAACCCGTGCTCGCGACTCCCGGCACCGCCACCTGCACCACCGGTTGCGTGTTGGCAAAGTTCGAGTTATCCGTGCTGTCCTGCAGCGTCACCGTGTTCGTCACGCTCGTGTTCGTGTGATCACTCAGGGCCGGAAAAGTCACCAGCAGGTAACCCAGCCGCCATTCGTTCGTCAAAAAACCATTCAACTCCGGATTAAAATCCAGGGCGTTGGTATTGTTGTTCGCGCCAGTGTTCGGCAAAGCCTTGCTGGCGATGGATAATTGTGCGTCTTTCATTTGATTAAAAAGTTGTCCGTTGATTGATAGTTTGATTTTTAATTATCGGTGCCGCTCAGCGGCTAGAAGGGATTCGCTGCGCCGGTCAGGATGCTGTCCGTCGGAATGATTGGCACACCCGATGCCGTCGTTGATGGCAACGGCGCGATCGCCCCGATATCATTGATGTTCGGCCGATGCCCCCCGATGTTCCCGTACAACGTCACGTTGCGGCTCGATTGCAAACCCGCCCGGCTCGCCCGCGACATGAAACACAAGTTCGGCGCGATGCCCACCGGGAACAACGCCTCCAGTTGCGCGATCAACTTGTCCGTGATCGGCTTCGTGTAATTCCCGCCCGAGATCGTGTTATCGATGTTCTTGATCGCCCCGATCGCCCGCACATGCGCGCAGCTCAGCCCGATCATGCCCATCAGGTTGCTCACCCATGCCATCAACGAATTCCCGTTGCTGTCCTTCACCTGCTGCTTCTGCCACGGCGACATCTCGATGCCCGAATTTCCGCCGAAGAGAAAATGCACACCCTGCGGATGCATCCAGATGAACCACGCCACCTCGCACGCGCCTGAAGAACCGCCCGCATCCACCACCTGCGATGTGTTCACAAAATTGATCAGCCCCGGAAAACCTCCGTTCGGATCATCCTGCAGCCCCGTGTAAAACTGCTGGCCAAGCTGGATCGCTTTGTTGCGCAGCGCGCCTGCCGCCTCGTCCGCCTGGAGCGAGGCCAGCGAATCACCCTGCTGTTCCGCCACCCGCGCGCTCGCCTCGTCCACCTGCAACTGCGCGTCGAACACAAAACAGTCGAAGCGCTTCTGATTGTATCGGCTCGCGCTGATCGGCACGCCCGTGTTCAATTTTCGGAACGCCCCGCCCGCCGGCAACGCCGTACGCACCCGCGCCAGGTAATTATTTCCCGGGATCGGCCGCCCGAAAACCTTTTCGATTTCCGGCGCGTACGTCACGACTTCTTCCACGAGACCCACCGCCGCATCCGTGTTTCGGCGGGCCGTGATATCCAGGAGACTGATGAATTGATCTGCCATAAGAATGATTTGTTAAAAGTTGATGTTGATTGTTAAAGATTGCTCCGCTCAGGCCGCCACCGCCTCCAGTGCGGCGATCGTCCGGTCCCGGCCCTTCAATTTCGGATCCAGGTTTTTGCCGTCGAATGGCTTGCCTCGTGCGCTCAGCGGCACCGTCACCGCCGTGTTCAGTTGCAGGATTTGCAAAGTCGCCAGGTCCAGCCCTTTCAGCTCCTCCGCCGTGTACGCCTTGTTCGTCGCCGGATTGATTGGCGCTTTGCCCTCGCCCGCCATCAGCGTGATCAAGCGGCTGCGCTCCACCGTCGTTGTGGCCGCGGCATGATCCGCGAACCGTTTTTCCACCGCTTCCAGGCGCGCCGTCAGCGGGGCGATCTCTGCGCCGCCACCCAGGCGGTTCTTGAGTTGATGCATGACCGCGGCTTCCTCAGCCTCGGCCGATAGCCCCACCAGCCCGGCCAGGGCGGTGAGCGATACGAGTTTATCCATAGGTATGTGTTTGGTTGTTTTGGTAGTTGCCACGTGACGTTCAGCCTCGGGCTCAACGGGTTGGGCCAATGGCTCAACGCTGCACGCGGAAAGAGTTTTGAGTTCGGCCGCCAGTTGCAGGCTGCCCGCGGAAAGTGCCGTGGCCGCGTCCACGAAATGGATCCCATACGCCGCGCCCGTGCGCGTCAGCGCCACCGAATGCGCCGCGATCACCCGCCGGTCCGCGTCGAGATACGGCGCCAGCGAAAGATCTTCGTAGTTGCCCGCATTCTGCGTCCCGCTCGCCGTGTAAGTGATCGCCTCGCCGAAGATGCCCTGCCCCGCGATGCACACCAGGTTCAAGCTCCCGCCGATCTCGCGCGGCTCCTGGGTGCGTTTATATTCCGGCGTGCCGGGAACCGTGTTGTGTTCGTAGTCCAGCGCCACGCGTTCGCGCCCGATCGCCTTTTGATTCGCGGAAAAAATCCGCGCCGTCACCTCATCCACGATCACCGGTCCCTCGCTGGTATCATTGCGACCCCAGTCCAGAACCTTCACCCGCCCCGGCAATCCGCTCGCCCCATCCTTCGCCGCGCCGCGCCCGGCCTCACCCGCCCGGAAGGCCAGCGACGCTTTGGTCGTTTGCAATGTTATGCTGTTCACATCGCCACTTAACCACGGATTTTAAAATCCTTGAAGCGGTCACGGCGGAAACGGCGGAAACAGCGGATAAAAATGATAGGTCGCGGCAATTTACGAAGATTTCAGACTTTCTTAAGCTGATTCCCCGGAAGAAAAATCGCACCAGCCCGCTCACCTCCTCACCAAACGCCCTCGATGATGTATTGAAGAAAGTAAATGAATGGCACATGTTTCATTCCAAGGCATCCTCCAACTGTAACCCATGTCCCTGGGAGAAACTGTTACCGATGTATTTAGATAAAACCGTTTTCAGCCAGCCCCAACGGGGCGATTCAGCCACAGCCCAGGGCAACGCCCTGGGAATAATTCCAAAAGAAGAAAAGCCCTGAAGGGGCGACTCAATCACCCGGCTAAACTCGAAGAATACTTACTCCGGCTGCCCCAACACCCGCCGCAACCGTCCCATCATCTTTTGCGCCATGCGCTCATACGGCAGCAACGGACGCCCGTTCAACTTGATCTCATCGATCGTCGTCAACGACATGCTGAAATCAAAATCATGAAATGCCCGGTCATTCTTCACCCGGCGCACCCAGCGCTTCAAGTCCGTCACTTCCTCGATCTCCCCCGGATGCCCCGGTCGCAGCGAGATCTTCCATTCATCGCGCAGGACAAAACCGTCGCGCTCCGTTTTCCCCTCAAACCACGGATCGCACAAAAGCACACACACCGATTTCTTGTTCGCCGAACCCAGCCGGTACAGAACGATCCGCGCCGACGTCTCGCAAAAATGATCGTACGCGATCTCCAGCGCATCCTCGTCCGGCGGCGTGAACCGCGTTTGATACCCCACGCGAAAGCTCCCCGGCGTCGCCACCGAAGGTTCGATGCAGATATTTTCCGCGAAAATCCATTCCGAAGTGGACGGCAGTCCCTGACCTTCGAGACATTCCTTCCACGCGGCCAGCACCACATCCAGCGGCGGCCGGCTAAGTTGGCTGTTGTTCATCGGTTGCCTTTATTGCTCCAGTGCTCCTGACAATCGCACATTATTGCCGGTTTTTCCGAAACCAATCAACAAAAAGTGGTATCCCCTTTTCCACCGGCACCCGCGGCTGATACTCCAGCATCTTCCGCGCTTTCGAGATATCCGCATACGTGATCGGCACATCCCCCGGCTGCAACGGCTGCCGGTCGATCACCGCCTTCTTCCCCAGCGCACCTTCGATCAAGCCGATCAGCTCCGCCAGCTTCACCGTCTGCGATTCACCCAGGTTAAAGATTTCAAAACCAAACTCCCGCCGCGTGCACGCCAAAATGCCCTCCAGGATATCCGAGATATGCGTATGATCCCGCGCCGTGCTCCCGTCGCCAAACACCGGGATCGGCTTCCCCGCCTCGATCAACCGCGTGAATTTATGGATCGCCAGGTCCGGCCGCTGCCTCGGCCCATAAACCGTGAAAAAACGCAGCATCGCCACATCCATCCCGTACACATGATGCCACGTATGCCCCAGCGCCTCGCACGCCAGCTTGCTCGCCGCGTACGGCGACACCGCCGAAAAGATCGGATCACTCTCGCTGAACGGCACCCGCGCATTCACCCCATACACGGAAGAAGAAGAAGCGATCGTGATTTTTTTGACGCCTGATTTCCGCGCCGCTTCCAGCACATTCACCGTGCCCTCCACATTCACCCGCTGATAAAGCGCCGGCTGCTCCAGGCTCGGACGCACCCCCGCCCGCGCCGCTAGGTGGATGATCTGGTCAAATTTGACGCTCGCAAAAAGTTCCGCCAATGCCGGGGCATCGCACAGATCGCCGTGAAAAAATTCAAACGGCTTCGCCAGCATCTGGATCTCCCGGAGATTGCGCCGTTTGAACTGCGGATCGTAAAAATCGTTCAAGTCATCGAACGCCCACACCTGATGTCCGTCGTGCAAGAGCCGCTCGCAAACGTGCGAACCGATGAAGCCCGCGCCGCCAGTGACGAGAAAATTCATCCGCGCAATCTACCGCGCCCCCCCAAAACTGTCGAGCATGCACCTCGTGCCGGAGGCACAACTGGAAATTAGCCAGACACGTAGTGTCTGGTAATGCCATGAAATAAATCCCGCCCTGAAAGGACAGCGGAACTTCCCTTTCCAACCACCAAAAATATTGGCTACGCAAGTTGCACCAACCCTCGCGAAGCGTCTGGACTGCGCGCGGTTCACCGCCGCTTTGCCTCCACGACTGAACCAGCATCTAACGCACTCATGAACCAAAACGCAACCTCCGGCATCCCCTTCTCCAGGGAAAGAAGGCCAGGATGAGCCGTTCGTCAAAACCAATTTTCGTGCAAAATCACGCATCACGCATCACGCATCACGCATCACATCCCCTTCCTCCTCCACTGCAACCCCGTCCGCTCCTCGATCGTCGGCAACGATTCCTCCGCCACCTCATATCCCGCGTCCCCCATCGTCTTCAGCAACGTCGCAAACGTCGCCGCATCGTCATCGCTCAACCCGCCCCAAATGATGCGTATATTTCCCGCGCACCCGTTCACCTGCAACAACCGCGCGAACGGCTGCCGCTCCAGCGTTTCGCTCAGCCGCTTCTGGTCAAAGATACGGATGTCGTCCCGGATATTTTCCAGCGTCGCCGAATCTCCCGCATTCAGCCCGCGCGGCTTCTGGCTCGCCTTGAAACCCGTGATCGCCAGGCTGATCGCATCATTGCACACGTCGTGCCAGATCTTGTGTCCCTCCGCCCCGCCGTGCACCACGGCCGATTCCAATTGCACCTGGTCATCCCGGTCGATGATCAAGCCGCCGATCTTGTTGCAGCTCGCAAATGCCTCCCGCATGAACGCCACCGCTTGCGGATCCTCCACATTCGTGCGCACCACCGGAAACGGCGAACCATACCGCTCGATGAACCTCCCGAACCAGTCGCGCCCCAATCCCCGCATCAACCACCACGCCATCAGGCAACGCCCCGGCCCGCCCCAGTTATCGCGCAACTGCGTCAATAGATGACCGCGATGTACCAGATGCCGCTGCGGATCCAGTTTGGACGCCGCACTCGCATCATAGATGATCCGTCCCGCCTCATCCGTCGGCCACAGTCGCAGGTACGGCTCCCAATCCGCCAGGTTGATCGAATACCACGGCTCAGTCCCCGCTACTCCCGTTTGCCGCTGTTTCATCAACCCTGCTTGTTGCACCGGCGATGTCGTCCCCAACCCCACGCCGCCCACCAGATACGCATGGCGATAACAGAACAACATCGGATTCACCGCCTCCATTCGCTTGAAGGTGTATTGGATCGGAATGCTTTTCCCGTCCACCACCACTGGCCGCGCATCCGCCGGGCGAAAAATATTTTCCTGGATCGTCACCGGCCAGATCGATGTGCTGTCCAGCATAGCCGATAATGCCTCCGCCCAGTTTTCACAGTCATGGATGCCCCGCAAACAGATCGCCGCCGCCAGCACATCCTCCGCATTATCCTTGTTCGCCGGCAGGATCGTGATCGGCTGGCCGATCACCGCCAGCTTCCGCTTGTTCAACTCCCCTTGGATATGATCATCCCCCAGCAACGCATCCCGGTAAAAACGGAAGAGCGATGTCGGATCGCCAAACTCCGCCTCGCGCAACGCCGTCTGCAAACCCGCCATCGTCGCCGATGCTGAAATATTCGCCGCTTCGAATCGCGGGCTTAGCCAGTTCACCGCTTTTTGCGGCACTGCGGAATGATGTTTGCGGGGCGGCAGTTCAAGTCCTTGCGCCGCGTAAGATTTCGCCGGAAGTGTAGTCATAAAAATGATGTTGGATGATTTTTAAAAAAATTCTCTCGCCTCAGAAAAAAGCTCCGCCGCCCTCATAACCGCCCACCTGTGCCGCGATCGCCACCCGGCAAGTTTGCCCCCGGCTCGCCAGCGCCCATTCCGCTTGCTTGCCGGAATCAAAAGTATCGCCGTGCCGCCCGTCCCCATCCACCTGGCACGAGTACCGCCCCTGATCCTTCACCGTCAGCCGGTGATCCAGCTTGATATACTCGTCCGCCGGCAACGCATACCGGTTGTCATTGATCGCCGCACTGTAGAGATCGTTCAGGTAAGTTTTGTAATTCGTCGCCTCCCGATAACCCGGCGGATGGATCGATGATCCCGCCACCACCAGTTCCACCGGTACCACCCCGCGCAAGTCATCGCGGATTTCCTCTGCCGCCAGCCGTTCATTGCTCGCATCGATGCACAAACGCACCGCCGGCCCGCCCGCCGGGCGACCGCGCACAATCCGGCAGATGTCGCGCAACCGCTCCACCATCAACGCGCGTTTCTTGCTTTTGAAGATGCACACCAGCCGCTGCTTGCGTTCCGTGCCGCTCATCTCCGTCACCGTGATGCTGCTCGGATTGCTCGTCTCACTCGTCGTGCTCGCGACATCAAACCCGATGCCCACCCGCCCCGACTTCCACAATTCCCGCAACCGCTCACACGCCCGTTGCCAGCTCGCCTCATCGTCCGTCATGATAAAAGCGCACTCCTGCGCCCCGCGCCGTTGCGAAGTCAGCAATGCCATCAGATCAATCGCCGCCGAACCGCCGGCCTCATGCAACAAATCATAATTGACCGACCGGCCCAGTTGATTGCCTGGCAGGCTGCGAAATTTTTCCAGCGTCAAAGGTTGGCCATTATTGTCATATAATACATGGCCTGCTGCATACGCATCCGCCAGGGATACACGATGGACGAGCACGTTGTTTTGCCCTCGATATAAGTGACCGTCTGGATTGGGCGGAAAAACCTTATCCGGCGGCGGCATGGTCATTTCAAAAAAGGGATGCCGGTCATCTGCACAAAGATTGCTCGCATAGACGATCTTGAATGTCGGATCCGTATCCAGGATGGGCTTGGTCGCTATCCGCAATTCATTTTCCATAGCCGCGGATGTGAAAGCGGCTTCATCCCGCAATACAGTGCCGCCCCAACCGCGGGCAGTGGCCGGGTTGGGAGCGATGATTCGCAGCCGGGAATAGCGGTTGTTGTTGTTTTCAAACTTCAAACGCATTTCCAGGCTGCTGGAACTGTAGAGTTCGGCGAAATCGGATGCGCTGAGACCATTGAGCACTTTGTTCGTGCGGGCATCGGCTATTTCCAGCTTCAACCCTTTCTCCTCGGCGCCGCTTTCCAGTTCTGCCCGCATCGCCGCTGCTTCATTGGACACGATTAGCGCCTGGTCTGCCGCTGACATCGTCATCCCCACCAATTCCTTTCCCAATAACAGTGAAGCGGATGCTGCGATTACGGTACGGCCTCTGTATCCGGACATTTCATCAAAAGCGATCCATCCCAGCGTGGTGGACTTGCGACAACGCCGCGCCCAAAATAAAACCACTTCGCGGCATCGGCGCGTCGCGTATAAGGCCGTATCCTCATAACGACGGCGGCTGCGCGGACTTCTTGGTGCCGATGGAACAGATGACATCATCTTGCTAATCGGGGATTACGATGCGTCCCGATCTTTCGAGTTCATCCACGCTCGCAAATGCCACCGCCCGGATCGCTTTGATCTTGTCTTCATAGGAGATGGTGGCGTTCGCGATCTCCTCCACCTTCTTCCGTTGCCCCTCCTCCAGCATTCGGCCACAAGCCAGCAGCTCAAATTTTTCGCGGTTCAAAGCCTGCGCCTCGTCCCGTTGACCGATGACTTTTTTATTAAGCCCGATCTTCACCCGCTCCTGGTCACCACGCCGTAAGCCCGATACGGTGCGGCCCAGTTCATTCATCATTTTGGCGATGCTTTGCCACTCGGCGATGTCGATGTCACCCACACCATCAATGATCTTGTCCTGCAATTTCGCCAGCGACTCCAACACCGACAAGATTTGCCCCGCCAAAATAGCCGCCGCGCCTTCACTCAAATGACCATCGTTGGCCCGGGCGAGTTTGAGGCTCCATCGGGCAAGTTCACGGACATGCTGGGTTCGTTCAGTCCGGCCCAGCCAGTCCTGATAACCGCCCTGCCGCCAACTGCTCAAATTGAACCACGTTACCGGTGCCAGCTTGCGTTCAGCACATTGCGCGATCGTTTCTGGCAGCCCGTTCACCCACTCGCAGATTTTTCGTAACGGCTGGTTGTCCAGCATCCTGCGGTTCAACTCCTCCCGTATATTCCAGGGCAGCCGGGCAATCTTTCCCTGCCGCGACTTCGGAAATTTTGGCTTCGTACGTTTCCGCTCATTCATAAACGCTCCTGTTGTAAAACCCCCGCCGCCGTTGCCTGCCAGTAGCTTGTCGCCCCCAATGGATCTGGCTCCATCGCCACCAGCTTCAAATCCTTCAAGACCTGCAACGCCGATTCGATGGCCTCCGTCGCCATCACGTGACCTAGTTCTGTCCGTACGTGCCGTGCGATCACGTGTTGCGCCAGTGCCGCCGGGTGCCGGTGCACCAGGATTTCCAGGATCACATGCCGCAGATCCTCCTGCTCTGTTTTGGTTAATGCCGTGTTTGTTTTCATGGATGTCCTTCCAGGCGGCCCAGGCCGCGTTCAATGTTCCGAAAAGCGTGATTGATGTTCTCCTGCACGCGTTGGCGGTCCTCGTGCAGCTTGTCAAATTTTTGGTCCATGTCCGCACGCAACGCCTCCGCCAGTGCGTGCGCCTCCTCCGCCCGTTTGTACGCGCGGCCATAAGATTCCAAAACCTGCGCGTGCAATTTTTTCTCCAGTCTCTCCAACTCGTCCTCGATCGGCGGACGCCGCCCGAACAATTTCCGCGATTGCAACACCACGCTGAACACCAGCGATGCGATGCACAGCAGCCCAATGATCCCCAGCCCCGCCTTGGCCGTCGCCGGCCACGTCCCGCTCAACTCGATCTGCCCGATGACTGACAACAAATGTGATAGGTGCATAAAAATGAAAAGCGTTCCCGGCCCCGCTCATTGGGTTTGAAGCGATTGCACACTCACGCTGCTCGCATTCGTCAGCCCCACTCGGGCGCGAAAATAGATCGTCACATCATTCATCGCCGGCGCGTACGTGTAGATCCCCGCATTCGTCACTGATGGCGTATAAGTCCCCAGCGTGATGAAGTTCGTGTTATCCAGGGAGATTTGCGCATCCACAAAAGCCGTGTTCG